>Ga0209515_10010416_pt1 | contig 10347 bp, 10 predicted proteins | sample Subgroupgradi54m_FD_187454 | JGI IMG/M metagenome (GOLD analysis project Ga0209515, IMG submission 187454) | Subsurface groundwater microbial communities from S. Glens Falls, New York, USA - GMW60B uncontaminated upgradient, 5.4 m (SPAdes)... ...
GAATGCGAGGGATAATCCCGCCGCATTTTGGCGTGGATGCTTCGGCGGGATTTCGCCGAAGCGTGGAGGTACCACGGCTGTAAAGCCGTGGGGCTCCATCAAATTGCCTACGGGCTGATTTAGAATAACAAGATCTATTTTAATGCTTCCCCATTATGAATAGTTCTAAAATCATTACGACAACTTCCGCCAACAAAAGAAGGATAACAAATATTTCGAGTTTTGCTTCTACGTGAAAAAACTTAAATTCGGAAATACGGTCATTCGCTAACTCATACACATTTCCGTAAATTTCCAGTTGGTCTTCTACCGCATCCAGGCGGCTTTCCGTATCCGCTTGCGCCAATAATTCGGAAATGAATGCCTTCAAAGGGTTGGGAAGGGAATGCGGGGCATCCTCAAGCTTGCTTCTTATCCTGACATACCGCATACGTTGCAATGTCACCCGCTCTGTCATTTCATCGATATGCCCCCCCTGTTTAATATCGGAGGTATTGACCTGATGCGTAAGTGCGGCATCTTTTTCAACAACGGGCCAGTTTGTATTGATTTCTGTCTCCAATTTTCGAAGCTCTTCTTCATAGAAAGAAAATTCGATAAGACCTAAAAAAAACTTGTGAATGTTCGATGCCGAGATCTGCAAGATGGCTTTACCGGGCTGCCAAAAAACTTTCTCTTCTTTAAGGACAATTTTTCGCCATTCAACGGTATCAAAAAATTCTTTGTATTCCGGGGAAATGTCCACGCTATTAGGAATTACAAAAAAATAACATCCGTGGGAAGGGTCCTTATTTTCAAAGAAATCCGGCAACTTTTCTAAAGGAAGTAAGGAAATGGTGGCAAAACGTTTGTAAGGATGCGTGAACTCCAGGACCATCTCATCCTTATTTTTCAATTCTTCGGCAAAACGGACTTGCCAGAAACTTAATTTATCCTGCGGGATCATAAGAGGCGGCATGGGGCTAAAACCTATTTTCCGGGGAGAATTGGAAACTTAATAAAAGGGGCATCACCGGGTTCTTCGTCAGGCGGAAGGACAAAGGGAACGCCATCTTCCAGAATGGGTCCCGGGTGTGAAAGCAAGCGTGTTGTCTCTTTGCACAAACTAAAACGGCTCTTGAGAAATTCTCCATGGATATGTTTTAACCAGCGGCCTTCAAATCGTTGCTTAATTGTTTTATCGATTTCGGCAGCAGGCCAGCTAACCGGGGGAAACCAATCGGAAGCAATCATGAAACCCCAGGTGGAAAGAAAGGAGGGTATATCCACGCGATAACTGTGAACTTCAGAAAACACTTCTTTCAGTGTACGAAAAAGAGCGGCATGCGGTTTATCGTCCAGAAAGGAGAACTCCATACCTTGAATCGCCACAAGGGCACCCGGTTTTAAACGACGCTGAAGCTGCTGATAAAATTGTTTCGTATAAAGGCTCTGAGCAGGGCCATTGTCCAGCATGTCGACAACATCGACGATCACAACGTCATATTGTTGTTTCTCGTTCTCAATAAATTTTCGTCCGTCCTGAAAAACCATTCGGGCTCTTTTATCTTCAAAAGCGCCCTTATGCCATCTGGTTAAATGAAGGCGGCACAAGTTGACAACTTCCTGATCCAAATCCACCATCGTGGCTGTTTTAACGCAAGAATGCACCAACACCTCCCTTAGGGTGGCCCCTTCTCCGCCGCCGATAATCAGAATATCCTGGGGATTCGGATGGCGAAGCATTGCGGGCTGGACCAGCATTTCATGATAAAGCGCCTCATCATCTTCGGCACTCTGCATAGCCCCGTCTAATACTAATACCCGTCCCCAATTGTAAGTATCTGCAATGAGCACGTTTTGACAGCGCGTTTTACCACTATAAATAACTTGAGAGATGCGGTAACTGTAAGAATCAAAGGGATCAGAATCTTCAAGATAGAATAAAGAAGCTGAGTTTTGTGCTCCAAGAGATGAGGCATCTAAATTCTTTCGGGGAGGGGCAACTTTAGTTTCTGTCATAAAAATGGAGGTGGGTTTAAACTTATCAGTAAAAATTGAAATAATCAATAAACCACTGCAAAAAAGCGGTGCTGAATAAAAATCGAATCCCGCTTTGTAAAGACGTCAAGGGGCTTTTTTTTCTCTTGTCCGTTATCTCTGCTCGGATATGAAGGGGGGTCTGAATAGGCTGTCCCATTTGATTAAATCGCCCTCGCGGAATTTTATAAACGTGCCATGAAGCCGCTCTAAACTCCTTAGCAATATATTCCGCTGCCGGCTCAGGACATAAGGTATCACCACAAGTAAAAAGATCTATCGCCGCATATCGATGCTCTGGCCAAGTATGAATCGCGAGATGGGATTCTGCAATAACAACAATACCGCTTACCCCATGGGGATTAAACTCGTGAAATACAACTTCTACAATGGTAGCCTCGCAATGCTGTGCAGCGGTGACCAGAGTTTCTCTAACCTTGGACACTTGTCCCAATAACAATGGATCACAACCATGAAGCTCTATAACGCTGTGTTTCCCTAACACCAATTCGGCATGCCGTGAATTTCGGAACTTATTTTCATAGTCGGGATTGTAATGGGTGGTCATATTTTGTTCACAAGCACATTCATTCCTGGTTCAAAAGACTAAAACTTGGATAATGTCTCATGTCCTCTTTTTAGCAGCCGCCGGCTGGAGGGTTGAGGTACATTCAGAAAAATTTCTGTCCTTCAAGTGCCTGGCTAAAAGCTACGTCTGACTTTCAAAAATCCTTCGCAAAAGTTGAAATCTAAAACCAGCCCATTTCTTCCAATGACGATGCTCTTGTGCAGCGCGGTGTTGGGGCAGGTCATTAACGAATGCACGCGATGCATATGGGCACCTAAAAAGAAATCGAGATCAATCTAGCATATCCCCGAAACCCAAGCAAGAGCTTTCAATCCCTTGTGTTGCGGGCATCGTGTATATGAGAGTGTGTCCTTTGATAATCAAGCCCTGTGAAGCGTAGCGAAACAGGGCTTGCAATAGCAATAAAAAAGGGTACGAGTTCTTTCATCCAAAGAAAGGAGACTCGTACCCATGCAAAACCTGAACTTCGACCAATAAAAGGGGTCACACCTATTTTATTGAATATATTAGAATAGTAAAAGGGGTCACACCTATTTTATTGAATATATTAGAAAAGCGAATCGTCGAGTAAAATAGGTGTGACCCCTTTTGTTTCTTTTGTTTCTTTTGTTTTGAATTTTTAAGTGTGACTTTTGAATTTTGCATTTTCATTTTGATCCTTGATTTTTGATCTTTGCATTAAATATGAAACGTTAACCCACTTTTGATTGCTTACTTAAATCCATGATAGTTTCATAGATGTGAAACTATTGGAAGTCACTTTCTGATAGTCCAGAAGTCCTCGGCGAGGGTTTCAAGATACTCAAAGGGCATCGTGCAGTAACCGTTCATGCCCCAATGAGTTCCCCAAGAGTTACGGATGATGAAGCGTTTTTCTTGTTGGTCGAAGCCTACGGCAAGGACGGCGTGGCCGCCGAGCATTCGTTCATCTTTTTGTGGCATTGGCACTATGCCGGTAGTAGCAGTCTCTCTACTTTCAAAACTTTCGTAGACGGCAAAACCAAATACAAAAGGAAAGCCTTCAGAGAGGCAGGAGAGCCTATCTTGGAGATTTGTGATCCTGTGGTAGCTTTCGATGCGATGATCTTTGGCTTCTGCATAGCATGAAGGCGTGGGTTTATCGGCAAACTTTTTCATGTCATAGGGCCAGATGGTTTCCGAGCAGACACCATTTTCATGAAGTGTCTTGATCCCGTCTCTGAGCATGGCTCCGGCATCAGAGTCTACGCTGTGTTCAATAACTCTCTCGTTGTAGTAAATGAAAAGACGGCTTGAGTCGGTGTAGCCATTGCCGTCTTTTTCATCCAGGAATTCAATGTTTCCCGCAAGCGCGTTGGCGGTACAGCTTCCTAGCCGGCGCTGATTTTCGACGGGCGAGCAGAATTGTCTTAGGTCTACGCTAGAGGGAAGACGCCGCTTGCGGGGTTTGATTCCTTTGTAAAGAAAATCTCGATGATCGGGAATGTCGGGCAGCCAGCCGTAGCCGAATTTCTTAGAGGGTTTCAATTTAGCGCCCCTTTCGTTTATTGTTTAGCCATGCTTTTTATGGTGTTGATGAGATAGCTTATGGATCTTTTGGATGTCGTGGATAATCGCTTGGCCGTAGAGGATCTATGATGAGTTTGAGGCAATTTTTGTGGAGCCCCACGGCTTTTCATCCCGCCAACGGCGGGACATCCCCCCCGCCAGAGGCGGGGGGCTTCTGCTTAGGCGGATAAATCACAGAAAGCCCCACGCGCGAGGGCGCCGTGAACCCCGACGTCCCCGCTTGTAGCACTTCATTCGATAATAAGAAATGGTGGGGAGTGGAGGAATATTCCAGCTACGTTTTCGCAACTCTTTTACTTTTCATGCTTTCCGCCGCTCTCCCTTGTGCCACAAGGTTTCCACATTTCGATTATTCCGATAAGAATTTTTTAATTCGATGGCATTTGAACTCGTTTGGTCACAAATTGGTAACAAGATTTGAGGAAGGTTATTTGTAAAAATCTTCTAGCGAGATCTGAAATTTTTCCCGGACATGCTGGACGACTTTCCGGCTAATGTCAGCCCCCTCACTATGGCATGTAACAAAATCGATTACCGGGCGACCTTCCACGATTTTAAGAAACATTCGATGGGAACCTTTACCACGACGGGGTCTTTCTACAACACCATTTTTAGCGAGACAGGCTCTAAGTTCTCTGAATTTCAGAACCTTATCACGGTCAGGAATAGGCTGGGGCATCTACAAAATTGAGGTAAGGGGCAATGCGATTGGGAGAGGTAGCTTTCAGCAACCCTTCAGGGACATTGGGGAAAAAATGAGCTTGTTTTTTGATCATTCTCAAAATCTCCCAATATTTCATAGGTGCGGGCTTAAAAATGAAGGGCTCCATATTGTTTCCTATGAAAAATTTAATGTACTCAAAAATCATCCCTTCAAGGTTCTTCATTGCCTCTTCTTGAGAATCACCCTCAGCCAAAAGATCGAATGGCAGACAATGAGCATAATACTTCCCTTCTTCTCTAGACAGAAGCACATCTAACGGCCCGGTGTGAAACCGCTTTCTTATCATCGCTTTCCCCTTCTCATTAAATATAACACATGAATCTACAACATGATAGGCAGTCTACTAGAATTACGGCAACCTGCCTCGAAACTGAACTATTTAGGGAAACGAAGTATATCATATTTCATCGTCTTCCGGCCAGCAGATTTTCTCTGATCCAGCCATTCCTGAACATCTTTCTCGCGAAAACGGAAAGAGTATTGGGGTAGCAAGAAGCAATTCTACCGTCGCAGTTTTTTGGTATGTTCTATTTATGCTATAACGGATCACAGAGGTGGCATCATGATTAACTATCCAGTTTGTCCCGGGAAACCGGCCTGAGTGAATCCACCATCGCACGGCATCTTGAGATCATGACTCAAACCTATGTCCTGCACGTCCTTCCGAGTTACTCGACGAATCTGGCGAATGAGTTAAAAAAATCTAAAAAATACTACTTCTTTGATCTCGGGATTCGAAATACTCTTCTGAAAGACTTTCGTCCGGCTCGAGAGCGAGAAGACAAGGGTGTCCTCTACGAAACCGCTGTGATGCTTCACCTGAGGGCTCAACTGCAGCCGAACATGGAGTTACGATTCTGGAAAAGCAAGAAAGGCGAAGAAGTCGATTTCATCCTCGTGGAGCCCCACGGCTTTTCCCGCAAGATGACGGGATCCCGCCACATATAAAATATAAAAGGGGTCACACCTATTTTATTGAATATATTAGAAAAGCGAATCGTCGAGTAAAATAGGTGTGACCCCTTTTGTTACTCTTATTCCCCTAAGAGATGGGGAAAGGTAAGGACAAATTAGTAAATGTTGCGGGCGGAAAAATCAACTTAACCCGGTGTGGGTTTAGGGATTTCGCTTAGCAGTCCCTTAACCTTTTCCAAAAGCTCTTGGGAATTAAAAGGTTTCTTGAGGTAGGCGTCGGCGCCGCATTCAAACCCGAGCTTTTCATCCCCGTCTTGGGCAACTTTCGCAGGATTTGAGAAACCTCAAAGGCTTGGGGCGTGAAGAAATCGAAGTCCACGGAAATCCGGTGGCCCAGGCGGAGGGCACACGCGGTTCCGCCTGCAAGATAGGTGCTCGGGAACCAGCGCGATCGGCCTAGTAAGGCCAATGCCGCTTTCGCATTTCGAGATAGGGCTTTTGCAAACAACGAACCTTGCTCCGGTTGATATCGTAGATCAATGCCCAATAATTGGCGCTCCGAGGAGAGAGCCCCCGGAAATGGGTTAAAACCTCTTCGCCCTCTCTCGGATGAAAACGATCCCGCATCCAAGCCACGGCCGTCTCATCGCCATATTCGAGGATTCGATTAAGGACAAAAACCCTGCGTTTCGCCAAATCAATCTTTTCAAACGAAACATCCCAAAAGTATCGACGTAAATATTCAGGCAAGGCAATCATACAATATAATTATATCCTAATTCCATCGAAAAATCACTTTGAAAGCTCAAACAGGAAGTCTATTTCCCGAGGAGCTCTTGGATCTTGGCAAGGAGGATTGAAGGTTCGAAGGGTTTCAAGATATAAGCGTCGGCACCCGCTTCCTTGCTCAGCTGAATTGTTTCTTCCCCGGCCCTGGCTGTGAACAAGATGATCGGAATTTTCGTGGTGCGCGCATCAGACTTAAGGAGGCCGCAGACCTTGTAGCCGTCTATCGTGGGAATCATGATGTCCAAAAGAATCAAATCGGGTTTCTCTTGTCTTGCCATGGTAAGCCCTGCCTTGCCATCCGAAGCGCTCAAGACTTCGTACCCCTGAGCTTTAAGCCTTAATTCCAGCACGGCCACAACATCCACTTCGTCATCAACAATCAAAATCCGCCGTTTCATAGGGGCTCCTTCTCTCCAAGGCCGCGAGGGGTCTCTACTCGCGGCACGTCGCTCGAGGCAGAGGAGGGCCTCGTAGCTTCCAGGCCGCGAGGGGTCTCTACTCGCGGCACGTCGCTCGAGGCAGAGGAGGGCCTCGTAGCTTCCAGCGCTTGGTGGAGCTTATCGAGCAATTCCCCCGCGCCATAGGGCTTGTTCACTATATGCAGAATCCCGACCTCGAGGCACTTCTCTTTTAATTCCTCCCCATAGGCCGTGAAGGCCACAATGGGGACTTTTTGAGCCCGCGGCATCACTTTGAGCTTTGCCGCCAACCCAAACCCATCGAGCTTGGGCATCTTCATGTCCATTAAAAGAAGATCGGGTGCCTCATGGTCCTTGAAGTAGCTTAAGACTTCCTCGCCGTTGGTGGCCGTCAGGACGTCAAAGCCGAACTGCTCAAGTCTGAGTTTGGTCACTTCAAGAACTGAGGGTTCATCTTCGGCAAGTAAGATTCGCTTCTTCTTAATTTTCTCAAGCGGCACAGGCCTCGCGAAATCCTGCGCGATAGAAAAAAGTTTGTGCGCGTCTGTCCCGTCCAAGGGATAAAAGGCGCTCCCTATGGCGAGCGAAGCTCCTCCAAAAGTTCTCCGAATTCGTTTACTAATCGCCAGTACTCCCCGCATATCGGCCACGGCAAGAAGAATAAGCCACTTGGGCTCAAAACCCAGCACGAGATCGCCATTCTTGATCTGCGGGCGCAGAAGCTTTTCCAATTCATCGAGGCCGCGAGGGGTCTCTACTCGCGGCACGTCGCTCGAGGCAGAGGAGTGCCTCGTAGCTTCCAGGCCGCGAGGAGGGGTCTCTACTCGCGGCACGTCGCTCGAGGCAGAGGAGTGCCTCGTAGCTTCCAGTGTTTTCAGCTGAATCAGAGCCTCACAGTCGACCGCGATTAAGGCAACCATCGAAGACCCTGAATGTTTCGCTGATTCCTCTACGAGGTCTTTGAAACTCTCTTCCAGAAAAAGCCCGGAGGTATAAAAGGGCAGGGTGAAGGTGAAGGTCGTACCCTTCCCAATATTCGATACAACCGAAATCGTTCCCTTATGCTGTTCGATGATGTTCTTACACAAGGCCAAGCCCAAACCGGTTCCTCCTGCTTTGTACTCACCCACCTGGGAGAACTCCTGGAATAACTTCGGGAGATCTTCTTTCGTGATTCCAACGCCGTCATCCAGGACTGTCACGGTGACAAACTCCCTTTCTTCCTTAATCGAGAAAGTGATACTTCCGTCGTCTTTCGTGAATTTCACGGCATTCGACAAAAAGTTCGTCAGGACTTGACGGATTTTCCCCGTATCCCCCAATACCTCCCGCACACCCGCGCCTTCGATCTTTAAAATCCTTTTGCCCGTCATGGCCTGCGATTCTTTCAAAACCTCTTCGACGAGCCCCCAAAGCTTAATCTTCCCTCTCAAAAGCCGCATGCGCCCGGCATTGATCTTCGACAGATCCAAAATATTACTAACAAACTCGGTCAATCGTTGACAATTTCTGTCCACAAGGCGTAAGTATTTAATCTGTTGTTCGCCTAAGGGCCCTGTCACACCATCAAGCAAAAGGCTCACCCCCTCTTTGATGACGGTCACGGGGGTCCTGAGTTCGTGGCTCACGTTGGCAATAAAACTGTCCTTAACCCTCAAAAGTTCCCCGAGCTTCAGGTTAGCGGTTTGGAGTTCTGTTTGGCTTCTCCGAAGTTCCATTTCAGCGCGAATCCGCTCGGTAATGTCAGTGATCGCTGTTCGACACTGACTTAAATTATCCTTGACCATGATGCTTTCCAGTTGAGCGTAGAATTTGGTATTACCCTTTCCCTTAAGTTCCAGCTCACAAGTCTCTAAAGATTTCGCTTCAAAAACCTTCCCCAGATGCTGATAAAATAGATCCTTTTCCCCTTTCTCGATAATAAAATTAGTAAATAGGTTATTGATACTGATTAGAAGGCTTCTCTCTTTCCCCAACTTACTGCAGGCGGTAAGGTTTGCCTCCAATATCAGCCCCTGCCTGTTTAAGGTAAGATAGCCGACAGGGGCAAAGTCATAGAGGTCGGAATACTTTGCCCTGGATTCTTCAAGCACAGCTTGAGTCCTGCGAAGCTCTTCATTCTGCATCTCCAGTTCAATCTGATGAACCCGCAGCTCTTGTACCAGTTCTAGGGTTTCCAACTCAGACATTTTCTCTGGAACAGCCTGTTTGGGCTTGAGTCTTTCCTCCGCCTTCCTGCGAAGTCCGTCAGCCCCTTCTAGCTCCCTTTTCTTTTTTTCCATCTCTTTACCCCGTTAAAGTTTCTTCAATTCCGTACTCTTCTTTTTATGTTCTCCATATAGGGTTTTAATCATCTCATTTGCCTTTTTAAGATCCTCCTCCGCCTTCTTGATCTTATTCACATTCACGAAGGTGATGACCACCCCTGCAATCACATTTTCTAACGTCCGATAAGGCGACAACCGAATGGAAAACCATTGTCCTTCTGCTGTCTGTATTTCGGTCTCTTTCTGGCCTAATGTCTTAAGCACCTCCCTGGAATCTTTATAAATACCTTCATAAGTGATCTTTAGACTCAAGTCGCTTATGCTCCGGCCAATATCCGTCTTTATCAAATTAAATATCATATTTGCAGATCGAGTGAAACTCTTGACGTGCAGCTCAGTATCTAAAAATATCGTTCCCACGTCAGTGCTGGCAAAGAGGTTGTTGAGGTCATCGTTTGATCTTGACAATTCATCTATTTTAACCTGTATCTCCGCATTGACCGTCCCTAGCTCCTCATTGGTGGATTGCAGTTCCTCTTTGGAGGTCTCCATTTCCTCATTGCTCGACTGCAGCTCTTCATTGGTGGACTGCAGCTCTTCGTTTGTGCTCTTCAACTCTTCGTTGGAGGCCTCCAATTCTTCAACGGTGGTCTGAAGATATTCCTTTGTGGACTGCAATTCCTGTTCCAGAGATATTACCCGCGTATCAATTTTTTCTTCTCCGGCCCCGGGAACCTTTTTCTTCTTACTTTTCTTTTCTGGAGGGTTTTTGGTCTCAAATGTAACCATGATCAAACCTTGCATAGCTTCTGGTTTCATAAGAGGCCGGACCTGTAGGTCAACGGTTAATAAACCGTCACCACGTTCTATCTGTAACCCTTCAACGGTAGTGGTCTTTTTCTGTTTCATCGCCTGATGGAGGGTTGCGCCCAGTTTATAACGCAGATCGTCACGGATCATGTCCAAGATATTGAAACTGGGCTCCCCTGTGGGCGGCGATAAGAACGTGTCAGTTTTACCGTGAAAATAGAGGATGTTATACTTCTCATCTATTAACACACAAGGAGGGGCATAATG
>Ga0209515_10010417_pt1 | contig 10346 bp, 7 predicted proteins | sample Subgroupgradi54m_FD_187454 | JGI IMG/M metagenome (GOLD analysis project Ga0209515, IMG submission 187454) | Subsurface groundwater microbial communities from S. Glens Falls, New York, USA - GMW60B uncontaminated upgradient, 5.4 m (SPAdes)... ...
TATCCGGTCACGATTGAAGTTGATGTCGCGCACGGGTTACCGCAAATAACGATTGTCGGCCTGCCCGATCAAGTCGTTAAAGAAAGTAAAGAACGTGTCCGTGCGGCTATTCGCAATAGCGGATTTGAGCTTTCGCCGGAACGTGTGACGATCAATCTAGCGCCGGCCAATATAAGAAAAGAGGGTCCTCTTTTTGATTTGCCGATTGCCATCGGCTGGTTGGCCGCATCCGGCCACGTTAAGACAACCGATCTCGATCGCCACGCCTTTTTAGGAGAATTGGCTCTCGACGGATCGCTTAAACCGACAAAGGGAATTCTCGCTGCAGCATTACTCTTTCGCGAGATCGGACTCACCCTAATCATTCCGAAAGAAAATTCCGACGAAGCTTCGCTTGCCGAAAATGCTGCGGTGGAGTGCGCAACAAATTTAAAAGAAGTGGTAGCCAAACTAAACGGCGAAAAAACACTCGACCGTGTTCCGTATCGTTTGCCCAAAATAGAAACGGACAATGTTTACGAATACGATTGGCGTCATATTCGAGGACAGCGAGTATCGCGCCGGGCATTTGAAGTAGCCGCAGCCGGCGGTCACAATATGATTTTGGTCGGCAGTCCCGGCACCGGAAAAACATTGATGGCCAAGTGCTTCCCGTCGATTTTACCGCCCTCCACATTAGAAGAGCTCCTTACCATCATTCGAATTTACAGCGTCACCCATTCCGGCTCCGTAAGTGAATTTAGCCTGGGAAGACGCCCTTTTCGCGCCCCCCACCATTCCGTTTCAACCGCCGGTCTCGTAGGCGGAGGCTCCTTTCCGCGCCCGGGCGAAATCAGCCTAGCCCATGGCGGCGTTTTATTTTTAGACGAACTTTCAGAATTTCGGCGAGACGCCCTCGAAGCGCTGCGGGGTCCGCTTGAAGAAGGACATATTCAAATTTCGCGGGTTCGTTCGGGCATTCGTCTGCCGGCACAATTTCTTTTAATTGCGGCGACGAATCCCTGCCCCTGCGGTTTCCTTTTCGATCCTCGCAAACGCTGCCGCTGCGCCATCGAGCAAATTCGCCGTTACCACAGCCGCATCAGCGGACCGATTCTCGATCGCATCGATATTCATTTAGAAGTCCCGCCCCTCGAATACAAAGATCTTCGGTCGGGGGCCGACGGCGAAAATTCGGAAATCATACGCAAGCGAGTGATACACATCAGGGAAATTCAGAGAAAGCGGTATAAAGGAAAATCTTTTTTAACAAACGGCGCCCTGCCTTCACGGCTGATTCAAACGTATTGCCATCCCACGGAAAACGCAATGCGATTGCTCGACCAAGCCATGCAAAACCTTCACTTGTCCGCGCGGGCATTTCACCGGATTTTAAAAGTCGGGAGAACCGTTGCAGATATGGAGGGATCCGACGTGATTTCTGAAGCACATATTGCGGAAGCTGTTCAGTATAGAAGTTTGGATCGTAGATGGTGAAGGTATTAATATAAAAACAAAGGAGAATAACATGAAGAAGAAATGGGTAATCGGTATAACCATGGTTTTTATTGGGATCGTCATTTTTTCGGCGGCAAAAGCCGGCGCCGCAATTTTTATCAATGAATTTCTGGCAGACCCGCCGAACGGAATGCCCGGCGATGCCAACGGCGATGGTGTAAGGAATTCTTCCAATGATGAGTTCGTAGAATTGCTCAACATGGGTACTTCAAGCGTTGATCTTTCGAATTGGGCACTATCCGATAGTGTTCGAATCAGGCATGTTTTTGCCCCAGGCAGCGTACTTTCGTCCGAAGAGCGGTTGGTTATTTTCGGAGGAGGAATATTAAATATTTCCTCCTATACGGCTGTTCTTGCCAGCAGCCATTCGCTTAATTTGAATAACACCGGCGACCAAATCACTCTTCGGAATGCGCTCGATCAAATGATCGATCAAGTAATTTACGGAAGCGAGGCTGGATTCAATCAATCGCTTACTCGTTTTCCGGAAGGATCGGGGGCTTTTGCAAAGCATTTAACCGTTTCCGAGGCCGGCTTGGCTTTCTCACCGGGGGCCGATGTAGAGGGCCGTTTCCATGCCATTCACACCGAAGCGCCCGAGCCGGGCACTCTATTTCTCTTACCCTTGCCGGGGCTTTTACTGGGTGTAACAAAATTTTGCGGGCGGTGTAACAAAATTTTCCGCAATCGCTAGGGTCCCCTTGTTGGCAAGGCCGGATAGCGCTATCTTTAATATAGGAGGGGAAAGATTGGAACAAGCCATTTGTATCTAGGCAAACAACTCCAATTCAAATCCCCTAAAACCATGGATGGTCCAGAGAGTGAGGATCTAGAGCATTTATACAGAGAATCGCTCATTCGGCAACACATCTTGGAAGATGCAAGCTGCTGGCTTCTCCGCTTGAGGACTACCGAGAGGTATTTAAAACTCCTCGGGCGCAGTTTAACTTCTACGTTCGGGGTTTCTCACGCCGCGGTACTCGTAGATAAGGGCCCCATGGGATACGTCGTCGTAATGTCCGTCGGGCAATATAAATTACCTTCTTCTCTCGTTAAACTTACGTCCGCCAGTCCCCTTATTCATGATCTAAGAAAATACGCCGGCTCGCAACATCTTTCTCTTCTCGCATTAGGTGAGTTAACAAGACTGCACGCTGAGCTGTGCTTTCCTATTCTAAATTACCACAAGCACTGTCTGATCGGACTGCTGACTGTTGGCCCGCGTACAAACGGGGTACCGTACGAACCCAGCGTGATTGCTTTTTTTAAAACGCTAACCAACGATATTGCCGTTGAGGTGGAAAAAGAAACCTACTACGACGATTCCATTCGAGATCCGTTGACCGGGCTTTTCAATAGAAAACAATTGGGCGAAACGCTCCACAACATGCTCGAATGCGGCTCCGAAGGGCGCATGGCCATTGCCCTTCTTGATGTAGATCATTTTAAAAAAATTAACGATACCTACGGCCACCCCGCAGGAGACCAGGTGCTGCGCATTATTGCCGAAAAAATTAAGCGAAACCTGCGTAAGGAAGATGTTTGCTTTCGATACGGCGGGGAGGAGTTTTGCGTATTGTTTCGCGATCTGGTGAAACGTGACGGAACCGAATTAGAAAACAGATCCTCGCTTTTTCTAACGACCGTACACAATCTTGCCGAGCGTCTGCGGGAAAACATCAGTCAAAATGTTTTTAGAATCGAATCCCTTGAAATTAACGTTACCGTCAGCATAGGGCTCAGTATTTTCGAATTTGCACCGCAAAAAATGGAATTTGAAGAACACTTTAAGGAAGCCGACGAACTTCTTTACGCCGCAAAACACGCGGGGCGAAATCGGGTGGTCCTAGCTTCTTCGCCATTTACAAACTAGGCTTGCCGCCGGTAGATTTCAAAAAAAGAAAGGGTATCGATAAAATCATAATGACTACGCACAAAATCTAAGATCGGTTGAATTTGCGGTGTCTCGTATTTATCGCCAGGATGAAAAATGATTAACTTCGGCGGGTGGGCGGAAAGCTTGGAAATCGTTTGTTCGACATCCTGCTCGGTAAGCAAACCGAGCGCTGTGTTGTAAAACCGGAACGGATTTTTCCGTTCGCTCAAAAAATAAATTTCCGCATTGTTGGGAAATACAAAAATGGGTTCGTCTTTTTTGGTTTCCCGGTTGATCAGTTTCATAAGCTTTTGATAAACGGCCAAATCTTGCGGCGGAATTCTTAGCCCGCAGCGCGGAAGGGTATCTGATGTAACAAATTCTTTCCGGACTCCGCCCATGGTTTCCCAAAAATCTCTCGAAAGCGGCTGTGCGGCATGGCCGTACACCGCAACAGAACACAAAAGTAGGGCGAATAAAGAAAGCGCGTACGCTTGTTTACGATGAATGCCGTGTAGTATCCAAAGCCAACCGAGCAAGGAAAGCCCGGCAGAATAGTAAAGATAAAGATGGTTTTGTGAATAAAGCGAGACGAGCGCATTGAAACACGCGAAAATAGGAAGCGTTAACGGCCCGGCATTTTTTTCTCCGTTTCTTTCCAAGGCAAAAAATGTAAAGACTCCGTTAAAAAGCCCTAACAGCGGAAGCGTCATCCAATACAAGCCATTCAAAACCTTATAGATATTAGGCCACGAGGAGATCGATTCGACGGCACCGCCCCATAGAAAATATTGATAGCTTGGCCATTTGAGGTAACTAAGCGAGGTAACTTGAAAAACATCCAGCAGCGTGTCGTTCAGCCATGCTACCAAAGAGCCGTGCGTTGCGTGATAAATCGTAATAGGCGTAAAACTCAAACAAGCTCCTAATAAAAGCAAGCCTGCTATTTTTAAAACCTCTTTCGTTGGTTTTGAAACCAGCCACATTCCTTTTAAAAGTAAACAAACGGGCCATATCCCAATCAAAAGCATTCCAATCCAATCCGTAGTTCGGTAAAGATAAAAGAACATGCCGATCGATAAAATGCCCAAGATGACTTGGCCGGCCCATTTTTGCTGATCACTCTCCGCATCCTTGGATTTCTGCCCCTCCAATAATAAATAAAAAACGGCGGAGGCAGCCATAAAAACTCCGGTCAACTGACGAAAAAGATAAATCGTCCCGATGATAAAACCAGCCAGAAGAATTCGGCCTCGATTTTCCTTTTTACTAAAACGTAAATGGAAAATCAGAAAAACGGTCAGAAAAAGACAGTACCAGTTTGGCGTGGGGTTGGGAAAAAGTATGAAACCAAAGGCGGTTGAAACAAACGCGGCAATAACAGCAAGCCAAATTCCTTTTGATAAAAAAAGAAGGAATACCAAAACAGACTGGAGAGCGGCCAGAAAAACAAGAGGATAACGAAGACTTACCAGCTCCCTGCCGAAAAAATGAAGTGCCGCCGCATTGGCAAAATTAATATACCCGGCATGGCGTTCCTGTATGTCGCGATGCAAAACCTCTCCATCCAACACACGTTCCGCAACATGCGCATAAAAACCTTCATCGTAGGCCCACCAGGATTGATCGTGAAAATACCGGACAAAGAGAAGGTTAATTAGAAATATAAGGATAAAAAGAATCCCGGTTTTAAACGAAATTCTAAAACTATTATCGGCCACTTATTTCCCTCTAATTTATATGGAATTTAAGACTTATGTCAGTATACTTAAGCAACAGCTCGAAAAATCCTCATGATCATAAGCCGGACTCCATTTCGAATTTCATTCTTTGGCGGTGGTACCGATTATCCCGATTGGTATCGCAACCACGGTGGCGCCGTATTATCTACGACCATTGATAAGTATTGCTATATAAGTCTTCGTCATCTTCCTCCCTTTTTTGGGTATCAATACAGAGTTGTTTATTCCAAAGTGGAATGCGTCAACCAACTCTCTGAGATCCAACATCCCGCCGTACGCGCAGTACTTCAGACACTGAAAGTCGGTAAAGGACTCGAAATTCACCACGATGGCGACCTACCTGCCCGATCGGGTCTGGGCACCAGCTCCACTTTTACGGTCGGCATGATCAATGCAATCAAAGCATTAAACGGTGAAATTATTTCTAAGCAGGATCTAGCGAAAAGTGCGTTACACATCGAACATGATGTGCTCAAAGAATGTGTCGGAATGCAGGATTCTATAATCGCGGCTTTCGGCGGATTTCGTAGAATTCAACTAAATCCTGATAATACGTTTGATGTAACTCCCGTAATCATTAAATCCGAAAAGCTCGAATTACTCCAAAACCATCTCATGCTCTTCTTCACCGGATTCTCACGTTTAGCGCCCGAAGTAGCCAAGGCGCAAGTGGCCAATATCCAAAATAAACAAAAAGAACTTAAACGAATGTATGAGATGGTGGACCAGGCTCTGGCTATTTTAAACGGATCGCACGCATCCTTGGATGAGTTTGGCAAGCTTTTGCATGAAGCCTGGCAATATAAAAGAAGCCTCGCGGACAATATTTCTTCACCGGCGATAGATGAAATTTATAAAACTGGGCTAGCCGCCGGTGCGCTCGGCGGGAAAATTCTCGGCGCAGGCGGTGGCGGATTCATTCTCTTTTTTGTCAAACCGGAAGATCAAATGCGCGTGAAAGAAAAATTGAAACAACTCATTCACGTAACATTCCGCTTTGAATCCAACGGCAGTAAAATTGTTCTCTACGAATCGGATAATTTTTCCTAAGCCGGAACCTGCCAAAAACCATGCCTCAAGCCGATCCTATTGAAATTTCCAAAGAAAAAGCACTCGATATTTTTAAAAAAATATACCTCGCCCGGAAATGCGAAGAAACCATCCGTGCTGAATATTCGAAAGATCAGATGAAAACGCCGGTTCATCTCTCCAACGGCGGCGAAGCCATCCCGGCAAGCGTTCTGGCTTGTTTGCCTCCGGCAACCAAAACATTCGGCACGTATCGCAATCACAGTCTTTATTTAACCGTCACAGAAAATACCGACGGTTTCTTCGGCGAATTATTCGGAAAAGCGTCAGGTTGCGCATCGGGCCTGGCAGGATCTATGCATTTAACAGCTCCCGAGCAAGGCCTTTTTCTCACCTCCGCCGTAGTAGGCACGACTATTCCTCCGGCCGTAGGCGCGGCCTTTGCCAACAGCTATAAAGGCCGCCAAGACTATGTTGTTGTATTTTTTGGCGACGGCGCCATGGAAGAAGGCGCATTTTGGGAGAGCCTCAATTTTGCTTGTTTGCGTAAACTCAAAATTTTATTTGTGTGCGAAAATAACGACTTGGCCATTCACACGCCTATTGCCGAACGCCAGGGATTTAAATCACCGCTCACTGCCGTCAGCGGATTTGACTGTCACGCCGCCGGAAGTGAAGGCTATATTCCGCAAAAAATTACAGAGACGACTCATTCTATTCTCGGGAAAATGAAACAAGATCCCAAGCCGGCATTTCTTATTTTTGATTACTTTCGATACCTGGAGCATGTCGGAGTCCACGAAGATTTCGAATCCGGCTACCGGACGAAACCGAGCGAGGCTGTCCGCAAAGATAAGGATCCGCTTTTACAAGCCGAGCGCTGGATTCGTTCGCTGGGCTGGAGCAACGAAGAAATTTCAAACGTACAAAAAACCGTCGATACAAAAATAATGCGAAGCGTGGAGGCTGCAAAATCTGCGCCTTTTCCGTCCGCGGGATCCCTTTTCAGCTATGCTCTCAACAAAAATGATTAAGTCTGAAAAATTAAACTGGCCGCTCATGCAAAATAATATTACGCAGGCGGATCTGAACCGTGTGATTGAATTTTTAAAAACGGGGCCGGTTTTAACCCAATCCAAAAATGTTCGTGTATTCGAAGAAGAATGGTCGCGCTGGCTCGACGTGAAATACAGCGTCATGGTGAATTCCGGCTCCTCGGCCAATTTAGTGACGATGGCCGCCTTACGCGAAATTTTCGGAACCGGAGAAATTATTGTCCCACCGCTTACCTGGGTATCCGATATCGCCTCGGTCCTTCAATGCGAGTTTAAACCCGTCTTCGTTGATATTAATCCGCGAACTTTAGGCATAGATGAAAACGAAGTTATTCACAAAATAAACCGCAGGACAAAAGCTGTATTTTTGACGCATATTTTAGGTTTCAACGCCCTTAGCCAAAAATTGCTCGACATCGTTAGAAAGAAAAAAATTCTTCTGATCGAAGACGCCTGTGAATCCCACGGCGCGACGTTTAAAGGGAAAAAAGTGGGTTCTTTCGGGCATGTTTCGAATTTCTCTTTCTATTACGCACATCATCTCACGACGATCGAAGGCGGCATGGTTTCAACCAACAATCCAAAAATATACGAGACGGTCCGCATGCTTCGTTCTCACGGACTCGTCCGCGAATCCGATTCCGAACGCACGAAGCAGAATTACAGGAAAAAATTCCCTGACCTAAATCCGGAATTTATATTTGCCTTCCCCGCTTACAATGTGCGAAGCACCGAAATTAACGCTGTGCTGGGGCGGAGCCATCTCAAACGTTTGGACGAAGAAATTCAACTCCGGAACAGGAATTTGAAACATTTTCTGAAAAATTTGGATTCAACCAAATACCGCACCGATTTTAATCTCGAAGGCGTAAGCAATTATGCTTTTACGCTTGTTTTAAAAAAAGCCGATCCGAAATTTTCTAAGAAGGTCATGGCTGCACTCGACCGGCACGGGATTGAATACCGGCGCGGCGCCTCCGGCGGAGGAAATCAATTAAGGCAGCCGTATCTAAGGCGTTTATTCGGTAACAAAGAATTTAAAAAATACCCACATGTTGAGCATATTCATTTTTACGGCTTTTATATCGGTAATTATCCGGATGTACCTCTAGAAAAAATTGAGCAACTTTGCGAAATACTGAATAACGTACAATGAAAGAAACTCTTACCTTTAGACAAGCGATTAACCGGGCGCTCGCCGATGAAATGGCGGCGGATGAAAATGTTTTTGTGTTCGGCTTGGATGTGCCCGATCACAAACACATTTTTGGAAGCACCGAAGGACTTTTGGAAAAGTTCGGTGCGCGGCGTTGCTTCGGCACCCCACTCTCCGAAGACGCTATGACGGGTGTCGCGCTCGGTGCAGCCTTAAGCGGTCTGAGGCCTGTTCACACGCATATTCGCGTTGATTTTATGGTGCTTGCCATGAATCAGATCGTAAATATGATTGCCAATGCGCATTTTTTGACCGGCGGCAAAGTAAAAGTTCCTCTTGTGCTTCGCGCAATCATCGGACGCGGCTGGGGTCAAGGAGCGCAGCATAGTAAATCGCTTCAAAGTATTTTTGCCCATATCCCCGGATTAAAAGTGGCCATGCCTTCTTCACCTGAAGATGCCTACGGGCTTCTTCGGTCGGCCATTCGCGACGACAATCCGGTTATTTTTCTGGAACACCGCTGGCTCTACGATGCCGTAGGCGAAGTAGATTTGGCCAAAAAAATTCCTTTAGGACAGGCTAAAGTCCACCGCGAAGGAAAAGATATCACGATCGCCTGCACATCGTGGATGAACGTGGAGGCGCTCAAAGCCGCTGAAATTCTGGCCAAGAGAAAAATTTCGGTTGAGGTTCTCGACGTCCGCACTGTATTTCCTTTTGATACCGAAGCGGTGATTAAATCGGTTAATAAAACAAAGCGCCTAATCGTTGCCGATTACGACTGGACGTTCTGCGGCTTTAGCGCCGAAGTAGCGGCTGAGATTTCAAAGGCTTGTTTTGGTAAATTAAAAAACCCCGTGGAGCGCATCGGATTTCCTCATATTCCCTGCCCGACCACCCGGCCGCTTGAAAATGCGTTCTATCCTTCGGCCGTAACCATTATCCGGGCGGTTGAAAAAATGCTCGGCCGGAAAGAAACCGATTTAACCGGTGAGAAATTTTATTCTTGGGAAGAAAAATTCAAAGGCCCGTTTTAAAAATGCCAAGCGCAAACGCCGAAAATACTTTTAAAGGAAAGAATGTACTCGTTACGGGCGGCACAGGACTGATCGGCAGACCACTCGTTGAAATGCTCATTGAGTACGGCGCCAAAGTGCGCATAGCATCGCTCGACGATCCTTCGCGCGCGCATCCCAAAGCCGAATTCCGAAAAGTAAATTTGATGGAACTTAAAAATTGCTTGGATGTTTGCGGCGGTATAGATTTTGTTTTTCACCTGGCCGGCATCAAGGGCTCCCCGGCTATGACCGCTAAAAAACCGGCCAGCTTTTTTGTTCCGACCATCACCTTCAATACAAACATGATGGAAGCGGCGCGCATTCAAAAGGCTAAACGATATCTTTTTACCAGCACGATCGGTGTGTATTCCCCCGCCGAAATTTTTCGGGAAGACGATGTCTGGAAAACATTTCCTTCCGAAAACGATCGTTTCGCCGGATGGGCCAAGCGCATGGGCGAACTTCAAGCCGAAGCTTACGCCATTGAATACGGCTGGAAAAATATTGTGATTGTGCGTCCCGCCAATGTGTACGGCGCATACGATAATTTTGATCCGGAAAATGCCATGGTCATTCCCTCCCTTATTCGCCGGGCGGTTGAAGGCGAAGATCCCTTAACCGTCTGGGGTGACGGATCGGCTATCCGAGATTTCATTCATGCCAAAGATGTCGCTCGGGGAATGATTCTTGCCATGGAAAAATTGCCTGAAAAACCCGTGAATCTCGGCAGTGGAATCGGTGTTTCGGTAAAGCAAATCGTGGAATTCATTGTGAAAAATTTAGAAAAAAAACCCAAGATCGTGTGGGATACGTCAAAACCTTCCGGCGATAAGAAGCGTTTGATGGATATATCGAGGGCACGCGCTATGGGGTTTACACCCGAAGTTTCCATCGAAGAAGGTATTCGGGAAACCATGACGTGGTACAAGAAGA
>Ga0209515_10010418_pt1 | contig 10343 bp, 6 predicted proteins | sample Subgroupgradi54m_FD_187454 | JGI IMG/M metagenome (GOLD analysis project Ga0209515, IMG submission 187454) | Subsurface groundwater microbial communities from S. Glens Falls, New York, USA - GMW60B uncontaminated upgradient, 5.4 m (SPAdes)... ...
CCAGATCCACCATTTCCGCCAGATCCACCAATGGATTCAATAGAAATAAGTGTTGAGTCATTATATATTAACCAATCTTGTTTTATTTTCATTCCGTGTGATTCATATAGTATGAATACGATTTTTTTCATTTCATAAACACCTATTTTTAAAAAGACTATTAAATCATCAGCATCCGTCCCATCACTACCACTATTTCCAGTTTCACCACTTCCTGAAGGAATATTGCTAGAAACACCGCTAATACCATTGTTTCCATCTCTACCTTTACAGGAATAAGTACTTTTATTTCTATAATTAATTTTGATGAATTTTGAAGCTAATATCTTGTTAGTAAGTTCGTTGATGAATATTAATTCTAGTGAATCTAAGTTGAGAGGTTTTTCAGATTTTATTAATATCTCGCCATCATTGTATTTAAGGTAATTTAATCTAGAGCTATTTCTGATGTTTTTCGAACTAAATAAATTCTCATTTTGTAAAGCTTTACTGCCATTATTAAAAAGGAGATGGTAATTTAAAGCAGTTTCGGAATTTAATTCAATATCTTTATTTTCAATTAATATTGATTTAACATACGGTAGATTTATTTGTTTTATAGTGAAAAGCGAGTCGTTATAGTATATTTCAAATGATGTTTGATAATTTAATTCAGATACCATCTTTTGGTTAAATTCTATAATTCCATTTTTAAAATTTAGGATATGATTTCCTTTAATTTTTATTTTTTTCCAATGATAATCTTCGAAAGCTTTTGTTAACAATAAGGTTGAACCATGTTTTCCAATTAAATTAACTTCAATTGAAAAGGTATTTGACTTTCTAAAACTTGAAGAATCTATTTTTACAGTTAGATCGACTACATTAATTGCTATTGCTGAATTCGATATTAATATTAAAAAACTTAGGAGGTATATCACTCTCATATTGTAAATTTAGTTAAAAATTAAAATTCAATTTTGTAAATATAAAAGTTTAAACATTAAAAAATGTTAAAGAAATGTTAAAACTAAATATTAAAACTAAATATTAAAATAGATAGTTTGAATCACTTATGTCTTGTTTATATAAAATTAGATAGTGGCTTCGCGGTGCGGTACTTCCGTGTAAATCTGTGGTTAAAAAATCAAAGTGCGTTTATCCTTCTTTAATTGTAACAAAAATAATTAGTAATCGTATTTTAAGTTAATTTTAAAATTTAGTGCTATGAAATTATATCTATTTATTTTTTGCAGTTATAATACATTTTTAGTAGCAGCTTTAAATGTTAAAAAAATATCAAAAGAAGAATATGTGAATTCATGGAAACAAACAGCAATTGAACAGATGATGACGTCAAAAATCCCTGCAAGTATCACATTAGCTCAAGGGATTTTAGAAAGTGCAAATGGGAACTCGGATTTAGCTGTTAATGGTAAAAATCATTTTGGTATTAAATGCTCAGATTGGAAAGGGGAGAAGATGTTTCTAAATGACGATGCCGAAAATGAATGTTTCCGTGTCTATGCAAATGCAGAGGATTCTTATTTTGATCACAGTAAATTTATAACTAGTAAAACAAGGTATTCAAAACTATTTCTTTTGGATCAAATGGATTACAAAGGGTGGGCAAAAGAACTTAAAAATGCTGGCTATGCCACAAATCCAAAATACCCAGAATTATTAATTGAAATAATAGAAGATTTAAAATTAAATGAATTAGATCAAAAAGGGAATTCAATGCCTAAAATGAATGTGGACTTAACAGTTTCTTTCAATTCTCATACTGTATTAATTCATCAAAATAAAGTAAAATACATATTAGCCAAAAAAGGGGATACATTTTATAAAATATCAAAAGAATTTGACTTAGGTTTATGGCAATTGTATAAATACAATGATTTTGATTCAAAAAAAGATATGCTTGAAGCAGGAGATATTATTTACTTGCAACCAAAAAGAAAACATTCAAAATCAGAACAAAAAACAATTAAAATAACCGACTCTATTTCTTTAAGACAAATTTCTCAGAAAGAAGCAATTCAATTAGAAAAGTTAATGAAAGTAAACAATAATTTACTACCTGATGAGTTGATAAAAAAAGGAGAATTAATCACTTTGAAATGAATTAAAAATAACAATTTTAACGAAATATGTTTTATTTATAAATAAAGGAAAGTTGTTTTTAGGAATACTAGTTAAAAATTGATTTAACCGTTAAATCATTAGATTAGACACTTAAAAAAAAACTTTAGCATTTAAATAGTATTATTAAGTATTTTAATATATATTTGATTTTAGCTATAAAACTATAAATATGAAACCTTCAACGGAACTTTTTAAATTGATCAAATCACTTACTAAATCCGAAAAAAGATTTTTTAAACTTTCATCTTCACTTCAATCAGGGGATAAAAATTACCTTAAAATATTTGATCATATTGAAAAGCAAACTGAATATGACGAAGATGAGATGAAAGAAGTTTTCTCTAAAGAAACTTTTATTAAACATTTACCTTCCGAGAAAAATCATTTGTATAAGCTAATATTAAAAAGTCTTCGTTCTTTTTATTCTGAGCAATCTGTCATTAGTTTGTTGAAACAAGAGATGAAAAACATAGAAATCCTTTACAATAAAGCATTGTATAAAGAGTGTGAAAAATTTGTTTCTAGAGCCAAAGATATTGCGAAAGAATATGAGAAGTTTTATTATTGGTTTGAGCTAATTTCTTGGGAGAAAAAGTTACTGGAAGAAGCGTATGAAGCAGGTGAATTTACGACGAATTTAGATGATTTAGTAGAAGAAGAAGAACTCGTTATAGCCAAATTAAGAAACCTAGCTGAGTATCAGGTGATTTATTCTAAAATTAATTTGGTTTTTAGAAGTGGAGGATTTACAAGAAATGAAGCTGAAAGAAAAGTTGTAGAAGATATTGCAGATTATCATTTAATAAAAGGAAAAAACACAGCAATTTCTACAAGAGCTGCTTCAATGTGCTACTATATCAAAGGGTTATGCGCAGCTACAAATAGAAATTATTCGGATAGCTATCAATTCTTTAATAAAACGAGAGAAATTTTAGATAATAGCCCAAAAATAAAAGAAGATTCAGCACAAAGATATGTAATGACGTTAGCTCATTTGTTGAGATGTTATATTGATGGTAAGCAATTTGAAAATGCTCAAAAAATGATTGAAGATATTCGAGCGATTGAAAGTAAAAAAGGAGGGAATTCAATGGATATTCAGGTTCGATTATTTACAAGTTCCTATGCGCAAGAATTAACTTTACTTCATGCAATGGGCGAATTTCAAAAAAGTGTTGACCTAATTCCTAAAATTGAAGAATTACAGCAATTCTTTGGTGAAAAAGTAAACAAAGAGCAGGAAGTGGTATTGGCCTATAAAAAAGCGTATAGTTATTTCGGAGTAGGAAATTATAAAAAAGCTTTATCTTATGTTAATATTGTATTAAATGATAATGAGCAAAATTTACGTCAAGATATCTACAGTTTCCTTCGTCTATTTAATTTAGTTTTACATTTCGAATTAGAAAATTACGATTTTTTAGAATATGTGATTAAATCAACAAATAGATTTTTAAATAAACAAGAGCGAGATTTTGAAGCAGAAAGCGTTTGTATTAAGCATATTAAAAAATTAGCTAAAACAAACGTGGTTAATGATAAGGCTTTAATATTAAGTCAATTAATGGATGAATTGACTAGTTTAATGAAAGATAAAAATGAAGGTGTTTTATTAGAATATATTAATATTACAGCATGGGTCGATAGTAAAATCAAAAAAATATCATTCTCTGAATCAATAAAAGATGAATTGAAAATGGAGAAATTATTACTGTAAATTGTCGGTTTTAAGGAAGGGTTAACAGCTAATTTTTAGGTTTTAATTTATTTTATTATAACCTTCAGCTATTCTAACTTCCTTTTTACTCATATTTTTCTACCTTTGTAAACATTTTCAAGCAAAAACTACTTGATAGATTTTAAATTATAAAGATGGCACAAAAATATACGACAAGAGCAGAAGATTATTCAAAATGGTATAACGACCTAGTAGAAAGAGCAGGTTTAGCTGAAAACTCTGGAGTAAGAGGTTGTATGGTGATTAAACCTTATGGTTATGCTATTTGGGAAAAAATTCAAGCACAATTGGATAAAATGTTTAAAGAAACAGGGCATCAAAATGCTTATTTCCCATTGTTTGTACCGAAAAGTCTGTTTGAAGCCGAAGAAAAAAATGCAGAAGGTTTTGCTAAAGAATGTGCTGTTGTAACTCATTACCGTTTAAAAACGGATCCAGATAATAAATCAAAATTAATTGTAGATCCTGATGCTAAATTAACTGAAGAGCTTATAGTTCGTCCTACAAGTGAAGCGATTATTTGGAATACTTATAAAGGTTGGATTCAATCTTATAGAGATTTACCTATTTTAATTAATCAATGGGCGAATGTTGTTAGATGGGAAATGAGAACACGTTTATTTCTTAGAACTTCTGAATTTTTATGGCAAGAAGGACATACTGCTCATGCAACAAAATCAGAAGCAATTTCGGAAGCAGAATTAATGTTGGATGTTTATACAGAATTCGCAGAACAATTTATGGCAATGCCTGTGATTAGAGGTAAAAAAACTGAAAGTGAAAGATTTGCAGGTGCTGACGATACATATTGTATTGAATCGATGATGCAAGATGGAAAAGCATTGCAAGCTGGAACATCTCACTTTTTGGGTCAGAATTTTGCAAAAGCTTTTGATGTGAAATTTGCAGATAAAGAAGGGAAATTAGATCATGTTTGGGCAACATCTTGGGGGGTATCAACTCGTTTGATGGGGGCGTTGATTATGACGCATTCAGATGATGAAGGATTGGTTCTTCCACCAGCATTGGCTCCAATTCAAGTTGTAATCATACCGATTCACAAAACAGATGAAGAACTTGAAACAATATCAACAAAAGTTCTTGAACTAACTTCGAAACTTAAAGAGTTAAATATTTCTGTGAAATTTGATGATGATATCAATAGAAGACCAGGGTGGAAGTTTGCAGAATATGAAACAAAAGGAGTTCCAATTAGAATTGCCATCGGGCCAAGAGACTTAGAGAATGGAAATGTAGAATTAGTACGTCGAGATACAAAAGAGAAATCAATTGTTGATTTTGATGGCTTAGAAGAATATATTGAAGAACTACTGGGAGATATTCAAGATAATTTATATTCAAGAGCAAATCAATTCCGTTCAGAGAATATGCATAAAGTAGATACATATACTGAGTTTAAGGAACAAATCGAAAAAAAAGGAGGTTTCTTTTTAGTACATTGGGATGGTACTATTGAAACTGAAGAAAAAATTAAAGAAGAAACCAAAGCTACAATTCGCTGTATTCCATTGGATTCTATTGAAGAAGATGGTGTGTGTATGGTTACAGGTAAACCGTCTAAACGCAGAGTTGTTATTGCGAAGGCATATTAAAATAGTTTTTTTTAAAAAAAATGTGAAATAAGTTTGTAATTAGAGAATTTCAACTTATATTTGCACTCCCAAATAAGTGGATAACACATTTTTTGGCCCATTCGTCTAACGGTTAGGACATGCGGTTTTCATCCGTAAAATAGGAGTTCGATTCTCCTATGGGCTACAAAAACTTTACATTGTATTTGGCCCATTCGTCTAGTGGTTAGGACGCCAGGTTTTCATCCTGGTAACAGGAGTTCGATTCTCCTATGGGCTACAAGAACTATAGTTCTATTTTAAATAAAAAATAAACAAGATGGCGAATCATAAATCTGCAAAAAAGAGAATAAGATCTAACGATGTTAAAAGACTTCGTAATAAATACCAACATAAAACTACTCGTAACGCTTTACGTAAAATACGTGCAACTGAAACGAAAGCGGAAGCGGAAACAATGTTCCCTGCAGTTATAAGAATGATTGACAAATTAGCGAAAACGAAAGTTATCCATTCTAATAAAGCTTCAAATTTAAAATCAGGATTGCAGGTTTTAATTAACAAAATGTAATTTTAGATTAATATATCATTGAAGGGGCATTGGCCCCTTTTTTTGTATCTTTACATTTTTAATTTTCAACTTATTTATCAAGTAAAAATATTTTAATGCGTCAAATTTTACTAATATTATTGATTCTTCCAAGTTTCTTGTTTTGTCAAGAGAATCAATTATTTTCTGAAAAAGACACAATTAAATATAGTCACAGAACAGGAGGGAAGGAGCTTGATTCTTTAGACATGACTTATTGTAAATCCGTTTCAACATTTTCAGGTGGCGGTTTAAATAATCAAAATAATATATTTTCAACTTCGTTTTTGTTTTTAAATTCAGGTTTACAGAATTATAAAAATAATACTCTATTTAAGCCTCTTGTATTTTCAGGGACACCGCATCTAGGTTTTTCGTATTTTTTTGGGGCAAAAGGAATTCAATTTTTACATTATGATTATCAGCACGCAATTTCTAAAAAAACGTTGTTGAACATAGAGGGATTGCGTAACAGTGCTGGATCAAAATCAACTTTGGTTGGTTTTTTAAGAAATTCATATTATACGGATAATATAATTTCTGTTTATTTAAGGAGAAATGACAAATTTCATTCGATGCTTCTTGAAAGTAATTATATAAATAAAAACAGTTCATTAAACGGAGGAATTACGAATGATGCAACAATTGATAATCAAGGTTTAGAATCTTTACCTGTTTTGAAAAAGGATGCTAAACAAATAATAAAATCAGCTAATGTTAAATTGAGTAATTATTTTAATGTTTTAGATGATACATTGAAATCTCTTGGGCTAACTTCTAAACATCAATATGAAGCTACAAGTCGTGAATACAGTGAAATGGATCTAGTTTCAAACTTCAATATTAACCAATATAAAACGAGAGATCAATATCGTTTAGCAAGCATCAGAAATAGTGCTGGTTTTTATACCAAAACAAAAGGACTTTTTTTAGATTTATTGTTACAACATAGGTATTGGGATTATCAAAATTTAGGAAAACACATTGATTCAGCAGAGATCAATTTCACATCTTTATTAGAGCTGAAAATCAAAAAAAGTACAATTAAAAACAGTTTTTATTTCAATATAATAGGAGCAGGGCGTGAATGGTCAAATTCGAGTAATCTTTCAGTTATAATTCGTAAAATTAAAATTTCTGGACTATTGAGTATTGAGCAAAAATGGCCTGATCAATTTCAACGATTTTATTATTCTAATAAATATGATTATAAATTAGAAAATTATCAATTGCAAAATCGTTTATTAGGTTCTGTTACTGCAAAATATGATTTTTCAAATTTTACAAATATTCAGGCTTCCTTTACAAATACAATTTTAAATAATAATTATTTTTTTATTGATAGTATTTGGAGAAATGATACATTAAATACTATAGTAATAAATTCATTAGCTCTTTCTGGATCTTTAAAATTAGGGATATTAACAATTCAACCTCGGTTTTGCTTAACAATGCCTACAAGTAATTTCAATTATATACCTAAAACAACCATAAATTCAAGGATATTCATTAAGAAAAAAATGTTTAAAGCAAAGAAATTGGAATGTATATTTGGTACTGATCTATCTTGGGTGTCTTCTTATGATTTAATGTCGTATAATTATACAATTGATATTTTTTCTCTAGAAAATACAAATAAACAATTTAATCAAATGACTAATTTGAGTGCTTTTTTAGGTTTCACATTAGGCGATTTTAGAATGAATGTTCGAATGGAAAATATAGGGTATTATTGGAATGATAAAAGAAATCAAGTTTTAGTAGGATTTCCAATTCAGAAAAATTTTCTAAGAATAGGTGTAACTTGGGATTTTTTCAATTAATACAAAAAAAAGTGCTAACTTATTCGTATATTTGCACTTTGGTAGATTGATTTCAAATAAAACTCTTTTAGTAGATACTCCTTTAAAATTGAAAATTACCATTTTTAAATAATTTAATATAGAATAAAAAGCATGGGAAAATCTCAAGAAACTTGGAACAAAAAGGAAAAAGAAAACAAAAAGAAAAAAAAGAAAGAAGATAAAGCCAAATTAAAAGAAGAAAGAAAGGCAAATCCTGGTTCAAGTGCTTTTGAAGATATGCTCATGTATGTTGATGAAAATGGAAATCTATCATCAACTCCTCCAGATCCATTAAAAAGAAAAAAAATTATAGCAGAAAATATTGCTTTAGGTGTCCCTACTAGAGAAGAAGCAGATGAAAACGATGGCTTGCGTTCTGGTACTGTAACGTTTTTTGATTCTTCAAAAGGATACGGATTTATTAAGTGTCAAGATTCACAAGAAAGTATTTTCACACATATTAATGGACATTTAGAAGAAATTAAAGAAGGAAATAAAGTGCTTTTCAAAACTGAAAAAGGGCCTAAAGGTCTAAACGCAATTGAAGTGAAGCAAGATAAACCAAAACCAAAACCAGTTATAGAAGCTTCAACTGAAAATCCAGAAGAAGAAAAAATAGAGGAATAAATATTATTTTTATAATTAAAAACCAATACTAACTGTGTTGGTTTTTTTTTTTTTTTTTTGCGTGAAAGTTAATAAGTCGACTAATAAATCACTTTTCCTGAATAATCAAAATACCTAATTTCTCCTTCTTTTATTCCTTGAATTAATCCGTTTTCTAAAATGGTTAGTTTTTCAAATATTGGTTCTATGACTGATTTTCCATTTGAATTGATAAAGCCATATAATGGTTTCTTTGTAGTTTGAAATAATCTTGTTCCTACTTGTTTTAATTCTGGAAAACTGGTTAGTGATTTTTGAAAACCATTCCTATCAATTATTGTCCAACCTTCTCCGTATGAAATACATGCATATCCGTTTTTAAATATGGTTGCAGATTTAAATTTTGTATTAAAGATATCTTGAAATTGTCTGTTTAAATAAAAATAACTGCCATCTTTTTCTGCTACAATTAATTGTTCATTAAAATCGCCTTTAAAAGAGGTTAATCCATTGTATTCTTTATTGTTTAAATAGTCATAGACCATAAAACCTTTTGAATTGTACATTGAAAATACATGATCACCATGATAAATAATTGCTCTGTTTTTTAGTTCTTTATTGGTGAGTTCAATCCAATTGGTGTCATATAAATGCCATTTATTATTTTCATCTTTTAAAGTGCAATATTGATCTTTGTAAAATTCAACTTCTGAAAATTGAATGATTCCCACTATTTGTATTCCGTTCATTCTATAAATAAATCCATCTTTAGAGAATAGGAAATTCTGAAAAAAGTGAATAAATGTTTTATTTGTTTTCCATTTTAATTGTTTTTGATTCATTTTGTTATAAATAACGACTGATTTTAAATTCAAAAGAGCCCATTTTTGATTCGTTGAATCGATTAAAAAATTACTTTTCTTAGTGCTTTTGATTAATTTATACTCCTCGTTGTACAAAATTTTATTTGATTTCTTGCTTGCGATAATATTCGATCCAACTTTTTCAATTAATTCATATTCAATAGGTATAACTGTGTCTAGTTGAATGTTTAATACGCCTATTTTATCGTTTTTTCCTACTTTGAAGTGACTTTCATCTATAAACTGAAGTGGTTTTAAGGCTGATTGACAAATTTCATTTCCCATTGAATTCAATACGTTGAATACTTTTTTGTTTTTTGCGACTATATTTCCGTGTTCTTTTAAAATGGCACTTGTGAGGTTTTCCTTTTGAATTTTATTTTGATTGTCAATTACTTGAATCCCTTTTGTTGAAGAAAAAATGGAAGTTTTTTCATTTCCTTTTTGAAAAACCATATCGTTGAAAGGAAGTTTTGAAAGTGATGAATCGAAATAAAGGAATCCACTCGGGATCAGTTGAACTTTAAATACAGTATCAGAAAACTGAGGTATTCTTTCAATTGACGAATAAATAGTTGGTACAATTAATGAATCTTTAGTTATAATTCCCCAGCCATTTTCTCGTTTTACAATTGATGTGTTTTTATAGAAATTTTGAACATAATCAAAAGGTTTTTCAAACAGTGAATCTCCATTTTTATCAAGAAAATTCCATTGAGCATTGTTGAAATGAATAAAGCCGTAATTAGAATTATATCTGTAAACATTCGTAACTTCTCTTGATTTGTTATTGAATTGGCTAATTGCAACAGATTCTAAATCAGAATTATTAGTTAACGTTGGATTTTGAGAACGACAATAACGAATAAATTCATGATCTTTTGGTTCAATAAAATCAGCTTTGATTATTTGACCATCTGGAAAAACAAAACCATATCCTGTTTCATGTATTAATCGAGCATAGGAATGATATTGATAATCAAG
>Ga0209515_10010421_pt1 | contig 10342 bp, 10 predicted proteins | sample Subgroupgradi54m_FD_187454 | JGI IMG/M metagenome (GOLD analysis project Ga0209515, IMG submission 187454) | Subsurface groundwater microbial communities from S. Glens Falls, New York, USA - GMW60B uncontaminated upgradient, 5.4 m (SPAdes)... ...
CCGATCTAGTGCATGTAAAACAGAGGGGTATACTTCTTGTTATTGTATAAAACCTACAATGGGCTTGGGAAAGTGTTATACTAGTGTTGCAGCAGCCACGCCTGCACCACAAGCTGCAAAACAAGAGGTTAAAACACCTGTTATAAATGAAACTAAAGAAATTCTGGCGTTAAAACAGGAAGTTTCTACAGTAAAAATAGATGTTGGTGATGCACAAACTGATTTAGATTCTCTGCTATTAAAAGATAAAAGTATGGATGGAAGAGTGGCACAGATAGAAGCAGATTATAAAGAGTTAGATCAGAAATTGACACAGATTAGTAATAATGTCCAACAATTAGCGTCTGAACAATTGAAAGGAAAGTCGGAGTTGCAGCAAAATATTGGAAAAGTGTCGGTGGGCTTGGCGGCGGCGCAACAAGATGTGAAAGTGCTGCAAAACAATGTAACAAATATTAGTTCAGTTGTGGCGCAGGAACAGTCGTCACGGCAGTTTTTAAGTTATTCATTTTTTACGTTACTAGCGTTATCGATTGGGTTAGGATTAATTTATTATGTGACGCAAGGGAAGAAAGATGCAGGGAAAAGTACTGGTGGAAGTGGGAGAGGAAAAGTAGTCAGTAGTGAGGAAGAGGAAGATACTAGTGGGGGGCAATTGCAGGGATATATTTCAAAACATCTAAAACAAGGGAAGAAGTATGGTCAAATCAAACAGAATTTATTGAGTGTAGGATGGGCGGTTGAAGATGTAGAAGAAGCGTTTAAGAAAACAATGCAAACTAATTTTTCTGCGGCGGGAAAAGTCGCAGGCAAAACGGTTGGAAGTGGGAAAGATAAACAGTATCAACATAAAGCGATGGCGATGGGAGCGGGAATTTTTATTGTGTTAGCTATTTTTGCGGTGATGATGGCAAATCAAGGGGGGACGAGTGCGGGACATGCCATTTATTATGATAAGTTAGTGGCGGGGCAGAAAAATGGAACGAGTGGTGAAGTAACGTATTCAACAAAATGTACACCACCACATATTTTGAATCCAGCAGGAGATGGATGTTGTGTTGATGCAAATGATAATAAAATTTGTGATTATGATGAACAACGAGTGCAGGAGTTGCAAACAAAATTAGCAGAGACGGGTAAGTGTACGGATAATTCACAGTGTGGCGCTGGGAAGAAGTGTGTGAGTGGAAGTTGTATTTCGCTGTATACCATTTACGAAGGGAAAGGGGATTGTTCGAAGAGTTGTAATTATTATGCGATTAAATTTAGTACGAGTGATGGAGAGGAATATACGGTTAAACAGGGGAAAGGAAGTTATACGGCAGTTGGAGCATTAGAATGGAGAGTAGCAAATAATGTGCCTGATCATTGTAAAGGGGAGCAGGCAGTGATTCCGGTTGAAATTATTAAGAAAAATCCGCAGCGAATTATCAGTGAAGAGATTATTTTATTACGTAAAGGAGAACAAAGCCCAGTGTTAACGCATCCGGATTTGAAAGAGGTAGCGTTTACGTTGAAAGTGGAAGATGTGAAAGAGTTGTGTAATTGAGTTGTTTCTGTTTTTTGAGTTGCGTAATCATAACTTATTTAAATGCTGATGGATTTTGGAGCGGTATGCTTGAAGAAAAAGTTGAAGTTCAGCCAAAAAGGCGACGTAATTCTGTCTTTGGTTTTAGTGTAGGAATGATAGGACTTGTAGGCGTAATTGGTATTGGGGGTATTTATAGTCAACTTAATCAATATCAGACTTTCTTAGAAAAAGAGGTTATAACTCTTGAAGGAACGGTGGTTGATGAGAGGTATGTTCAACCAACAGCAGGAGGAGAAAGTTCAAGATCGAGTCCATCCCAATACTTTTTTTCCATTGATACGATTGCTCATGAGAGAATGACTATTGAGGTTATGGATTCGTATGACCCTAAAGTACATTTAGAATCAGTGGATGCAAAATTGCAGAAAGGAACGAGAGTTGAGGTCAAAGCGCGAAATATTGCTGAAGGGGAATATAAAGTGTTTGCCAATGAAGTGTATGTAAAGAAAAGTTTGAATCATTAATATTTACAGAAAGCACTGCTTTCTTATGTTACTTACGATAACATTTACTTAAAGTTCTCTTTATAGAGGGGTTTGATTAACCCTATAAATCTACTTCAAACCCCTCTAAGAAGTACTTTGAGGAACCCCGAAAAGAGGGGTTAATCAAAGTCCTCTATATTTGACCCAGAACTAATTCACGACGTAGTTCAAAGTCGAAGTTCGTGAGAAAGTCTTTGGCTAGCTGAGGATGTTTTTCTTCAAGAAATTGATAAATATCTTTGCTGAAGCAGTGAGCGCAGAGCGCCATAGGCTTGTGGCAGAGAATACATTGAGTTTCGCCAGCGACAGGAAAACTGTGAATTTTATTGGCGAGACGAGGATGGGTTTGGGCGATAGACGTACGCATACTGCTCGCGAGACAGTCGGTGCAGATAGGATTTGTGATTACGTCATCGCATTCCATGCAACGATGAAATGGTGCTTTTATTATCATTTGTTCACCCCCCCCGTTTACTTACAATAGAAATAATGGACAAATATATATGCTTATGCCATTTAGTATATAGTAAGTATATGCTTTTGGAAGAAATATTTTTTGAGTTGGGAGAGGGGTTTACTCTTCGAATATCATTTTTTGAGCGGGAAAAACGTAATCTTCACTGAGAATGGCAGTTTCAACTTTGTTAATAACTGCGGAAAATTCTTGGGTTAATCGAGCAAGTATTTGATTGTATTCTTGATAATTATGGCACATGATTTCTAATTCTATATCCCAGGGGCTGATTTGTTTAATAAGATGAATTATGTTGGGATTTTGTCTAGTGTATTCCATTAGTTTATGTTCGTCAGTTTTGGTGAGGTTGTGAAAGTAGAGGAAGGTTTTATAGAATTCGTAGCCTAAAGAGGAGTAGTCAATTTGAGTAGTGTAGCGTACGATTATCTTGCGCTCTTCAAGGCGTTTCAGACGATGACGGATAATGTCAACAGTGGTGTTGCATAATCGGGCGAGATCAACAAGGCTTGTGCGGGCATTCGCAAATAATAATTTTAACATTTTTTTTTCGATTTCATCGAGCTGATATAATTCAATTTGTTCAAATAAAGAGAGCCAAGTGGTTGAGGCAGGAACAAGAAAAGTTTTTTCATGGATATATACTCCCACTAACGAAGCGGTATGTGAATTGAGGATTAAATCTTTAAAGATAGAGAGGAGATTGTTTTTTACTTGAAAAAATTCGGCGTTAGATTTTACAAAGAAAGTTAATCCGGCATTCCATGCACCTTCGGCGATTCCTAACCAAAACAGGTGTTTATCTTTTTTGACGTATTCAATAAATGCTTTCTTTTGAGATGGTTTATTGGCAAGGGTGAGGTAGAGTTTGGCGGAACTGTAGCCTAAGCGAGCAGGGTCAATCCAGATAGTAAATCCATGGATAATACTTTTTTCTTGGAGTTGTTTGATTCTGTAGCGCACTGATTCTTTGGATCTATTGACGAGTTTAGCTAATGTTGTTTCGGGAATGCGGGCATTTTTATCTAATTCAAATAAGATGCGTTTATCAATTTTGTCAAGTATAATTGGCATATTATAGTTAAATAATGTTATTTTATTTAAATATTTCCATGAAATTAGTAAAAATAAGTAAATAGTTTAATATTCTAGTTGTTAGTTCTACTCTTTATGACAATTGAATTAACCGATATCACAAAAAAAGAGATAGAAGCAATGAAAGATTTTGTAGAGGTAGAAGTAACAGATTTTGCGACTCTCAATCCGATTAAAGTAAGAGAATCGGAATTTGGTACTTCATTAGCTGCAAGAAATGTCATCTATAAAATAAAAACCCACTCTGGGAAAGAAATCTACGCGGTTGATGGTGGATTCTTAATCGATCCTGTAACAAGAAAATTCTCAAATACAGGTATTTCTCAACAATTCAAAGCAGTATATCCCTACGTTCCCAATGGAGATATTGCTGATAAAATTCATTTGTATTTTGTCGCCAAAATCTGTGAAAATGAAAGAGCCATCCCACCAGGTGGTGCAGATCAATTAGCAAGAATATTAGGGATTGACCCAGAATATTTTATATTTTAACTTACAGTTCTTCTCTCAAAATCTCTTCACAAACCTTTAAAAATCACATTCTCATTTATTATTTCTATGACCCTCTTTACCATCAAATACGCACCACAAAACACGGCACAGATATTTGGACAGCCGTTGGCGATTTCGCAGTTGAAAGAGTTTGTGCTGAATCATAAAAAACAAAAACAGAAAGCGGCGTTATTATATGGACCAATTGGAGTGGGAAAAACGGCGTCGGTGTATGCGCTCGCGAAAGAATTGAATTATGATATTTTGGAGTTGAATTCGTCGGATTTACGAGATGAGGATTCGATGAAGTCGTTTTTAGGTTCGGCGTTAGGTCAGCAGTCGTTGTTTTTTACACCGAAGATTATTTTGATTGATGAGATTGATAATATTTCTGGGCGAGAGGATAGGGGATGTATTCCGGCGTTGGTTGCGGCGATTGAGAAAGCAAACTTTCCAGTGGTTATGACGGCGAATGATCCGTTTGATAGCAAGTTTAAACCATTGCAGAAAGCGTCGTTGATGATTGAGTTTCAACCATTACAATATAAGACGATTGCGCATGCAGTACAATGGGTATGTGAGCAGGAGAAGATTATGTTTGAAGAGAAAACAGTTAATACATTAGCACGGCAAGTAGATGGAGATATGCGCGCGGCGTTGATTGATTTACAAGGAAGCGTACGGGATGGGGCGTTGGCGTATGATGTGATTGTGAATTTGTCAAATCGAAAACGAGCGGAGTCGATTTTGCAGGCGCTGGCGATTATTTTTAAGTCATCGGCGGCGGAAAATTGTGTACATATTCTGGATGATGTGGATATGGATATGAATGAAGTGATGTTATGGCTGGATGAGAATTTGCCGTTGGAGTATACTTCGGCTAGCGCACTTGCGAAGGCGTATGAGGCGTTAGCGCGAGCAGATGTGTTTACCAAACGGATTAAAAAGCAGCAGTATTGGCGGTTATTAGTGTATGTAAGTAATTTATTGACGGTGGGAATTTCGAGCGCGAAAACGGAGAAGAATTCTAATTTTGTTGCGTATAAGCCGACGTCTCGAATTTTGAAGATTTGGATGGCGAATCAGAGATTAGCGAAGAAGAAACAGATTGCCGAGAAATGGGCGAAGGCGACGCATACGTCAAAGAAAGTGGCGATGGGGCAGATGCCGTATGTGCAGGCGATGTTTCAGAAAAAGGTTGATTTTGGTGTGGTAAAAGAAGTGGAGTTGAATGAAGAGGAAGTTGAGTGGTTGAGAGGGAAGTAGGGAAAGATATATTACTCTAAAAATGTAATTATGACGTTAGTCGCTTTACAATTTCTAGAGATTTCTTTTGTGTTTCATATTGTACATTACCTCGAACACCATGTATTTCTAGAATATCTAACATTTCCCGCATAGTCTGATTACTTAGTTCAGCTGCTTCTGAAAGCCCGATTTTCCCTTCGCGATATAACTGTACAGCGTATTCCTGCAAACCTAAAATTAATAACTGCCGTAAAGAGGTGGATTCATCAACGCCTTCTTTTCTTGTTCTGTATTTTACCCCACGCAGCAAAGACGCAGGTAATCTTGTTGTTTTGGCAATAGTGGTCATTTTTAGCCTCCAATCTCTTTTTTTGAGAGATCATATTCAATCATGCTTACATGTATTCTTAAATTTTCGAGCATTTTCAACGCAGTTGCTTGATTCATTTTCTTTCTCTTGTAAAGGAAAACAATTAATGAAGCAGGAGTTATAGCATTTTTATTAAGCAGGTGAAGGGTCTTCAAAAATTTTTGATCGTCACTGGAAATAAGGTCATACTGTTTTTGTATATAAAGTCGGTATACGTCTTGCTCTCCTCCCTGAATATTTAATTCTTTAATTTGCCGCTCAAGTACTTCATCATTTTTGTGAGTAAACTCTACTTTAATGTGATTTTGCATGATGTTTTTCTCAATTATCAACGCATCTGGTTTCTCTTTTGCTTGATCGATACTTTCTTTTTTTACTTGAAGAGGAATCGTCACGATAAAATTTTGGACAATTACTTCTTTAAGCCCGGCCTTGGTGAGTTTGATGAGGCTGTCCGTATCTAATAACAGCGATGTCATACAAACTTATAAAATGTACACATATAAAAATGTTTCGCTTATTTTAGCGATATGAACAATAAAAAAGAGGAAGAAAAGTGGTTGAGAGGGAAGTGAAGAAGTTTATTTTTTTAATTCTGAATAGAGTATCTTAATCAATTCATCATACATTGGTTTTACTGCAACTGTAGAAACCGGTTCGAATAATGGATCAAAAGTGTATGTTTGAGGGCGGGCGTGGTGCCAGCGATCGTTTCCTAAATACATACGAAAATCATCCATAGTGTCATTCATACCATCACAGCCCCAATCGGTGATTTCATAACCGAAACGAAGATGAGTTTTTTCATAATCGAGATTAGGAGTTAGACGAATTTTCATTCTGCCGTTGATTTTTCCGTCTTGGTTTTTGGTGATACAATCTCGCAATTGGATGTTAAGGGTATGTTGATAGACACCATCAGAGATATTTTTTGTCAAAGAGTAGGCATTTGGGACTAGATGATTATCGAAACCAGTTGGAGGGGTGCCTTTTTCTCGAACAAGTTGTGCTATATCTTGTGGTGTGAGATTTTGAGAGCAGGCGGTTAGTTCAAATGCAGTTATGGCTGCTATCGCTATTTTTTGGTATAAGTTCATATTGTATCTACCTCTCTTCAATTTTGGGGGATAATAAACTGTCGATAGTTGCTTGTTCTAATACACTTGTGGAATTAATTATAGGAAGAGTTGTGTCTTCTTGCGAGATAATAAGAAATAAATCTGTGCAACCTAAGATGACGGCTTGGGCTCCTTCAGTTTTTAATTTTTCAACAATTTCGATCATCTTGTTCTTATCTTCGGGAGTGAAAGTCTGATTTATGATTCGAATGATGCAATTACTGATAAATTGTTGATCTGTACTATTAGGGACGATTAGTTCAATTCCGCATTTCTGCAATTCTGCGGCGTAGAGACGTTCTTTAATCGTTGTTGAGGAACCGAGTACGCCGACTTTTTGGAATGATTTGGTTTTACATTCTTTGGCGGTTTCTTCGATGATGCTTAAGAGAGGGACGTCAGATATTTTTCTTAAATCGTTGATGAATACATGAACGGTATTGCAGGGGATGACAATCAAATCTGCTCCGACCCGATTTAATCTTTTAACAGAGTCAACCAAAAGGCCAAGTACTTCGGCGGAGAAGCCACCATGCGCGATTATATCTAATGCTTTATCAGACATAGGAACGTTTTCCATGATTATCTGCGGTTGGGTATCTTTTACTTTTTTGACACCGTTATTTACATTAAGGCAGAAGCTACAGCTGGTTTCTGGTCCAAGTCCGCCAATTATTCCAAGTATTTTTTCCATTTCCACTATTAAGTAATTACAATAAAGTATATGAATATTCTTACTTGTTTTTCCATAAAAAAGAGAAAATTTATATAGTAAATTAAGTATTTAAGTAAAATAAGCTTAAATTTAACAAATTGTTTGTTTTTGTTATTTTTAATTAGCGAGGGGTAATTGATGTATAAATTAGATAAAAAAGATAGTCATTTATTGTTTGAGTTAGATAGGAATTCGCGCCAATCGATTCATGAGTTGGCGAAGCGTACGCACTTGAGTCGAGATGTGGTTTCGTATCGAATGAAACAGTTGGAGAAAAAGGAGGTGATTAAAGGATATATTACACTAATTGATTTTACAAAATTGGGGTATCAAGGGATACGAGTGTATTTAAAATTACAGAATACAACGCGAGAGATTGAGGAGAAGATTATTCAAGAGTTTCTGAAAGAGAAGAATATTATTACGGCGTATCGTACGGATGGGAGGTATGATCTTGCAATAGGGTTTTTGGTGAAAGATCTACGAGAGTATCAACGGACGTATGAAGCGATTTTGCAGAAGTATCGCAGATATATTATTGAACGGCATTTTTCGGTATTTCTTGATTTTATTCAATATACGCGCAATTATTTGGTTGAAAAGAAGTTGCGGGATTATACGGTGTGTTCAACGGGAAGTTTTAAAGCGTATGATTATGATGCAAAAGATTTGGAGTTATTGCGAGAGATAGCGGTTGATTCAAGAATAACGTTGTTAGAATTAGCAAGGCGGTTAGGTATGACGCCGGCAGGAGTGAAATATAAGTTACGATTGCTTGAGAAGCAGAAAGTGATTGTGGCGTATAAGTCGATTATAGATTATCATCAATTAGGCTATGAGTATTACAAAGTTGATATGGAGGTTGAGGATTTGGCGATAATTGAGGGGTTGAATCAGTATATTATTCATCATCCAAATATTTTGTATCGAGATGTAACAGTGGGCGGGTCTGATTTTGAGTTTGATTGTGAGTTTAGAAGTCAAGATGATTTTTATAAGATGATTAATGAGATGAAATTGTTATTCCCGGGGAAAATTAGAAGTTATTATTACTACAAAGGGTTGAAGATCTATAAGTATGCGTATTTTCCGGAAGGGATGGTTGAATGAGAAGTAATGAAATTTTGAAAAAAAAATATTTTTAAGATAATTTTTGGGAAAGATAGCCTAATTCGGAGACACGAATATTAGCACTATGTGTGGTGAATAATTGACCATACACTGGTTTTGTGATTAAGATAACATTACCTTCTTTTGTAAGATACTCAGAGGTAAGATCTTTTCCATTATTTTCAAAGATTAAAGGCAGATCGTTTGGTTCATAAAAGCCAATTGGGCCAAAGTCAAGAACATTTCGTTGGTTGAGTTGTTCGATATCAGGATGAATAAAGAATTTGTGGGGGAAGTTAAGTGATGAGGGGGGAGGAGAAAACGTAAAATCAATAGGTTCTTTAATGATAAGACGACCGATTTCTTGGTAAATGTTTAGGGGGTTATGGGCTTTGGAAATTTGTTGAGGATTATAATGGATAAAATTATCAATGATCTGTTGGCCGGCAAAAAAAGAATTAAGTGTACCTGTTTTTCCACACTCAATTGTAATTGTTTCACAGACATCTTGAAATCGATTCATAAAACTGCCAGGTAATTCTTCAGAGTAAATGAGGTGATCCACAAGGCTATTTACTACGTTGAGGGAAACTTTATGTTGCATTATGTAAGCTAAAGGTTTATTGTTACCAGTGGTGTTATGGATGTCAATGAGATATTCTGGTGAAGTTTGTAGAATCATATCTGTTAATTCTTGGATTTGTTCTTTTTGAAGAGGAGGCATATCTTTTCTTGCTTGTTCGCCAGATTTAGTCCAGCAGCGATTGTAATCAATTTGAGAGGGTGCGAAACGGCGACCAAACAGTGGGTATTCTTCTTTGGCAGTTGCGCCGTAGCCGTTTACGATGGCGAAATAGAGGTCATGATTTAATTTTATTTTTTGTTCATGTAATTTTTTCCAAATATCTACAAACGCATATAATCCACTTGATTCGTTGGCGTGCTGCAACGTAACTAACCAGCGAGGGTTTTCAGTTGGATTTTTGGAAGGATGTTTTATGATTGTTGGTTGTTGTAGTTCGGGCAGTAATTGAGCGGCGTGAAGTGTTTCTACAGTGAGCCATTTTTCAGGGATGGTTTGGTGGTAGGTTATTGATGATGTCATAAATTATATCTTTAAAATTAGAATTTAGCGAAAACCTTAATAAATATATACTTACTTTGAGTATAAATGTCAGTCAATACACAAGATTTGGTTACGTTTTGCAAAAAGAAAGGGTTTATGTATCCTTCGAGCGAGATTTATGGAGGGATTGCAGGGTTATATGATTATGGCCACTTAGGGACGTTACTTAAACATAATTTTGAGAGTGTTTGGCGCAAATATTTCTTGAGTTTAAGCGACAATTATTTTGAGATTGAAGGGTCGAATGTGATGCATGAAAATGTGTTTCACGCGTCTGGCCACTTGGAGAATTTTATTGATCCGATTATTAAGTGTTCGAAGTGTGAGTTTGGGGATAGGGCGGATCATTTTATTACGAAACAAATTAAAGAGAGAACGGAAGGGTTTACGCCGGAGCAGTTGACAGCATTGGTTGAGAAGCATAAGTTGAAGTGTCCAATGTGTAAGAGTGATTTTAAACCGGTAGCAGTATTAAATATGATGTTTCCGTTGCAAATGGGAATTACGGGCGGAGGAAGTA
>Ga0209515_10010424_pt1 | contig 10337 bp, 5 predicted proteins | sample Subgroupgradi54m_FD_187454 | JGI IMG/M metagenome (GOLD analysis project Ga0209515, IMG submission 187454) | Subsurface groundwater microbial communities from S. Glens Falls, New York, USA - GMW60B uncontaminated upgradient, 5.4 m (SPAdes)... ...
CGCCGGAAGCGCCCGCCGGTTTTTCCTATGTTCGTTTCTTGCAATTTTTGGGCAGCGCTTCTGATCCGCGTCTTATCAAGAGCCGCTCCTCCGAGTTGCATGCCCCTTCTCTTTGCTATATTCCCGAATCCTTTGCCAACCTTATTTACTGCCCCCATCGCCGTGCTGGCAAAGGTGATGCCGAGCGAATTAGCCGCGAAAATTCCGCCGATCATAAGCCCAACCAAAATGGTCATTTGCAATAAATTTTCAACTATGGGAGAGAAAAGGCTTGTAACGAAACTGGAAATACTCCCCCAGATCGAATTACTGGCGCTCGTATACTGCTTAAGATTGTAACTCCCGCCACCGGCCTTATTCATTTCATCAGATGCTTTCAGGGCGACCCAGAGAAAGAACAGAACCAAGGGCGGAAAAAAAGCCCAGCGCAAAAAATGGTTCCACCACTTATCCCAATGAGACTTGAAATTCGGAAAAATCCACAACAACCAGACCAGGGGCATCAGAATCAAAAGGATGCCGAGAAACACATACCGGACTACCAACATAACAATCAGCGCAAAAAGAGTTATGATAATGGCAAGGAGGGCGAAGACTACGAAGACAAGTGAGGTAAGCGGCGTCAGTAGTTTGCCGACACTTCCGCCGAACGATGAGGCAAAGCCTTGAACGGCTTCAGGATCGGGATTGGCATTAAGGGGGTTTATAGAGAGGAACCCGCGCTGCGGATTGAATGCCCCGGCAATTCTGCTCGCAAAGGCGTTGTAGCTCGCGAATCCCTCGGTGTCCGGATCAACGCCTTTCAGTATGTAGCCCGACAGCTGATCGGAAAAATTCAGGATGACGCCGGCAATGACCAGACTGAAATTGACCAGAATCGCGGCCGCCACCAGCTTCATAAGAATTTTTTTCATGCCGTAGGCCTCGTATCTGATGATCGTCGCGAGCGCGATGACGATGATTGCCAGGACAAATCCCAGGTTCGCTACGGCAAGCGTAACCGGAAAACCGGCTTTTACCGGCGCCGAGTTTACCAGGCCAGCGTTTATATTGAGTATGGCGCCGATAAGCCAGGCCTCGACCGCAATGCCGAGACCAGCAATAAAGCTGAGGATATACATAAAGAAGAACACTGCCTTGCCGACGACAGTGAATGCAAGATCGCCCAAAAAGTTACCCGCCGCAGAAGGAAGAACCGCGGCACCGACGCCACCGATAACGGCTCCAGCTCCAGCACCTACCGCAGTCCCAACTCCCGGCACAACGCTTCCAACCGCGGCCCCAACCGCGGCCCCACCAGCAGCTCCGGCGCCTATACTCGTTGCGCTCTGGGCGTATGTCGTTTTGGCCCCAAGCAAAGTCGATAACACTATTAAAAGAACGGCAGCCAAGAATTGTTTTTTCAGCCCGCTTGTTTTTTTCATAGATCTATATTTGAAAGATCAATTATTGTAGATCCAGCATGCGCATTTGTGGGGCCGCGACCCGTTCTGGTTTGAAGCACCTACAATTCATCACAGCGGCACATTGCATGCCGGGCCATGGATTACACGGCCTTGGGCGTCGGTTTTCGGGCCGTCGTTCAGGTTTGCTTGGGCATTGGCTTGAAGGTTCTGCAACTGGCCCAGCCGGGCTTGGGCGGCAATAGCAGTCGAGCTGACCGCGTTGAGATCAAGATTCTGAAGCCGAGTCGTGAGCGTAAGCACCGCCTGTGCGCTCGAGGCGTTGGCCGTCGCGGTTCGAAATGCGTCAATCGTGTTGTCGTTGGCATCGTTCCATTCGGCCTCGACGCCCGACCTCGCCGCGTTCAGGTGGTCAATATTCTGGTTGGCGCTATCCACCAAGCTCGAACCCGCCGGGCAGACATTGGTTACTTTGGTCAGGGAACTTATTGTTTGCGGCTGAAGCCCGAGCCATTGGCCGTCGGCAGTGACGGTATTCTGGATATTGGTGAAGACGCCTCGCTGATTTTGAAGATTAATCAGATTATTGAGGCTGTCTCGGGCAAATACGAAATTCCCCGGATCAAAAACTGCGGTTGGCGCGTGGCCGCTTTGCGCTTGATCCGGGGTAACATTGTGAGGCGAGCTGGGATTCGTGGCCGCGGTCAGAGCGCTCAAGCCCTCTTTTATGACTCGACTGACAGCGGCGTTGACAAGCGCAGCCGCCAACTCTTCAAATCTGCGCGCATTGACGATCTGGTTCTGTTTCAAATTCATCGAGCCAAAGAGCGCGTTGCCAACTGCGGCGCCCGGGGTATCGTCTATTTCCTTGTCGCAGACGGTTTTACGCTCATCAGGACCACAGTCGCCGGTTTCTGGGTTGCATATCGGGTCAGGTCCTTCTATATGCGACTTCACACATTTTCCGCCATTTGGTCCTCTACCCGGCGCATTGGCTTGTCCGCCTCCCTTAAATCCTTGATTGGCTACTGCCCGGCTTTTTGCGGCTTCCTCGGCAAGGCCGACTTTTCTCAATACATCATCGTTGATCTGGATCAAGTTACCGAAAAAGTTGTTTTGCGGCTGTAGTGTTGCGCCGTAGTAAATCCAACCGCCGTTTTGAAAGTTGTTATAGAAGTTCTGAACATTGGCGATAACTTGGGTTAGGGTGCAGCGGACCCCGACGGACCTTAGGGTCACCGGCAAGAATGCCGCTCGTATCAACGGGCCGAAGCCGCTGCAGAAAGCGCGAGTTGAGGAGGCTTCAAAAAGAGCTTGCCCTACGGCTTTATCGGCAACATCGGTCAAAAATCCCTGCCAATCAGTGATGAATTTCGGATCGCCGTTGCCCGCGATCCAATTCACAACACTGTTTTGGAATTGATCTATCAGAACATTGACCGCGATCCGCAGCGCGGTTTCGTAGAGCCAGTCCGCGACACTCTTTAGCTCGTCTTTGACCCATTTTGCCGCAGTCTCGACCCAATCAACGATAGTCTTCACTAAGTGAGCGCCCTCCACCCCTAATATAGCCTCCAAGGTCCCACCAGTTCCCAAAATTTCCGCCTGTGCTTTTTGGACGCCGAGTATCGTATCGAGCAGAGAGAGTTTTTTACCATTCTCTATAAAAGACAAGGTTCTAATTTTATTCTTTTCATCTTGTAGTTGCCGAAGGTCGCGGCTGATTATCTGCCCTTCGTTTTTCAGCGCGATCACGGCTTTGAGCGGATCGGTTTGATAATTACTGGCGGCTACAAATACCTTGGCTTGGTTTGCGAAAAACCCGAGTACGCTCCGGTGGAAATCAGCCAGCGGCTGGGGCGCCGCAGCGGTTTTGAGTTTCGCGAGCGTGCCTTCAAACATAAGCTGGCTGATCGCAATCGTTTCCGGCGTGGAACTCGGATTCGCGGTGTCTATTCGGCTGGTGCTTGAAGCAAAATCAGCGAGCGTCGCATTGACCAGATCGAAATAATTTTTGAGATCTTCCGGCGCGTAATTTTTGATGATGTTCAAATCCGCATCCGCAATTTTCTCGTCAATCGTGAAGTTGCTGCCCGCGGCTGCTTGCTGAAACATCGCCGCCGCATAATCCTCGTTCGGCAAACTCAAGGCGGTTGGCTTGCCGTCCGCGTCAAGCTGCGGGCCTGTCGGATTGTTGCTGATTACTTGCTGGGCAAAGATTCTGGCGAAATTCTTGGTTAGATTTGAGGTGTCAATGGTTCGACTTTGCTCACCATAAATTGGCTGGTCGTTGGCAGGGGCCGTGGCCGCGGATGATTGGGTTGGCGGGCTTGTTTGACCGATGGTTCGACTGGGCTCACCATAAATCGGTGTCTGCGGCAGTTGTTCGACAAAAGCGTTTTTGCCGATGGTTCGACTTGGTTTACCCTGAGCCTGGTCGAAGGGCTCGCCATAAATGGCAAGAGAATTCTGATTTTCTGCTTCAGTCGTATCCGGAGATGATTGAAGAGCCGAACCATTCAAATTCAAAAAAATTAATGTGAGCGTGCTGGTAATCGCGGACAGGAGTAAAAATCCGGTAATCAGTTTTTTGAGATCAAAAGAATTCATTTTATGGTGAGCAAAAGCAAAGTCGAACCATTTGCCTTTTAATTATAAATTATATAGGGCAAAAAGAGGATAGCACCAGTGTTATCCCCAGCAAACGGATATTTGACAGCGAGCGCACAACCATTATTCTAAAACTAATGCCAAAGAAGAAAACAATAGATCAACAGATTGATGCGCTTGCGCGAATGACGCAGCGCGGGTTCATAGAAACCAATAAGCAATTTGGACAAACCATTGAGAAACTTCGGCGCGAAGTGAGGGATGATCTTCACGAAACGGAATCGCGCCTGCGGCAGGAATTGGTTACCAAACGCGAACTTCGAGAAACCGAAGAACATCTTCTTGATGCAATCCGCGGGATTGAGGTGCGGCGGCAGGACTTTGAAACCCTTGAGGGCGAGGTAAAAGATCTTTCGCGGCGGGTTACGACTCTTGAAAAGAAACGCTGAATGACCTTCTCGTTTTTAGAGAAGAGAACCGATTTTTATAATATCTTCAATCGAAAGATTTTGCGGCCGGTCGCTAGCCTTAATTCCGATAGCGGCCAGTTTTTCCAACAAGACCCCTTTGTTTATGGCGAGCTTGGTCGAACCATCTATTTCTGGATACGAACCATAAAGATTATTCAAGATTGTTTTTCTCGGCTGCTGAAAAAGGATTCTTGCCGCGCGATAATATTGCTCCGCATCTAATTTTCTTGTCTCTTGTCCCCTATCCCTTGTCTCTAATCTGACTATTGCCGAATCCACTTTCGGCCTCGGCTTGAAATTTTCTTTCGGGAGATAGCCGATAATCCGGGGTTGAGTCCAGAATTGAACGCTGGCCGCTAGCCGATTCATGTTGGGAGGTATTGCAATCAACCGTTCGGCCACCTCTTTTTGAAGCGTGAACACGCAGCGGCTCGGTTTTGGTTCGAGTTCAGAGATGATTCGTAACAGCCGGCCGGTCAGATAATACGGAAGGTTGCCTACCAGTTTGTAATCCTGAACGATGAACGATGAATTATGAATTATGGATGGGAGAATTTTTAAGACATCGCCCTCGATGATTTCTATATTTTTATCTTGCGCAAATTTTTCATGCAGCGCATCTACAAGTTTTCTGTCTTTTTCAATCGCAAAAATTTTTATTCCATTATTCATTATTCCTGATTCATTATTCCCCATTCTCAATTCCTCCGTGAGTTCCCCGTGTCCCGCGCCGATTTCGATCACCGTATCGCCTTTCTGCGCATCAAGAATCCCGGCAATTTTTTTGAGCGCGGATTGATTGATGAGAAAATGTTGGCCGAGGCGAGGCATAATAATAAAAATCTCTAAATCCGAAATCCTAATTTCTGAACAAATCCCAAATTATAAATTCCAATGTTGCAAACCGTTTAGGATTTAAAAAATTGAGATTTAAAAAATATTACGAAGCGTAACATTTTTTCATTTGGTTCGCTCGCCGCAAATAAAACAGAGTTTTCCTTGCGGACTCGCTGCCAAATGTAGACATTGTTTCGAATTTCGATATTCGAATTTAATCCAATGTTATATATCTTTCCTCATTATCAAGATCGGAAAACCGCCGGCCGTCGGCTGACAAACTCTCAAATGTTGTCAGCTCCGGCGGCAATTCCCCCAGAAACCGGGAAGGGATATCGAAAAAACTCAACGACAATTCTTTCCTGGCTCTGGTCATGGCCACATACAGCAAACGCCGCTCTTCTTCGATTTCGGCCGCGCTGCGGAGCGAGCGGTTGTGGGGCAAAAGTCCCTCGCTGCAGCCGGCCACAAACACCGTATCGAATTCCAATCCTTTGGCTAAGTGAATAGTCATCAGCTGGCACATGGCTTGCGGCGTATGCCTTTCTGCTCTTTGATCTTTGCTATATGCTCTAGGCCTCTTGCCCTTTGCTAATTGATCGGCCGGTTGAAGAAGCGCTATGTGCTCCAAAAATAGGGGGAGATCTTTGAATTGAGAAGCGAAATGTAAAAGCTCGGCGATGTTTTCTCTCCTGTCCTCGGCATTCGAAAAATTTCTTTCGATAAGTTCAAAGTAGCCAGTGGCCTTCAAAAAAATATCTATCAGCTCAGGCGGCGATTCGGCCCGAGCGTCAGCCAGAGATTCTTTGAACTTAACGAACCTGGTCTTGTAAAGACTTTTTTCCAGGCGCTCGCTGCTCACGCTGTCCCTGGGGTTTTGCGCATAGCGAAGGGCGGCAATGATATCTTTGATTTCGCGGCGTTCATAAAAACGCAGCCCTCCGAAAATTTGATAGGGAATATCGCGTTCAAGCAATTCTTGTTCAATGACTCGCGATTGCGCGTTGGTCCTGTAGAGCACCGCGATTGTTGGTAAGTTTTTAAGTTCGTAAGTTGGTAAGTCATCTTTATTTAACTTTTCAACTTCTAAACTTTTCAACTTATAAACTTCTTCGGCGATCCACGCGGCTTCTTTATTTTCGTCTGCGGCTTCAATGATTTTCAGCGCCGAACCGGTTTCGTTTTTTGTCCAGAGCTGTTTTGGTTTTTGATGGATATTGTGTTGGATCAGCCCCGAGGCGGCCTGGATGATATTGGCGGTTGAGCGGTAATTTTCTTCAAGCATCACCACCGTGGCATCGGGCCAATCGCGCTCAAAATTCAAAAAGAGTTCGAAGTTCGATCCTCGAAACGCGTAAATTGATTGTTGATCGTCCCCCACGACGCTCACCGAACCGCCTCTGCCCGCAAGCAGCCTCACCAGCTCGTACTGCACGTTGTTCAAATCCTGATATTCATCAATGAGCAGATATCGGAAGCGGGTTCTATATTTTTTAAGGACGCTGGGCTGTTTTTTGAAAATCTCGACGACTTTTTCAATCAAATCATCGAAGTCAAATGCGTTATGATTTTCGAGTTCCTTTTCATAAAGTTCGAACACGCTGAAGACGAGTTGATCTTCGGTTCGCGAGGAACTTTCAAATTCATGAAGCTCGACCACCCCGTTTTTGATCCGGGAAATTTTTTGCGAAAAATGGATCGGGCCCGGAGCGGTCGAACGCCGATCAACGAACAAACCGGTCTTTTTTCCGATTTTCTTTATGATTTGGAGCGAATCTGAATCATCGAAAATCCCGAAACCGGCAGTTCTGCCCAGAGCCCGCGCCTCGGCCCGCAGAATCTTTGCTCCCAAGGAATGGAAGGTTCCGATAAAGGGCAGTATCCGAAAGCCTTGCCGAATAGGCACGCCCGAATTAAATTTTTTCGGGTCATTCGCATGGAATTCGGATTTTTCGGATTGCTTGATCCGTTCCGCCATCTCCCTGGCCGCTTTGTTGGTAAATGTGAGGGCAATGATTTGATCGGCAGGGACACCTTTCTCCCGGATTAAGTAGAGTATTCTGCTGGTCAGGGTGCGGGTTTTGCCGGTGCCGGCTCCGGCGACAATCAAAAGCGGCTTGTCAGGGGCCTGTACCGCCAGTTTTTGCTGGGGATTGAGATCGGGGAACTTCATGGGCAACTCTCGAATAACTAATAATCCATTCGATTAGTATTCGAGTTTATTCGAGAGGGATTCGAGAAATAACAGGTTTTCCACACAAGGGGTAGCCAGACCCCAGGTTTTTTGCTATAGTCAAAAACATTAGTATCATTTTAATCCAATTGAATAAGGTAAGAAAGCCATTGGGGATAGCTGTTTTTTTGGTCATAGGGCTGATTTTTCTGAATTTCTGGGCCGTGGGGTTCCCCCGAGCTCGGGGAGAAAAAGGTATTTTAGGAGGGCCGGACCCTGCTTTCGCGGCTATGGCCAGCCAGGGGGAAAGCGTCCTTGTCGGCCAGCCCATAGCCGATCTTTCCCGTATTGATTCGGGCGACGATTCGCCGGCATCCGGCAATCAGGAAAATCTTTTTAGCTCGGGGCTTGTTTCGGCAGCGGCAGGCCCGGGAGACAATCCACAGAATCAGGCCAAAACAGCGAAGGCGAATAATTCATCGGGCAACGTTGGGCGCTCTGATGCGAAGAGTTATTTTGTCTTTCCTGCTCGCGGATTTAACTGGGGCAAACTTCATCCCAATAATGCCGTTGATATTGCGAATTCCTGCGGCACAGCGATTGTCGCGGCCGCCGAGGGGTTGGTGACGGATATTTCAATGGATGCCTGGGGCGGCGGCTACGGGCACTATGTGGTGATCGCTCATCTCAATGGGACGAAAACCCGCTCTGCGCACCTTGATGAAATTTTTGTTGCCATAGGACAATATGTTAAGCAGAGCGAGCTCATCGGCACCATGGGCAGAACCGGTGATGCCACTGGCTGCCATCTTCATTTCGAGGTTGAGGGCGCGGCTAATCCGTTCGCCCGGTAGTAGTAGAAATGCGAGTAATAAAAATAGGCCCGGGTTGTTTTATTGGTGATTGAAACTTCAGTTAATTTTATAATTTTCTCTCATCGCTGAATATGTTTCAGTCGCATTTTCACTGCCGGGTTCGCAAGATAAATTACTAAATTACGAATTTTTTACGGAAATACGAATTCGCATCTTTGCATCATACTTTGTGGCGGATGACGCTAAGGTTGGGCAGTTGCCCCCCCCGTGGAAATGTGTTGTTGACATCGAGAAAGTTTGGTCTATAAATAAAGTAGTAAGCATAATGGGCTGCTTGCGGAGAGTCCTGGTGGGGTAGCGGCCAGCCCCGCCGAATTCGCGAAAGCCCGTCCAGGGCTTTCAATGGTAGGGGCTCCTCCGCAAGCAGTTTAGGGTGAGCACGCGCGCTGCGTACTCACCCATTTTTTATTTAGTTGTATTCTTTTCCTATTTTGGTCTTCCGGAATATCTCGCTGGCTCGGCTCATATTTCTTCTCTTAATCTATAGCTGAACGCCTCGGCCAAATGCGCGGCCGAAACGTTTTGGCTCGATTCCAAATCAGCGATGGTGCGGGCGGTTTTCAAGAGACGGTAATATCCTCGGGGCGAGAGACGGTTTTTATCGAGTGTACCTAAAAACTTTTCCGCCGCACTGTCGAGACCTGCCAATTCTTCGGCTTGCCCTGAACTCATTTCGGCGTTCGTTGTTATTTTTATTTTTTTGAACCGGTCTTTCTGGATCTTTCTGGCGGTTTCGACGTCTTTTTTTATTTTCTTGCTTACCGGTTCTTGCTTGTTTCGTTCCCGCAGCTCGGCTATTTTGACTCGCGGCACCCGTATCTGCAGATCTATCCGGTCAAGGAGCGGCCCGGAAATCTTCTTTTGATATTTGATTACTTCGTATGCCGAGCAGCGGCATTCTTTTTCCGGATCGCCGTAAAACCCGCACGGGCAAGGATTCATGGCCGCCACCAGCGTGAATTTCGCCGGGAACACCAGCGTATGTTTGGCCCGGGCTACATGCACGGCGCCGGCTTCAAGCGGTTGTCGCAGGGCCTCCAGAATATTTTTTTGAAACTCGGGCAGCTCGTCAAGAAAGAGCACGCCGCGGTGGGCGAGACTGATTTCTCCGGGCTTGGGCTGGGAGCCGCCGCCGATAATGGCTGCCAGCGAGGCGGTTTGATGCGGCGAACGGAACGGTCTTGCTCTGGATAATCCGTCCTGGTTCAATCCGGCGGCGCTGTAAATTTTTGTCACCTCAATCGCTTCAGTAAGCGAAAGCTCGGGCAGGATGCTTATCATCGCCTGCGCCAGCAGGCTTTTGCCGACTCCCGGCGGCCCGATCATCAGGAGATTATGGCCGCCGCTGGCCGCGATGATCAGAGCCCGCTTGGCATTGTCCTGACTTTTTATTTCCGAAAAATCCGGGGCTGAAGGTTCCACGGGAGAAGGTTCTCTGAAAATTTCCGATTTCAGACTTTTTCGTCCTTCAAGAATTTGTACGGCCTCATCAAGGGTTTCAAGGGGAATGATCTTGATGTTGCTGACGACTGCGGCTTCGCGGGCGTTGGCCGAAGGCACGAAAAGATATTCAAAGCCCGCCGCGCTCGCCATCTCGGCGATATTGAGACAGCCGTTCACGGGCCGGAGCCGGCCGTCAAGACTTAACTCGCCGACGAAGATTTTATTTTTCGTTTCAAATTCTTGTATTTGGTTTGTGGCCAGAAGATAGCCGAGCGCGATCGCAAGATCATAGTGCGAGCCGGTTTTTTTGACATCGGCCGGAGCGAGATTGACGGTTATTTTTCTGTTTTCCCGATTCGGCGCTTTGACGCCGGAATTTTTCAAAGCCGAATTGACCCGTTCTTTGGCTTCATTGAGCGCCTTGTCCGCCAGGCCGACGATATTAAAAGAATGAAGGCCGACATGCAGATCAACCTCCACTTCGATCAGTCTGGCGTTGATGCCTTCAAGTTCGGCCGAATAAATC
>Ga0209515_10010425_pt1 | contig 10336 bp, 9 predicted proteins | sample Subgroupgradi54m_FD_187454 | JGI IMG/M metagenome (GOLD analysis project Ga0209515, IMG submission 187454) | Subsurface groundwater microbial communities from S. Glens Falls, New York, USA - GMW60B uncontaminated upgradient, 5.4 m (SPAdes)... ...
CTATATGGATAGTGCGAATCGAGCACCCGAGCCAGATCGAGTTGCACCAGCACTTTCGCCACCCGCCTTATCCCACCCGCCAAGAACATTCTTGCCTCAACAAAGAAGCGCCATAGCGGAAGACAGTAGTCCAGGGATAGCATCTTGGGGTACTAGCGCATCAAAAAGATGAATGTTGGGAATTAAGCCTTCAATATGCAGTTTTGAGCCATCACCTCTCGAACGCGTTTCGAGAGGATGACTCGTTTTTATTTCAGAGACGCTATTTTTGCCATGCCGATGCCGCTTAAATGAATGCTTATCACTACTCATTCAGCACAGTATTTATCAGATAAGCATTAATCTCCTCTAAAACCAGCGCTATTTCGTCCGGTAAATTCAGTTGTTGATGAAAAGTACCAAGGGTTATCAGATGATTAGTCCATAGTTTTTGCAAATTCTCCATGCCAGTAACATCAAACTTGATCGGTAATTTTAAGACAGTTCCTCGATGTATAAAAGTGGCACGTATTACAGTTGATATGTCGTTATTTTTTATAAGATTCTTCTCTCGAATTAACAATAAAACATCGTGATAATCTTTTATTCGACTGTTAATCGCACCTTTAGAAATGATCGTCTCTAATTTCTCAGCAAAAATAGTTGCCACAGGATAAACCATCAAAGTAATTTCATCTTCAAATATGGGTTTACCTTTGTATTTAAACAAGTGCATATTTTTTTCGAGAGGATCAACCAAATCACCCGCTCCCAGATCAATTTGAATTTTATCTTTCATTTTACCAAAAGAGATCTTTATGTTTATCCGAAAACCAGGATACGCCATATGTGGTTGAGTTAGCTCCTCAAGGGAACCCCACTCAAACTGGAATCCATCATTTACCCCCACAGAAATAATTTCAGTAATTGCTGATTTAATTGAGCCAGCCTCACGTCTAAACTTTCTCAGCATAAAATCCACATCAGTGGTTTCTCGACCTATAAAAATATACTTCGCAAGCAACAACCCACCTTTAAAAATAAATTTTTCTTGGTATTTAGAACGAGAGAGCCTTACCAAAAAACGTTCCAACAAAAATTGTTTCCAAATTTCATTAAAAGTAATTTTCTTTTCTTTCGCTATATGCTTAAGTCTTTCTTTGAGGGCAAATTCATTCATGTTGTTAATACCATGATAAAAGGAATAATTTTAACGTGTAATTTTTCCGCATATTTACGCAGTTTCTCAATATCAATTTTCTCTTTCCCTTTTTTTGTGATCGCCTTTTTGAGAGCCTTAACAGCTATTTCTTTGCTTAAGTATCTAAAGGCGTCCACAATAGTACGTTCACGATCAAAAATAGGAAGCGCCAATTTATCCAGAACAATTTTTGTTTTGCCAAGACTTATATTTCGCATACGTATTACTCGAACAGATTGATCAGCGCGATGACGGGTATTATTAGGCACAGCAATCCAATGTTGTCGAGGAATTTCATCGGTTAACTCATAAAGAGCCAGAGCAGAGATAAGACAAATAACCCCTTTCTTTGTTTGTCTAATAGCAACAATCAAATCTTCCCACTGGAAATGTTCAACAGTCGGGGAGCATAAACTTCGATAAAGGCCTCTTGCTATGCGCTCCAACTTTCCTGTTTTTACATAATATGCAATAGAGGCTGAACTTACACCGAGCTTTTTAGCTTCTTCACTCGTAAAATTCGGCACCTTAAAAAGTGATTGTATCTTTCGGATAACAGAATGGCGTTTCATCTTTATAATTTAGCATAAACACTCAGGCATGCAAATCGAGTGCCGCTGTTAAAATAAAACATTTGCTTTTGAGGCAGCGCGCATCCGCATTTTACCATAAATAAGTACCAATTTTGGCATATAAATGCTAAAATAACCCCTTAATATACCAAAAACTAGGAAAGGGGCCCTGAATGGTGATTTTAGAACGTCATCTTAAAAAAGAACTAATTCAATGGCAGCAACGCCAAGATCGCAAGCCGCTGCTGGTTCGGGGTGCTCGGCAAGTTGGCAAGTCAAGCCTAATAGAGGCCTTTGGTAGTGAGTATTTTGACAATGTGGTTGCCCTTAATTTTGAACTATCCCCAGAGTACAAAAAGTGCTTCCATTCCTTAAAGCCACAGGAAATATGTGACGCCATTTCAGCTATCAGCCAACAAAAAATTATTCCAGAAAAAACACTTTTATTTTTAGATGAAATTCAAGATTGCGGTGAAGCTATTCAAGCGCTGCGCTATTTCAAAGAAAAAATGCCCCAACTCCATGTTATTGGTGCCGGCTCATTATTAGAACTTGCCCTCAAAAAATCAGACTATCGGATGCCGGTTGGCAGAGTGTCTTTTTTATATTTATATCCACTCTCTTTTAAAGAATTTTTAATGGCATTCAACCCTGAACTGATTAACTATCTAGAAAGCACAACGCTTGATAACCCCATGCCCTCTGCCATCCACGAACATTTACTAAAACAATTAAAATTATATTTGCTATTAGGTGGGATGCCAGAAGCTATCAGCAGCTACAAGGCAAAACAAGAAATGCTCGAGGTGCAATCTATTCAAGCAAGCATCATTCAAACGTATGAAAATGATTTTGGGCATTATGCTATTTTTGTAAATCCTTACTATTTACAAACTTGTTTTAAAAAAATTCCGCTCATGGTGGGTCAGCAAATTAAATATAATAAAATTGACCCCAATTATCGTTCAAAAGATTTGAAAGAAGCGTTACATACACTAGAGGCAGCAGGCATTTTACATCGCATTCATGCTACCACCGCACAAGGTTTGCCACTGGACGCCACCATTAATGAAAAAAAATTCAAATTAAATTTCATTGATGTAGGTTTAGTAAAACGCTTTAATCAGTTGGATGCCAGCTTGCTGCTGAATGAAGATATTATGCTGCTGAACCAAGGTGCACTCGCAGAACAATTTATCGGTCAGGAATTATTAGCCTATTCCCCTTCTTATGAAAAAGCGAAATTATATTTCTGGGCGCGCGATGGTTATGGTACCGCTGAAGTTGATTATGTCATCGTCGTCGACAATAAGATTTATCCCGCTGAAGTAAAATCTGGAAAATTAGGTAAATTAAAATCTTTAAAACAGTATATGCTCGAACACCCCTGCAACACAGGCATCCGTTTTTCACAAGCGCCGTTATCGATTTCTGATAATATCCTGTCTGTGCCACTTTACATGGTAAGCGAACTACCACGACTGTTAACCACAGCATAATTTCACCGTTCACAACCTTACTGAAGGTGCAGTAAACACCTCCCTATGCTGACGGAGGAGATGCTCGGTGTTGTTGCTGTTTCGTTTTACCAAACCCTCTTGCTATTGCAAAGAGTTGATTGAGCTCTGCGCTCCATACAGATTTTCGCTCAAAAACACCCTGGTATGCCTTTGGCAACTTAGCCCTAATATCATCTCTCGTTTGGTGTATAGATTTTTCAGAAAAAACAGCTTGCAACGTACTATTTTCTTGTTGAAGCGCGGTAAGCAGTTCCCACGCCAACATTTTGTTTACGCTGCGGCTTCTACTGCGTGAAGAAGCAAATATATAAAAATCTTCATAATTGCCATTTGTGACAGGCATCCTATTAACTCTGTTACAGTACGCTTTCAAAGAAAGCATCACGAATGCTTTTACAAGCGCGACATCGTCTTGATGTTGATTAACATAATTTAAAAGCCCTTCTTTCAAGGATTTTTGTTCAGACAGTTGGGCATAAGCGGGATGGGTAAGCGCTTGAGAAGAGAGATCAAAAACAAACGATCTTTTTTCTTCATCAGACAAAGCGCCATTATCCCTATATTTTTTCAAAAAACCGCTGGTATCATTTTTAGGAAAAGCAGGTACCGCACTTTCAGTTGAAACATCCGCTAACGCCATGCAAAAAGCAGATACGTTGAATTTCTCTTTATATTCTTGCTCCGATAATACTGCTATAGGACCGCCATGGGGTGGCTGAAAAAAACCTGTCAAGTCACTTTTCACCACGCCAGACCCCATAAAATACCGCACATTGTTTTCGGTCACCACCTCAAGCCAATACGTCATTTGTCCAAACTCAATTTGTTTGTGTAAAGACACCCCCTTCACCGGCATTTCTCTTGAGCGTAAATACCCCGCTAACAAATAGGCGGCAAACAAAGCGGCCTCTCCCGCTAAAGATTCTTTTATTTTATCAGGAGAAGAACGCAACAAATTTTTATCCGTTCCTTCTAGATGTATCACACCACTCTTACTGACAGAAGGTGCTTTGAACGCAGCAACATTAAAAATGGTTCCAAAAAAAATCATCCTAGCGCGAACTTCTTCTGTCTTATCCTCTAACTTTCCCCGTTCTGTCAGTAATACACTGTCTAGTATTTCAAAAAATAGGTATGCTTTATCTGGCTCAACCATCTTATCGATAGGTTTCATTTCTAAAATAACACGCGCAGAGGGCGTCACACCTTGAGTGCGCATACCCACAAAACCAGGGGGAAACATATAAAAACCCGCAGGAGCCTGAACAAAATTAAAATCATCACTCACAATTTGACAAGCCTGCCTCGCCTTTCCAAGAACTACCCTATACTGCAGGTATTCTATTGCGCTCTCTGCTGCCGCCTTTCTCCTGGTATCTCCCACCTCCACTGAAACACTGGCATCACCAAACACCCCCAACTCTTCTGACCGCACTGATGAGAACACGCTCAATTTACCCGCTCTCTTAAAGCACGCCTCCACACTCCACTCACCATATTTATCTTTAAGATGCTCCGCTCCCTCTACCGTCGCTAGGTTAGCAATAAACCCCATCATCAAATCTACAACATAGAGACTATCACTGCCTTCTGGGTTAAACATCGCCCAAGCATGCGCCCCACCAGGCACATCACCACGCTGTGTGTAGATTTGTGCATCCGGCAAAATCCTATCTTGCACCAAGCGACTCATAATGTAGGCGCTCAACAAAGAAAAATGGCGACACACCATTGCTTTTTCTTGAATAAATTTTTCTAAAAAAACGAGTGGGGCCAGCATCATGTCATCCGCTTGAGACTCAGATGATCTCGCGCTCCTCATTTCTTCAAGACGAGCAGATGAAACAATGCACCCCGCAGACGCTTTACCCAGAAGCACGAGATATGCTGCTGCACGCTTACTCTCTTCACGGATTAAACTTTCTACTGAACTAATCACGGTAGACGACAACGATGTTCGCCAAGATTGCTCCTCATGAACAAACCTCATCATCATTTGAAGCAACAAAGGCACAGAGGTATTGTCACCCACGCCCACACCCTCTCGACACAAATACAATAAAAATTTCCTGTAATATTGATCTAAATAAACTGAATCAGGATCAAATAAAATAATTTCACGGTTAGTAGACAAGCCGACGCTAATTAAGGGCTCATGCAAGGTTACAAAGTTAATATGCCTTGTAAGAAAAAGAATGCTCTCGCTATCACTACTGCCTTCGATAGAAATACGAATTTCAGCCGTTGCGTCAAATGCCTTTTGTGTAATGTCGTCAAGTTCGCGATCCGTGTGAGCACCCCACACTTGTGCAGCCAACACACTGCGATCGTTGTCCCCTATCATCATGACCTCTTTAAATCAGAATAGCGTGTTTGATATTACTATTTTAGAACAACACAGGTTAAGAAAAGATGAAAACTACAGATCTAATGCGCTTTAAAGGGGAAATGTTTCATCGAAACGCATAAATTGCTTCAGCACGACATGATAAGCAGCTTACGATGGGTATATACACTTACGATAAAGACAAATAAGCATCGATCACTTTTTTCGTCACCACACCCGCTTGTAAGCTGTGTTCTGTGATTGCAGCGACCGCAATTTGAGGATTTTCAAGTGGCGCAAACGCAATAAAAAGTTTATTGTCACGCAATTCTTTCGGCAACATATTCGCATTATATTTTTGATTTTCTTTCAAACTGAACACCTGCGCAGTGCCTGTTTTAGCTGCCATCGTATAACGCAGATTACGACTTAAATAATGCGCTGTGCCTGCTGGCGATGAAACCACTAACCCCATTGCCGCATGAATTTTTTCCCAGTACGGCAATGGAATGTCTATCGTCCCTTCTTTTTTTGGCAACATTCGCAATACACGCCCATTTTCAGATTGACGCAACCACAACAAGGTGGGCACATGACATTGCCCTTTCGCCGCTAACACCGCGGTGGCATACGCTAACTGCAAAGGCGTTGCCAACATATAACCTTGCCCAATCACTGAATTTAGCGTATCCCCAGGATACCAAGCCAAACCCAAACGCTTTTTTTTCCATGCAGGGGATGCCACCAGCCCCGCTACTTCTTCTTCCACATCTAAGTGTGTCACATCCCCAAAACCAAAATCCCATAGCGTATCGTCAATGCGCTCAATGCCTAACTTCAACGCCAGATGATAAAAATACGTATCGCAAGATTCTGCAATAGCGCGATCTAAGCTCACCGTACCATGCCCCGTGCGCTTCCAATCATGATAGATATGTTGATTCCCTTTGAGTTGGTAATACCCTGGATCATAAATTTTATCTTCAGGTGTAATTAACCCTTCCGCCAACGCGGTGAGGGCTAAAAAAGGTTTAATGGTGGACCCAATAGAATATTGCCCACGCAAAGCACGGTTATATAAAGGCTGGGTGGGCTCAGCACGAATGGCTTCATACTGTTGATTGCTGATCCCCATCACAAATAAATTAGGATCATACGCAGGTTGACTTACCAAGGCTAAGACTTGCCCTGTGCGCGGATCAATGGCAACTAAGGCGCCTACCTCTCCCTGCAAGGCTTCTTGCGCAACTTTCTGTAAACGACTATCAATATTTAAAAAAATATTTTCACCTGCAACCGGCGCGATGCGGCGTAACACACGCACAATATGCCCAGAAGCATCCACCTCTACCTGCTGATAACCCACTTGCCCATGCAGTAAAGATTCATAATGTTTTTCAATGCCTAATTTACCAATATAGTTAGAAGCCGCATAATTGCCTGCATTTACTTGCTTTAGTTCTTTTTCATTGATACGGCCAACATAGCCTAAGATAGGCGCATACAACGCACCGGCAGGATAATAGCGAATCAACCGCGCCCTCACTGACACCCCTGGGAAACGAAACTGATTCACATAAAATGTCGCTACTTCTTCTTCGGTCAGCTTTACTTTAAGTGGCACATCCTGATTTAAACGCTTTTGTTTTAATTGTTTGAAAAAAAGATTTTTTTCGCTTTGACTAATCGGGATGATTTCCTCAAGCTGAGACACCAAGGCTTGCATTTGCTTCAAACGCCCTGCCATCACTTCCAAGCTAAAAACAGGCATGTTTTCCGCAAGCAACACACCGCGGCGGTCATAAATCAAACCACGCTTAGGCTCCAATGGCACAAAGTTGATATGGTTTTGCTGGGATAACGTCACATACAAGCGATGCTGCACCACCTGCAACCAGATTAAGCGCACCACCAAACAACACACTAAAATTCCTAGTATTATCGCTATAAAAAATGCACGCCGCGAAAATAATCGCACTTCATGCACAGGATCTTTTAGCGTAAATCGTTTTTTCATTTATTTGAAAATCTGGGTAGAATATGCAAAAAAGAATAATAATCCTTCCTCATGGATAATCAACCCCGCCAATCTGGTTTTCTCCTTTTCTCTTCTTTGCTGGCTTTAGCCCTCGCCATACCGATTTTTATGCTATCTTGCAGCCTCTTCGCAGAAGGAGAAAAAATCTTAAGACTGATAAAAGCGTATTATTTTTTGCATGAAAACAGCCGAACAATACAGTTTATTTTTCGAAACGAATTAAAAACAGGTGAAAACTGGCGTGCAATCCCACACGGCATCCAATTTTGTGATATAGCGCACCACACCAAACAATTTTTTCTTGCCACAACACCCTCATGCCACCATACAGCACTTGCCACCTCCTCTCTCTATTACAAGTTAGACCAACAACCCGCAACACCCCTGATTGAACAGGTAGAAAAAATAAAAATTTTGTACGGTGTTGATGTAAACCAGCAGGGCTACGTTCAATTTTATACTGAAAAACCAGAAGCTTATGACAACCAACAAATAAAAATAATCCAATTATTTTTATTACTCAGTACAGGAGAGTGTCGACTGAAGCACCCGTTCAAAAACACTTTTTTTGATCCCTTCCCACCCCAAACAGATAATCGCCTTTATCAAGTCGTCCATTTAGTAATATCTACACAACAGGCACCCCCATGAAACAAACTGGCTTTGTTTTATTTATTTTTATTTTATTTATTTTTTTAAGCGCTACTTTATCTATAATGTTACTAGACTTTATGCAGCAAGAATCTCAGGGAAATGCCCTGGTTTTATCAGCGTTAAACGCATCAAACAATAGGAATGATAATGCTACCACCGCCTGTACCCGCCTTGACCACCACGCTCACAGGCCCCTTGTTGGCCCTTGAAAAACTATTTTTAGATCATCATACCCATATCGAACAATGGTTTCGCCAACAGTTTCAACAAACACCAGCGCCTTTTTATGCCTCTGTGGATATCCGCAATGCCGGCTTTAAAATTGCACCCGTTGACACCAACCTATTTCCAGCGGGTTTTAATAACTTGAATCCCGCCTTTATGCCCTTACTTATTCAAGCGGCTTCTGTTGCATTGTCTGGGCGTTTACCCTGTTGCCAACGTTTATTAGTGATTCCAGAAAACCACACACGAAACCCATTTTATTGGCAAAGTTTAGCCGTGCTCTGTGATGTGCTGTTGCATGCGGGGTATGAAATAAAAGTAGGTAGCTGGCTTGCGCTGAATAAAACACTGACCACCCCTTCTGGCACAGAAATTTGTGTTGAACACATCACACGTCAACACACGCAACTCATTTTAGGTGATTTCAAGCCTTGCGCTATTTTATTAAATAATGATCTTTCTGAAGAAATACCTGAGATTTTAAAATCTCTTTCACAACCGATAATCCCACCGCTCGCATTAGGTTGGCATCACCGATTAAAGTCACATCATTTCAAATTATATGAAGCAGTGACGCAACGTTTTGCAACACAACTTAATATGGATCCTTGGTTGATTACCCCTTATTTTCAAGCTTGTAATCATATTAATTTCATGACGGGCGAAAGCGAAGATTTGCTTGCCCATGAAGTAGATGCCCTGCTACAAAAAATAGAAAAAAAATATCAAGAATATCAAATCAAACAAAAACCTTTTGTCATCATCAAATCGGATTCTGGCACCTATGGCATGGGAATCATGACCGCGCTCAACGCAAAAGATGTATTAGATTTAAATCGCAAACAGCGCACTAAAATGGCTTCCTCCAAAAGCGGTAAAAAAGTAGATCACGTTATTATTCAAGAAGGCGTTTACACACAAGAGACTTGGGGCACAGAACAAGCGGTTGCAGAACCCGTTGTTTACATGATAGGCGCACACGTTGTCGGTGGATTTTATCGCATCCACAAAGAGCGCGGCATTAACGAAAATTTAAATGCGCCCGGCATGCAGTTTGAACCCTTGGCCTTTGCCACAGCCTGTAATCACCCTGATGCCACGTTGACACACACAGAATGTCCCAATCGTTTTTATGCTTATGGCGTTATCGCGCGCTTAGCCTTATTGGCTGCGAGTCAAGAATTAGCTGAAGGAGAGGAAAAATGAAAAAAATCACCGCCGCCACTGCGAAATTTGCCATGATTATTGACCCCATAGAAAAACTGCATTTATATAAAGATACTTCTTTTGCCCTATTGCTTGCAGCGCAACAAAAACAGTGGCCGATTTATTATATGGAAACCACCGATTTATTTTTGCAAGCAGACACGGCCCATGCGAACGTTAAAAAAATCTGTGTAGAAAAAAATAGTTTTCATATTAAAGAAACAAAAACAATGCCGTTAGATTTTTTTGATGTCATCTTTATGAGAAAAGATCCCCCGGTTGATCAAGCTTATTGGCATGCCACACAAATTTTAGATTTTGCAGAAAAAAAAGGGGTTCGTATCATTAATAAGCCGCAGAGTTTGCGTGATTATAATGAAAAATTAGCATTACACTATTTTCCACAACTCTGCCCAGAAACCTTGATCAGCGCTGACATGCAGCAACTTAAAGCTTTTGTACAAAGTCACCAAGAAACCGTTTGCAAACCCCTCGATGGCATGGGCGGCAATAGCGTTTTTAAACTACGCCATGATGATCCGAATGTATCAGTGATTTTAGAAACACTGACCCAATTGGGTAAGCAACACATCGTCTGCCAACGCTATTTACCCG
>Ga0209515_10010426_pt1 | contig 10336 bp, 12 predicted proteins | sample Subgroupgradi54m_FD_187454 | JGI IMG/M metagenome (GOLD analysis project Ga0209515, IMG submission 187454) | Subsurface groundwater microbial communities from S. Glens Falls, New York, USA - GMW60B uncontaminated upgradient, 5.4 m (SPAdes)... ...
TTCATAATTTGAGGTAACTTAACGTTATTAAATTTTATGCCCTCTGTCAAACAAAAACCCGAGAAATATGCAAAGCATATTTTCGTCGCCGCTTGGCAATAATATATTTTACGCTTAAAAATAAAAATACTTTTTCATTTTTAAACGCTCATATCTTATTGCCTTCACTTGCTAGAAAATAAATCTCGGGGATATTTGTTGTTAATTTCTTTAAATCAATTTAAATAAAAAAGTCCTCAACAGAAGTTTTGGACTTGTTTTTTAATTTACAAGGATTGAATGAAGTTTTATTTTGCCATTTTCATCTATAGTTATAAATGAACACGTATCTTCTACCCAGCTCCCGCAATTAAAATACTCTATTGAACCATTTTTATCAGTAAAAGTAAGATGTAATGGTTTGTGAATATGTCCACAAATTATAATATTAATTTTATGTTTTTTTGCGTATTTTTTTGCTTTATTGGCAAATCTAAAAGAAAGATTATTATGGAAATCATCAAGCCATTTTGCAATATTAAACCAGTGCATATTTATCATTTTTAGACACCAAACAAAATTCATAAATATTTTATCTATTAAAGGTTCGCTAAAAATAAAACACAATTTATCAAATTGATGGCCATGTATGGCACATAACTTTTTACCGCATATTTCCCACTTGTATTTTTTTACCGCATCTATGCCAATAATTCCATTAATTAGACCTTCTCCTGCTGGGTCATGGTTTCCGTCAATATATATTATTTTTCCTCTGTTTTCCCTTAAATATCTTAAAAACTCAAAGTGCTCATCTGTAAATACACCACCCCTTTCATATAAATCTCCCACAATAATTAATTTTTCATAAAAGTATCCTTTCAAAGTTTCCAATAAAATTACCGAATTACAAATTTTTGATCCCAAGTGAATATCTGATATTATCAAAATATGAGTTTTATTCATATCTGTGACCCCTTTTTTAAAGAACTAAAAAGTAACTATTACCTCAAATTACGAAATGACTATTAAAAATGCAAGTTTTTGCTCTTTATTAGTAATTTTACCTATGACTGTGTAAAAGTTTTAAAACGTAAGCGTAGCTACATTTTAAAACTTTTCCTTCATCATAGATAAAATTCCCTAATAAATAGCTAAAAATCATTTCGTAATTTGAGGTTGTTTAACATTATTAAATTTTATGCCCATTGTCAAAAAAAACACGAGAAATATGCAAAGAGAAATATGCAAAGCATATTTTCGGAGACGGGGCGAATTTACTGTCAAGATGTGGGCAAATTTGTCGCAACAAATTTCCCCATCTCCGGTAAATTACGCCTCGCGTCTTAACGCCGCTTGGCAATAATATATTTCACGGTTAAAAATAAAAAAGCATTTTTATTTTTAACCGCTCATACTTTATTGCCTTCACTTGCTAGAAAATAAATCTTGGGTCAACAACTATGCTTAAAAAACAACATTATAACCTATCGGCTATTGTTTATATTGTAATTAAAAAATAACTGTGGATAAGTATTTGACCGGTTTTATTTAAGGTTTATAATTAAGTTAGAGTTCTTAAAATAACACCCTGAAAGGAGGAATCCAATGACTACCCAATTTTGCCATATCTGTGGAAAAACAAGAATTCTTGATGATTTAGGTAAATGGAGTTTATGGAAACTTGATAAAAATCGCCCTACTTTACACGCAATGAAAGTACGATGCCCCGAATGCGACAGAGAAATGTTTTTAAAACATGAACAACGAATTAAAGACTTAAACCTTGATGTGGGTGGATAATACAAAGGAGTTGTGCTATGATAAAATCCGAAAATGGTTTTAGTCACAAGTGCTGAAAAGAAGCGGAAAACGCATTAAAAGAAATGACAAAAAAAGAGAGACGAATTACTCTCTTGAAAATCTGCAAAGGACTGCAAGGGGGAAAAGAGCTAAAAGAAATCAAAAGAAAGTGGCTTTGGTATAAAAAGCAGGCCGATTTTCTACGGAAGTTTGGAAAGGGGGTATGTTGTGAAACTACTAACCCAAGAGAGGAGTGTGATCTCTCATCAGGAGTAAGGATACTCCGCCAAACCATAGTCGCCACAGCTACCGTGGTGACCGTCTCTCTTCTGGGAAGGTATTAAAAACGGGTGGTTTTAAAACCATCTCACTTCCCAGAAGAGATTTATTTTCTAGCAAAGTGAAGGCAATAAGATATTAGAGTGCGGAAAAATAACACATTATTTTTACCGCATGAATAATATTTTATTGCCAAGTGGCGTTAAGACGCGAGGTGTAATTTACCACAGTAAATTCGCCCCGTCTCCGAAAATATGCTAGGTCGGGAATTTCCGCTAAAGCGGATAATTCTCGCGACCCTATTGCATATTTTTAGGAATTATTATTTTTAAATTTTGAATTATACTTTGAATTACGAAATGCGCGTTTAAAATACCTTTTCTGGTCTTTTCTCCAAATTTGGGCAAAAAATCCGCTATAATTGCAAAACGTAGCTTGCTACGTTTTGCAATTCTATCAAATTTTCATCTTCCAAATTTGGAAAAAATACCAAGAAAGCATTTCGTAATTCAAAGTATAAAACCCTCTTTGCATTTAATGCACGGAGGGTTTTTGGTTTTTATCAGTGAGCTTAGAGATATTTAGTTATCTTTTAATCTGCTAAGTAAAACTATTTTTACGATGTGTTCTACTAGAGGACGATTGAGATTTGAGTTTGTCCATAGTAAAGTACAATCTTTTTTACTTTCAATAGCTTTGCATATGCAAAGTATTCCAATTACATGAGAATAATTGACACCAAGATTTCTATGGACAATGGAAGCAATCGTCGATAGATTAAAGATTTCAAGCGATTGTGTCGTTTTGAGTTTCTTGGCAATATCATACATTTTTGAAAGTAATTTTGCTTCCTCATATTCTCCGCCAGATACAATGTGACATTCCAATAATTCCGAATATCCTGGTGAAATACCCACAATAGAAAAAGCGTACATTTTAACTTGTTCGTCGTTTGAATATTGGTCAGAAACAATATAATTACTAAAACTCTCTAATTCTGTACCCGCAATATTAACCAACTCTTTGTATGGTTCAGGAAACTTTTCAGAACATTTTTGAAAAGATGGTAGTGACATGGATTTCTCCTTGGAAAAGAGCTGAAAATACCTTAAATTAAATATCGCACAAAATATATAAATTATCAAATCACTTGGAAAACCTGCCACTACCAGTTCGCCTATGGGGAAATGATTTGCCCCCATCAAAGTTTTTTTAAAACTTTAGTGTAAGGGTAAATGGGGATAAATAAAAAATTCCTTTTCGTCTTCGTGACAAAAAGGAATTATAGCAACATACCACTGATGTGGTTGTTACTTTGATTGGGGATTGATCCGGGGCAGATTTTGTGGTGGAGGAGGTGTTTTCTCCACTGGGATCCATAGCAGAAATCCGTTTCTGTCCACTATGGAGAGTAGTTGCTTGCCATCCCTGCTTGTTCCTACTCCTCCAGCAACATCCTCGATTGGGATTTTTGCCATTTCTTCGTCTGAAGGAACTGGCTTGGAAGCATCAAGAGCCCAATCCACCTTCATACGTTTGGCCCATGTGTCGATCCGTCTCTGGGGAACCATCAACATAAAACCTCCCTGGAGTCCTCTGACGATCATCCCCACATATCTCCCGTCTCCCCTTAGGTAAACTCCACCACCAGAGGATCCTGGAAAGGCATTTATGTCGAGTTGGTCGTACAACTTCTTTTCGTACACCCTGCCGACCTGCGATACGCTCCCTTTTATGACCGAGTTATGCCCAAACTCGCCATTTAATGATCCGCAGTGGAAGACATCCGTTCCCACAACAGTGTATGGTTGCTCCTTGGTGCCATGGAAAAACATGGCACCCTGCTTTGCGAAGTTTTCTGCCTCAATAACGAGGAGCGCCAGGTCTTCTCCATAATCGGCGTCACTGCATGTGATGACATTCGCATCGAATTCTTGGCTTCCAACCCTCCGTCCATTCTTGCGAATTTCAGTGACTACCTTAATGGGGTCAAACTCGACGACAGTCCTTTTTCCTCCCGTCTTGGAATCGATGACCTCTCTTGTATGGCGATTCCCTCTCACCACGTGTTCCGCTGTCAGGACGAACACTTTTGACCCTTTGACGATCAGCGTCCCAGACCCTTGCGAGCGTTCGCTCTTGAGGGTTACCGAAATACTCTGCAGATCCGCGGCAATCTTCGGGTCTTTCACCAAAAACCAATCGGGGGGCGGCGGCATTGGTTGTGCCGCGGGAGGAGCCTGCTTCGGTTCGTCGGCACGAGCCTGGGTCACAAAACCCATGCAGACCATGGACATCAACAAAATCCAGAGAATCGCTACGCGCTTCATGTGAGCGCTCCTTTCTAGATGGGCGAAACAGAACTATACAACTTATGCAGTTAAACCTTATTTATACTTTGAATTATTAAATGAGATCTAAATGCATAAGTCGTATAAAAATTTTATATTAGATTATTAAAGTACTATTTACCTTGAATTACGAAATGCCTATTAAAAGGCGAGTTTCAGGTCTTTTTTCTAAATTTCATCTGTCCCGATGGCTTTGCCATCGAGGATCCTCGATTTCATCGGGACAAATTCGCTATAATTATTTTACGTAGTAAAACTACGTAAAATAATTCTATCAAATTTTCACCTTCCAAATTTGGAGAAAATCCCAAGAAAGTCCCGATGCCCTTTTGGGGCATACGAGGATCCACGAAGAAATCGGGACATTTCATAATTCAAGGTAATTATTTTGATTTAATACTATGGCATAGGTTAATCATTGTCAATAGTTTGTAATTCACGGATAATAAAAAGGCTCCAAAATTAATTATGGAGCTCTTTTGACTTATTATTTTTGCTCCCGCTTGCGGGGAACTTGTTCCTTTTTTAAAAAAGATTTTATTTATCCATCTGTTTTTTAAATTGTTCCTGAAACTCTTCTCTTGCTTTCTTGGTGCGTATTTTTCTCCACTCTTTAGCTTCTATCTTGAGCCATTCTGGATGTATACTTTTTATAATCCAAATACCAGAGCATGGGTCATCAATTTCCCTTACAACAAAAAACATTAGTAAAAATAAATAAGAAGTGCTGGAAATAAGCATCATGCCGCTTATTACATCAGGATATTTAAAACCCATAAATGCTGCCAGTATAGATCCAGAAAGTACTAACATTAATATATGCACCAATGGAGACATTTCTTCATCTTGCAGGTCTATAAATGTTTCAAAATCATACTTTTTTACAGCAACTCTCATAGCCTTATATTCGGTCCATACTGTGGAGATAATAATTGCTGCAAGTAAACTATAAAGAATTCCAAATGTGGGAATCCATGCCGCGGTAACTATACTTTCTAACTTATCATTAAAATGAATATCATTTTTGTACAAAAAATGGTACCAGATCAAAGATATGACCACGGTAAACGGGATAGGAAGCGACAACAACATCAAACACTTTATAGTTATTTCTAATTTTGAATAAAAACTTTCTCTTAAATTAATTTTAGAGTACCGATTTTTTTTGAATATGTCCATTTGCTTTTCCCCTGTTGGTTTTTGGAGTATAGACCTCTTGCAAAATAAGGATTGACTGCAAATTGAACCTTTTGGCTAAAAATTACCAAAAGTGCGTCAGCTTATACGTTGTATAAGCTTCCTTACTTTTTGTAATTTTTATCCGCAAAATCTTCAATTTTCGTTACAATCCTTATTTTGCAAGAAGTCTTAAATTTTAAAAGTGCTTTAGTTTGTTTAGTCTGTTCTTTTCTCAATAAAAATGCAAACAAAAAGGGGATTAAACCTCTTAGATTTGCTCTCCTCATATGATGCGCTTAGAATAGTTAATTGGGAGCTGATGAAAATAATAATGAATAGTTTAAGCCTTGTTTAAAATAAAAAACCCACATACTCGATATGGGTTTTAGTTAATCAGCATGTCCTCATTTTAGATATCTCCATGTAGGGGATTTGTATCTATTTCTTCATAGGAGACCACAATGACTACTCGCATCTTAAAATTAACCTTTTTAAATTTTTCTATAATTGTAATAACATTATTAGCAACTAATTGTAAGTCTGCGATATCGTCAATATAATATTCATTCATTAGTTTTCTTGTAATGTCTGGCATTATAGCCTCAAAATATATTGCAAACGATGATAATGAATGGCACCAAATAAACGTATATTGAAAAATTAATAACGTTCATTGCTTTCTTTCGGTATTTTTTATGGTAAAGAGTAATTACCATTATAAAGAAAGTAACAGCTACACTTTTTAAAGCAATTATGCCTATTAGTCCAAAATTTGCAATTATAATTTTAGCTATTGGATTGGCTTCTATTTTTTCTCCTATAAATTCATAATAGGTTAGTATATAAATTAAATCTATAAGGTTAAGAAACACAAAGAAATACATTTTCAAGGCAAACATTGCAAGTCTCCTTTAACAAACCTGTTGTGCGATAAGGCTCTATTGCAAATCGTATATTTCGGCTATAAATTTGCTATAATTTGTCAGCTTATGGCAAGCATAAACCTTAAAATTCTATCAAATTTATAGCTCGAAATCTTCAATTTTCATCACGAGCCTTATCGCACAACAGGTTTGATAGTTTTTAAAGAGCAAGAAAATAGACTAGACCTACTGCGTAAGGGTTTTCGTGACGAAAATTGAAGATGTTGAGTCAAGACGCGAGAATTATCCGCTTTAGCGGAAATTCTCGTCTCCTGGAAATTTCAAAAATTGACAAGGCTTATCCTCTGGATAAGCCTTGAAGATTTTGGGAATTTACAGTCAACATATGCAATGTGCAGTAGAAAAATCTTTGCGCAGTAGGTCTACTTATAAGAGCCTATCTTTTTGCTTTTTAACTTTATAAATAAATTAGCTAATTATACTACACATAAAAATTATAACAACCAAAAATCGTAGAAATATATTTCAGGAATTTTTTAGACATAATCTTATCCTGTTTGAAATAAAAAAAAGAACCCTCAAACAAAGTCTGTTGAGGGTTTAACTTTTCTTGGTATTTAGGCAAAGACTAGAAATGACAGCAATAATAATAAAATAACCTACACATAAATGCCACTCATATATTGTATTAAGTTCTATTAGGCAAAACTTTTTATATAAGCTTGGCACCCAAGAAACGCCCCCCCATACATGACTTAGAAAGATAGTTATGGCAAAAGCAATATTAATTGGTTTTGGCAACTTAATCGTCAACAATAAAACAGAAAGCATATACAGTAGAAAAATTACAGCGAAAAACGTAGGACCCATAGGGAGTAATATGCACCCCATGGGACTATTTTCTTTATATAGGCGATAATCTTGCCAATAAATATCTGGTTGACCCATTACTGTGAAGATTAAATCCAACGTCATAACTAAAATTAAAGGAATGCATATTCTAAAGTTTGAAGGGGGCATGTAAATTCTCCTTAGGTTAATTTAATTTGAAAAGGACTGTCTATATATTATCAATAGAAAACTAATTAGTCAAACAAAAACTCGATAAATATATCTAGAGAATAATTTACTCCCCTTACCAAACCTTATTTGTGCATTGAAAAATTGGGAGTATATGGCGGAATTAATGGAGAAGGTAGGGGATACTAAGAATTTTTTGAAATAAAAAAGCACCCTATCTCTTGGATAAAAGAGTGCTCTACAGTAATTATTTCCATATTACTTTAATGGGTTTTGGTTTTGAATTTTGATTAGTACAAACGAGCATAAGGATATATGCTGTATCATCTTTCGTAAAGATAATCTCAATCTTGTTATTAGTACAATTACCTATACTTAAGTAACAGTCACGTGTTGTCGGAACATAATAATTGGCAATATCATTAAAAGGATAACATAATGACCACTCATATATATGACCATGACCATCCTTGATGCCTATGGTAATATGATAACCAGTAGACTCAACGATAACAAATTTGTTTTCAAAAATTGGAAAATCAAAATGTTTACCGTACATACCATCAAAAGCTGAACTTTTCATTTTATTCTCCCTATGTCAATGAACAAGAACTCTATCCATTATCTTAATATTACACAAACTTTAGAAATTAGTAAACAAAAACCCGAGAAATAAATCTCGGGGAATCGTTGCCCCCCTCACATCATCTTATTGTAACAATAAATGATTGTGAGCATATAGTGGGGTTGAGGGAGAAGGTAAGGAAACTTAAGAGTTGTTTTGAATAAAAAAGCCCCAATTTAGCCACTCCAGTAAAAGTGAAAGGTTATCCAAAATGCACCAAAGCATATAACCAGCAAGTAGAAAATGTTGACAAAAATCATTATTTTTATACGCTTGTGATAGCATAGAAAATATCCTCCACAGATAGTTATTAATTTAGGTAAAATCAATCCCGATGCCACTCCTAAATTAAGCATTAGGAATTTTACAATGGGATTTAGTTCCATATCTATGCCATGATTTATTACAATCAGGTAAGTCATTAGAATATCTGCGAATTGCAGGATCAAGAAAATTATCAGTATCTTCCTCATCACAATCCCTCCAAAAAGAAGTGTGTGTTTTTGAATCGTTTTTGTCAAAGAGCGAAAGAGCTACACGAATATTATATTTATACTATACTTTTTAATAAAAAACACAAATAAAAAATCGAGAAATAAATCTCGGAGAATAAGTGCTCTGTATCGCGTCTTTGAGTAAAAAAAGAAGCCCAATGTGATAATTGAGCCTTTGTTTTTCAAGGTACTACAATTCAAACTGAATCCAATCTATCATACCAACTGGAATTTGTAAAATCTAAACTGCGGTCCAATAGTTTTAGAATAAAAATATCCCATCTGTATTGTACATTCAAGGGGTGCGCCGGAAAAGATAATAAATATTCGAGTTATTTGATTTAATATTACATAATGTTATACTACAAAATAGTTCATTGAAATAATTTTTGGAATCTACAAAGAAAGGTGTTGCCATGGATAACAAATCCAATGTACGCATTCCTGTCTTAGTAAAAGCCATGGATTCGGTAATAGAAATTTTGCAAAATAATCTTTGCCCCATAGACGGATTAGTGATCTTAAGAAAAGGAATGCTTGATGGCGAAGTTATACTTATTACGTTGGAGGAGACAGTATCTTGTACGGTAACAGAGGATTCTTTGTTTTTCTTTCTAGAAATGCCCCCTGGGTATTGCCTCAGTTTTCCCAAAAAAATTTAGAAGAATTAAATAAAAAAAGATTCCCTAAAACGTAGAAGCAGCTTTTTATAAAAGCTGCTTTTTTAATATTATAAAAAAAATTCCACACAAGCACTTGTTTTGTATAATGTATTTGATTATAATGGCAGTAGATTAGGTGGCGCACTTAATCTTGACTGTTCTTTTCCAATTTAAATATGGAGAGTGTCATGTCTAAAAAGGTTGATGAACAAGTAAAATTCGATAGAGAGATTCAAAGAATTAAAGAAAAGCTTTCCAACAGCGAAAAGAAATACAAAAAACTGCTCAAAACAGTTGAGCTCGTTGAAAGAGAAAGAGATGCTGATATGTGTATTCAAGAGGCAAAATCTTCTTTTACCATTGAGCCCAAGCATTCTAGCAGAACCAGCGAAGCGACTGCGGTGCTTGTTGCCTCTGACTGGCACGTTGAAGAAATTGTAAAAAAAGAAGCCGTTAACGGGCTTAATGAGTATTCATTGGCAATTGCAAAAAAAAGAGGGACTGCTTTTTTTAGTCATGGGTCGCGTATAACCCACATTATGAGAAAAGATATTAAAATCACCAAAATTGTGCTTGCCTTGCTCGGTGATTTTATTACCAATGACATTCATGATGAAATGCCGGAAAACAACCAGCTTGCCCCAATTGAAGCGATAACTTTTGCCCAAGAAATAATTCGTTCCGGAATTAAGTTTTTATTGAAAGAACATCCTGGTGTTGAAATTGAATGTGTTTGCCATTCCGGCAATCACGCCAGAACCACACCTAAATGCCATAGCCAATTGGAACACGGGTATTCTTTAGAATATGGAATGTATAATAATCTGGCCAACGAGTTTGAAGACAAAAAGAATGTAAAATTTATCATTCCCCATTCGTATCATTCCTATGCCGATATTTATGGCCTCACTGTCAGGTTCCACCACGGCCACGCAATTAGATATTGGGGAGGAGTGGGGGGGATTACTATTCCTGTCAACAAGGCCATCAAACAATGGAATGATTCCAAGCATGCCGACCTTGATGTGTTCGGGCATTTTCACCAGTACCCTGACGGTGG
>Ga0209515_10010427_pt1 | contig 10335 bp, 10 predicted proteins | sample Subgroupgradi54m_FD_187454 | JGI IMG/M metagenome (GOLD analysis project Ga0209515, IMG submission 187454) | Subsurface groundwater microbial communities from S. Glens Falls, New York, USA - GMW60B uncontaminated upgradient, 5.4 m (SPAdes)... ...
TCGAACGGGCTCCCCTTTTTGTTTCGCGGATTATTTCTTTGGCCAATTCGGGATTCCGGATAAGCCCGGCGCCGCTGTCATGCTTAACTATTTTTCCTGCCGGACAGCCCATATTGATGTCTATCCCATCAAAACCAAGTTCCACGGCCAACTGGGCGCATTTATAAAAATTCTCGGGGTTGGCGCCGAAAAATTGAGCCACGATAGGATGTTCATTCTCTTTGAATGCCAGATGAGGCATCAATTTCGGTCTGCCTTTTTCGGAGCAGAGGCCGTCGGCCGATACGAATTCTGTATATAAAATATCCGGTTTGCCTGTTATGCAAATAATCTGCCTAAAAGCAGAATCCGTAACATCGGCCATCGGGGCCAATATAAAATAAGGTTTCTTTAATTCCTCCCAAAAATTATTGGTTATATTGTTTTTAATCATAACTTATACTCAATTTCAATAATACAACGACCGTGTCTATGTTGAAATCATTTTAATTTGAACATTTTTCGTATGTCTTTATCGTATTCTATCTTGTTGGTGGTGATTAATCTTGTATAGTGCTTGATATGTTCTTCGAACAGTATATCAGACAGAAACTGGGGAACCTTGTAAGGATACACCCATATGCTTTTTTGAAACTCCTTAAACCCAATGGCTCTAATCATGGAACGAAGCTCATCTCTCAAGCGCCTCTTTTTTTCCGGTACATCAAAAAATATAATGCGCCACTTGCCGTCCCATCGCTCTGGTTTTCTGTTAGTGTTTTTGGAGTAATTGGTAAAATTCTTCAGAGAAGCCAAAAATGCTTCTTTTTCTCCTTCCGATGTAAGATAGAAAATGTCTCCTTCCTTACGGATATAACCTTTCTGAATAAGAAAACTGGCACTTGTCCAATAAGTAGAACGCTTTCTATGGTAGCCGAACTTCTTACCATATTTAGGCGGAAAGAACGCTTGAATGGTTCCGGATCCGATTTCTTTTAGCGTGACAAGTATTGATTTTGAAACCGATAAAGCTATGCCTTTTTTCATTTTTCAACCCTAACACGACCGTGGCTATGTTGCAATGCTTAGTGTCTAAACATCTCTCGAGAGTTTACGCAAATAAAAAAATAATGAATTAAAAAGTCGCCTACTTGGCGACTTCGTCTTTGTCTGGGTCATCATCTTCATATACTTCGTCCTCAAGGGCATTGGCGATACGCCCCAAATTACAAGCGATTTTATTCAAAGATGGCACTACCCACCACATAAGAGCTATTATTACCAACCATCCTCCACAAAACGCCCACATACGTTATCCTCCCCATTTAAAAAACAACTGATAGAATAATACCATGGCAGTAATGTTTAGTCAACAGTTGCTCTGATTCTTCTATTGCCACCCGAGACGCTTTCTTCCTTAGTGATTTTGATATGTCCTACCTCGCCGGTATGAGTTACGTGCGGGCCTCCGCAAAGCTCTTTAGAAAAATCCCCAACTGAATAAACGTTAACCCTCGGCGGATATTTAAGTCTAAAAAACGCCATCGCGCCTGATTTTATGGCGTCTTCGTAGGGCATTTCTTCTTTGATAACTTTATAATCTTTTTGCACGGCTTCGTTTACCATATCTTCAATCTGTTTGAGTTCTTCGGGAGTTACTTTGCGCGGAAATGTAAAATCAAATCTTAATCTCTCCGGCATAATATCGGAACCCGCCTGATGGACTTCTGTCCCCAGAACTTTTCTCAAAGAGGCATGGAGTAAATGTGTCGCCGTATGCAATCGTGTCGCTTTTTTTAATTCTTCCTCGTTCCCCGCCTTCAACTCGCCCGTGTCCATGAGTAATCCATGTCCGCCAAATTTCTTCTCCGCTCCAGCCCGAGATTTTTCTTGATGTTTTTTGAACTCCTCGTCAAAAGCTTCATGAGTAAGTCCGGCTGTTTCCTTGCCACCCAATTCTTTGATTATTTCGTAAGGCAACCCAAAACTTTCATATAACCTGAATGCATCTTGGGCGTTAATCGCATCTTTTTTCTCCAATTCATTGAGTCCGCGTTTGAGTGTTTCCAGAAATTTATTTTCTTCATTAGTGAACTCCGTCTCGATGGACTGCTTATCTAATTCTTTATAAAAAGTGCCGTAGTTTTTTACTATGGTCTCAAAGATATCGCCAAAAAATGACCAACCCATGTCCATTTTAAATTTATATGTAATAACTCTCCTCATTAATTTTCTAAGCACATAGCCCTGGTCTTTGTTGGACGGACGCACTCCATCAGAAATTAAGAAAGAGATAGCTCTCATGTGGTCTGCGATTATTCTTTTAGTTTTAGTGTCAATCGCAGTTGGCAGAACTGAAATAATCGGTTCAAAAAGATCGGTTTCAAAAATATTATTTTTATTTTGAACAACCATAGCCAACCTTTCAAGCCCCATGCCGGTATCTATGCCCGATATTTTGAGTTTTTCCAGTTTTTTGAGACTTTTGCCTGAAAGCAATTCTTCCCGTGATCCGGGATAATAAAACTCATTGAAAACAATATTCCAGATCTCTACACCGTTTACATAGATTTCAGTCGTCGGGCCGCACGGCCCTTCACTTCCCGTTGGTCCCCAAAAGTTGTCGTAGATGTTGGCTTTTTTGACAGTGATATTAGGGTCAAGAGATTTCCATATTTCGGCGGACTCATCATCCGCCGGTACTCCCGCTGAAGGCAGACCTTCAAATACCGAAACATAATCAATTTTAAGCCCCATTTCTTTGGTGATAAAATCATAGCCATATTGGATGGCTTCTTTTTTCCAGTATCCGACAGAGTTCCCGTTATCGCCACCTTCAGGGCGACGGGAGCCCACTCCGAGACCAAAAGAAAAATTACCCATCATTTCAAAGAATGTCAGATGCGATTCATCTCCCACCTCATCAATATCCGAAGTTCTCATGGATTTTTGGATGGAGGCGGTGTTGAGCGAACCAAAGTCCTTCATGGCATCGGCCTGGCCGGTATAGTACAGCTTGAACTGTTGCATTCCGGCAGTCGTGAAAAGAACCGAAGGGTCGGTTGGGAGCAAAGACGAAGAAGGCACTATCTTGTGCCCGCGTGATTCAAAGAATTTTAGAAACTTTTCGCGTATCTCCAAATGGGTCATTTATTAAAAATATCAAAAAAAACTTAACTTTACAAATAAAATCCCTCATCTTTCGGAAAGGTGAGGGATAAAAAAGCTCCCATGCTGGGGACTAGACGCAATGATCTTGATAGAAAACTGTCCCCGGTGGAATGGGAGGTAATTCGTGATCCAGGCCGAGCTCTCTGATTCGAGCTTCGAGCTGCTCTACCTTGGCCAGAAGACGCTGATTCTCTTGGAGAAGGAATTTGTTGGCCTGCAGTTGATAGTGCAACCAGCCCAGACGCCATTCCCAAATGATGAGTTCCGTTTGGTTCTTCCCAATTGGATACGGATAGAGTGAAAATTCTAGAATATAAGGTCCGGGTACTGCTTTGAACTTGCTTGCCTGATAAGCCGTTGTCTTAACGATATCCGGTGGTGGTGGCCCGTGAGGAGGACTTCCGAAAGAGCGGGTATAAACCTTCAGCTCATCGGCTCCTTTTGATTCAATGTCGCGAGGTGTTCCCGGTCCGTGGAAGTATTCCACGAAATAATTCTTGTCATCCAGTGTTAAGATATTCCCGGCGCAGATGGAATCTTTCAGATTGATTGCTTCGTTGCATAGAGTATAAAAAGCCGTTTTAGTCTCGTTCTTCCCTTCGTTGTTGGCGAGACAAAACGCCAAAATGGTATCAAAGTCTGCCTGTTCGTATTTGACCGGGCATTTGAAGTGAGTCTTCTCATCCTGATGGAAATGCCGGCACGAAATCGTGCCATGTTTGGTAAGAAACGCTTTCAATTCTTCTTCACGACCTCTTAAGGTATGGGGTGGAAAGCAGATGAAGTCGGCGACATTGAAACCTGCGCCGGAAAGCTGTTCAAGGCGGACATTCTTGAGCGGATATTCTTGGCTGGACATTTTATGTTCCTTGTTAAGGTACCTACTGGCAAGAAAATAGCATTTAAATAAATCTTTGTCAAAAATTAAAATTAGTGGTATTATATTGGAACAGATTTTTGACAACATAGAGGCAACATGAAAGCAACTCCGTGGACGCAAAGAATTATTCTCCATGACCATTTGGACGGTTCGGCGACACTTGTATCGATACTGCCGAGACTTTTTGAGATGAGCGGTAAGAAATATCCTTTTGACCCGAATGGCGACATTCAAGGAGATATGATGAAACTTTTCAAGGATCCCCAGATAGATATTGTCCGGAAATTCTCAAACACCACCGGCGTCATGCAAAGTCGGGAAACCCTGTCGTTAGTCGCGCAAAATTACGTCCGAGTAAGAGCTTTGCATGGATTCAAATATTGCGAAGCCACGGTTGCTCCGCAATATCATATTTTCTGCGGATTGACGGAAAACGGGGTCGTCGGAGCCCTTATTGAAGGGATTAAAAGAGGCGAAAAAGAATTTCCCAACATTGAAGTAAATCTTATTTTTTCTGTCGGACGCGAGGTTAGTTCCGAAGAGGCAGTCAGATTGGTAAATGAGGCCAACGATACCGACCGCAATTATGTGGTCGGTATCGGCCTTGTCTGTGATGAGTCTGCTCATCCGCCCGAAAAACACAAAGCCATGTTTAAGAGAGCTAAAGAGCTCAGCTTTAAAACCACTTGCCATGCCGGCGAGTGGTGCCATCATCCGGCCAAAGGAAAAGCCGATTGGATGCGGGATAGGTATCTGCTTTTAAAGAATATTGAAACTGCCATATTTAAACTGAAAGTTGATAGAATGGGCCACGCCATCCCGTTGGCTTATTCTGAAAGTCTAATGAGAGCCGTGAAAGAAAGAAACATCGCTATTGAGGGATGTCCCGGGTCAAATTTAAGTTCCGGACTGATATCTAATACTAATTATTTGAGAATAAGACACCTCCTATCCAGAGGAATGAATTATTCCCTGAATCCCGATGACGATTTATTTATGCCGAGTTTGAACGAAGTTTTCCAGATCTGCAACGCTGAATATCATTTTACGGAAGAAGAAATACAGAAGCTGTTGCGAAATCCCTGGTTAGCCAGATTCGGCAACAGAAAAGAGCATAAATTTTAATCCCTCACCCTTCAGAAAGGTGAGGGATTTTTATTTTGACATTAAATTATTACGGTGTATAATAGTGCCACTTAGGGTACGTTAAAAACAAGGAGGTTTCTTGTCACGAAAAAGGGTCTGTAGATTTTTTGCCAATTTTTTTATCAGGATTTTCCGTGGTAAAAAGCATGTTGAGTTGGAGAAATTCAAATCAAACCTTGTTTATAAAACAAACATAGAGTATTACTTGAATGAATTTCAAAAACCTGGGGTCAAACACGAACTTAGTTTAAAAGACTTCTCACTCTACTATTTTTACGGTCTCCATCAAACAACCTTTGATGGAGTTTATAGTGATGCTCCCTATGTGTTAGTGCTCACCCACAAAAGCGTGGCAAATGAAGATGTAGGGATTGCCTGCGTTGGCTTTGAGGTAGTTACTCAATCCACTATCCTCATTAAACAGATACAGGGTGTCAGAGGGATGGCACCATTTCTTCAATCTTTCCGGTGGGAAAAAATGCTGCTGGAAACTGTAACGGATTGGGCAAAGAAGGCGAGCTTTAAATCGGTAAGAGTAATTCAGGGCAAAGACAGTTACTGGCACAATGAACGTCTGGATAAAGATTTTTTCATGAAATACGATGTTACTGCCCGGCGTTCTGGATTCAAGTTTGACGAAAAAGACAAGACATATGTCCGGACTCTGGCGTAAAACAAGCGAACTCGCTTGTTTTTTATTTTTTTATTTAATCTTGAGGACGATGTGATGTTCTGTGGAGGGATTTTGATTTGCTTGTTATGGCGAGAATACCTAACACGGCTATATAGGTGGAAATTACTTCTTGAGGAATTTTGTAGGGAGTTTTTAAAATAAATTGCGCGATAATAATACCGAAAATCATTAACGTCCACATAAAGACGAATATTTCGCCCGGGTGGCGTCCTTTATGAAATTCCTGCCAGCGTTCAAATTCTTTTACCCCGACATAGATAGTTAAAATCGCTATATAAATAACGAGTATGGGAGCCAAAAATGATCCAAAGCTGTTGTTGTATATAAAATCAAAAATGATTGCCGTAAAAGCAACAAATGACCAAAAATAAGTCAAATAGAGCCAATACTTATCTTTGATTACTATGTTTGGTTTGATGTCCATGCCTAAAGTATACTGGATTTTTCGGTAAAAATATAGTAGAATAACTAAATTGATATGGGGGTTATGGTGTAACGGTTAGCACAGCAGTTTGTGGAACTGCGAGCGAGGGTTCAATTCCCTCTAGCCCCCCCATTATAAGCGTTGGAGTGAGTAGCCCAACTCTTTAAGTTTAGGTATCAGTAATTTTAAGGCAGCTAATGTTTCAGGGGTTTTTATATTGCCCAAATGGAACACCGCCACCTGTTTGCCTTGGTTAAGGTTGCGTAACACATTATTCATTATTGATTCAGGTTTTTTCATATAGGCGTCTCCGGAACCAAATTCACCTTGGGCTAATTCTAAACCCATAGAAGTAACCAGGGCATCACTACTATCCGTATGGCATAGTCCGGGATAACGGAAATATTCCGGCAGGTGACCGATAAGCGACTTGAGTATGTTTTGAGTCCGACTAATTTGTAAACTCTTTTGATTATCAGAACCCGCAAAAATAAGATTAAAACATTTTGGCTCAAAGGCGAGATGGCTGTAAGTGTGGTTTTGGATTGAAAAATTAGAATTTGTGCCAAGAGACCGGACAAGATCAGGATACATGTTCGCAAACATGCCCGTCACAAAAAATGTGGCTGGAATGGAGTTGTCTTTCAAGTATTGTATTAGCGCCGGGTCGTACCATTGTTTTACAATCCCAGCTTTCTGTTCCAGCATCATGTGGCGGGTCATATCGGCATCAAAGGTCAAAAAGACAACTTTTTTTTGAGAAACCTGGGGCAAAGAATTTGCATAAAGACCTTCTGGCAATAAGGCGCTGATGAAAACTATAATCAAGACAGGAAATAACCAGATTAAGAATTGACGCATAGCTTCATTATATCTCATATATTTTAGTTTTTAAAATTTATGCTATGATTATCTCATGAATCCCGTTAGAAGTGAACCCTAGCGGGAATAAACGATATTAAGCATTAAATAAAGTGTCTACAGTCTGCCACCTCTTCAATGCGGTGGATAGTCAGCAGCACTTCTAACGGGATGAATACAAACAATGCAAACGATGCGCCAGAAATCATCAATATTGATGATTTGGAAAAAGAAGAGCCGGAGGACTCAACCGTGAGTACCTCGGACTATGGAGATGACGTAGACGACACCACTCCAGCCGAGGCGGAAGAGACGATTGAGAAAGCAGACGAGATAGTTAAGGAAGACGAAAAAGAACATCCCGCCTACTAAGTAAAGTAAGTTAACCAAAACCGCCTTAATGGGCGGTTTTGGTTAACTTACTTTGTCGGGCTGCTGGGAGTTGCCTCCAACTCTCGCTGTCTTCCGACAGCTCGGTCATAGGCTTCTCGGAGAAGTTTCTTGGGCGTGCTTTAGCCGCCCAAAGAATCTCTGTTGGCTCGCGGTAGTTTTCGCCCTATGCGAAAACTACATCGCTCCGCCTTTCAACTCCCAACGCAAGCAAAACTATTTGCTTGCTTCATCCCTCCTTCACTTCGTTCAGTCGACGATTCTAAACTTTACTCTAACTTATTTTAAAGAAAAGATGTGAGAAAAGCCAGCCCCGCACCAAGCGCGGGGCTGGCTCTATATTTTGCAAGAGCATGGCGGAATTCCCCCCACACCCCCCTTCCGCCATGCTCTTGCGGGGACGGACGGTGAGCAGACAAAAAGTTTCTTCGGAGATGATGGTGGGTTTTTTAGTTACTCTAATTTCTCTATATCCCTACTCAAATACTTCTCTATTTTATCCAGAGTATCAACAATTTTTTTATTAGCAACATTAACCTCAAGTTCTTTTTCGTCGAGTGAAGTATTATTTTTTGCCACGTTGACCATTTTATCCAACTCTTGTTTAACCATATCAAAAGAATTTTTAAGATCCCGACTGATAATTATTGATTCCCTTTGAGACCTGGCTAAACGCAACAATGTTTTTCTCCAGAACCATCCAGCCGCTAAAACGCCACCCACCGTCAAAATGATAAGCAGTCCCGCTAAGGTAATGTCTAAACCAAAGAGTGAAATCACAGCCTTTTCAACGTATCTGACTTTTATCGAACTTGTCGGCAAACTCAAAGCGCCTCTTGAGTCTTTGGCTTTCACGGTCACGAAATAATTACCTCGGCGCAATTCTCTATCAAGGCGAAATTCCCACTCCCCGCTTTTATTTGTCGCGACATCGTTTTGCAATACCAGAAATTTATCCTTATCTTCAATGCTTATGACAACATTGGCGTCAGCAATTGCAGTACCCTTAATAACTAATCGGTCATCGGTACCTATGATTATTTTTTCTGTTATCAAGGTAATCTCCGGCAGAGCGATTGGTAAAATTTCTACTTGCGTGCGCGCTTCAATACTGTTACCAGCCTTATCCGAAGCAATAACACGAATCATGTATATACCAGGGGGGTGCGGCTTAAGTATGTATTCTGAAGCAATAGTGCCTTCTTGTATGATCGGCTCTTCTCCTTCAATAATGATTCTAAACGATCCGAGACCTGACAACGCGTCACCAGTATTAAAGACCAGCTTAGGAGAAGGATTATCACTTTTTGCTCCAGTGGGAACTTCGACATTAAAGGCAAGGGGTGGCTGGGTATCAATGGCAATACGATAGTGGGCTGTTGGCCCCCAACCGATATTGTTCTTGAAACGGACATGAAGATAATACACGCCGTCTTTATTTAGCGCAGGAAAGGTTTTACTATCAAACAGCCCCTCTGATTTATTAGGTACCTCAAAATTAGGATTTTGATTAAGGGTAGTATTTAATTCAGCAATATCAGGAGGTAAATTCCATGAGGCGGTAAAATTTGATACCAGATTGTACCAGCCATCAGGATTAGGATAAAGCTGAACCTTAATATTTGGCTTAGTTGGAAGACCACTTGCCTGAATAGGAGCTCTTTTAATTTGGGCAGGAACTGAAACTGGTTCGGGGGCAGATGTGACAGTCACACCAGGCAAGGTACCGCCTCCACTCGATGAAACGCTAAAACTTGCTCCGGTGGCATTACCAGAAATATTGGTGCCACTGCCATCAGAGGCAGTAATTGAAGCATTGATAAAAACCAGATCGCTTGTACCTAATGTCTGGGCAGAAAAAGTAACGGACACAACTTGAAGCGAACTTCCAGAAACACCGCTTGGAGTTCCTCCAATAAACTCAATAATACCTGTGTCATTGGAAAATGTTGGTTCCTTAAGCCAAAAGTTAAAAATGGAACCTTCTTTTGAAACACTTTTAACCTCTAAAATCTTGGGATCAAATTGCAATTTAACTTGAGCAGCGTTAATAGATTCGCCAAAAGTATTGATTGTCAGATCAACACTAAATGTTTTTCCAGTGCCGAATGTACCGGTTGATGGAGAAACCTTAAGGTCAGCCGCAGATGCGCTAGACAATGCAACCAATACTAGAGCGGCAGTAAGAAAGATAAAGATTATAACCCTCTTCATATCTTTTATCATTGTATCATGAATTTAAATTGACTATTAACACCTTCTGTTTATAAATTGGCTTGGAACGATGTCAAGAAAATACTAAAATCCATCACATCAACAACGCCATCGCCATTGAGGTCATCCTTATTTTTAGTTTCTTTATTGAGGACAGACCAGTTGTATAAGAAGATGCTCCAATCCGCAATATTTATCTTGCCATCCTTATTCATGTCAACCGAGGTAAAAGAAAACTGGCCAATAGTAACACTGTAAAATCCAGACAAGTCTCCGGCTTTGCTAGTGGTATCGTCTACCTGGCGCACTTGTATTTTATGTGGTCCCAGAAAAAGCTTTCCGCCATCAATGATTACCGTATAACTGCCGTTTTTGGCCACTGTGCCAGTACCAATAACCTTACTGCCAGAAAGTACCTCGATTTTGTTATTGGGAGCGCCATAACCGGATACTGTAAATGATTCTGATTTAGCCACTATTTTTTTACTAACACTAGCCATAGGTGCCAAGATAATATTTTCCTGTTTTACTGTGGTATTAAATTCGAGATCATATGTATAAAATTTTGCTGTGGCT
>Ga0209515_10010429_pt1 | contig 10332 bp, 14 predicted proteins | sample Subgroupgradi54m_FD_187454 | JGI IMG/M metagenome (GOLD analysis project Ga0209515, IMG submission 187454) | Subsurface groundwater microbial communities from S. Glens Falls, New York, USA - GMW60B uncontaminated upgradient, 5.4 m (SPAdes)... ...
TTAGGATGGTATCTATTTGCCAGGCGGGGTCCACTAGAACAACTTCTTTTGTAACCGGATCCCCCACTAAATAAACGAAGTTGGCCATGGGGCCAACTTCAATTTGTTTAAGGTAAAGTCCTTCGCTCGTCAATTTTTACCGTCTTACAGGCGCTTCATTGCGGGATTGACAGCCAATGCAGTATCGCGCCCAAGGCATGGCATGCAATCTTACATCTGTTATTTTTTTATGGCAGGATTCGCAATTGCCGTAATCATCTTTTTCTATTTTGCGCAGAGCCGCTTCGATGTCGTCTAAAACCATTCTTTCGCCGTTAGAGAGTTCAAACATCATTTCTCTTTCAAAAGTTTGGCTGGCCACATCGGCCTCGTCTCCAATTTCTTTGTAGGCGAGGTCTTCTTCTTTCTGTTTAACGGTGCTTAATATGTCTTCTCTTTTCTTGGACAAAATCTCATAAAATTTTTTGAATTTGCTAGCAGAGATCTTCTTTACAGAAGTTTTTTTTATAGATTTTCCCATTTTAATGGACCCCTTTTTTTTCTTCATGTTGAAACTCCTCTTGATTGTTACTTAACCGCTACGACTTTGATGGTTCTTAAAGTGTCTGTTTCCTGGCCGCTCACTCTTAACGCTTTTTCCGATAAATTCATTAAGTAATCGCAAATTTCTTGTGTGATTCTTTCCCCAGGAATTAAAACTGGAATTCCGGGAGGGTACGGTGTCAAAGTTTGCGCCGAAATAAAACCTGCCGCTTTTGTAATGGGCACGCGCTTGGTTTTTTTAGAAAGGAAAACCTCCCTGGGCATGAGCACCATTTCCGTGGAAAGAGAAGGAATGACCAATGTCCAGTTTTTCGCGCTGCCGTGATATTTTGTGTCTATCTCTTCTATGGCGGCAATGAGTTTGTCTACATCTTCCCTATCTGTACCTATACCAAATATGGCGATCAAATTGAATAGATCGGCCGCGTCCACTTGAATGTTATATTCTTTAGAAAGAATCGCGTCCACTTCCTGTCCGGAAAAACCGCTTTTAGTCACATTGATGGTTAATTTAGTCACATCTAAATCGTAGCCGCGCGCTTGGATCTCTTTTCTGGTAAAAGAAAAAAAGTGGCGCGTTTGGTTTATTCTCTTGCGCGCGTACTCTGCGAGTTTAATTACTTTTTCTAAAATGCGTTCCCCGTTTAAAACCGCTTGCCGTCTGGCTAAATCTATAGAAGCTAAAATGAGATAGTTGGGACTGGTGGTTTGAAGCATGGAGATCACTTTTTTAAGGCGGTTAATGTCGATAACTTCAGAGTTAAAATGGATGACAGAACCTTGAGATAGAGCCGAAAGAATTTTGTGGGTGGATTGAACACAAAGATCGGCCCCTGCCTCCACGGCGGAAATTGGCAAATCTTCATGAAATTTTAGATGCGGCCCATGAGCTTCGTCGACCAAAAGAACTTTTCCATGACGGTGGACGATCTCGGAAATTTTGACCAAGTCCGCGGTCACTCCATTGTAAGTGGGGCTGGTGATTAAAACTGCTTTGGCCTCTGGGTATTGGTGAAGAGCGGCTTCAATTTGTTCCGGCAAAGGATCAAAGAGAATATCTAAATTTTGATCTACCTTAGGCTGAATCCAAATGGGCCAAACGCCTGCCAAAATAATTCCAGAGAGAATGGATTTGTGCGCGTTGCGCGAAACAATCACAGAATCCCCAGGGTTGCAGGCGGACATGAGCATGGCTTGGTTGCCAACGGTAGAGCCGTTGACTAAAAAGAAGGAAGATTTTACGCCATACGCTTCCGCCATTAAGTTTTGCGCTTTCTTAATGGAGGTTACAGGATCGTGCAGGGAATCGACCTCTGGAAAAACGGTGACATCAAAAAGGTAGGCAGATTTTCCCGTAAAATCTTTTAATTTTGAATCGAGCCCTTTCCCATTTTTATGGCCGGGCGTGTGAAAAGAAGTCACCTTTCTTTTAGCCCTGCCTAAAAGAGTTTCAAAAATAGGAGTTTGGTTTTGTTTATTCATGGGTCTTAAGTGTAATCACTTCTTTCTCTTTTTTCAATAGGCCGCGTAAGTTTTTAGAAATATTAAAAAGTCCTGTGTGGGTCATCCCATCGTAAAAACTTAAAGATCCCGTTATTCTCTGTTGAATACGATGGTCCACCTCTTCAGTAGAAATTTTTATTGGATCACACTGATGTGATTGAGCACAAAGCAGGTAGGACCAAGGCACATCATAAGAAGGAATAGTGTGAGAATAAGAACGCACCATGGAAAATGCTTTGGTTAAAGTGCGATAAAGTTTGGAATGAAGTTCAATTTGAATTAAACTGCCCGAGCCAGCCTGGGTCACAAAAATTCCATCTTTATTTAGTTTAGTTCGAAGCGCTTTATAAAATTCTAAAGTGTAGAGCGCGGTTGCAGGTCCTCCTTCCGCGGGGGAAGGGAGATCTGACAAAATAATATCGAACTTTTGGGGACTTTCTTCTATAAAAATTTTTGCGTCCCCCACAATGAGTTCCACTCTTTTATCGGCAAAAGAATTTTGATGCCAGGATTTTAAATATTTTTTGCAAAAGTCCACCACTTCTCCGTCAATATCCACCATCGTCACTTTTTCTATCGATTTGTATTTAAGAATTTCTCTTAAGGTAGCGCCTTCTCCTCCCCCTAGAATAACCGCTGTTTTAGGGTTGGGGTGAGTTAGAAAAGAGGGATGCACCAACGCTTCGTGATAAATAAATTCATCTAACTGGGAAGACTGCATTTCCCCATCTAAAATAAGGCAGCGGCCAAAAGAGTAGGTGTCTAAAATGGTGGCGTTTTGAAATTTTGTTTTTTTGTTCACTAAAACTTTTTTAATTTCGTGGCAGTGCTGTTCGTGAGGGGTTAACCACTCTTTTAGCCATTGGCGTTTCTTCATTTTTTTAAGCTGGAATGAGCATCTTATTTTTTTTGCGTCCCTGCGTATTTAAAATGCCGCGCTTCATTTCCGTAGCCGTAGAATGTTTTGCCTTAAGACCTTTCAGTATAAATTTGTAGGCAACCCAGGGGTCAATGGAGGCGCCGCAAGTATAAATGTCCACGGTGGCAAACCTGTATTCGGGCCAAGTGTGAATAGCTAGGTGGGATTCTTCTATCACGACCACGCCAGAAATTCCATGTGGATTAAATGTATGAAAAACAACATCTACAATATGCGCCTTCGCCGCTTTGGCCGCGCCCACTAAGAGGTCTTCAATGCGGCTAACATCTGCCAAAGTTTTAGTATTGCAATTGTAATATTCTACAAGTAAGTGCCGACCTAAATATTTCATTTCCGTAACTAACAATTATAGGTTTTAATAAATTACTGTCAAATTTTTTATATGATAAACGGGTAATAGGGGACTGTCCCTTTAGGGACTGTCCCCTATTACCCATGAAAAAAATACGAATTCTTCACCACTCCAATCAGTTGGGGTTGGGTGGGACGGAAAAAGAGATTCAGATTTTTTGTAAATATTTTGATCGAGAAAAATTTGAATTTCATGTGATGGCGCCCGAGTCCCCCATTTCTTTAAATAGAAGAGTTTTAGATTTAGCGCGAGCTCTTTTGGGGAGCGCTCGGGCAAGAAGTAGAAAAGAGCAAAATAAATATGCTTTATCTAGAGTGGATGAATTTAAAAAAATATTGGGGCCGCAAAATTTACATCTCTATACTCCAAAAAATTTTGAATCCATTCTTCGAAAAATTGCTCCCCATATTTTACATGTGCATCATAGCGGGGAGTTTGTTCCGCCTTTAAACCAGCCGCGCCTGTTAAAAACAGTTCCTCTTTTGTTTACGGTGAATGTTTTTGGTTTTAAGGATTCTACCTGCCAGGATTTAATTCACAAAATTCTTTTTCCTTCCCAATGGTTAATGGAATCTGTGGGGTGGACAAAAGGGGATGCCAGATGCGATGTGCTCTACTGCCCCATAGAAAAACCGCTGACCAAAGAAAATTTGCGAGGGGAGCTTGGCATTGGGGAGAATATTTTTGTTTTGGGACGCGTGGGAAGAAACGCGGACGATATTCACGATTCTATTTCTTTGCGGGCTTATAAAGAGATAGAAACGGACGCTACTCTTTTTTTAGTTATGGCCCCTCCGCCTAGAATGGTGAAGGAGGCTAAAGAGTTGGGCATAAAAAATATTCGCTATTTAGAGCCAACGGTGGACGATCTTTTTTTAAGCCGATTCTATAACACCATCGATGTCCTTGCTCATGCCCGGGCCGATGGCGAAACCTTTGGCTGCGTAATAGCCGAAGCGATGATACATGGCAAGCCCGTCATTTCTCATTATTCTAATCAGCGTAATGCTCAAGCGGAACTTCTTCAAGAAGGGTGTGGCTTTGTAGTTGAACAAGGAAATTGGAAAAAATATTCGGAGCGTATTAAGTTATTACAGGAGGATAAGCAACTAAGATACTCCATGGGAAATTGCGCAAAAAAAAGAGCTCTGGAAAATTTCGAAGCCAGTGTCGTTACTAAACGATTGGAGTCTTTCTATATGGATAAATTAGGGACGGAGCCCTATTTGCCCAACAAATAGGGCTCCGTCCCTAATTTATCAGGGAGAATAAAATGATGAGTGATGCGGAAATAAAAGAGATATTAAACTACAAGGTGGTGGCGGTGGTGGGTTGTTCTCCCAAAGAAGACCGTCCCAGCCATCACATTGCTTCTTATTTAAAGCAGGTGGGTTACACGATGATTCCTGTGAATCCCGGTCACGAATCCATTTTAGGAGAAAAATGTTACCCCAATCTTGCTCAAATTCCGCGCGCGGCAGGTGTGGAAATTGTAAATATATTTCGTAGGTCGGAACATGTTTTTCCCATTATTAAAGAAGCGATCCAAATTGGCGCCAAAGCCATCTGGATGCAAGACGGAGTCGAACACCCCCAAGCAGAAAAAATGGCAAAGGATGCCGGCCTAAAAGTAATTTCCAACGATTGCATTTTCCGCCAACACCAACGCCTCCTCGGTCCCTACCGAAAAAACATTACCACCTGTTAATCAATTAGGGCTTGTCCTCTATTTTTCCCTAATTATTTGAAATAATCCTTCTGTTTTTTGTAACATCCCTATTTTATCCCCCATTATGTCTAATGGTCCTATCCAATATGTAGGAGTTGGGTTGCAACTAGCGGTCACGGTGCTGCTAGGTTTTTTTTCGGGATATAGTTTGGATAAAAAATATGGATTTCTTCCTTGGGGTAGTGTTTTGGGTGGATTTTTAGGTTTAGCGGTTGGTTTTTATAATTTATGGGTACGGTTAAAAAATGGTAACGGTTACGGCGCGTAACGCTTTATGTTTAGCGTTCCTCTTAGCCAGCTTGAATGGAGTTATTCTTCATTTACTTTTAAGCTGGGCTTTTAATAAGTCTAATAAAGTTTTTTTTGGAACACTTTTTGGCGGTATGGGTTGGAAGTTTCTGACTCTTGGGTTAACCACTTTCTTTGTTTTTGGAAATCCATCCTATTCTCTGGTGACGACGCTGCTTTCCTTTGTGTTTTTTTCCACATTTTTTACATTCCTATCTGTTTGGATTTTGGGACAGGTACGTGAAACATTGGTGTCCAATGTTTCACGTACCTGTCCCAAAATATAGTTATGGATTTTAAAGAGATACTGGAACATCATATTTTAGATCATCATTTTGGGCCTCATTTCTTGGGGCTCTCTAAGCATCTTTTGATGATGTGGATCGCGGCAGGGGCGTTGATTTTATTATTTAAAGTGTTATTTAAAAGTGAGGGAGCGCTGGCCAGAAAAACTAAAGTTGTTTTTGAAATGTTGGTTCTTTTTATTCGGGACGATGTGGTGGTTCCTGCCATGGGTGAGGCCGGAAAAAAATATCTTCACTATTTTCTCTCTCTTTTCTTCTTCATTCTTTTTTGTAATCTTCTTGGGCTTATTCCGGGCGCGTCTACTCCCACAGGGAATATTGCTGTGACTGCCACTTTGGCTTTGTGCACATTCTCTCTTATTCATATTGCGGGGATTCGAGAGCATGGGGTAGGGCATTATATCCACAGCATTGTTCCTTCGGGGTTGCCGGGATGGTTGGTGCCGATTATGTTTCCTATTGAACTCATTGGATTTCTCACTAAAACTTTTGCTCTCTCCATTCGTCTTTTTATGAACATGATCGCGGGGCATATTGTGATTCTTGCTTTCCTTGGGCTTATTTTTATATTTGGGGCGATGAATCCTTGGTTGGGATTGGCCACTTCGCCAGTGTCTGTAATTCTGTCCCTTTTTATCTATTTTTTAGAGCTTGCTATTGTGGTACCGTTGCAGGCGTTTATATTCACATTTTTAACGGCTCTGTTCGTGGGAGCCGCGGTTAGGCCGGAACATTAGTTGAACATTAGTTGAACTATTTTGGGACAGTCCCTAAAGGGACAGTCCCAAAATAATAATATAAGGAGGACACATAAGATGCTCTACTTAGGACTAGGTTATTTAGGCGCGGGGTTAGGCGCGGGATTGTGTTTGTTGGCAGCTTCGTTTGGGATTGCTCGTTTAGCGAGTGCGGCGTTAGAGGGAACGGCTAGGCAGCCAGAAGCAGCGGGCGCTCTACGAACTTCTATGATTATTCCTGCCGCTCTTATTGAAGGGTTGGGATTTTTTGCTCTCGTCATCTGCTTGCTCATAGCGTTAAATCTTGGTTTGCCTAAAGCAGGATAAGCCACTATAAAAGGGTAAAAATTCAATGCAACATTTATTAACGCCCGATGTTGGTTTGATGTTTTGGACCATCGTCACTTTCCTTCTTACTGTTTTTATTTTAAGAAAAGTGGCGTGGGGTCCCTTCTTAAAAGTAATCGATGAGCGGGAAGCGCGCATAAAGCTGGAAATGGAGACCACTCAAAAAAATAGAGAGGAGATGGAGCGTTTAAAAAAAGAGTACGAAGATCAGCTCTTAACCATAGAATCTCGCGCTAAGGCTCTTCTAGCGCAGGCGCAAAGTGAAGGAGTACGGGCAAAAGAAACAATCCTAAAAGAAGCGCAGGATTCTGCTCGCAAACTTACGGACAAAACGCAGCAGCAGCTCGAAGTGGAAAAAGAGAGGCTAATTCGGGAGTTAAGAAATGAAGCGGGTTCCCTATCTGTTCAGTTAGCGGAAAAATTGATGAAGCAAAGCGTGGATGAAAAGGTGCAGGAAAGAATCTTGCAAGACTTTATGAAGAGCTTGGAATCTGGAGAAAAAGTTAGTTGATATGAAGGATATTGCTCTGGCGGAACGGTACGCGCGCGCCCTTTATTTGGCCGCGGTAGGGAAGAAAGATGTTTCTGTAAAATCTGTGGAGGAGGATTTGCGCCTTTCCTGGCGGCTCATTCAGTCTTATCCAAAATTAATGGGACAGCTCACGCATATGCTTCTTCCCATAGAAAAAAAGAAGGCGGCTTTAAAAAAGGCGATCGAAGAGGTCCGCCCACAGTTGTCCCCCTTGGTGCGCCGTTTATTAGAATTGGCATTGGATAAAAAAAGAGTGGAACTTCTTCCTTACATGGCCAGCTCTTTCGAACGGATTGTGATGGAGAGTTCCAAGGTGGTTAAAGCAACGGTCAAAGTTGCTTTTCCCTTGCAGGAGTCTATGAAAGAAAAAATTGGTGAGAAGTTATCTCAATTTTTTAATAAAAAAGTAATGGTAGATGTTTCGGTGGAGCCGAATTTGATTGGCGGTATTGTGGTCAAAGCAGGCGATAGGGTAATAGATTACAGTTTAATATCTCAATTGAAGAGGTTTAGCTATGGCAATTAAATCTGATGAAATAACAAATATACTAAAAAAGCAGATCGAGGGGTTCGATCCTAAAACCGAGTTAAAGGAAGTGGGTTATGTCCTTACCGTAGGCGATGGAATTGCTCGAGTTTGGGGATTGGAAAACGCTCTGGCGGGAGAATTGTTAGAGTTTCCCCACGGAGTGAGCGGTATGGTGCTGAACTTAGAAAAAGAGAGCGTGGGTTGTGTGCTCTTGGGAGAATTTGGACTCATTCGCGAAGGGGACGAGGTGAAACGAACGGGCCAAATTATGAGTGTGCCTGTGGGCGAAAGCCTGGTGGGGCGCGTGGTCAACGCGTTGGGGCAGCCTATAGACGGTAAAGGGCCCATTAAAACGGATCGTACGCGTCCTATAGAAGTCATCGCTCCCGGAGTGGTAGAAAGGCAGCCTGTAAAAGAGCCTCTTCAGACAGGGTTAAAGGCAATTGACTCCATGATCCCCATTGGTCGCGGCCAAAGGGAGCTGATTATTGGGGATAGGCAAACTGGAAAAACCGCCATTGCCGTGGATACTATTTTAAATCAAAAAGGGCAGAATGTTATTTGCATTTATGTGGCGATAGGGCAGAAGCAGTCCACCGTCGCGCAAGTGGTGCAGAAGTTGGAAGATTACGGGGCGATGGAATATACGATTGTGGTCTCCTCCAGCGCGTCGGATCCGGCTCCGTTACAATATATTGCTCCTTATTCCGGCTGCGCCATGGGAGAAGATTTCTTGTGGAACGGAAAACATGCCGTCTGTATCTACGACGATCTTTCTAAACACGCGCAAGCGTATCGCCAAATTTCTCTACTTTTACGACGACCTCCCGGCCGCGAAGCGTACCCGGGAGATGTATTTTATTTACACTCGCGATTGCTGGAACGCGCCTGTAAACTAAGCGATAAGAATAAAGGCGGTTCTTTGACCGCGTTACCTATTATAGAAACTCAAGCGGGCGATGTTTCCGCCTACATTCCCACCAATGTGATCTCCATTACCGACGGCCAAATTTATTTGGAAGCGGGACTTTTTTATTCTGGTGTGCGGCCCGCGGTCAATGTGGGGTTATCTGTGTCACGCGTAGGAGGAAGCGCCCAAATTAAAGCGATGCGCCAAGTGGCGGGTCGTTTGCGTTTGGATTTGGCTCAATATAATGAATTAGCCGCTTTCGCGCAGTTTGGATCGGATTTAGACAAATCCTCTAAACAGCAGCTAGCTCGTGGAGAAAGAATGGTCGAGCTCCTTAAACAGGACCAATACCAGCCTTTAACCATCGACAAACAAGTTCTACTTATATTTGCCGGAGTCAACGGCATGTTAGATGAACTCCCTGTCACCTCCATTAAAAAGTTTGAAGCGGAATTCTTAAAGTTTATAGAAACAAAAAAACCAGAAATTCTTTCCCAAATCCGCGACAAAAAAACCATCGAAGATTCTCTAAAAGAAAAAATAATCCAAACCATAGAAGAGTTTAAAAAAGGGTTTGCCGCTTAATGCGTTATTTGGTCACCGGGGCTTCTGGATTCATAGGATCTAACCTAACCTTAGAGCTTGCCAAGAATCATGAGGTTGTAGGGCTTTGCCGCATCGCACCAGGCGATAAAGAAAATTTACGGGGGTTTAATGGAAAATTTGTGGAAGGGGACATTCGCACTTACGATTTTCACTTTCTTGGAAAATTCGACGCCATATTCCATCAAGCTGCGATTACGGATACCACTGTTTTAGATCCGCTCCTTATGTTTTCTACCAATGTGACCGCCTTCGAAAAAATCTTAAACTATGCTCTGGAAACTGGCTGTAAAAAAGTAGTTTACGCCTCCAGTGCGGCGACTTATGGTAAAGGTAAAATTCCAATGAGGGAGAGCAGTTCCCCCACCCCCGCCAATATTTATGGAGAAAGTAAAGTAAAAATGGAAGAAGTGGCAAAAGAATTTAGTTCCCATCACCCTAAAATATCTCTTGTAGGATTGCGTTACTTTAATGTTTACGGTCCAAGGGAATTTCACAAAGGTCACGCAGCCAGCATGATTTACCAACTCTACTCCCAAATAGTCGCTGGAAAAGCTCCCAGAATTTTTAAGTGGGGCGACCAGTTTAGGGATTTTATCTATGTAAAAGATGTGGTCTTAGCCAACATCAAATCTTCAGAACATTCCGGCAGCGGTGTCTTTAATGTAGGCACGGGGATTGGAACTACATTCAATCAAGTCATAGAAACAATCAACCGCGCTCTAGGAACCCACAAACCCACAGACTATTTCGACAACCCCTATTCTTTCTATCAAGACCAAACCCAGGCAGACATGACTCATTCAAACAGCGGCCTAAAATTTAAGTGCCAGTTCACCCCCGAACAGGGCATCTTGGATTATGTTCAATATTTACAGAAAAAATAAATGGCATCTTTAAGAGAATACAGAAAAAAAATTAAGACGATTAAGTCCACGCAGCAAATTACCAAAGCGATGAAGATGGTGGCGGCTGCCCGCTTGCGTAAAGCGCAAAGCCGAATTATTTCTGCC
>Ga0209515_10010431_pt1 | contig 10331 bp, 11 predicted proteins | sample Subgroupgradi54m_FD_187454 | JGI IMG/M metagenome (GOLD analysis project Ga0209515, IMG submission 187454) | Subsurface groundwater microbial communities from S. Glens Falls, New York, USA - GMW60B uncontaminated upgradient, 5.4 m (SPAdes)... ...
TGATGCCACCGCCCGCCTTGGTATCAATCATCGGATACCCGGTCAGGTCGAACAAGTCGCCCGCGCTGACCACGTCCGATTTCCGGAAGAGCACGACGCTGTTGCCGTCGGTCGTCCCCGTCACGTGGGTGATGATCACCGGTTCGTCGTTGAAAAAGAGCCGCTTCCAGGGTGTCGTGTAGGTATTGTCCGGCCACGCGCCTTCGTTCCGCGCGGACTTGCCGCCGGTCTCCGCGGACATGCGATTGAGGACGGTGATGTAGGACACGACGGACGCACGATGCGTGTCGATGGCGCCCTGCGGGCCCGCCGCGTAGTCGGGCTCGCGGAACGGAACGATTTCGCCGTAGGGCGCAAGTTTCTCGTTCCCGCCTGAGTACTCTTCGCGGTGCGTGGTGTTGATGATGTAGCGGAGCGGCCGGCCCTTGGAGATCGACTCGACGGCCTTGATCACCTTGTCGCTCATCGACGCGATGCCGGTATCAACCAGCATCACGCCCTGCTGACCCACTTGCACCGTGATGTTGCCGCCGGCGCCGGCGAGCATGTAGACGTTGCCCTGCACGGGGAGGATCTCGATCTCACCGGGCGCGGGCGCGCTCAACTTGGGCGGCCAGGACGTCTGCGCGGCGCGAGCCGGCGCCTGCCCTCCACGCCCCTGCGTGTAGACGCGCTCGCCCGCGCTCGCGAACACGAGAACCGCCGCGGCGAGCGCGGCCAGCGCCGCGTACCCGCCACCTGCCACCTGCCACCCGCGGCCTGACATCAATTTCCACCCTCGGATGCGCCGACCGCCGTTTTCGCCGGCTTCGGCATCGCCTTCATCTTCACGATGTACTCCGGATACATCGTCGCCGCTCCGCCAAGCCGCGGCTCGTACGGCGTGCCGAACCGGTCCGTCAGATCTTTGTTCAAGCCGGGCAGCGGGCTCTTGCCCGGAAGGAAGTGCGCGACGACGCCGCGCGGAAGCGCGGTCTCGGTGGCCTCTTCGCACGGATACGGCGACATCGGCAGCGCCGGATCGAGCACCCACATCATCGTGCTGCGCACGTACGGCTCGGTCATCATGACCGGGTCGTACACGATCGAGGTCGCCTGCAGGTAATCACCCATGCGGCGCCACCGCGTCCGGATCGTGGCCTGGTCGCTGTGCATCAGGCCCGAGCGCCGCAGGTACGCTTCCTTCAAGTGCGTCGTCGTCACGACGAGCACGTCGCCATCCCACTCGCCGGTCGAGAATCCGCTCCACGTGTGCAGCGCATTCGCCGGAGGATGCGGACGGCCATCCACATAGATCGTCGTCTCCTGCTCCTGCTGATTCAGGTGGCCGTGATACGCGATGACCTTCTGCGTGGCCTGATCGATTTCCGCCCAGAGGCGCAGCGCCGACAGCGGACCTTCGAGCGAGTAGTCCCAGGCGTGCGGACGGCACGCCCATTCGGTGACGTCGAAATCTTCCGGCGACCAGCTCTGCACTCTCCAGCGCGCGGCGTCGCTCACGGGAACGCCGGCGATATCACCCGTCATGCCGCTTCCGTCCTGGTTGCGCGGCAACGGACGCCACACGCCCATGATGTCCATCTGCGCGAACGCCGACTGGCACCACAGCATCATGATCACGGCAAGCAGGGGCGCGCGGCGAAGCATCTTCTACTCCTAAGGAGGGTGGAGTTTTTTACTTGAAGGATTCGTCCGGCAGCAGTCCCCAGCTCCATTCAGCCGGGTGGCTCGTGTCCTTCGGACGACGGAACGTCAGCAGGCGGACGCGATGGTCCTCGGTGTTGCGGCCGGGGCTGCCGGTGATGATCACGTGGTCGCCGGGCCTGAGGGTGTCGCGATCGACCTTCCCCGCAAGCTGCGCAGGAGCCGCCCACTCGACGACGTAGCGCGTCTTCGACCCGTCTTTCTCCGTCACGTCCACGTCGACAAACGAGTGCGGGTTGCGAAGCACGAACTGGACGAGCTCGCCTTCGATCATCACCGACTGGTTCTCGATATACGTCGCCGCAAACGAATGATGCGCCCACGCCTGGGCGGCCGCGCCGAAGACGATGAGAGCCAGCGGCGCGACGAGATAGCGCTTCATAGCCACGAACCTCCTGCGTGCACCCCGCCCGTCTGGGCCCGCGAAATATAACATACCGTCCAAGGCGATTGCCGGGAGCGACTCGAAGATGATATATGCACCGCGGTCCTCGGCGCGAGGCGAACGATTCCCCATTTCGAAGGAGTTCTTCTGATCATGGGACGTGGATTTCGCCGGATCGTTCCGTTTGTCTTCGGATGTCTCGTCTTCCCGGTTCCCGCGCGTGCGCAAGTCGACCTCACGGGATCGTGGGCGCCGAAGCTGTACGAGGACTACATCGAGCGCGGCCCCGGCTCGGACCTCGGTGATTTCACCGGCGTGCCAATGAACGACGAGGCGCGCGCCAAGGCGCTGCTCTATACGTCGAACCTCCCGTCGACCGTGGAGCGCCAGTGCCTGGCGCAGGCCCCCTGGGTCGGACAGTACCGGCCGCGCGGCATCTCGATCTGGAGCGAGGAGGATCGCGACGGCCACGTCATCGCGTGGAAGCTGGGCGGCGACTACCTGCGCGACACGATCACGATCTGGATGGACGGCCGTCCGGAGCCGTCGGCGAACGCGCTGTCGACCGCGGCGGGCTTCACGACCGGGAAATGGGAAGGCGACACGCTGACTGCGCGGACGACGCACGTGAAGACCGCCTGGATCCGGCGGGGCAACGGCATCCCCGGCAGCGATCAGAGCACCTACTCTGTCCACATCACGCGGCATGAAGACCTGCTCACGATCGTCACGATCCAAGAGGATCCGATCTACCTGACCGAGCCGCACGTCGTCAGCCGCGTGTGGCAGCTGGATCCGCGCGCCACGCCGGGCAACTACGTCGAGCCCAACTGCAACACCGCGAACGAGGTTCCGCGCCTCGAGGACACGGGCGTCGTTCCGCATTACCTTCCCGGCGGCAATCCGGAAGCGGACTTCATGATCCGCACCTACAACCTGCCGAAGGAAGCCGCGATGGGCTACGCCGAGAGCCTGTACCCCGAGTACCGGAAGAAGATCAAGAACGTCTACACGCCTCCCGTATCATGCGGACGCTACTGCTGCGGATGGATCGAGCGCCAGGGATTGCCGGGAGGGGCGCCCGGCCTCTCGTGCAACGACGGCGGCCTGGGCGAGCTCAATCCGGTGGTCCGGAGCAAGTCGGAAGGGCGACCGAAGTAGAAGGGCGACCGAAGTGAAGGTCCTGCTGGCCTCCCTAAGAGCGGGCTTGCCAGCTTTTTCGCGTCCTACGCGGCAGCGGACCGGCCACGTACTAACCAGGGCAGCGGAGCCGCAAACCAGTCGTCGCGACGCGCGAACCTGCGGCCCGAACGCGCCAACCTACGCTCAGCGCCGGCCAACCAACGTTCAGCGCCGGCGAATCAGTGGCGAGCGCCGGCGAACAACACGACCGGCACTGCGATTCACGCGCGCTGCGCGACGAATCGTCTCGCGGGAGCAGCGAATCGACTGTCGGAGGCGGCCAATCGCTTGTGTCTTCGGCACTATCATTCAGCGCGCGCCGTCAACCAACTACTGAACGGCGCTAACCGCCGAACCGCGGGCGTCAATCGCCGGACCGATGACACTAACCAGTCTTGGTGTGCCGCTGGACGTTCTCCGCGTTTGCGGCGAGGGTTTCGATACCGAGAAGTTCGACATCGGCGACCCGATTACGATCGTCGGCTTGCCCGGCGGCGACCGCGATCGATAATGTTGAGGACGGCGGTGCTGAAGGACGGAACCCGACTTTCACCGTAATCCGTTTCCTTGGGCAGAACACCTGGCGTCGCCCTTCCGCAGCCTCATGAAACTTCGAAACGCACACATTGCTGTCGTCGAACGACGGAAAGTTGTCGATTATCTGTTGAACGCGGCGCATCCCGACAATGGCGGCAAGGCGAAGTTCTTCGAGTCGCTTGGTTTTTCCATCGATGATCCGGAGCGACTGATGAACGCACTGCTGTTGGTGGCCCGCTCTGGGGAGGTCGTCGAGAGCGTCAAATCGTCCCACGGCGAGAAATATGTTGTCGACGGTTCGATCCCGTCGCAGACTGACACGAGGCGGGGAGTGGTCCGAACGGTCTGGATCATCAATCGAGATTCGGAAGCGCCTCGGCTGGTGACCGCTTATCCTGGTAAGGAGTAGAAGGTCAAGATGATCAAAGAACACGACCGGGTCATTCTGACGGCGTCACTTCCAAAGGAACGCTTGGAAGTGGGCGATGTCGGGACCGTCGTTCACGTGTACGCGGACGGCAAAGCCTACGAGGTTGAATTCACAACTCTAGACGGCCATACCGCCGCCGTGGCGACGGTTGACGCCTCTCAAGTTAGACCGGTCACGCGCAGCGAAATTACTCACGCTCGTCAAATCGCGGCCGGCTGACGCGTCCAACGCATGAAGACAAACTGGGCGGGCCGGCGATACCTGCCGCCGACAACCGACAGGAGGAAGAATCGGCAACCCTCCAAGCATCGGTGCGCAATGCCGGCTTGGAAGTCGTCAGCAGCCGCTGCTCACGGCCCGCCTTCACGGTTTCCTTTCTGAGGGGCAGCGGAAAATGGCATCGCCCTCACGAAGAAGGACCCGCCAGAAGTAGGAGTTGTGATTCGCGGGCTTGTCGCTGCGGGTGAGGAATGATGCGCGTCGGTCTCAGCGTCGCGGAGACGACATAAGGCTCAATACGCGACGCTTTGCCATTACGGTTCGTTCTCAGAACCAGCGCGCGCTGTGCGCCTGAATCGCTTCGCTCGCAAATCCCCACTCGTACCAAAACCACCGGCGTGTTCATCCCGGCGCACCCAAGTCGCACAAGCGCCGCCCCTTACACCACACATGGAATCAACGCGCCGAGCGGCCGCAGTTCGCCACGCGCGATTCGCAACCGACACGGTGAAAAATCTTCGAAAGCGGCTGGCACTCTGGACCGGTGCGTGGATTTTCGAAGCCATTGCAGCCCAGGTCAAGTGATTTGTCGCGTGCGCGGTTTGGCTCGCCGTTTCCGCCTACTTGCAAGCGAGCCCCTACTTGAACACTCACGTCATCACGTCTACGATGGCGATGGGAGAGCCCGGCAGGAGCTGAGGGCGCTTGGGCGCTGGGTCGTCGTTGCCGGTCAACTCTCCCTGGTTGCGGGTGGTCGGAATCGGGCGTACACACGGTCTCCAGGCGATTGAGTCTGGGAGGTGTGGTAGTCCGCTTCTCTACACCGCTAACCCCAATGTCCGGTCGCGACTGATCATCGCGATAAGCCCTCAGTTCCGTTTTCACGTAACCATCCGCGCGCGCTTGGCGCCATGATGCGCTAGCGGTCACGCGCTTCGAGAAGGGATCAGCAGGCTCAACTACCAGGCTTTGCCCCTTGGAGTTGAGCTATGTTCGATTCACCCGCCGAACGTTTCCTCCTCTACCGTCTGGCCGCCGCGTACGACTGCTGGGGGCGTCGCCGCACCGTCCGGCGTGGCTCGCGCAACGGCGTCTGGTTCCTCGATCCGACGGGACTCGATCAGCCGGCAGTCGAAGAGACACACGCATCTACCTGCAATCGCGAGGAGAAGCTCGCGGAGTTTTGCGCGTCGGGACGGTTCACCCGCACGCAGCTGGCGACGCTCCGTGCGCTGGTCGTCGACCGCATGACGATCGATGACATCGCACGGCGCGATGGCTGCAGCCGCCAGGCCGTGCTCGCACGGCTCGTCGGCAATTCCCGCGGGCAGGGCGGCATCGTCAAGAAGGCGCAGGCGCTACTTTCGTCCGGCGGACTCAATGATGAGAGCATTCAGCGCGGCAGGCGTCGCACGTGCGCGGACAAGCCTCTTCGTCGAGCAGATGGCGGAGGAGGCCGTGCTGCGTGAGGCATGGTATCGCGTCCAACGCGGCGGACGTGCCGGCGGCGTCGACGGCATCACGGTCGACGCCTTCCGGCCACGAGCCGACCAATGTCTGCGCCATCTCCGCGAGAGCCTTGTGCGCGACGAGTACCAGGCGGCGCCGGTCAGGCGCGTCCAGATTCCAAAAGCATCTGGTGGCGTGCGCGTGCTGAGCTTGCCAACCATCACCGACCGGATCGCGCAAACGGCAGCCGCGCTCGTGCTCCATGACCGGGTCACGTCGCTCTTCTCGGATCGCAGCTTCGCCTATCGGCCGTTTCTCGGCCCGCGCCGGGCCGCGGCCTTTCTGCGCGCGAATCTGCCGCCGGCCACATGGGTTGTCACCGCCGATATCGAGAAGTTCTTCGACAATGTCGAACATCGCGTCCTCGCGCAGCAACTCAGAAACGCCGGCGTCGACGATCTGGGCGTCGCTCTGATCCTCAAATGGCTGCTCGCGCCGGTTGATGACCGAGGCCGTTGGTACCAGCCAGTCAAGGGACTCCCGCAGGGCTCACCCGTGGCGCCGGTGCTGGCCAACCTGTATCTGACTGGATTCGACATTGCCCTCGAAGCCGAGGGGTTCACCCATGTGCGGTACGCCGACGATTTCGTCGTGCTGGCGAGGGAAGAGAGCGAGGCACAACGCGGCCTTCGCTACATCTCGACATACCTCGGCTCGAAACTGTGCCTGCGCATCAAGCCGGCGAAGACGCAAATCGGTCCGGCAGATGCCGGCTTCGCGTTTGTCGGGTACCGGTTCGCCCGTCAGACATGGACGATCCCAGCGGAGTCCGTCGATCGCTTCAAAGAGACCGTGATGGATCTTCTGCAGGCGGGCAGCGGCACATCGCTCGTGGACGTGGCGAAGTCACACAACGACATGGTCCGCGGCTGGCGCAACTATTACTGCGGCAACGCGCCGGAAATGGACAGTCAGCTCGCGGAGCTGGACGCATGGCGCCGCGCGCAATGCGCGGTGTACCTGGAACGCGCCGGCAAAGACGCCGACGCGGCGCCGGTGTGGTTCGAACGGCTCATTGAGCACGTGGAGGAACGCGGCCCGATGGGAACCTACGAGGTTGCCCGTCGTGACGACGGCGCGGGCGATCTGCTCATCAACGATCAGGATGAATGGCACCAGCGCGCGTGCAGCGACGAACATGCGCCGAGGGATCGGGTGTTCTCGACCGTGCGCCAAGTGCGCGATGCGCACATCGGTCGAAAGCAATTACCCGTTCTGCTCGACGATGGGTGGCTCCGCGTCCCGACATTCGGCGGCTTTGTCAGCAAATCACACGGCCTGATTGTCGTGCGGCGCAAGAAGCAAGTCATCTTCGAATGTCCGTTCGATGACGTGTCGTGCCTCACCATGGAAGCCGATGGCATCGTACTGTCAACGACGATTGTCCACGAGTGCGCGCGACGCGCGATTCCAATCGCGGTGTGCCGCCTCTCGGGAAAGCCCGTGGCGCTCGTGGTGCCCGCACGCTCGCCGCTCGATGTCCCAATCGTCCGGCACCAGCTCAGAGCGCGGGCGGGCAAGTCCGGCACATCTCTCGTCCAAGCCCTTGTCGAAGCGAAGCTCGCGAATCAACGCGCGCTCCTCCTCTATCACAGCAAGTACCGCCGCCGGGACGCGAGCGTGCGGAGGCGCCTGACAGAAGCCGCGGCGGCAATTGAGGCGCATCGGCGGGAAATCAGACCACTCGCAGGAGTCCCGATGCGGAAGGCACGGCCGCACATCTTTCTGATTGAGGCGCGCGCAGCGGCTCACTACTGGCAGGCGTTCAGCGCATTGGTCCCGGCGCGTCTGGGCTTCCAGCGGCGCAGGCATCGAGGAGCCGAGGACACGGTGAACAAGGCGCTCAACTATGGCTACATGCACCTTCTTGGTCGTGTGTGGGTCGCGGTTCATCGCGCGGGTTTGGAACCCTCCCTCGGGTTGCTGCACACCGGCCGGCGCCGGAGCGCCGGACTCGTGTTCGACCTGATGGAGCCCTTTCGGCAGCCGGTGGTCGACAAAGCCATCCTCGGACTGCTCGGGCGAGGCGCCAAGCTTGAATTGACTCGAGACGGCGACCTGACGCTGCGGACTCGAGGCCTTCTGCAGCGAGCACTCACGCGCCGGTTGACGGGCGCCGCAAACGGATCACGAACGTTGGATCTCGACATTCATCGTCACGTGATTGCCTTTCGCTATGCGCTGGCGGACAGGCGGCCGTACGAGGCGTACCGGATGTCATGGTGAACACGCTGGCCCTCTTCGACGTGCCGAAGCGCCACGCGCGCCAGCGGCTCGAGAGCCTCCTGCGCCGCCACCAATTCGTATTCTTGTTTCCCTATGCGCGCTGGTCGTCGAAGCCGCTGCGCGCGCATGAGGATCTCGTGCGGCAGGTCAGATCGCGGTTGGCCGGTGAGACCTATCGCATCGTATTCCTCGAAATCACCGCACGAAATCGAAGGGAGGCTCGGTGGCTGACAGCGGCTCCAACAGACATCCGCTGATGGACCTCCGCGTCGTCGCGCTCTATCCGACGCGAATCTCTCTTCTCGCTGGCAAGCCCGACGTTCGGTTCCGGCGACGGAAAAAGCTGGAGAGCACTCTGGTTCCCTGCCGGGTCAAGACGCTGGACGGGAGATCCATCGGAATGCCTGCGTATCCAATACCTGAGGGCACGCCGCCGCCGAGGTATAAAGTGCAGGTCGAGACCATCCGTATCGCCGTCGATGACCGGCGTGCGGTCTATGTCCTCCTGTCGGCGGAGCCTGAGGCGTTGAAGATGGACCCGGAGCAGCTTCTGATGTCGCCGATCTTCGACGATGGCCACCGGATGATTTTCGAATTCCAACGGGCACACATCGTGACCGTGAATCACCGCGGGGATCTGGAAGTCCGTCTCGTGGCCGTCCATCCGGTGCTTGGGGTCGTCGGCACAAAGACGATCTACCGGTTCAACACGCGGCTTTCGGCGCTCGCCATGCGTTGCATGGAACACCTCGCCGGAGCCGTCGACCTGTTCCCATTTCGAGAGCGACCGACACGTATGTCGCGCATACCCATCCCAGACGGGGAAGCAGATTTGTCCTTCGATGCGGCAAGGATATCGACCCTTCGGCGCCATCCTGAGCCTGAGGAGTCCGCTCGGTGGGAAGACAGGATTCCCGAGAATCGTCAGCCAGAAGGCAACGCCGATCCTGAGTCGTAAGTGTTCAACGCGACCGATCCCAGCTTGCGGCAACTGGTTTGCCGTCACAGCGTCTTACGAAGGTCACTCGTCGCCAAGAAACGCGTCGAGATCGCGGCTGCCTCGAACGACACGAACAATCACCACATCGGCATCTTTGACGCGGTACAGAATGACGTACTCGCCCACAGGAAAACCGCGTATGCCAAGCTGAAGATCATCTCGTCGTCGGCCGGCGTACGGATAGTCTGCGAGCAACAGGAACCGTTCGGTTAGGGAGTCGATGAAGCGATCGGCAACATCGACACTGCCGCTCTCGACGAACGTGTAATACGCGATGTCCTCGAGGTCCGCTTCCGCTTGCGGTGCGAGCCGATGCGCCACTACCGGCGGTTGCCGGACTGCTCGGCGGCGATTCGGCGGCGGAGGCGCTGTTTGGTTTCTTCGGCGAGCGCCTTCATCGACTCTTCAGTGATTTCTCGCCCCTCGCCTCGTGCCAAGGAAGCCTCGGCCTCCTCAATCATCGCGACGGTTTCGAGGCGCCGGCGTTCGCGCGCCTCCCACAAGGCCAGAGCCTCCTGAATGGCTTCTTCCTCGCGGCTGAACCGTCCGCTCTCGATGGCTTTCTGAACGAAGGCGCGCTGGTCCGGGGTCAGCTCGACGTTCATAGGGCATTGTAGCGCGTGGCGAACTTCGACTTTCGACCTTCGACCTTATCTGGGTTGATCCGCGCGGCAGGGTGTCGGATCCCATCCCGATGCATCGCGAAGCTTCTTGAATGCAACGCTGTTCACGTACGGCTGCGTCAGGTACATCGGGTCTGTCACGATCGTGTCGATGACGAGCCAGCTGTCGCCGTTCGGCTCGGTGAACGCGTCGAAGAATTCCTCGACGCTCGCGTTCTCGCTGTAGGGCACGCCGTTTTTCCGCAGGTAGCCCGGGCGCAGACGCGTGGTGACGACTCTCAAGTCGCCGGCGTTCTTTCCCTCCGCTCCCATGCGGCCCGAGCGGCGCCAGGTGGCGGCCGAGAATCCCTGCCAGCTCGGGACCTGGCCCGCCGGCGGCGCGCCGCCGAAATGCAGCAGGCGCGTCTGCGTGCCCGCGTCGGTGTCGATCTTCAGCGTGTTGTCGTCCACCCAGGTAGTGTGCAGGCGACCCGGCACGCGCATGATCGCCGGCGCCCCGTACGAGCGGCAGGCTTC
>Ga0209515_10010433_pt1 | contig 10330 bp, 9 predicted proteins | sample Subgroupgradi54m_FD_187454 | JGI IMG/M metagenome (GOLD analysis project Ga0209515, IMG submission 187454) | Subsurface groundwater microbial communities from S. Glens Falls, New York, USA - GMW60B uncontaminated upgradient, 5.4 m (SPAdes)... ...
CCCGCCGCTTCGCTCGTCTCGAATTCATCGGCTCGCCTCAATCAACTCGGGCCTCGCCTCGCGGCGGCCTCGCCGGAGGCTCGTCGGCGCCGCTCGGCTCGAACGGCGGGGCGGCAGCTCGCAATGCCACGCGGAGACGCGCCAGCGTCTCCTCCTTGCCGAGCAGGGCCAGGACCTGGAAGAGCGGCGGCGAGGCGATGCCGCCCGTCACCGCGAGCCGCGTGAGCTGCGCGAGGTCGATCAGCTTGAGCCCGAGCTCGTCGGCGAGCCTCCGGTAGAGCGCTTCCAGGCGCTCGGCCTCGAACCGCGGCTCCGCCGCCAGGCGGTCGATCAGGAGCGCCAGCCGCTCCGCGCCCGGGCCGGTGAAGAGCGTGGCCGCCGCTTTCGGGTCCCAGTTCTTCGGCGCCTGGAAGTAGAAGCGGCCGGCCTCCACCATCTCGACGAGCGTCTTCGCGCGCTCCCGGAGAGTGTCCGCCACCTGGCCCAGCCACGCGCGATCGCGGGGGGGCGTGAGGCCGGCCCGCTCGATGAACGGGATCAGCTCGTCGGCCAGCCGCGCGGGCGCGGCGGCCTTGAGCCAGTGCTGCGACACCCACTCGAGCTTCGTGCTGTCGAAGACCGCGCTCGACGCCCCCACGTGCTTCAGGTCGAAGTGCTCGACCAGCTCCGCGCGCGTGAAGATCTCCTGGTCCCCGTGCGACCAGCCGAGCCGGGCCAGGTAGTTCACCATCGCCTCCAGCAGGACCCCGGCGTCGCGGAAGGCCTGGACGGAGGTGGCGCCGTGGCGCTTGGACAGGCGCGTGCGGTCCGGGCCCATGATCATCGGGATGTGGGCGAACTCCGGCAGCGCGTAGCCGAGCGCCCCGTAGCACAGCACCTGCTTGGGCGTGTTGGACAGGTGGTCGTCGCCGCGGATGACGTGGGTGATGGCCATGGTGACGTCGTCGACCACGACGCAGAAGTTGTAGGTGGGGACGCCGTCGCGGCGCACGAGGATCCAGTCGTCGAGCTGCGAGTGGGCGAAGGTGACGGGGCCGTGGATCAGGTCCTGCACCACCGTCTCGCCCTCGGCCGGGATCCGGAGCCGCAGCGCGCCGGCCGTGAGGCCGCGGTCGCGGCAGCGTCCCGAGTAGCGGAAGGTCTCCCCGCGCTGCTGGGCGATCTTGCGCTCGGCCTCGAGCTGCTCGGGCGGGCACTCGCAATAGTACGCCTGCCCGCTCCGCACCAGCCGCCGCGCGTGCTCGCCGTAGATCTCGAAGCGCTCGGTCTGCCGGTACCCCGGCGCCGGCGGGCCCTCGTCCCAGTCGAGCCCGAGCCAGCGCAGGGCCTCGAGGATCGACTCGATCGACTTCTCGGTCGAGCGCGTCCGGTCGGTGTCCTCGATCCGGAGCACGTAAACGCCGCCGTGATGCCGGGCGAAGAGCCAGTTGAAGAGCGCGGTGCGGGCGCTGCCGACGTGGAGATGCCCCGTCGGGCTCGGCGGGAAGCGGACCCGGACCGGCGGGGACACGGCTCAGTACGTCTCGAAGAGCCGGCCCCAGGGAGTCGGCGAGAACTCCCGGATCCGCGCGGCCCCGATCGTCGGGTACCAGAGCCAGTCGTGGTAGACGTTGGAGGCGAACGGGGCCCACACCACGAGCGGCGAGTGCAGGAGGAGCTTCTTCAGCGGGCGGAGCGGCCCCTTGCGGATGAGCTGGTCGCCCCAGATCACGAGGCTCCGGCGCGTCCGGAACCCCATGTCCAGGTCGGCGGCGTCGGCGTCGCCGAGGATCTCGATCTCCCGCGGGTCGGCCACGCCCAGCCCGCGCTCGTGGCACATCTTCAGGTACGGGATCGACAGCGGGTCGAAGCCCATGATCTTCGCCGCCATGGCGTCGATCGCGACCTGGTCGGCGGAGGCGAGGATCAGGTTGCCGACCCGCGGGATCATGGTGCGCGGCCCCGCCCCGTCGCCCATGACGGTGCCGTCCATCACCGCGAACACCGAGGGATGCAGCTCCCGCTGCATGTACATGAGGTCCACCAGCACCTCGTGCATGAACTCGTGCGCGTAGTGCCGCACTTCCTTGAGCAGCCCGCCGAAGCTGTTCTTGATGGCGCCGGTGGTGACGGCATGCCCGTGCACTTTACAGGTCGGAGCCTGGAGGATGTTCTTCCCCACGTACATCTTCGGGATCTGGATTCCCTCCGGGAAGATGTCGTTGAGCTTCAGCAGCGGGGACGTGAACCGGTACGTGATCCACTCGACGTCGGGCAGCGGGATGAACGGCAGGCCGGCCCGCTGGAGGATCGGCATCCATTTGTTGTTGTGGGCGCCCTTCACCGGGTTGGTGACGACGGTCTTGTTCTCGACCGGGAAGATCCGGGCGCGGTCGTAGCCGTCCTCCAGCAGCGTCTTGACGATGCCCTCGACCTGCCAGGGCTGGCTCGAGCACGCGGGGAAGTACTTCGTCCAGGAGAGGTTGAGCTTCAGGATGAGGTCCTGCTCGCGCGGGAGGAGCCGGTCGTACTTGCCGAGCCGCATCAGCCGGCCGTAGTCGGCCACCACCGTCTCGGGACGCGTCCGGAGCACCGCTACCTGGGCGGGCACGCTGGGCATCCTTCCTTGAAATGGAGCAAAATCACGCCTGAAAGCCATCTTAACATCACCCCCGCCGCTGGCCGAGCGGGGCCTACAGCATACTTCCCACGGGGGGGGGAGTCCCCTTCCGAGGACGCGCCCGGCAGGGCCCGACAGGACACCTTCGTCACGGATGGAGGGCGACACTTCGAGCGCCGGCTTTGCCGGCGAGCCTTCCGTCCTCCCGTACCCCGTGTCGGACCGGAAGGATGCGGAGCACGTGCACCACGCGGTGGCGATCCATCTCGACCACAGCCTCGAGGAGCCTCAGATCCCGCCCGGCGCGGTCCGCCGGCAGCGCCTCGCCCTCGGAAAACCAGCGCTGGTATTTCACTGTCGGCACGCGCGTGAGCCTTCCGTCGCCTTCGGCAATGAAGCAGCGGAGACTGTAGCCATCTCAGCCCCATCTTAGCCCGGGCTGACCATTGAGAGCGCGCGCTGACTGTATCCCATTCCATGCAGTCATCCGGGACTCACAACGGCCGGGGAATTTGCCTTGTGCGCTCCGACCCGTTCTATGTTCGAGGTCGACGAACAAGAGGGAGGATGGGTATGGTCGCCCGTCGGTCGAGCGGCCCGACCTCATATCCCGCATCGTCGGGAGGCGCCCTCACTGCGACGCTCGCGGCCCGTGAAGCCGGCCCGGTCCGCGCGCCGAAGCCGCGTCTCCTCGACCGCGTCCGCGAGGCCATCCGCGCCAGGCACTACAGCGTCCGCACCGAGAAGGCCTGTGTCGCGTGGATCCGCCGGTACATCTTCTTCCACGGCAAGCGGTAATCGTGATCGATCAAGGTCTTCTACGACGACCATAACCCGCCGCACTTGCACGCGGAGTACGGCGAGTACGAGGTGTTGGTCAACATCAGCACGCTCGCGATCATCGGTGGCGGGTTGCCGGCCCGCGCGCTCGGGATGGTGACCGAGTGGGCCTCGCTGCATCAGCAAGAACCCCTCGGGGCATGGGAGAGAGCGAAGCGACTCGGGCCGCCAGGCAAGATCCAGCCCCTTCCGTGAAGGCTACCGCGTCTCGCATAACCACGCGGTGCAGCCGGACGGGGGCTCGCGCTGCTCGCCTCCCGGCCGCTGACCGCGAGTGTTTGCGCAGCATCGCCGCGCGGCGCGCGCGCATCACCGGGTTGCCGTGCTGGTTCCGGGCTCGGTGCTCGAACGCCACGATCTGACAAAATACGACCGGGCCTCACAGGACGGTTTCGTCACGGATGAAGGCCGACTGCCGGAGCGCCCGCTTTGCCTGGCGCCATCCCGCGGGAGATTCGGAAGGGGGGCGGAGCCCCCCTCCGGGGAAGCTCACAGGCCGAAGTGGCGGGCGATCACGGGGCCGTAGATGATCAGCAGCACCGCCAGCATCCACAGCAGGGTGTTCAGGAGGAGCGCGCGGTCGTTGAGGAAGAGCTCGGAGGGGTTGCCGCCGAGCTGGCGGCGGTAGAGCAGGTAGAGGTAGCGGAAGATCCCGTAGAGCACGAAGGGCAGCGTGGCCGGCAGCCAGTGCGTGTGGAACTTGGCCACGGTCTCGGGCGACATCGTGTACAGCGCGTAGGCCGTCACCGTCGAGGCCGTGACCACCGCGATCATCTGGTCGAGGAGCCCCGTGCTGTACTCGGCGAGGATGGGGCGGTGGCGCGCGGCGTCGGCGTCGAGCGCGACGTACTCGTGGCGGCGCTTGCCGAGCGCGAGGAAGAGCGCGAGCAGGATCGTGCAGATGAGGAGCCAGCCCGAGATCTCGACGTCGATGGCCAGGGCCCCCGCCACCGCCCGCAGCACGAACCCGAACGACACCACGAGGACGTCGACGATCACCACGTGCTTGAGCCAGGCCGAGTAGGCGGCGAGGAGCACCGCGTAGGCCAGTGCCGCCAGCCCGAAGCCGGTCGAGAGCAGGAAGCCCAGGGCCAGGCAACCGCCGAGCAGGACGACGCCGATCCCGAGCGCGAGCCCCGCGGGAAGCGTCCCCGCGGCGACCGGCCGGAGCCGCTTCTTCGGATGCAGCCGGTCCCTGTCGCGGTCGGCGACGTCGTTGAACACGTAGATCGCGCCGGACAGCCCGCAGAACAGCACGAAGGCCTCGAGGGCCGGCCACCACAGCGGGGTGAAGAGCTTCTGGGCGAAGACGAGCGCCGCGAAGACGAAGAGGTTCTTGACCCACTGGCGCGGCCGCAGCGAGACGACGGCGGCGGTCAGCAGCCCCACGTCAGGCGAGCGCCTGGCGCACCGCGCGGCTGACGGTCTCCACCTCGGCGTCGGTCAGCTCGGGGAAGCACGGCAGCGAGAGCACCTCGCGAGCGGCCTGCGCGGCAACGGGCCACGGGCCGCGGCCGGTGCCGGTCCGCTCGAAGAGCGGCTGCCCGGGGATCGGGAGCGGGTAGTGCGTGGTCGTGCCCACGCCCAGATCGGCGAGGGTTTTGGCCAGCGCGTCCCGCTGGGCCGCACGCACCGTGAACTGGTGGTAGACGTGGCGGGCCGGCGGGCGCTCGACCGGCAGCGCCAGCGGAAGGTCCGCCAGCCGCGCCCGGTAGCCGTCGGCGATCCGCCGCCGCGCCTCGGTCCAGGCGGGGAGCCGGCGCAGCTTCACGCGGAGCAGCGCGGCCTGCAACTCGTCCAGGCGGCTGCACCAGCCCAGGCGCACGTGGCGGTACCGCTCGGTGGCGCCGTGGTCGCGCAGCATCCGGAGCCGCTCGGCCACGTCGTCGCGGCTGGTCAGGAGCATCCCGCCGTCGCCGCAGGCGCCCAGGTTCTTGGTGGGGTAGAACGACAGGCAGGTCACGTCGCTCCACGCCCCGATCGGCCGGCCCGCGTAGCTCGCCCCGATCGCCTGCGCCGCGTCCTCGATCACCGCCAGCCCGCGCGCGCGGGCCAGCGCGACGATGCGGTCGAGCGGCGCCGGATGGCCGTAGAGGTGCACGGGGAGGATCGCGCGCGTGCGCGGCGTCAGCGCCCGCTCGACGGCGGCGGGGTCGATCGCGTACGTCTCGAGGTCGATGTCGGCGAAGACCGGAGTCGCCCCGGCGAGCAGGATCGTCGAGGCCGACGCGATGAAGGAGAAGGCCGTGGTGACGACCTCGTCGCCGGGGCCGATCTCCAGCGCGGCCAGCGCCAGGCGCAGCGCGTCCGTTCCCGAGCCCACGCCGATCCCGTGCCGGGCGCCGCTCAGCGCCGCCACCTCCGCCTCCAGCGCGCGCCCCTCCTCGCCCAGGACGAAGCGGCTCCCGTCGAGGACGCGCGCGGCCGCCTCCAGCAGCTCGTGGCGGAGCGCGGCGTGCTGGCGCCGGAGGTCGATCTGGGGGATCACTGGGTGAACCCGGTCTGGCCGCCGAGGGCCCCGAGGCCGAGCAGGTCGAGGCTGAAGCGGAACTCGTTGTCGGAGCCCGTCGTCTGGGCGCCGGAGGGCGCGAGGCTCGCCTTGGGCCGGTACACGTAGGTCAGCGCGAGGGCCCAGCACTGGAAGTGGATGTCGGCGCCCACGCGGTTCTCCACGGAGACGCCCTTGTCGGCGTCGAAGTCGCTGGAGCCGCGCAGGCTGAGGTACCGGGAGACGCGCCCCGTCGCCTCGGCCCGGTAGAACTCGATGTTGGAGTCGGCGTTGAACCGCGTGCCGATCGACGCCGTCACGTCGGGGAACACCAGCCCGATGTCCGAGTTGACGCTCCGGATCGCGTCGTGCTTGTAGACGCTGTAGGCGGCGTCCGCGCGCAGGCGGACGTACTTGGTGGGATCGACGATCAGGTCACCCGTGACGTTCCCGAACTGGCGGCCGAGCTCCGGCGCTTGCGCGCCCAAGCGGCTCGCCACCGCCGCGTTGGACTGCTGGTGGAGGGGGTTGTGACTCGGCTCGGTGTCGAAGCTGTTGGCGAGCACGAAGCGGACCAGCTCCCACCTGACCGGCGTCTCGCCGGGCCCGGCCGGCGTCTTGGCGATCAGGCGATTGGTGAGCGAGTAGGTGACGAGGCTGGTCCCGCGGATGACGTCGATGCTGTCCCATTGCGGCACCTGCGTGGTGTTGACCCCGTCGATGAACGTGTAGTTCACGCGCGGCTCGATCTGGTGGGCGATCCGGGCGATGCCCCACGCGTCGACGTCGTAGATCCGCGACGCCCGCGCCTCGAGGTCGGCGCCGGTCTCGCCGAGCACGCGGGTCCGCAGCGTGTCCTGGGTCAGCTCGAGCACGCGGCTCTCGCTGTACCGGGTCTCGGTGCCCACGACCTTCTGGTCGTAGGTCGTGGTCCGCGCCCCGACGAACGGCGTGACCGTGAACAGGCCGAAGGGCCGGAACGGCATGCGGGCCCGGGGGTGGAGGTCCAGGCGGTCGCCCTCGGACCCGACGTCGCGGACGAAGCGGATCGCGCTCGACTCGAAGTCCCAGAGCGCGCCCCGCAGCCCAGGGATCGGCTGGGACACGCTGGTGAGCCGGAGGTCGGGCAGCCGCTGCAGCTCGATCGGCCGCGGCGTGGTGAGGTCCTGGTACCAGAAGGCGTTGGCGACGAAGTTCCACTCCGGCCACCGCTTGGTCACGAACACGTTGGAGTCCGCGCGCTGCAGCGAGCGCTCGTGGAGGCGATCGCCGTACTCGCGGAAGAGGTCGTCGTCGCTGACGCGGTTGATGTCGACTTTCAGGGACAACGTGGGATCGACGGTCCAGTTGTGGCGCACGTGGGCGAAGCCGCGCAGGTCGTCCTTGACCTCGGCCTCCTGGATGAAAAAGCCCGTGGCGAGGCCCTGCACGTTGCGGGACAGGACGTAACGGTACTCGGCGTTGAGCCCCACGCCGCGCTCGGAGTACGAGTCGAGCGCCACCGTGAGGTCCTGGCTGTCCGAGATCGCCCAGAAGAACGGGATTTTCGCGAAGTAACCCTTCTGCGACGAGTTCCCGAAGGTCGGCGGCAGGAACCCCGTCTGCCGCTCCCGCCGGAGCGCGGCCGCGAAGACCGGCACGGGGAGGATCGGGACGTCGAGCACCCGGAACACCGCGTTCTGGCCGAACAGGTAGTCGTCGAAGTCCGCCCGGCCGGAGCCGATGGACACCGACCACACCGGCGGCTCGTCCTCGCACGTCGTGAACACGCCCCGGTAGATTTTGTAGACGCTCTCGTCGAGCCGCTCGAGCCGCTCGCCCGAGAGCCGGTAGTACGGCGCCGAGAAGGCCTTGGCGTCGTGGATGACGCCGGTGCCGGTCTTGATGTTGTAGTCGATCCGCTGGCCCGTCATCCGGTCCTGGCCGTCGAAGAAGACGACGCGGCCGGTGGCGACGGCGTCGCCGGTGGCGCGGTTGAGCTCGACCCGGTCGGCGCTGAGCCGGGTGTTGCCCTTCGTGACCTCGACGTTGCCGGTGGCGATCATCAGGTCGGGAGCCGGCTGCTCCATGTGGTCGGCCAGGATGTCGACGTCGCCACCGCTGGCGCCGAGGTCGACCGGGGTCTGCGCGTGGGCGACTGCGGCGACCACGACCGTCGCCGCCAGCATCAGAAAGACGAGCCATCGCGCCATGTTGGAAAGGGAAGCCTATGCTAGCAGCGCGCTTTTCGATCCCGCAAGGATTAAAGGCTCAGCCCGCCGCGCATGCGCGCAGCGCGAGCACGTCGCCGACGAGGAACAGCGAGCCCGCGATACAAACGATGGGGGTGCGGGGAGGCGAAACCGCTAGCGCTAGCGCGGCCTCGGCGGAGTCGGCGATCTCCACGCGCGCCCGCGTCGGCGGCAGCGCGGCGCCGAGCGCGGCCGGATCGGCGGCGCGGGGGTTGGAGGCGCGCGTCAGGATCACGCGCGCGGCCACGGGCGCGAGCGCGCCGAGGATGCCGCGCGCGTCCTTGTCGGCGGAGATCCCGACGACCAGCGTCTTCGGCGTTTCCCCGAAGAAGTCGATTAGCGCCTCCGCGAGCGCGCGCGCCCCGTTCGGGTTGTGGGCGCCGTCGAGCACGAGGGTCGGCTCCCCCGGAATGACCTGAAAGCGCCCGGGCCACCGCGCGTGCGCGAGGCCCGCGCGGATCGCCGCCTCGCCGAGCCCGAGGCGCTGCGCCGTGGCGGCGGCCAGCAGCGCGTTGCTCGCCTGGAACCGGCCGAGCAGCGCCGCGCGCGCGTCCGCGACCGTCCAGCCGGGGCCGCGGAGCGTGACCACCTGCTCCTCGAGGCTGCGCGCCGTCACCGCCGCGTGCACATCGATGCCCTCGACGAGGAGCGGGACGCCGCGGCTCCGCGCCCGCTCGACGATTACGCCCAGCGCCTCCGGCGCCTGCGCCGCGGAGACGGCAAACCCGCTGCGGATGATGGCCGCCTTCTCCGTGGCGATCTCGCGAATCGTGGCGCCGAGGACGCGCTCGTGATCGTAGTCGATCCGGGTGACGACGCAGGCCGCGGGCTCGCCCACGGTGGTGGCGTCGAGCCGGCCGCCCAGGCCGACCTCGAGCACGGCGGCCTCGACGGCCTCCCGGGCGAAGTGGTCGAGGGCCAGCGCCGTGAGCGCCTCGAACATCGTGGCGTCGGTGCGGGCCACCAGGGTGCCGAGCGCGTCGACGCCGTCCGCGAACTCGTCCTCGCCGATCGGCGCGCCGTCGACGCGGATCCGCTCGCGGATGGAGCAGAGGTGCGGTGACGTGTAGAGCCCGACGCGCCGCCCCGCCGCCTGGAGCATCGCCGCCAGGAGGGCGGACACCGAGCCCTTGCCGTTGGTGCCGCCGACCTGGACGATCGTGAAGCACCGCTCGGGGCGGCCGAGGGCGTCGAGCAGCGCCTCGATGCGCTCGAGACCGGGCCGCATCCCGGCGTGCTCGCCGCCGCGGAGCGCGAGCACGCGGGCCACGGCTTCCGCGTAGGTCATACCGGGAGCGGCGGCCGGTCGGCGAAGAAGGCGAGGAGGCGGCGCAGCGTGTCCTTCAGGTCGCGGCGCTCGACGACGAGGTCCACCTGCCCGTGCTCGAGGAGGAACTCGGAGCGCTGGAACCCGTCGGGGAGCGGCTGGCGGATCGTCTCGGCGATCACGCGCGGGCCGGCGAACCCGATGAGCGCGCGCGGCTCGGCGAGGTTCACGTCGCCGAGCATGGCGATGCTCGCCGTCACGCCGCCCGTGGTGGGATCGGTGAGGACGGAGAGGTAGGGCAGGCGCTCGGCGGCCAGGCGCTCGAGGGCCGCCGCCGTCTTGGCCATCTGCATGAGCGACAGGATCCCCTCCTGCATGCGCGCCCCGCCCGACGACGAGACGATGACGACGGGGAGCCGCTTCTGGATCGCCAGCTCGATGGCGCGCGTGATCTTCTCGCCCACGACGGAGGCCATGCTGCCGCCCATGAAGTCGAAGTCGAAGACGCAGAGCACGGCCGGCCAGCCGCCGATCCGTGCCACGCCGGAGACGACCGCCTCCCGGAGGCCGGTCTTCTCCTGCGCGGACCTCAGGCGGTCGCGGTAGCGCTTGGTGTCCTTGAAGCCGAGGGGATCGAGCGAGGTGAGGCTCGCGTCGCGCTCCTCGAAGGAGCCCTCGTCCACCAGCATCTCGATCCGCTCCCGGGCCGTGATGCGGAACGGGTAGCGGCACTTCGGGCACACGCGCCCGGCCCGCTCCACCTCGGCGCGGTACACGATCTCCTTGCAGGAGTCGCACTTGATCCACAGCCCCTCGGCGATGACCACCTTGCGGGCGGGCGCGCTGCCGGAGTCCTCGTCGCGCTTGCGCTTGAACCAGGCCATGCGCTATTCCCCCTCCTGCAT
>Ga0209515_10010434_pt1 | contig 10329 bp, 11 predicted proteins | sample Subgroupgradi54m_FD_187454 | JGI IMG/M metagenome (GOLD analysis project Ga0209515, IMG submission 187454) | Subsurface groundwater microbial communities from S. Glens Falls, New York, USA - GMW60B uncontaminated upgradient, 5.4 m (SPAdes)... ...
AGGCGATTTCGGACGGATCTCGCCAACGCCTTGTGGCGGACACTGCGCGAATGCCTGATTTTTCTCCGCCATAAGAAACGGCGGATCCGCCGTTCTGCTGGGCGGACATTACCATTGAAAACGCTACGCCTCAGAGCTTCTTCCGGCCAACGGAAATGTTTTTCAGTGCATACGAATGGCAGAACTGTTTGCAAAGCGCCATTGATTGTAAAAATTTCAAACTAAAATTTTTACAATCACGGCTGAGCACGACGATTTTTGCTTAGGCCGACCGCCTAAAAATCGGCGCGCGGAGGAGAAGCGGAGCAAATTGTTCTGCCATTCGGCATGTGTGGAGGTAAAGCAGAATTTCCTTTACGCGTCCAGGCAATTTGCGATTAATTCGAATTTCTTCTTTCGCGGAAGCTGCTTCACGGCATATTCGCGGATTAAGGCTTGTGTCCTACTTTTGCAAGGTTCCTGATAACACATTTTCACAGGACGGCGAGTTCTTGTAAATCGTGAAGCGCGGCCGTCTGTGTGGGCTTTGAACCGGCGTTCCAGATTATTGGTGATGCCGGTGTACAGAGAATCATCCGCGCACCGAAGAATATAAAGAAACCATGGCTCTGATTTTTTCAGGCGGCGTTTTTCTTTTTTTTGCATGCCGTCAAGCATACGCTTGTATTTAGGCGTCATAAGTTATATTTTATTGCCCATGCACAAAGCTCGAATGAAGTCTAACGCACCCTTGCTCACGGTTTTCCTGGCTGTCCTCATTGATTTAATGGGTTTCGGCATCGTGCTGCCATTGCTGCCTTTCTATGCATCCACCTTTCATGCATCGGCCATTCAGATCGGACTCCTTTATAGTATTTATTCGTTTGCCCAATTAATTTTTTCGCCCATTTGGGGCGGACTCTCAGACCGCTTTGGCAGAAGGCCGATTATGCTGATCAGCACATTTGGCGCGTCCATTGCCTATTTGATTTTTGGCTTGGCCCACACACTTGCTCTTCTTTTCATTTCAAGATTAATTGCCGGAATTATGGGCGGAAATATTTCAACCGCTCAGGCTTATGTCACGGATGTCACGACGCACGAAGACCGCGCTAAAGGAATGGGGCTCATCGGCGCTGCGTTCGGAGTTGGATTTGTCATGGGACCTGCTATTTCAACACTTTTAATTCATCCGAAATTCCTGGATCTTTTTCATATTAGCCAAAGTAATAAATACGCGGTGCCTGGATTCTTTGCTGCACTCATGTCGCTCTGCAGTTTTCTGCTTGTTTTATTCAAGCTGCCTGAGACTCGGAAGAAAGTCGAAAACCAGGAGCTTAAAATCATCAAATCCAGCGTTTTTTCGCGGAAATTCTGGCATTCAATCACGGCTGAGAAACGAAGTCCAAGTGACGTGATTTTTCCGCTTCTGATTTTAAGCGTGTTCCTCGTTTCGTTCTCACATGCCAGTTTGTACAGTTCGTTTCCCATTTTCTGCAGTCAATGGCTGCACTTGTTGCCCGAACAAGTCGGAATGTTGTTTGTATACATGGGTATCATTGCCGCTGTGATTCAGGGCGGATTAATCAAAGGACTGACTAAAAAATTTGGCGAGAAAAATTTATTTTTGGCGGGGAATATTATTTTGGTTTCCGGGTTTTTGATGCTTCCCTTTGCAAAATCAGTTACGTCATTAATTTTAATTTTAAGTTTGATGAGCATTGGCGGGAGCTTAAACTTGCCGACCTTAAATAGTCTTATCTCAAAAGCGGCGGACCCCACTCAAGTAGGCGCGGTGATGGGAACGTCTCAAGGCATTTCCAGTTTGGGCAGAGCGATTGGTCCTACTTGGGGAGGGTTTTTATTTCATTTTTCACACCGACTGCCCTTCCTCTTGACGGCTTGCCTTCTTTCCATCACGATCTTCGTTGGTTTGCGGCTTAAAAAATAATCCCATGAATTCATACACGGTTAAAGAACAAAGCGCGCTCCTTGCCTACTTACTGAAAACGCTTCGTGATTACAAACGAACCAAAATCAAAAAACTACTTCAATCCAAAAGTATTGCCGTAAACGGAAAAATCACGACTCAATTTGATCGGCCTTTGTTTGTCGGTGACAAAATTGAAATTCATTCCCAACGGGAATCGCACGATTTATTCAAATCTGAAATTAAAGTGGTCTACGAAGACGAACAAATCATTGTGGTGGATAAGCCGTCCGGGCTTTTGACGGTTTCCACGGACAAAGTCCGGAAAAATACGGCATTCTATAAAGTATTCGAATACGTCAAGCAAACTTCCAAGCATAAACAAGGACGAATTTTTATCGTCCACCGTTTGGATCAAGACACGTCAGGATTAATTGTACTGGCCAAAAATTTTACGGCGAAAGAATCAATGCAGCGAAATTGGAGCAAAACGGAGAAAAAATATTACGCGGTGGTGTACGGAACTCCAAGGGAACCATCGGGTGAAATCAAAAGTTATTTGAAAGAGAATAAATTCTTAAACGTGTATTCCACCAAAGAAAAGGAAAAAGAAGACGCCAAGCTGGCCGTTACCCAATACCGGCTGATTCGGTCGAGTGCCCAATATTCACTGCTCGACGTTCATATCAAGACGGGCCGAAAACACCAAATCCGGGTTCATTTATCGGATTTAGGACATCCTGTCGTAGGAGACGAACGATACGCGCGGGACAAAATTAAAACGGGTTTGGCACTGCATGCTTATTATCTGGCGTTTCCCCATCCGAAAACAAAACACACCGTGGAATTCGAAACATTGCTACCTGAACGTCTCAGTCAATTACTTGAATCTTAAGATTCTAAATTATGCTTGCGCTTAACTTCGGAACAATCTGTAGTCTCTCCACGTTTGATCTGTTCTTCAGCCTTTAGACGGCTCGAGTAAGCCATGGCTCTTTGAATCATAAACTCAACTTCCTTTGCAGCGTGAATGATCTCTAGCTTTTTTTCAGGATGAGTTTGAACATATACTCGAAAGATTTCATCCGAAAATCCTTGCCCCACTCCACGGACTTTTTTAAAATCAAAAACAATTCTTTTAAATCCGTCTAAGCCGAAAAGAATCCGCCTGGCCTCCGAACGAGAAACATATCCGCCTATTTGTTGCGATAATTTTACGATAATTGTAGTTTTGTCGAATTCATATTCCGCGTTTGTATACTGATCAAAAAGAGTTTTCAAATTCTTTCGGGCCTGAGTTTTGATTGAAAAAAATACCGAGGTTCCTTTAAGCAGTTTAGGCATTCTTAATAAGAACGTGTCTTGCAATGCTGCATTATCAATGCGTAGCTCGAGAGATTGGCTTTTGAGTACGAAAAGATCTGCAATTTTGGAAGTGAAAAAAATTCCTTGTCCTGAATGATGTTTAGGATCTGTCGTTTGTTTGCCCTTGAGCAAATGTTCAGCTGCAATCATTAAGTCCGGCAAATTAAATTTTCTTCTAACATTCTCATAAACACCCATTCCTCTGTCTCGTATTTCAAACGCGAATTGCCCGCTAGAAACTGTAACTTGAATTCTAACGAGTTTGGATTTGGAGTGCTCAATGGCATTATTGAGCATTTCAGTAAAAGCATAATTTGCGATAGCCAAAACATTTTTTGAAAGAACTGAATTTAAATTTAAAATGCGATTACATTCTTGAAAAACTTGGTCTTCGTTGAGACCCGCAATTTTACGTTCGGCTGTAAATTTAATTACCGCTTTGGTAGTTTTATCATGAGATGTTGAAATTCGATAGGAGGCCTTTTGAGTCGATCCTGTTTTAGATAGTTTACGCTGTTCGACAAGTTCTTTAAGGTGCTGAGCAATGGTTTGACGGGCTATTCCGGTTAAACGAACAATGTCTGAGGTACGGATCACACCCTTTTGTTTAGCAACTTTTAAAATGAGGGATTTGGTTTCCATAGGAAGAAGTATACCTGATTGTCAGTCAATTGTCAGGTCTATTTTACTTAGATTGTCAGGTTAGCTACTTCAAACAGCACTTCTTATGCTTCTTGCCGCTGCCGCAGGGACAGGGATCATTCCTTCCGATTTTAGGTCCGGTGTGAATCGGCTCAGTTGTTTCTTTGTCAACAGGAGCTGAGTGCTCTGATTCCGGAATAGATGTATGCTTATCTTTTAAAGCGCCGGGATTTTTTGCGCCATGCGCGGGCTTCTGCGCTCTGAGCTGAATCAATTGTTTTTGACGATTATCCGTTTGCTTCATCCCCCACCACTTTCTGATATAGTTTTAACGTAATTATAATCTCCTAGAATTAAAAAGTGGTGGGGGATCATTTAAGAGCTCCCCAAAGCGTCACCGCAAATGTAACCGCACTTAACAAAATCATAATTAAATCAGGCATGAGGCGGCGATTTTTGATCCAAGTTTTTAGGAATCGAATTCCCAGCACGGCTGAAATTAAGGCACTCGCGTAACAACTTAGAATAAAACGGCCGTCCATTTGATAAGCAAAAAAGAAAAGCAGAATTCCGGAAATGCCACCCGCAATAAGAGATGCTTTGCTTTTGGCTTTGACGAATCCGATAATTCCACCGACGAGCGTAAAAATTCCGTAAATGAGAACAACTGTTTGTGCAAGTGCCATATTCTCTCCTCCGTTACAAATCAATCACGACGCCAACCGGACAATGATCTGATCCTAACACTTTTGGCAAAATAAATGAATCTTTGAGTACAGGCCTGAGTGATTTAGATATTAATACATAATCAATCCGCCAGCCAATGTTTCTTGCGCGGCAGCCAGCCATTGGGCTCCACCACGTATAATGTTCGCCTTCGTCGGTAAATTCTCGGAACGTATCTAAAAACCCGGCTTTCACCAAATTGGTAAATCCCTCGCGCTCTTCGTCGGTAAACCCGTGGTTTTTCCGGTTCGTCTGCGGATTTTTCAAATCAATTTCTTTGTGCGCAACATTCAAATCGCCACAAAAAATGACCGACTTCGTTTTCTCAAGTTTCTTCAGATAAGCCAAAAAATCAACGTCCCATTCTTTTTGACGGTACGGCAATCGGGATAAATCCCGTTTTGAATTTGGAACGTAGACATTAACGATGAAAAATTTATCGAATTCGGCGGTAATGACACGGCCTTCTTGATCATGCTTTTGGATTCCAATTCCATACGTCACATGAAGGGGCTTGTGTTTGGCAAAAAGAACAGTGCCGGAATAACCTGCCCGATTCAATGCAGAATTCCAAAAATGATGATATTCGGGAAGATTTAAATCGACGAGCTTCTGTTCCGCTTTGGTTTCCTGGAGGCATAAAATATCGGGGCATTGGTCATTGATGAGATCAAGGAATCCTTTTTTGAGGACGGAGCGAATGCCGTTCACATTCCAGGAAATAATTTTCATAAAATTTCAGCCGTCATTGCGAGCGAACGCAGTGAGCGAAGCAATCTATGATCTAAGATTGCTTCGTCGCTCCTCGCAATGACGCGTGTTAATGAGTTATCACTTCTTTTTCAGCCGCAGCCGCTTTGGTCCATTCCTGCATGGCGGGAAGCGCGAGAACGGTTTCCATGTAAACCTGAGCAACCGAATCAACATTAATTCCGTAGGTGATAAACCGAGTCACAATGGGTGCATACATAGCATCGGCAATCGTAAAATGGCCAAACAGAAACGCTCCGTCTTTTCCATAATTAGCTCGGCAGTCCCGCCAAATACCGGCAATTCGGTCAATATCTTCCTGTGCGTCCGCTGGAATTTTTTTAGAAATCCGTTCGCGGATATTCATCGGAAGATTTTTTCTGAGCGCTTGAAAACCAGCATGCATTTCGTTGCTGATGGAACGAGCATAAGCGCGCGCTTTCGAATCAGCTGGCCACAAATTTGATTTTGGAAATCGTTCCGCCAAATATTCACAAATCGCCAGCGATTCCCAAACTTTGACTTCCCCGTCGATCAAACACGGTACACGTCCGGAAGGAGAATATTTGAGAATTTCTTTGAGCGAATGTTCCTGATGAATCGGAATTCTAATTTCTTTGAAGAGCTGGCCTGTTTGTTTCAAAGCAAGCCAAGGTCTGAGAGGCCAAGGAGAATAATTTTTATTTCCGATGATGAGCGTGAGTTCAGACATGAGAAAAGAAAAAAAACGTCATTGCGAGGAGCAAAGCAACGAAGCAATCTGAGATTGCTTCGCTCCCTTTGGTCGCTCGCAATGACGTTGTTAAATTACTCGGCTGCTGGTGCAGCGGGTACTTCTGCAGGAACTTCGGCAGGGATTGCCGGAGCTTCAACTAATTGCATACCGCACTTTTCACACTTGCCTGGTTTATCAGATGTAAATCCATCCATAGGGCAAAAGTATTTCGGCGCAGCAACTTTAGTAGCAGCTGGAACTCCAGAGGTTGCCGGAGCAACGGTGGTTTCTGCATAAGCGATTGATGCGAGGAACAACGAAAAAACAAACACGACTGCAAACTTCTTCATTTTTACTTTCTCCTTTTTAGGTTTTTATTGTTCTATTAAGCAGGTACCTGTTGGCCTGCCTTGAGTTCATAATGCCATTTCCAAACAGCATATAATACAGGATATACTAAAAGTTCCAAGATAAATGAAGTGACTAGTCCGCCGACCATGGGAGCCGCAATTCGCTTCATCATGTCAGCCCCAGTACCCATCGACCACATAATAGGAAGAAGACCCATAAAAGCAGCCATAACGGTCATCATTTTAGGCCTGACCCGCTTGACCGCACCATGAATAATGGCTTCTTCTAAGTCCTTTTCAGTCGCCAACTTACCTTTGGCTTTGCACAATCCATGGGGCTTTTCCTTCCTTCATTTCAAATTTCCATTTCCAAATCGCATAAACCGCTGGGTAAACAAGAAGTTCAAGCACAAACGATGTGAACAGGCCTCCAACCATAGGAGCTGCAATTCGTTTCATCATGTCGGCCCCGGTTCCTTGCGACCACATGATTGGTAAAAGTCCTATAAAGGCGGCCATCACGGTCATCATTTTGGGACGTACCCGTTTCACGGCTCCATGAATAATGGCCTCTTTGAGATCTTCATAAGTTTTCATTTTTCCTTTTGTGACCATATCGTTATAAGCCAGATCAAGGAAAAGAAGCATGAAAACACCCGTCTCCGCATCAAGCCCCATGAGCGCAATCATTCCGACCCAGACTGCAATTGAAACGTTGTAATGGAGAAAGTAGAGCAGCCAAACTGCACCGATAAGAGAAAAAGGGACGGCAAGTAAAATAATCCCTGTTTTCACAGCGGACTTGGTATTCATATAAAGAAGGACGAAAATAATTAAAAAGGTAAGCGGCAACACAACTTTGAGCCGTTCTTTTACTCTTTGCATATTTTCATATTGTCCGCTCCAAATCAGCTGATAACCTTTTGGAACATTTATTTTCTCAACCACCTTCTTTGCATCATGCACAAAACTTCCGATGTCTCTTCCCGTAATATCCACATAGACATAACCCGCTAATAATCCATTTTCATCCCGGATCATAGAAGGCCCTTCGACCATCTTAATATCAGCAATTTGAACAAGCGGCACTTGTGCGCCCGACTTCGTCGGAACAAGTACACGCTGGAGTTTTTGAATATTCTCACGATATTCCCGCCCGTAACGAACATTCACAGGATAGCGCTCGCGGCCTTCAACGGTTGTCGTTACATTTTCACCGCCAATCGCAGACATGATGATCATTTCTGCATCCGCAATGGAGAGTCCGTAGCGAGCAAGTTGTTTTCTCTTAAGGACAAAATCTGCAAAATAACCACCTGCCACCCGTTCGGCATAAACATTACGTGCGCCCGGAACTGTTTTCACCACATTTTCAACTTCCTCTGCAATCTTTTGAATTTCTTTAACATCATTGCCAAGTACTTTGATTCCGATAGGGGTGCGTATCCCTGTGGAAAGCATGTCGATTCTATTTTTAATTGGCATCGTCCAAATATTCGGAATTCCAGGTACGCGCACCACACGATCCATTTGGTCGATCAATTCTTGATATTCAATCCGTCTTTTTCCAAAACCAAGCATCAAAAATTCACGCACCGGTTCAGGAAGCCATGCAGGAAATTCACGGGGAACTTTTCTCCATTCCTTTTCAGGTTTCAAAATGACAGTGGTCTCAACCATGGAAAAAGGAGCGGGATCTGTTGGGCTTTCAACACGGCCGGCTTTGCCAAAGACACGTTCAACTTCGGGAAACTGTTTGAGCATTCGGTCTTGAATCTGCAGGACCCGCGCAGCTTCAGTGACTGACATTCCCGGTAAGGCAGTCGGCATATAAAGAATGTTTCCTTCATTTAAAGGCGGCATAAATTCTGAACCGAGCTTCAAATAAACAGGAATGGTGGTCAGCACCAAAAGAACTGCAGCAATGATCGTTCCTTTTGTGTGTTTTAAAACAAAGTGAACAGCCGGCTCATAGACTTTAAACAGAACCCGGCTGATCGGATGTTTTTCTTCAGGATAATATTTTCCTACAAGTGTTTGATTTGATAGCCAGCAAAGCCAAGTCGGCTTGAAGTTGAATCGATCCATACGAGTAAACATCATACGCATCGCTGGATCGAGCGTTATGGCCAAGAGAGATGCAATTGCCATCGCCAGGTTTTTGCTAATGGCAAGCGGTTTAAAAAGTCTTCCTTCCTGATCGATCAGAGTGAAAATCGGCATAAAAGCCACCGCAACCACAAGCAGTGAAAAAAACACAGAAGGTCCCACTTCCATTAAAGCATTGAGGCGCACTTTGTGGTAATCGCCAACGCGACCGCCTTCGTCCCAAAGCTGAAGTTTTTTATAGGCGTTTTCGACTTCCACTATGGCGCCATCTACTAAAATACCGATTGAAATGGCAATTCCCGAAAGGGACATGATGTTCACGGTCAACCCCATTAAATGCATCGGTATAAAAGCAAGGAGGACCGAAATGGGAATGGTCACGATCGGAATAACGGCAGACGGAATGTGCCAAAGAAAAAGAAGGATGACAACGCTCACAATAATCATTTCCTCAGTGAGTGTATGTTTTAAAGTATCAATGGAATGCTGAATGAGTTCTGAGCGATCGTAGGTTTCGACAATCTTTACACCTTCGGGCAAAGTTGGTTTTAGGTCCTCAAGTTTCGCTTTTACTCGCTTAATCACATTGAGTGCATTCTCACCTTGACGCATGACAATAACTCCGCCAACCACTTCTCCCTTTCCATCAAGCTCTGTGATGCCGCGCCGTATCTCAGGCCCCAGCTGAACATGCGCGATGTGTTTTACAAGTATGGGTGTTCCTGTTTTAGGATCATCCCCAACAACAATGTCTTCTAAATCTTCTACACTTTTTGCATAACCTTTTCCTCGGACCATAAATTCAAAACCGGAAACTTCGATGAGTCGGCCGCCCACATCATTATTTCCTTGCCGGACCGCATCGACAACTTGTGTCAGAGGAATGTTGTAGGCAAGCAACCGGTTAGGATCAACGTTGACTTGATATTGTTTGACAAATCCTCCCACAGAAGCCACCTCAGCAACGCCGGAAACTGCTTGAAGGCTGTACCGCAGATACCAGTCTTGAAGAGAGCGAAGTTCGGCTAAATTGTGTTTTCCGGTTTCATCTACAATTGAATACTGATAAACCCATCCTACACTTGTTGCATCAGGCCCTAATTCGGTCTGAACGCCTTGAGGAAGTTTTGGAAGGATTTTACTTAAATATTCAATAGCTCGGCTGCGTGCCCAATAAAGATCAGTACCGTCCTGAAAAATGACATACACATACGAATAACCAAAATCTGAAAAGCCGCGAACTGCTTTAACTTTGGGAGTTCCGAGCATTGCAGTCACAATCGGATAAGTGACTTGGTCTTCCATAATGTCAGGGCTTCGGTCCCAACGTGAGTAGATGATGACTTGTGTGTCGGAAAGATCAGGAATTGCATCAAGGCGAACCTGATGCATACTCCAAATCGCAAATCCAACCGCAATCGCGGTAAGGATTAAAACTAGAAACTTATTTTTAGCTGAATATTCAATGATTCGTTCGATCATATTAGTGTTGATCTATCCCTTCGGATTGCGGCATTTGCTTTTCCATGGGCTTCTGCTCTTTATTCTCTTCTATTTTCTCCATCTTTTTGCCGCCTTTGAAACCTTGGGCGGCGGCGCGGAACCTGGATTCTGAATCAATTAGAAAATTGGCGGAGCTAATGACTGTTTCTCCTTCTGAAAGCCCTGATAAAATTTCATAATCAGCACCTGCAATATATCCAACTTGAACCTCTCTGGGTTCAATTCGGCCTTCACCCTTATCCACAAAAACTAATTTTGTT
>Ga0209515_10010435_pt1 | contig 10328 bp, 7 predicted proteins | sample Subgroupgradi54m_FD_187454 | JGI IMG/M metagenome (GOLD analysis project Ga0209515, IMG submission 187454) | Subsurface groundwater microbial communities from S. Glens Falls, New York, USA - GMW60B uncontaminated upgradient, 5.4 m (SPAdes)... ...
GCAATCGGGGGGCGGGGCTTCTTCTTTAACCTGATCTTCGATGCATCTTTTGAATGTGGGGCTCCAGGTTCCATGCTCACATTTTGGAGTTGTGGTTTCTTCTTGTGGCGGCAACTTTTTATTCGCAGGCTCCTCCGTTTTTGCTGAAGGGGATGGAGGAGGAGGGAGAGTGTAAGGAGAAGGAGGCGGCGGCAGAGCATAAGGAGAAGGAACATCTGCGGACTGAATTTTCTTTTCCGAAGGTTGTGACACTGCAGGAACATCAGCTGGTACTGGGGCCTTCGTCTTAACGATGGGGTAACCCTTCGGTGGAGGTGGGGGAGTATCGGCCTTTATTGGTTTAGTCCCATCGGTTTTTCCAACAGACAGTATTCCAAACCATTTTTTGGCAGGTGGGGGGCCGCAGGTGATCCAATCTTCTTTAACAGGAACAAAACCACCCCCCGGCACCGCTACCGGCACGATGGCCCAATAAGCTTGTCCCTGTTTGGAGCAACAAAACTGGAAGTCGGTATCTTTACGAAAGGTGATGTTGGCACCGTCAGGAGCGCAGATGGGTGCAGTCTCCACCACCTCATCATAGCCATAAAGATTACGCGTGCGTTCGCTGCTGATGGGGCCGCTCAAATCGGCCGGTTGCGTGCTGAAACGCCATTTCCAGCCACGGCCGTGTACGATATCCCACCCGCAGTCGGCCCACTCCTGAGCACAATGGCCGTCGTTGTTGAACCAGCCAGCCGGTTGGCCATCCGCCATTATTCCGCCACACATTTGTCCGTATTTGTTTTTCATGCAACAGAGATCATGCCCGATGCTTCCCGGAAAGACCCAGCAATCTCGGGTTCCGTTCACTTCCGCTTCGCAACCCAGTTGCGTGAAAATGCTGGGAACAGAACTTTTAGTGGAATCCTTTATGCTGTCATCAACGCCCAAACACATTTTTCCAACGGCACCAAAACAATATTCTTCTTTACCGGTGTTGGGATTAATGGTTTTTTTCTTGGGGCCTTCTTGAATGGCTACCGGCTCTTGTTTGGGGGGAGGAGGACGTTTTTTGACCCGAAAAATTGTGGGTGACTGGGCGGTTCCATCAATCGTTGTGACCGTCATAGTGCCATCGGAGGACTCTTCAGGGATAGCCACCTTGATTTGCCAGGCATCTGTCGATTTGGCCGAAAGAGCTTTTCCGTTAAAAGTGATCGTCTTGAGGTTATTAAGGTTTGTCCCAATAATACTAACTGTGTCGCCTGGATATCCCTCTGCAGGATGAATTTCACGAATAGAAGGAGTGTTGCGAATTCGAAATTCCTGCGCTGTTGTTGCTTCCCCTGCCGTATTAATAACAACAATGGCTTTGTTACCGCTGACTCCGGTTGGAACAGTTACACGGAGTTGTGTCGGAGAAATAATTTCAAATTTTCCTTCTTCGCAAAAAACCCGACCGGCCCAACTCTGCTGACAGTTGAATAAAACTTGGCGGACTGTTTTGAATTGATTCCCCTGAATAGTAACAGAGTCCCCCGCTCCCCCTTCTTGGGGAGTGAAGCTTGAAATCACCGGAGGCTTTGCCGTTTCCAAAATTGTCACTTGCACTTTAGCCCCGCCCGCAGGGTTGATCACCTGAATGGGGCCCGTTTGAGCGCCTATGGGAATCGTGATACGAATTTCAGAGCGTTGCCCCCATGAGTAGGTCTGTACTTTGAATGGTGCAGAGATGTTGTTGTTGAAAATCACCGACTGCACCTTGTCGAAGTTACTGCCATAGATCGTCATCATGTCTCCCTCTTTGCCTGAGGTAGGGTAGATTTCCGCTATGTTAGCCAATGAGACGGGAGGGGGGGTTGGTTTTGCCACTCTCGGTTCGCAAGAGGTTCCCCCGGCATCCGGCGAATAGACTTCTACCATATCCTTGCCACATTTTGACTTTCTTCTCCCCGCTTCCACATCGCTGACCCAAATAATTCCCAAAAGTAAAAGACACAAAATAGAAAAGTATTTCATACCTATCTCCTTTCTTTTAATCCTGCTGACACGATTGCAACGTCGGGCTCCAATGCCCACCGGCACCGCAATCAGGCGGCGGTGTTTCCTCCACTTGTTCGGGTGCTGCCACACAGCCGGGTTGCTGATATTGGGGTTTATTAGGATCGCAGGGTTGGCCGGCATTGGGGGCTTGTGCCTCCTCAGGAGGAGGTGGTGGCGGTGGCCGTTTATAAAACAGATCGAGAGGATGAGGATCTTCTCTTTGTGGGGCCGGTGTCGAGTCGATCTGTGGCTGTTGAATTTGCGGTTTCGGCAAAGTCGGCAGCGGCGGCGGTGGAGGGGACGCGGCTTCGGGTTTTTCTGCGACTGTTGTTTGCTCGGGCGCTTGAGCCTTTTGTACACAGTCTTGTATTTGTTTTTCCAAATTTGTGGCCTCTACCCTTTGTTGTGGAGAAAGTTGCGGCCATTTTTGTTCTGCCGTTTGATGAGAAGTTAGGGGGTGCGCTTGTGTTGGCTTCTGGGTCACGCTTTGCGGCGGGGCTTGGGGTCTTTTGTTTTCCGGCACACCAGCCCCCTTCAACATTTTGTCTAGTTGCGCAAAGGCGTCTTGGGCTTTTGTCAGAAAATCTTGCGACTTTTTTGTAGACTTTGTAGCCTTTGCGACCTCTGGAGATTTTTTGGAATTGGAATCCGTACTCGGTTTTTTTGCTACCGTTTCTTGGGCACAGATCATAACCTCCCCTTGCTTCTTGGCTTGCCCGGCACAACAAAAACCGGAATCGTAACTGCTTAAAAGTTTGGTTCCCCCCGGGGCGCACAACGCTTGAGTGGTTTTGGCCTCTTGGCCACCAAATTTCTGCATTCTTTTGCTGGGTACTGGCGAAAGGTTTGCCCCTTCCAAAACATGATAGACGTGATACCAGGCCATCCGTTTGCTGATATCTTTAAACGCGTCTTCCCATTCTTTGGCACAGGCTCCGTCATTTTTGGTTGTCGATGAACACATAACCCCTTGGGAATGTTTCGCGCAGCAGTTGTCGTGTTCGATGCTTCCCGGAGAAATCCAGCAGTTGGTTTGGTTTTTTTCAACCTTGGAACAAGCCACAATATTGAGTGGTGACGGTTTTTGTCCGTTCGCTTTATCGGGGGTCGCGCATTGCTTTCCCACGGCGCCAAAACAGTATTTTTGGCTAGAAGTCGCGGCCTCTAATTTTGGTGAGAGAGTTAGAAAAGTGACAAACAAGAAAAAAAAGAGGGGATTTTTTTTTATCATAAATTTTAAAAAACTTTTATAAATTTTAAAAAAAATTAAAAACAATTCTAGCATAATTAGAGCAGGCTTTCAATATCAAACGCCCAATTCTTGACAAAGCCTGCTAAGATAGTGTTCCATAGAGATATTACTATAAAAAAATATGGAAAACTTTCATCAAATTTTTGAGAAACAAAAAGCGAATCGTTGGAAGGTATCGCGTACCACGGCTGACGAGCGAATCGTCAAGCTTAAAAAAATCCGCGAGGCGATTTTCGCCCGGCGTGAAGAACTTCATCAGGCAATTTTTGAAGATTTTCAAAAAAATCCAGGCGAGACCGATTTGACGGAAGTTTTTCCGGTGATTGCCGAAATCAACGATGCGATTAAAAATCTTTCCCGATGGATGAAACCGAAAAAAGTAAAGACTCCCATCGTTTTGTTTGGAACGCATAGCGAAATTCGTCTCGAGGCCAAAGGGGTGGTGCTGATTCTTTCCCCCTGGAATTATCCTTTTCAACTTCTCATGTCCCCTGTCGTCGCGGCGATGGCCGCGGGAAATTGTGTGATTGCCAAACCGTCGAGCAAGGTTCCTCACACTTCCCACTTTCTGAAAAGTTTTTTTGAAGATTTGTTTGTCGAAGACGAAGTGGTGCTTCTCGAAGGGGGGAGCGATGTCGCCGATCAGCTTTTGGCGTTTCCTTTCGATCATATCTTTTTTACAGGGAGCACGACTATTGGAAAAAAGGTGATGGAGGCGGCTTCCAGCAATTTGGCGCCGGTCACGTTGGAGCTTGGTGGAAAATCGCCGGTCATTGTAGACGCGACAGCCAACATTCAAAAAACAGCCGAGCGAATCATGTGGGGAAAATATATCAATGCGGGGCAGACTTGCGTGGCGCCCGATTATTTGCTGATTCACGAAAGCGTTAAAGATGCTTTTGTAGACGAAGCGCGGAAGGTGGTGGAGAAGCGCTACGGTTCGAACGGGACACAAGAATCGAGCCCTGATTTTTGTCGATTGGTAAGTACGGGGCATCTGCAGGGGTTGAAGAAAGTTTTAGAAAGTTCCATCACGCAGGGAGCCAAAATCGAAATGGGGGGAAATTTCAATGGCGACGGACGGTATTTTTCTCCCACACTGCTTTCAAACGTGACGAACGAATCGCCGATCATGAAAGAGGAAATTTTCGGGCCGATTCTTCCGATTCTGACTTTTAAAAATATTGAGGAAGCGATTCAGATCATTCGTAAAAGAGAAAAACCGTTGGCGCTCTATATTTTTTCAAACAATAAAGAAACGGTAGAGCATGTTTTGCAAAACACAACGGCTGGCGGAACTTGTGTGAATAGTTTGATTGTTCATTTGGCCAATTCTCATTTGCCGTTTGGCGGAGTGGGGGCGAGTGGCATGGGAAATTATCATGGCTACTTCGGATTTAAAACTTTTTCGCACGAGAGAGCGGTGCTGACACAAGGGGCTATCGACACGCTCCGATTTTTTTATCCTCCTTATACCCCCATGGTTAAAAGACTCATTCATTGGGCCATTAAGTATTTTGCTTAAATCAAACATGTCCGATCGAAATCTAATCAGCCTGTCAGCCGGGTTTAGAGCCTTGGCTACAGGAATGCTCGGCATCACTCTCGGTATTTATCTGGCGCGCCTGAATCTTACTCCCACTCAAATTGGTTTTGTGGTGGGGCTTGGGCTTGGAGGTTGTGCTGTCGGCGCCTTGCTGGCGACTCTTTTTTCCGATCGATTTGGTCGTCGCCGTTTTCTCATCGCTCTGGCATTGCTCAGTGCCTTGGGCGGAGTGGTGACTGCCATCGGTTCCGGTTTTGCTCTCTTGGCCGCCGCCGCTTTTTTTGGAATGCTCAATGGAATGGGGCGCGACCGTGGAGCGGGGCTTATTGTGGAACAGGCGATTCTTCCCTCAACCGTTCCAACAGCCGATCGTACCAAAGCGTTTGCCTGGTACAATGTGTTGCAAGATGCGGGGCACGCTTTGGGTTCGCTGTTGGCAGGGCTTCCTTTTATTTTGAAAAAGATTTTTGTAATCGGGGAAGTTGAGGCGTTGCGCGGAACGGTTTTGTTTTATTCGGTTTTGATTTTGATTCCTATTTTATTCTATTCCCGTTTGTCTTCAAAAGTAGAAATTCCGTTGGAAAAAAAGAAAGTGGTTTTATCCCCCGAGAGTCGCCTGGTGCTCACGAAAATTTCTTCTCTATTTTTGCTCGATAGTCTCGGCGGTGGATTTCTCACGACGGCACTTCTCTCCTTTTTCTTTTTCAAACGGTTTGGTGTTGGTCCGGAAATTATCGGACTTCTTTTTTTCGGTGCGCGAGTTGCTAACGCTATTTCTCATTTAGGTGCGGCGTGGTTGGCCAAAAAAATCGGTTTGGTTAACACGATGGTTTTCACCCACATTCCTTCCAGTTTACTTTTGATGACGGTTGGGTTTGTGCCTTCATTTCCAATCGCGGCGGCGTTGTTTCTGCTTCGTGAAGGATTAGTCGAAATGGATGTGCCCACTCGTCAGTCGTATGTGATGGCGATGGTAAAAGAGGAGGAACGTTCCATCGCGTCCGGAGTCACACATCTCGTGCGATTAGGAGCATGGGCCGTAGCGCCGTCGTTTGCTGGGATGATGATGCAAGGTATTGCCTCCGCGATGCCGCTTTATGCCGGTGGTGGGATGAAAATTCTTTACGATATTTTATTGTACAAAAATTTTAAGAAACTTAAAGCCCCTGAGGAGAGTTAGGCGAACGGTGAGGGGATACCACTTCAAGCCCCAGTTTTTTAATCAACGTTAAATCATCTTCGGGCGATCGCCCTTGAGTGGTGAGATAATTTCCCAGCATCGTGCCAGACGCGCCAGCATCAAACATTTTTTCCTGCATCTCTTTCATATTCACTTCGCGTCCGCCGCAGACGAAAAGTTCTTTGTTGGGTAAAACCATCCGGACCATCGAAATAATTTTCAGACAATCGAGCGGCGTCAAATCATGCAAATCGGCCAACGGCGTGCCCGGGCGGGGGTTTAGAAAATTAAGAGGAATAGAATCGGGATCAATTTCTTTTAAGTTGAAGGCAAATTCCACTCGCTGATCCGTTGATTCTCCCATTCCCAGTATTCCGCCGCAGCAAATCTGAAATCCAAGTTCTTTGGCATTTTTTAAGCTTTGGACTTCATCATCAAATGTGTGGCTCGTTACAATATTGGGAAAATAAGAGCGGGAGGTTTCGATATTGTGGTGATAGTTGACCATACCGACATCGCGCAGGCGTTTTAAATCCTCACTCTTCATCAAACCGAGCGAGGCGCACGATTCGAGATCGGTCTCTTCATGAATTTTTTTCAACGCTTCGACCAATGTATCAATCTCTTTCGGCTTGGTCATGCCGCGACCGCTGGCGACAATGGAAAATTCCGTCGCACCAAATTTATCCGCCTCTTTAGCGTCCGCCACAATCTGCTCGGCCGACTTTAGGCCATACACCGGCGCTTGCGTTCCCTTGTACGAGGCCGACTGCGCGCAAAATTTACAAGTCTCGACACAGGCGCCGCTTTTGGCGTTGGTTATCGAGCAAAAACTGATTTTGTTGCCGAACGCTATTTCGCGAAGCTGTTTGGCGACAGGAAGAACTTTTGTGAAATAATCTTCTTCGGAACAATTAAGAATGGTCAACGCTTCTTCGGTTGTGACTCCACCGTTTTTGTAAATTTGTTCGGCGTTAAAGTTGAAGGGGAGATTATTCATCTACAAAGGAATTATTGTGTTGTTGGAAATTTGTCAACTCAAACCCCCACCATGGCATAGGGAGTAGATTGCCATTTTACATTGCCATTGACAATTGCCATTGACAATTGCCATTAAAAAATGGCAGAATGAAACATGCAAAACTCTGCTCGAAAAATTAAGCAAGAAGAACCTCTCCAAATGACAATCGATCGTTTTGGAAGAATCGTCATTCCACAGGAAGTGCGAGAAGCCCTGCATTTGCGCCCCGGCACAAAATTGGCCGTGGTGAAACAAACAGACAGAGAAATTTTTCTTCAAGTTGTTGAGGAAGAACCCGAGCTTAAATGGATGAACGGAGTCCTTGTGATTTGTGGTAAGGGCAAAAAACTTGATTATGATATCGTCAAAGCCATTAAAGAAGATCGAGAAGAACGAACCCGACACATCTGGGGATTTGATAAATGAAGAAAGTGCTTTTCGACACATCGGTATTAGTTGCCGGCTTAACAAGAGATCATGTCCATTTCAAAGAAACACTTCCCTGGCTTGAAGCCGTATCCAACCAAAAACTTTCTGCCTGGATTTCCACTCATTGTCTTGCCGAAGTATTTAATAGCCTAACCCGAATGCCCCATGAACCAGCAGTCAATGCTTTGTTTGCCAAACAGGTAATTCAGGGGTGGATTCTTAAATATTGCCGTTCGGTGGCACTTTCCCAATCCGATTATTTAAAGACGATGGAACGACTTGCTTTTTTTTCACTTCGGGGGCCCATTATTTACGATGCCCTTCATCTTCAGGCGGCTCTGAAAGAAAAAGTCAGTGCTATCGTTACGCTCAATGAAAAAGATTTTGCCCGCTTGATCAAACCGGGCGAAATTAAAATTATTAATCCGCTCAACACGTCTCCTCACTAAAAATGTTTAGAAAAGCTAACTATAGGCTCATGTTCAAGCAACCGCCAGCAAAGCACTGACAACTCCGATCGGCTGAAGCACGACTTTGGGATCAATCTCCTGGTAGGATAAAACGGCGAGGCCGTCGATTTCTGCCTCGATCATTTTACGGACGTAGCGGCGGATTTCGACAGGGGTGAGGGCGACGCATTGTCTGGCTTCTACATTATTTTGCCAGAGACATTTTTTAAAAGCTTCGTTGATCGCTTGCATCCGCTCGGGGGGGAGGGCGAGATAACATTCGTTTCCATTTTTTTGGATTGCCCGCCCGATTTCTTCTTCGAGGACGGGGTCTAGCGTGATCACCGGTAATTGGTTTCCCTCGCGGACATGCATGAAAGTGATGGTGCGCTTGAGCCCGATGCGTACCTGTTCGGTCAGCGTGACCGGATCTTTTGTTTCGGGTTGGAGCCCGGAGAGAATCTGCAAAATCAAACGAAAATCCTTGATGGGAATTTCTTCCTCGACCAGGCGTTTGACAATTTCTGTTAATTTTTGAATCGACATCATTTTCGGAACCACTTCGCGCACCAGTTCGGGAAATTGCGATTCGACACTGTTCAACAAATTTCGGATTTCCTGAATTCCCATAAAATCCGCCGCCTGTTTTTTGAGAGTGCGAGCCAGTTGTCGGAGCAACATTTCTTCCGGGCCAAAAATAGTCAGCCCTTTTCGCGTGAGAGATTCTTTTTTGGAAGATTCCCAAAGAGAAACCCGTGTGCCGTGCACGGTTTCTGTCGTGAGCGAGGGGTTTTCCACCCCTTTTGATTGGAGAGAAGAGGAGTCCCCCAAGAGGGCGCAGTGGCGCGGCATCAAGGTTCCCCGATCAACCGGGATTTCGTGAATGCGGATTTGGTAGTCGAAAGAACCGGTAAGTTGTTTATTGATACTCAGCTTCAAGTCGGGAAGGGCGACTCCCAGTTGTTGAGAGAGAACCGATTTTAATTTGGGATAAAGTTTGTTAAGGCAAGCGCTCCAGCGGGGGTCGGTTTGGAAAATTCGAAAAAGTTCGGGCCCTACTTCTAACGTCAGCGGGATCACCAATCCCATCGGCGGGGTAATTTCTTCCGCAACGACATAACTTTCCACCGTAACAGGCTCCGCCATTTTTTTGCGGACATTATGAATCATCTTGAGCGTCGAGCCCCCCATCACGGCGGCAATCAACCAAAAGAAAAAGGTGGGAAATCCAGGGATGAGTCCCAGCAAAACGCACAGCCCCGAGGCGGTCAGCAAGGCTGCCGGTTTTGAGGCAAGTTGCTGGCCGATTTCTTTGCCGATGGAATTTTGTCCGCCGTCGCCGGAAACGCGCGTCACGACAAGGCCGGCGGTGAGTGAAATCAGCAGGGAGGGAATTTGGCTGACCAATCCATCGCCGATGGTGAGAATGGAATAAGTGTTAATTGCCTCTCCGACCGAAAGTCCATGCTGAACGATTCCCGTAAAAAGTCCCCCCAATAAATTAATAAAAATGATCACCAATCCGGCAATGGCATCTCCCTTTACAAATTTCATGGCGCCATCCATCGAGCCGTAGAGTTTTGACTCGCGATGAAGTTCTTCGCGCAGTGCTTTGGCTTCTTGTTGGCTTAAAATTCCCGCTCGTAAATCCGCATCGATGCTCATTTGTTTTCCGGGAAGCGCGTCCAGCGTAAAGCGGGCGGCGACTTCGGCCACTCGCTCCGATCCTTTCGCAATGACGATGAATTGCACCAGCGTCATAATGAGAAAGAGAATCATCCCGACCAAAAGATTTCCTGCCGCGGCAAATTGTCCGAAAGTGAGAATGATATGGCCGGCGTATCCTTTCGATAAAATCAGCCGGGTCGAGGCAATGTTGAGCCCCAATCGAAAGAGAGTGGAAATCAGTAGCAACGTTGGAAAAGAGGAAAGTTGCATTGGATGCCCCAGAGATAGAGCGACAATCAGCAACGTCATCCCACCGATGATGTTGATGGTGAGCATGAAATCGAGAAAAGGGGGAGAGAAGGGAATGATCATCATGGCCAAGACGGCGGTGATTCCCAAAATCAAAATCCCATTTCCGTAACGGGCGAGACTTCCCAACAGAGCTTGTTCGAGCGAGAGCGGTTTCATCATGGTGCAAAAGACTAACGCAATCTCGATGCCAACAAATGACAACAAAATTTTTGTGATTATTTTTTTAATTTTAATATTTATTCCAAGTGGTTGAATGCTTTGTATGACTGAGCAAAAAAATTTTGATGGTTGATCCATCGACCGATTTTTGGACAAAGAAGTTTCATTTGGAAACGAATTCATTTTTTTATTTTCTGTCCTTTTTCGTTGGTGTAATAGCTCAAGACCTCCGATACAGGGCGATAGTCTGATTGGAGGTAATGGAGGTATTTTAAGTAGGCATCCGT
>Ga0209515_10010438_pt1 | contig 10326 bp, 10 predicted proteins | sample Subgroupgradi54m_FD_187454 | JGI IMG/M metagenome (GOLD analysis project Ga0209515, IMG submission 187454) | Subsurface groundwater microbial communities from S. Glens Falls, New York, USA - GMW60B uncontaminated upgradient, 5.4 m (SPAdes)... ...
AAGCACACGTTGCGATGCGACTCTCCGCGTGACGCGTGGTACGCCTGGATCGCGAGCAGGCCGGCGTACTCGCCCTGCGAGCCGGCGTTCGGCTGGAGCGATACCGCCGAGAAGCCCGTCAGCTCCGCCAGCCATCCCTCGAGCTGCATGAAGAGTTCCGCGTACCCGCGCGTCTGCTCGGCGGGCGCGAAGGGGTGGATGCGGCTGAATCCCTTCCAGGTGACCGGGATCATCTCCGCGGTGCCGTTGAGCTTCATCGTGCAGGAGCCCAGCGGGATCATCGAGTGGGCCAGCGAGAGGTCCCGCGCCTGCAGGCGGTGGATGTACCGCAGCATCTCGTGCTCGGAGTGATACCGGTTGAAGACCGCGTGCGTCAGGTACTTGCTGGTCCGGGCCAGCGCCGGCGGGTAGCCGAGGTTCACCTGGCCGGCTAGGTCCGAGACTGTGAAAGGAACGGGTTGCCCGCCGGCGAAGATTTCGAAGAGCGTCTGGACCTCCGCGACCGTCGTGATCTCGTCGAGGGAGATGCCAAGCGAGCCGTCGTCGAACAGTCTGAGGTTGATGCGGCGGTCGTTCGCCGATTTGAGGATGTGGTCCGCGGGCCGGCCGTTCGGCTGCACGTGGATCGTGTCGAAGAACGGCTCGTTGCCGACGCGGCAGCCGAGCCGGCTCAATCCCTTAGCGAGCGTGGCCGCCAGGCCGTGCACGCGCTGGGCGATCCGCTTCAGCCCCTCCGGGCCGTGGTACACCGCGTACATGCCGGCCATCACGGCCAGCAGCACCTGGGCCGTGCAGATGTTGCTGGTCGCCTTGTCGCGGCGGATGTGCTGTTCGCGCGTTTGCAGGGAGAGGCGGAAGGCCGGCTTCCCGGCGGCGTCCTTCGAAACCCCGACGATGCGGCCCGGCAGCTGGCGCTTGTACTCGTCCTTCGTCGAGAGGAACGCGGCGTGCGGCCCCCCGAAGCCGAGCTGCACGCCGAAGCGCTGGCTCGACCCGATCGCGATGTCGGCCCCGAACTCACCCGGCGGGCGCAGCAATGTGAGTGCGAGCAGGTCGGTGGCGACCACTGCCAGCGCGCCAGCCGCGTGGGCCCGTTCGATCGCGTCCGTGTAGTCGCGGACGACGCCGTCCGTGGCCGGGTACTGCAGCAGGACGCCGAAGAGGTCCTGGCGCTGGAAGTCGATCGTCTCGGGCGGTCCGACGTGCACGGTGATCCCGAAGGGCTCGGCGCGCGTCTGCATCACCGCGATGGTCTGGGGATGGCAGTCCTGCGCGACGAAGAAGCCCTTCTTCCCATCGCCCTTGACGCGCAGGCACATCATCATCGCCTCGGCCGCCGCCGTCCCTTCATCCAGCAGCGATGCGTTGGCGAGCGGCAGTCCGGTCAGGTCGGCGACCATGGTCTGGTAGTTCAGCAGCGCCTCCAGCCGCCCATGCGCGATCTCCGCCTGGTAGGGCGTGTACTGCGTGTACCAGCCGGGGTTCTCCAGGATATTCCGCTGGATGACGGGCGGGGTGATGCAGTCGTAGTAGCCCATGCCGATGAACGAGCGAAAGACCTGGTTCCGGTCGTGCAGGACGCGCAGCTTCGCGAGGGCGTCGTGCTCGCCCATGCTCGGATCGAGCGCCACGGGCTTGCGCATCCGGATCTCTTCCGGCACGGTCGCGTCAGTCAGGGCATCGAGCGATTGCAGGCCGAGGGTCGCCAGCATCTCCTGGATGTCGGCGTCCGTCGGGCCGAGATGGCGGTGGACGAACTGATCGGTGGACGGGAAGGGCTGCATCATGGGTGGCTGGCAAGTATAATCACGATTGCAGATTAGCACGGCTGGATTCGTTTGCCAAGAGGGTGGAGGGTAGGGTAATCATGTGTGCACATGAAGGAAACGCCGGACAAAGTCCATGACATCCTGATCGTCGGCGCCGGTTTGGCCGGAATGCGGGCGGCCGTGGCGGCGCAGCCCGGGCTCGACGTCGCCGTCATCTCTAAGGTGCATCCCGTGCGCAGCCATTCCGTCGCGGCGCAGGGCGGCATCAACGCGGCCCTGGGCGCGGACGACTCCTGGGAGAAGCACGCCTACGACACCGCGAAGGGCGGCCTGTGGCTCGGCGATCAGGACGCCATCGAGGTCATGTGCCGCGAGGCGCCCGACGACATCCGCGAACTGGAACGCATGGGAGTGATCTTCAGCCGCGACGCGCAGGGGCGGATCGCCCAGCGCCCGTTCGGCGGCGCCGGATTCCCGCGCACCTGCTACGCCGCGGACCGCACCGGCCACGCGCTTCTGCACGCGATGTACGAGCAGCTCCTGAAGCGGGAGGTGTTCGTCTACGAGGAATGGTACGTCACGGCGCTCATCGTCGAGGACGGCGCCTGCCGCGGCGTCATCGCGTGGGACATCCTGAACGGAGGCCTGCACGCCATCGGGGCCAAGGCCGTCATCCTGGCCACCGGCGGCTGCAGCCGCATTTATCTCACCAGCACCAACGCCGTCATCAACACAGGGGACGGCATGAGCATGGCCTACCGGGCCGGCGCGCCGCTGATGGACATGGAGTTTATCCAGTTCCACCCGACCACGCTGAAGGGCACGGGCATCCTCATCACCGAAGGGGCGCGCGGCGAGGGCGGCTACCTGCTGAACACCCTGGGCGAGCGGTTCATGCAGCGCTACGCGCCGGAGCAGATGGAGCTGGCCACACGGGCCACCGTCTCGCTGGCGATCGGGACGGAGATCGCCGAAGGGCGCGGCGTGGACGGCTGCGTCCTGCTGGACCTGCGCCATCTGGGTCGGGAGCGCATCCTGGAGCGGCTTCCGCAGATCCGGCAGCTCTCGCAGGACTTCGCCGGCGTGGACCCTGTCGAGTCCCCGATCCCGGTGCGGCCGGGGGCCCATTACGTGATGGGCGGCATCAAGACCGATGTCTGGGGCGGGACCACGGTCCCCGGCCTGTACGCCGCCGGCGAGTGCGCCTGCGTCAGCATCCACGGGGCGAACCGGTTGGGGGGAAACTCCCTGCTGGAAACCATCGTCTTCGGCCGGAGGGCCGGCACGCAGGCTTCCGAATATGCGCGGACCGCGCCGCCGCCGGCTGGCGCCGCCGGCCTGCTCCGGCGCGAGCAGGCGCGGATCACCGGGCTGCTGAAAAGCAACGGACCGGAGCGGCCCTGGCAGGTCAGCGAGGAGTTGGGCAAGGTACTGGCCCTCCATCTCGGACTCGTCCGGACGCGGGACAGGATGGCCGAGGCGCTGGCTTCGATACAGGCGCTGAAAGTTCGTGCCGAACGCGTCCGAGTGGAGGATAATGATAGGGCCTTTAACACCGACCTCATCTCCGCCCTGGAGCTGGGGTCGCTGGTCGAACTGGCCGAGGCCGTCGTGGCGGGGGCCTTGGCGCGGGAGGAATCACGCGGCGCGCACTACCGCTCCGACTTTCCCAAGCGCGACGACGCGCGCTGGCTCACGCACCAGCTCTGCCGCTATACGCCGGACGGCCCGCGCTTGGATCACGCGCCGGTCACGATCACCCGATTCCCGCCGGCGTGACCTCTACTGCAATGAAGGATGAATTGCGATGATTCGGCGAGTCCTGTTGTTTCTCACTGGAGCGGTGCTGGCTGCTGCCGCGCCGGTTTCCGCGCAGCTCGACGAGCGGAAGCTCATAGACCTCACCTACCCGTTCGATGAGCGGACCATCGCCTGGCCCACGAACAAACCCTTTCAATGGGAGAAGACCGATTGGGGAATGACCGCCGGCGGGTACTGGTACGCTTCCGGGAACTTCGCCATGTCCGAACACGGCGGGACCCATATTGACGCGCCCATTCACTTCGGCAAAGGACAGAGCGCTGTGGACGAGATACCGATCGCGCGCCTGGTGGGGCCGGCGGTGGTGGTGGACGTGACGCAGGCGGCCGCCCGAGACCGCGATTATCGCTTGACGGTGAACGATCTGCAGGCGTGGGAGTCCCGTCACGGCCGCATCCCCGAAGGGGCGATTGTGTTGATGCGCTCGGGATGGGGACGCTATTGGCCAGATAAGCAGCGCTACCTCGGCAGCGACACCCCCGGCGATCCCAAGACGCTGCACTTTCCTGGCTTCTCGAAAGAGGCGGCTAAGTTTCTCGTCAAGGAACGCGCGATCGACGGGGTGGGGATCGACACGCCCAGCATCGACCACGGCCCGTCACGGGATTTCATCGCCCACCAAATCCTGAACGGCGCCGACCGCTACGCCCTGGAGAATGTCGCGAACCTGGACAAGCTGCCGCCGAAGGGGGCCACCCTCATCGCGCTCCCGATGAAGATCAGAGGGGGCACCGGCGGCCCCGTCCGCATTATCGCGATTCTGCCTTGACGGCTATCTTTTCAAAGGCTGCGATCTGTGTTATGGTAGCAAACGGCAGGGTTTCCGACTGGATTAATCTAGGTTAGGTAAGGAGCACTGATGAACACGCAGGAATTACCGCCGGATTTTACGACGTTTCCTCCGGCCTCTCGGATCGCGGACGGCCTGTCCAAAATCGCGAAGGTCATCCGCCAGCAGGCGTGGAGCGAGGCGTGGGGCCGAGGTTTGACGCCCACACAGGGCCAGATACTGCTGTCGTTGAGCCACCATCCGGAGAAGCGGAAGACGTTGCCGGAGCTAGCCGGCGATCTCGGCGTGAGCAAGGTGACGGCCTGTCTGACCATACAGGTTCTGGCCCGTAAGAAGCTCGTTCGAAAAGAGCGGCGGAAGCGGGTGCTGGACAAGCTCTATGTGAAGCTCACGCCGAAGGGGGAAGAAGCGGCCAACGAGGCCTCTAAGTGGACGGAGTTGCTCGTGCCGATCATCCAGACGCTCCCCCCGGCCCAGCAGGTCGATCTGCATCGCGCGCTCGTCCGGCTCATCGTGACGCTGCAGGAGCGCAAGGAGATCGCCGTCAGCCAGATGTGCGTCACCTGCACCCACTTTCGGGCCAACGTCCACGACAATCCCGACGCGCCGCATCACTGCGAATTTGTCCAAGCGCCGTTCGGGGACGGACAGATCCGCCTGAACTGCTCGGACCATCAGAAGGCCGCGAACCTCATCCAGCTCGAACGCTGGCGCACCGCCACGGCGTAGCTCTCGCCGATAGCCTTCAGGCGTTCCGCGGATGTCCTGACGTCAGGGGCGGGATTCCAGTATCTTCGGCTTGGGCAGTTTGGGGTTCAGCTTCAAAGCCTGCGTGTAGTCGTTGATGGCGTCTTCCGTCTCGCCCAGTTTCTCCTTCACGAGCCCCCGGTAGTAATAGGCCTCTGCATGGTTCGGGTTGCGTCGGAGCGTATTTGAGAAATCGGCGAGGGCGCCGGAGTAGTCGCCCAGGTGCCACTTCGTGGAGCCGCGACCGTAGTAGGCGTCCGCATGATTGGGCTTGAGCGTGAGCGCCTGCGTGAAATCGGCCAGCGCGCTCTGGTAATCCCCCAGTCGCGCCTTGACGAGGCCACGATTGAAGTAGGCATCCGCGTGATTGGGCTTGAGCGTAAGCGTCTGGGTGAAGTCGGCCAGCGCGCCGGGGTGGTCGCCCGCGTTCTGCTTCGACACCCCGCGGCTGTAGTATTCTTCCGCATGGATAGTCTCCGCGCTCTTCTCTTCGTGGCGGTCGGCCGGCTTCTCCCTCTGCTTTACTGCTGGCGGCGGTTGCGGAGCAGGCGGCACCGCGGGCGGAGGCGCTGTCGGTGATGGCGGTGCAGGCCGCGTGACGACCGGCGGTGGGCCCGAACAGCCGACAAGCACGGCCAGGAACAATGCCAGGTAAAGCATCACGGTTTCCTCTTTACCGCATCCCGCCCCAGCGGAAGCCCTTCACGTCTTTGACCTGCGGCTTGGGCGGGGACGCGGCGGCGGGTTTCTCCAGCAGCAGCACCTTGAAGTCCCCCAGCCCGAACCACGCCGGGTCGGAAATCTCATGATAGTGGTGGCCCAGCAGCCGCGGCAGCATGTCGCCGAGGGTCTGCTTGAACTCCGCCTCCGTATAGGCGCGGATGGCGAACGGTTTGCCCTCGGCCTCGCAGAAGCGCCGGATTGCGTACGCGGCGCCGGTGCAGAGTACGCGCGTGTCGGGCTTGATGCCGAGGAACTGCGGCAGCGCGCCATACTTCTCCTGGAGCCCCAGCCAGCGCGCGGCCTGCCGGAGATGGCCGAAATGCGTTTCATATTCCGTATGCCCCGGCAGCTTGACAGGCGCGGACCAGCCCTCCTCGATGCCGAACTCCACGAGGAATGCATGTCCGCCCGGTTTGAGCACACGCCAGACTTCCCGGAGAAAGCGCAGCGGCCCCAGGTTGAAGATGAACTCCTCCGGCATCTCTTTGCCCAGGGAGAGCCCGGCCCGTCGGATCCAATCCAGCGCCTCCTGGTGCAGCGGCGTGTTCCCCTTGCCTGACTCTGCTTCCTGCCGGGACAGCCGGACCGGCGTCATGTCGGCCATGTTCTCGTTGTCCACGATCAGGTCCACGCTGGCGTCTTTCAAAGGGAGAAACTCGCCGTTGGCTTGCACGCCGGTCGGGTCCCAGCCGCCCTCCTTGCCCAGCGCGAGCTGGGATTCCAGGAACGGGCGGGTGATGTCGATGAAGACGTACCGGACTCCCTCGCGCTCCTCCGGGGAGAGTCCCCTGCCCAGGTCGCGGGCCACGTAGCCGAGGCCGCCGCCGACCTCCAGAACGACACGAGGCTTTCGCGCCCACCAGCCGAGCTTCCGGAAATTGTGGGCGAGCAGGCGCCCATAAGTGAGACCTTCGAGCGCCTCGGTCGGTTCCCGGAACAGATGCGACACGGTGGTCTCGATCACTTCGAAATGGTCCTTTTGCGTCGCGATGTCGTGGGTGTGGAAGTCCGACAGGTGCTGCTCGCCCTCGAAGCCGGACTCGCCGGACCACCCCTCGCGAATCTTCAGGAGCAGCAGGCTCCAGCGGGCTTCGCCGCGGTCTTTCGCCGGCACCTCCACGCCAAAGTAACAGAGGGCGTAGCGGGGCAGAGACCAGTGCTCCAGGCACCAGCGGCCCGTCTCGCCGTTGGACCCGCAGACCCGGCCGCCGAATTTCGTGAGCAGCGAGCCGACCGTGGCCTGGCCGTCCATCGCGGCGAGCAGCGCGGTGCCCGTGCGGTTCACGCGCACCAGCGGGACGGCGTCGTCGAGGGTGGGGAGCCACCATTCGTCGTCCGCGTGCTGGTACACCATCATGTCGGGCATCCGCCAGGCGCGGAGAGCCAGCACGTCGTCCGTCAGCGCGAGCGAGTCCACTACCCCTCCCATAGCGGCGTGGTGACCGAGTAGGCCGGGTCGTCGAGGTCCTCGATGTACGGCTGGTCGGCCTGGCCGTCAAAATAATACTTGGAGGAGAGGCGGGCGAGAAACTGGTCGGGCGTGAGGCGCCCCGCCAGGAGGGCATGCTCATGCGGGCGCAGGGCCAGGAGGACGTACCGGATGAAATGCGGCTGGCAGAAGGCGAAGATCCCTTCCGGCTCGTCCAAGACGAGGTCCGCGGGATTCGCGCAGAGGGCGCAGGACGCGGGCTGCCACGCGGCGGGCGGCGGTTGCTTCTTCCGGATCACCAGCGCCAGTTCCTCGGGAGACAGGCGGCGGGCGGCGAACGTGGTCACGTGGTCGGGGCACAGCGCGAATCGTCCGGCTGGGGTCGCGACCGTCTCGACCCGCTCGGCCGCGCAGATCGCGCACGTCGGCTTGCCCTTGCGGGATTCAATCGAAATCAGCGCCATAGATCACAGGATAGAAACCGTCCGGAAGGCTGTCAAGATTCTGGTTTTCAAGCATCCTGCCCTGTGCTATCCTCAAAGACTTCGAAGACTATTTGTGGGGTAGGGCGCATGTCGGAAGTCATCGGCTGGAACGTGTTCGGAGTGGCGGTGGCGGTCCTCGGGATCGTGATCGCCTACGTGGTGCACATGAAGAAAAAGTCTGCCGAGCCTCCCAAGGAATGACCGGACGCTAAAAATCCACTTGCAGGTCTCCGACCTCTTCGAGCGTTTTTCTCAGCCCCCGGCTCTTCATCGCCTCATAGACCTTCTTCAGGAACGCGGTGTCCTCGTCGGTGATCACGCCCCGGAAGTCCACCTCGTCCCAATGAACGATGATCTTAATGTACGGGGACTCTCCCTTCCGGTCCGGCACGACCCATTTCACCTGATGCAGATCGCCCCACTCCCCCCCCGGATGATGTTTGTCCCAGAAGCTGTGCGGCCCTTCGAATATTGGGGGCCAGAGGCCCTTCATCTTTTCGTGATCGCGCAGCTTCACCATGGCGACGAGATTATACCCGATGCAAGCTGAGACGCGCCAGACCGCCGCTGCGACCCTCACCCGAAGCCTGGGCCTGCTCGACTCGACCATGATCGTCGTCGGGTCCATGGTGGGCTCCGGCATCTTCATCGTCTCGGCCGACATCGCGCGGCTGGTCCAGAGCCCCGGCCTCTTTCTGGTGGTCTGGCTCGTCACGGGCTTCATGACCGTGGTCGGCGCGCTCTGTTACGGGGAGCTGGCGGCGGCGATGCCCGCGGCCGGTGGCCAGTACGTCTACCTGCGCGAGGCGTTAGGGCCGCTCTGGGGCTTTCTATACGGCTGGACCCAATTGTTGGTGATCCAGACGGCCACCATCGCCGCCGTGGCGATCGCGTTCGCCAAGTTCACCGGCGTGCTGGTTCCCTGGTTCTCGTCGGCCTCCTGGCTCTGGGAGATCGGCACGTTCGGGCCCTATGCCCTGTGGTTCGGGGAACTTGGCCCTTACAGGGTCGGCCTGAACCAGCAAAATCTGTTAGCCATCCTGTCCATCGTGGCCCTGACGTGGGTGAATCTGAGAGGCCTCCATACGGGCGCGCTGGTGCAGAACATCTTCACGCTGACAAAAATGGGCGCCCTGGTGGGCGTGATTGCGCTGGGATTCCTGTTCGCCACGGACTCGGCGCTGACGGCGAACTTCGGGCGGTTCTGGGGGAGCGGCGCCGACGCCGCGGGGCCCGACGCCGATTGGGCGGGCGTGGTGACGCTGATCGCCGTGGCGATGGTGGGCTCGCTCTTCGCCGCCGACGCCTGGAACAACGTGACGTTCGTGGCGGGGGAAGTGAAAGAGCCGGAGCGGACCCTGCCGCGCTCGCTGGCGCTCGGCACCGGCCTGGTGATCGCGATCTATCTCCTGGCCAACTTGGCCTATCTCTGCGTGCTGCCCCTGGCGGGCGCGCGCGACGGCGCGACCGTACTTGACCGCGGGATCCAGTTTGCCGCGGAGGACCGCGTCGCAACCGCCGTGGCCGAGGTCGCCTTCGGTCCAGCCGGCGGCGTCATCATGGCCCTCGCCGTCATGATCTCCACCTTCGGCTGCAACAACGGCCTGATCCTGGCCGGCGCCCGCATCTACTATGCCATGGCGCGGGACCGCCTGTTCTTCGCGGGTGTTGGGGCGCTGAACAGCAATCTGTCTCCGGCTCCGGCGCTGCTGGTGCAAGGAGCATGGGCCTCCCTGCTGTGCCTGTCCGGCACGTACGGGCAGTTGCTCGACTTTCTGATCTTCTCCGTCATGTTGTTTTACATCCTGACGATCGGCGGGATTTTCGTGCTGCGCCGGACCAGGCCCGAGATGGCGCGTCCCTATAAGACGTGGGGCTATCCCGTCCTGCCCGCCGTTTATATCGTGATGGCGCTGTTCATCGAGATCCAATTGCTGCGGTACAAGCCGCAGTACACCTGGCCCGGCCTGCTCATCGTTCTGCTGGGCATGCCCGTGTACTGGGTCTGGAAGAAGGCGACGGCGAAATGAGCGCGCGCCCGAAAGTGCTGCTCTGCTGGAGCAGCGGCAAGGACAGCGCATGGACGCTGCACGCGCTGCGGCAGCAACTGGCCCATCGCTTCACGCAGGCCACCATGCTCCAATTCGGTCCGCGGTATCTACACTCCACCGGCCAGCTCTTCAAGGGCGGAGCCGACACAGGCCTCTTCCTCTTATTGACGGCGGATGAGCCGCACGATCTGCCGATTCCCGGTGAAGCGTTCAGCTTTGGCGTGCTCAAGCAGGCGCAGGCGCTGGGCGATTTTCAGGCGATGCAGCAGCGGGGCCGTCGCGCGCTGCGGCTGCATCTGCGCGGCAATCTTGAGCCGGCGCTGCGGCGCATCCTCGCCGCGGTCGATGAGGCGTTGACCGCGTCGGCCCGTCGGTAACGTGCTCTCTCGTCGCCTAGACGAGTGCCTTCATGCGAATCGTCTCGCTCATTCCCAGCGCCACTGAAATCCTCTATGCCCTTGGGTTGGGCGACCAGCTCGTCGGCGTCACCCATGAGTGCGTGTACCCTCCC
>Ga0209515_10010440_pt1 | contig 10326 bp, 13 predicted proteins | sample Subgroupgradi54m_FD_187454 | JGI IMG/M metagenome (GOLD analysis project Ga0209515, IMG submission 187454) | Subsurface groundwater microbial communities from S. Glens Falls, New York, USA - GMW60B uncontaminated upgradient, 5.4 m (SPAdes)... ...
GAGGATCGGCCTTGGCATCGAATTTTTCGAGCGAGACAATCGCTTTATCGACAAGTCGTTGGGCCAATTCTTTGGAAGGTTGGAGTCCTAAAATCGCCGGGTAGGTCGCCTTACCTTTCTTGGCGTCTCCGCCAGTCGCCTTTCCCATTTCCTCGGCACCTCCTTCCACGTCGAGGATATCGTCGGCGATCTGAAAGGCGAGGCCGATATTTTCTCCGTACTGTTCGATGGCCGAAAGATTTTCTGCGGAAGTACCGACAATTTTGGCCCCGGAGGTGACCGACACACGGATAAGACAGCCGGTCTTGTGACGATGGAGATTTTCCAAGGACGGGAGATCGATCTCCCCTTCTCTCCCTTCACATTCAAGATCGAGGGCCTGGCCGCCGGCCATCCCGCGACCTCCCGAGGCCTCCGCAATATCTTCGATCACTTTCAAAAGTGCCTCGGCGGGGACATTTTTCGAATCGGCAATGACGCCAAAGGCCTCCGTCAATAAGACATCACCGGCCAAGATCGCGGTCGCCTCGCCGAACGCCTTGTGGTTGGTCGGACGGCCGCGCCTCAAGTCGTCATTATCCATCGCCGGAAGATCATCATGGACGAGCGAATAGGTATGGATCATTTCCAAGGCGGCGCCGACCCGGATCGCCGCTTCGTAAGCAGGATCATCGGAGGAACGAACCGCTTCGAAAGAGGCCAGGACGAGAATCGGCCGAATTCTCTTCCCACCGGCGAGAAGGCTGTAGCGGACCGCTTCAAAAAGTCTCGCGAATGATCCGTCGGCGGGATGAAAATGCCGGTCGAGAAAGAGATCGATCTTTTTTCTTCGCTCTTCCAAATAGGAGGAGAGATTCATTCCTCCTCCTCTTCTTCTTCAAAAGAAAACGGGACCGCAGTCTTTTTTCCCTCTCGTCCCTTCATCAAGATCTCGACCTTTTTCTGGGCCTCGTTGAGCCGGGTTTCACACTGCTTTACAAGCCCCATCCCCTCCTCGAAAATCTTCAGAGATTCCTCAAGAGAAAGGTCCCCCTCCTCGAGTTTCTTGACAATCTCCTCGAGCTTGCGAAGGGAGGCCTCAAAATTGACCGATTTAGTCTTGACCATCTTGCCTTTTCTTAGCGGTTACCCGGGCGAGAAGTCCACCCTGAAAAAGTCTTACATCGATCGGATCGCCGATCCGGATGTCGGAGGCGCGACGCAGCGAACGGGTGTCGCCGTGGCGGGTGGCGATCGCGTAGCCTCGTTCCAAAATCGCCAAGGGGTTGAGCGACTTCAGATGTTCCTTCATCCGGGCGACTGTTTCTTGGGCGAATCCGAGACGGTGCCGCACCTCGCCGATCATCTGTTCCCGAAGATGATCGAGACGAAGGAGTTTTTCCGTCAACTGTCTCCCCGGATCGCGGAAATATCCGTCCCATTGACGAAGAAGCAGACGCGCCTCTTCGATCTTCCTTTCGATCGCTTGGTGAAGACGATGCCGGGTCTCTTCCAAACTAAAAAGGAGATCTTCTTTGACCGGCACGGCCAATTCGGCGGCGACGGACGGGGTCGGGGCGCGGAGATCGGCGACAAAATCGGCGATCGTAAAATCGGTCTCGTGGCCGACAGCGGAAATGATCGGAATCCGGGAGGCGACAATCGCTCGGGCGACCACTTCTTCATTGAAGGCCCAGAGGTCCTCGATCGATCCCCCTCCCCTGCCGATCATTAAAAGGTCCAGATCGTCGCGTTCATTCATTTCTCGGATCGCCTGAGCAATCTCGGAGGCTGCCCCTTTTCCCTGAACCAGAACGGGATTTAAAAGAATCTGAATATTGGGAAAGCGGCGTGTGAGGACATGGATCATATCCCGAATCACCGCCCCTGTGGGAGAGGTCACGATCCCGATCTTTTGCGGAAAAGGGGGAATCGGTCTTTTGCGACCCGGATCGAAAAGCCCCTCCGCCTCCAATTTTTTCTTCAACTGTTCAAAGGCCAATTGAAGCGCCCCGACCCCTTTCGGCTCCAACTGTTCGACGATCAGCTGATATTCCCCTCGCGGTTCGTAGACGGAAATCCGGCCGTAGCCGAGTACTTGGAGTCCGTTTTCAGGACGAAATCGGAGCTGTTGGTTGGAACCCCGGAACATCACGGCCCGAATCTGGGCCGATTCGTCTTTGAGGGTGAAATAAAAATGGCCGGAGCTGGCCGGTTTGAAGTTGGAAATTTCCCCCGCGATCCAAACGTCGGGATAGTGTTCTTCGAGAAGATCCTGAATTTTGCGGGTAATCTCCGAAACGGTGTAGATTTTCACGCAACGAGACTCAGTCGTCGACGGGCCGCCGGTTCCTTTTCCAAAACCCCCATGATGGTCGAGTCATCCGAGGTCGAACGGTTCATCTGAGAAAAATCCCGTTCAACCACCTCTCGCGTCATCTCGATCCCGTAGCTCGCCAAAATTCGGGAAACTTCTTCGAACCGCCCTTCGATGGCGTTTTTGACGGAGACAAAACCGTGTCGCGCCGCCTTCGCGCGATTCCAGAACGAGAAGGGGTTCATTTCGAAGAAAGTGAAATCATCTTCTTTCGGCTCGATCAGGATCACGTCCCCCTTGAAATTGCGATCGGCCTTCATCTGGTCGATGAAGTAGCGAATACGGGTATGGAAGATCGTCCGGAAGACCTGATTGAAAATCATGAGCAAGCCGCTGTCCGAGATTCGGCGACTCTTGGTGACATACTTGTCCTCTTCACGGAGGTATTCCAAGACAACGCGATTGGAATAAGGGCGAAAGGGGTTGTAACAGATCACGAGTTCGGCCCCCTTACGGATCGCCAGGTCCATATTCGTCGTCCGTTTCACCCCCCCATCGATGTAATCGATCCCCTTGATTCGGGGCGGTTTATAAAAGAGCGGAAGGGCCGCGGAGGCCATGACCGCCTCAGAAATCGTGGTATCATGCCGCTCGTCCGGGCCGAAGATCGCCCGTTCCGCCGTATCCAATTCCGTTGCCACAATGTAGAGAGATTTTCCCCGACTCTTTTTCAAGGCCTGAAAATCATTCGCCAGATGATTCTTCTCCATATTTTTTCGAAGATATTGCTCAAGACGGGAGCCATCGAAGAGTCCCGAGGGGAGCATCTCCCAAATGGACGGCATCGTTCGGGTCGAGTAGATCACCTTGGCGAGCGGCCGGAGCAAATTTTCAAAACTGGAATAACGGGGTTCCGAACAGAATTTTAGGAAATTTTCTTTGAGCGGTCCCCAAAGTTTCGGGAGGGCCAGCGTGGAATCGTATAAAATCCCCGGAAGATAGGTGAGACGGCGATAAAAATAGGAAAGCGGCCGTTCGATGAATTCGCGAAGATTCGGCCAATAGACGTGAAAGGGTGAAAGTTGATCGAAACTGTCGGAAGAGCCGTCGAGGCTTTTGAGCATCTCCTCCGGGGAGATTCCCCCGGCCAGAGGGGCCGCCAGAAATCCTCCGGCCGAGACGCCGACATAAATATCAAAATCGGTGACCTTACGATTGACAAGGAAATCGTTGAGCGCCTTGAGACCGCCGACTTTAAAGGTCCCCCCGGTGATCGCCCCGCCTGCCAAGACAAGCGCGACCTTCGCGTTCGGTTTTTTCTTGGTGAGATCCCCTTTTTGAATGATCGTTAAGCCCAAGGTGGATCAAGCCGACCACATTTGACACGCTGTGTAAAGATGAAAAACGACGACTATTTTTTTAAAAGGTCGGGACGTTTCTTTTGGGTTCGGAGGAGCGATTGTTCGCGGCGCCAGATCTCAATTTTCTGATGATCACCGGAGAGAAGGATGTCCGGAACCTTCGAACCTCGAAAGTCGGGAGGCCGCGTGTATTGAGGGTATTCGAGAAGAGGATTCGCAGGGGCAAAAGATTCATCAAGGAGAGACTCCTCTTTGCCGACCACGCCGGGCACGAGCCGCGAGACCGCATCGACGAAAACCATCGCGGCAAATTCACCGCCGGTGAGAATATAGTCCCCGATCGAAACCTCCTCGTCGATAAAATTTTCGATGACCCTTTCGTCAACTCCTTCATAACGTCCGCAAAGGAGGATCAACTGATCGTAGGCGAGATAATCCTTTAAATGTTTTTGGTTCAGAGGCCTTCCTTGGGGGGAAAAATAGATCCGTCGGACCTTTTTACCGGAAATCTGAGTCGCCTCGATCGCCGCCACGATCGGCTCCGGCTTCATCACCATCCCGGGACCGCCGCCGTACGCCACATCGTCAACCGTTCGATGCTTATCGGTCGAAAAGGAACGAATGTCGTGAATACGAACATCGATCAACCTCTTGGAAACCGCTCGTGAGAGAATTGAAGAAGAAAAGGGCGAATCAAAAAGGGGAGGAAAAAGGGTCAGGATGTCAAATTGAGGGGGCATGGTTCGTCCTTCGACGGGCTCAGGAGTCTCACCATGCTACTTCTAAGCGGTTGCCCGCTTCAAAATCTGCTTTACCGCCTCTGTGGGCCGCGCCCCGCGTTTGAGCCAAAGGTCGACCTTCTCTCGATTCACCTTTGCCTTCACGGTCCCTTCCTGAGGATCGTAGGTCCCGACAACATCCAGAAATTTCCCCTCACGAGGCGCCGCAGAGGGGGAAACCACCACGCGATAGAAGGGTCTTTTCTTCGCACCAAACCGGGCCAGACGTATCATCGTTCGCATTTGAGCGCTTCTCCTTTTGAACCGGCGGACATTAGAAACCCGCCCCGGTTCTGTCAATGGGTATTAATGGCTTTTTTCAAACCGGGTGATCTCCTTTTCCTGCCTCAAGGTCAGCCCGATCTCGTCGAGGCCGCGGATCAGGTGCTCTTTCACCGCCCGGTCGATCTCGAAATGGAATGAGATCTCCTCGGCGGTGTGCAGAGTCACTCGCTGCTCTTCGAGGTTGACGGTCGCCTCGAGCCCCGGAAATCGCCCCACCATCTGAAAGATCTCCTCCACCTCGGCCTCTTTCAATTCAATATTGAGAAGCCCGTTTTTGACGCTGTTGTTGTGAAAAATATCGGCGAAGGCGGGAACCTCTGCACGACGTGGGGCGATAATCGTTCGAAGTCCGTATTGCACGAGCGCCCAGACGGCGTGCTCTCGTGAAGAGCCGCAGCCGAAGTTGTTTCTCGTCACCAAAATCGATGTGTCGTGAAACTCCGGACGGTTGAGTTCGAAATTCGGATCTGATTTTCCGTCCGGAAGATAGCGCCAATCAAAGAAAAGGCTTTCCCCAAAACCGGTCCGTTTGATCGATTTCAAAAACTGTTTGGGAATAATCTGATCGGTATCGACATTGGCCCGGTCGAGTGTTGCGAGGATTCCTCGATGAGTTTTGAACGGTTCCATTAATGACTCCACTTCCTTATATCAACAAAATGTCCTTCGATCGCCGCGGCGGCAGCCATTTCGGGACTGACCAAATGCGTCCGCCCCCCCTTCCCCTGGCGTCCTTCGAAGTTGCGATTCGAGGTCGAGGCGGCCCGCTCGCCGGGTTGTAAATAATCGGGATTCATCGCGAGACACATGCTGCAACCCGACTCCCGCCATTCGGCGCCTGCCGCGGTAAAAATTTTATCGAGCCCTTCGACCTCCGCCTGTTTCTTCACTTGCTGCGAACCCGGCACGATCAGCGTCTTGACCTTCGGCGAAACTTTTTTCCCTTTAAAAATCTTTGCCGCATTCCGAAGATCCTCGATCCGGCTGTTCGTACAGCTTCCGATAAAAACAACATCGACCGGGATGTCGGTGATTTTCATCCCGGCCTTCAGCCCCATGTAAGACAACGCATGTTCGGCGTCTTTTTTGGCGAGTCCCGGGACTTTATCAGGATCGGGCACGGTGCCGTCGACATCGACCACCATGCCGGGGCTGGTCCCCCAGGTGACTTGAGGGGCGATCTTCGACACATCGATCGTCAACGAGCGATCAAACTTTGCCCCCGGATCGGTCGCCAGTTTTTTCCACGAAGCGATCGCCTTCTCCAAATCTTTTCCCTTCGGGGCATAGGGTCGCCCCGGCTGGGATAAGTAGACGAAGGTCGTCTCATCCGGTGCGATCAATCCCGCCTTGGCTCCCGCCTCGATCGACATATTACAAACCGTCATTCTCTCTTCCATCGATAGAGAACGGATCGCCTCACCGGCATATTCCAAAACATACCCGGTCGCTCCGGCGGTGCCGATTTCTCCGATTAATTTTAAAATCAAATCCTTGGCGGTCACCCCCGGTGATCGTTTGCCGACGAAATCGACAAAAAAGGTCTTCGGTTTCTTTTGACGAAGTGTCTGGGTCGCCAGGACATGCTCGACCTCCGAGGTCCCGATCCCGAAGGCGAGCGCCCCGAAAGCTCCATGGGTCGAGGTATGGCTGTCACCGCAAACGATCGTATTCCCCGGCAGCGTCAGCCCCAGCTCCGGACCGATGACATGGACGATTCCCTGCAGATCGCTTTGAAGATCGTAAAGGGTGATACCGAATTCGGCGCAATTTTTACTCAGCGTCTCGACCTGAGCCCGTGAGATCTCATCCTTGATATTGTAGCGGTCGACCGTCGGGATATTGTGATCCATCGTCGCAAAGGTGAGATCGGGACGGCGCACCTTCCGCTTCGCCAAACGAAGCCCTTCAAAGGCCTGCGGGCTGGTCACCTCGTGAACCAGGTGGCGGTCTATATAAAGGAGGGTGGAATCGTCCTCCAACGTGGAAACGACATGCGATTCCCAGACTTTGTCAAAGAGAGTCTTTGGCATTTTCGACGATTTCCTTATTTCCTTCTTCCACATAGTGATCATACCAATCCTTGAGCCGCATCTTATGGAGACGGCGCCGGCACCGTGGGCAGGAAATCTTGGTTTCGGTCAGGAGGACATTGGCGCTGACTCGACAAACCTGGATCGGATAGCTTCGCCGACACTGGCGGCAGTAGAGCTGTTCAGGGAATTCCGGTAATATTTCTTCACCCATCTTGTTTTAGAAACTATAAGGATGTAGCCTCCAAGGCAAGTATGAACCTCCTTCTTGTGATTAAACTCGCCACCTTCGCCGGCGGCTGTTTTTGGTGTATGGAGCCTCCTTTTGAAAAACTCAAAGGGGTTCAACAGGTTGTTTCCGGCTATACCGGCGGCAAAAAGGAGAATCCGACCTACGAACAGGTCTCCATGGGAACGACCGGACATGCCGAGGCGGTCCAGGTCTCCTATGATCCCGCTCAGGTCAGTTATCAGGAGCTCCTCGAAATCTTTTGGCGGAGCATTGACCCGACCGACGCCGGCGGCCAATTCGCCGATCGCGGCTCCCAGTATCGGACAGCGATCTTTTATCACAACGCCGAGCAAAAGAAGCTCGCGGAGGAATCCAAAAAGAAGGTCGCCGCCTCCGGCCGTTTTCAGGGAACGATCGCCGTTGAGATCTCCCCAGCCGGTCCTTTCTATCCCGCCGAAGGCTACCATCAGGATTATTGGAAAAAGAATCCGGTCCGCTATGAGCAATACCGCAAAGGCTCCGGCCGCGATTCGTTCCTGAAAAAGATCTGGGATAAAGGAAAAGCAGACCTCCAGAAAAAGCTGACCCCGCTGCAGTATCACGTCACCCAAGAAGAAGGGACCGAACCGCCGTTTCAAAACGAATATTGGGACAATAAAAAAGAAGGGATCTATGTCGACGTCGTCTCGGGCGAACCCTTATTCAGTTCAAAGGACAAATTCGACTCCGGCACCGGCTGGCCGAGTTTCACGAAACCGATCGATTCCGGAAAAATCGTCGAAAAAACCGACGAGAGCTTCTTCATGAGCCGAACCGAAGTCCGAAGCCAATCCAACTCCCACCTAGGCCACCTCTTCCCCGACGGCCCCGGCCCCGGCGGCATGCGATACTGCATCAACTCCGCTTCCTTACGATTCATTCCGAAAGAGGATCTGGAAAAGGAAGGCTACGGACAGTTTAAGAAGCTTTTCGAGACAGGAATCGACTCAGCTTCTCCAGCCCCTCGCGAAGCGACGATTCCTCCGTCAAAAAAGAAATGACGAGGTGGGTTCCTTTTTCGTAATCGTAAAAATATCCCGGATGGACGAAGATTCCCTCTTCTTCCATCAGGCGGATCACCAGATCTTCTTCTGACAAACGAGAGTCGAGGGCCATCATGAGATAAAATCCCCCCATCGGTTCGACAAAACCGACTTGCGGAATTTCCTTTAAAAGAGAAATCGCGATTTTCCGGCGTCGAGCAACCTCTGTCCGGTAAGAGGCGATGAAACTTTGTCTTTCCTCAAAAAGCACCGGCAACGCTTGTTGGATCGGCGTATGGCAGGAAAGAAACGTGTCGGCCATGGTTTCGAGTCGATCGACAGCCGATTCCACGAGATCTTTTTGTCCGGTGATGGCGATCCATCCTAGCTTCAAGGCCGGGAGGGCGAACATTTTTGAAATTCCGTTCAAGGTGAAGCAGAGATCCGGTTTCGCGACCGCCATCGGTCGTGGAAATTTGGGAAACTTTCCGGCGCCGAAATAAAATTCAGAAAAGACCTCATCGCAGATAAGCGGGATCTTTTTTTCATTCGCCCAGGAAACGATTCTTTGAATCTCTTCGACGGAGGCGACCGAGCCGGTCGGGTTGTTCGGGGAAATCAGGACAATTCCCCGGGTTGTCTTATCGGTCGCTTGCTCAAGCGCCTCGACATCGACCTTCCAATTGGATTTTTCCAGCAGCGGATAGTGCCTCAAAGAGACTCTGGCCATTTCGGCGATATGATGAAAAAGGGGATAAGAAGGACAAGGGATTAAAAAGTGATCGCCCGGTTTCCCCAAAAGACTGAACAGATAAAGAAAAGACTCACTCGTGCCGGAGGTAAGGATCAAATTTTCCGGGTCGACCTCCGCGTCCTGCCGCCGATAATAATCGCTGATCGCCTGCCTTGCCTCGAGAAGTCCTTTCGGATGAGGCTGATAACTTGGAGCATCAAAAAACTTTTGATAAGCCTCTTTCAGAATCTTTTCGGGAAAATAAAAGCCGTTCTCCACCGGATTTCCGGAAAAGAGCCGGAGGATCTCCTTCCCTTCGGAAATAAGCCGACGATAGGTCTCTTCGATGCGGTTGAGGTGTTCCATGGAGGCTCAAGCCTGTGTGAGTCTTTATTCCTGATTCAACGGGGTCCGGTCAAAATAAACTTCGTTTCGACGGATGAGTCCCGCGGAATCGAATTGAACGGTGCAGACTCCGAGGCATTCGATGACCTTCTCTCCGACCGGAATCCGCGCGTGCCATTTATTGAGGAATCCGTCCTCCATCGGAAAAGCCTCCAGGTGGGTCCAGATCCAATGGGGGTTGCGACCGAGAAGCCTCTTGAAATATTCCAAAATCGCTGGCCGTCCTTTAACCCCGTTGCGGATCACCGGATCGGAATAGAGCGCCTCCTCCGAATAAAACGCAGCCAACTTCTCCGGTTGATTTCCGCTCCAAGCTGGCAGCCATCGGTCGCAGAATTTTTTGGCTTCGGAGGGGGTCATTGGTGTTTTTTAAAACGACCGGAAAATAAAGCGGCGCAACCGATAATCTGAAAAGAAAGCAGATCCAGATATTTTTCCAACATTTCTTTCAACCCCTCCGGAGAATCTTGTTGATTCGAAAAAATCCCCTTTCTGTTATAAAAATCCATCAATCTCCTCGCCACCCAACTTCTTTCGACACCGGTTCCCAACAAAGTGGCTCCAAAAACCATCGCTTCCGAGGACAGAAACGGGGATAAATGGCCAAAGATCACTCCTTTTGCTTCCATATCTCCGGGAAGACAATGGAGGAGATAAGTCATACTCAAAGAATCAAAGGGAAACACTTCTTTTCCAAGGGGCTTCATAAACGTCGTCCGAGACGACATCGATCCAAGTAGCAGCCCGTTCCGACTCCGACATCCAAATGATTCGGCGTCGCGTGACGATCGTAGAGACTTTGGATATGGGCGGTGGAGCACTCCCAAATCAAGGGATTGGAGATTCCAAGGACGGTCAGATCATAGAATGCCAATGTGTTTCTTCCATAAACGGCCTGTCCCGGCGCTGTATCCATAAGAATGTGTGCTCCCAGACTTACAATGGTCGGATGCCTCAGCTCAAGAAATGCTTTATCGCGTTAAGATCCTGATTTCCTAGCCGAAAAAGCATCCGTGGGTATCCCGGTCGACTAGCTCGACAAAGGTCTCCAAGGCCTTTACCTCCGGCTTGGGAGGATACTCAAGCCATTTAAGAACTCGCTTTCAATTGGCATGCTTCGAAGACATGATAACGGCTTGAAGAGAATAAATAAGTATCGTGTCCCCCGAATTCACAAGAA
>Ga0209515_10010442_pt1 | contig 10326 bp, 6 predicted proteins | sample Subgroupgradi54m_FD_187454 | JGI IMG/M metagenome (GOLD analysis project Ga0209515, IMG submission 187454) | Subsurface groundwater microbial communities from S. Glens Falls, New York, USA - GMW60B uncontaminated upgradient, 5.4 m (SPAdes)... ...
CCTCGATCCCGCTCGCGCAAGTCCACGCCATGTCGATCCGCACCCGCGAAATTACCGAAACCGCAAACGTCCCGTCGCGCGAAGGGTTAGCGGTCGATCTCGACATTTCGCTACTCTACAGCCTGACCCCTGCGGGCGCCGCCGATGTCTACAAAACGATCGGTCTCGATTACGAACGCGTCGTCGTGATTCCGCAAATGCGTTCGGTGGTGCGTGGGGTCACGTCCGACTTCGACGCCGAGGCGCTCTACACCTCGGGCCGCGAACAAATTTCCACGCAGATGTTCGATCAACTCTCGGCGCAACTCAAAGATCGCGGCGTGAAGGTCGAAAAGGTTTTGTTGCGCAACGCGAAACTCCCGGAAATTGTCGCGACGGCGATTCAAAATAAACTCAAAGCAAAACAGGAATCCGATCAGATGCAATTCGTGCTGACGCGCGAAAAGAGTGAGGCCGATCGGAAAAAAATCGAGGCCGACGGCATCGCCGAATATCAAAAACGGATTGCCACCGGCATCACGCCCGATTTTTTGCGCTGGTACGGCGTGGAAGCGACCAAAGAACTCGCGAAAAGTCAAAACGCCAAAATCGTCGTCATCGGCAGCGGCAAAGACGGCCTGCCATTAATCTTGGGTGGAAATAACTGATAACGACAAATCAACTACTTAGCCATTGGGGACAGTCCCCGAAGTGTAACTGATAGAAAAATCAGACATTTTTTTTGAGCATCTCATTCGGATTATGACTGTCCTTTCCGCGGCTGTGCGAAATTGGACGGCGCCGGTTCTGCGCAGTATGCATGCGCGTGCGGTCGGGGCTGGAGTGAAAATATTACCGACCTATTTCGAAGCGCTCGCGCAGTGGCGAGCGTTGGTGCACAGCGGGGTGCGTGCGACCACGGCGTTGTGGTCCACACCGTTCCCGTCGGATGCCGCGCCGCATGCCATCACACGCAGCGCGTATATCGGCGCGCAGACGAGCAGTGCAATTTTTCTGGCGCCGTATCTGGTGGGCGCGTTGTACGCGCTGCATCCCACGCGACAATTTTTGCGGCCGCTCGAAGCGATGACCTTGGTGGGGGATTATTTCGAATTGCTTCGCACCGATCTCGCCGAGGCGGGGCGCTATTACCCGGTCAGCATGCTGCGTCCCAACGATCACGATGTCGCGTGGTCGCGCATTGCGACCTCTACCACGATGCAAGCGGCAGTCATTGCCGGTCGCGCACTGGCGCGTGAACGCGTGCGCGCAACGCCCGACGGTCAGCGTGCGGTGAATTTTCATTGGATGGATTGGGACCACGATCCAATCGGCGAGGCGTGGATCGCGCTTACCATGATGTTGTTCGCGGATCTGTATGGCGCCATGCAACGGCGTGTGATTCCGCCGATCGTCGATGGATTGCGTCAGTCCGCCCCCCGCGATCGCACCGTGCAACCGCGATTGATCGTCGAATTCGGCAGCGGTGCGGGGTGTTGTGCGCGCGATCTGCGCGATGCGCTGGATTGGCACGGCATGAACGATGTGCGCATGATCTTGTGTGACACGAGTGCGCCGATGCGCGCCATGATGCAGACCCGATTCGCCAACGATCCGCGGTTGGTGGTGCGTGCCGATGATATGCGGCAGACGCAACTGCCGGACGCGAGCGCCGATGCCATTGTCATCATGAACACGCTCCACGAATTTTCGCGCACAGATCGAGAACGGATTGCCGCCGAGGCGCGGCGTGTGGTGCGGTCCGGCGGACGAGTCGTGGTGCTCGATTCCCGCCAAGGCGGCACCGGCTACGATGCGCAACTCAAGAATTTCCCCGCCGATCTCAACGAACCATTTCATCCGGATTATTGCCGCACGCCGATTCCCGATCTGTTCGAAGACACCGGTCTGCGGTATCTCCCCAAATCGTACGCTCCCGCCTTCCTCGCCGAGCGCTGGGTATTTGAGCGGGAGGAGTGATTTTTTTGACTTCCGTGTTCCCGAAAAACGCATTACGAAGAACGTGAACGAAAATTTGCCGCCGCAAATTTTGCGGGCCCATAGCTCAATGGTCAGAGCCGCCGGCTCATAACCGGATGGTTCCAGGTTCGAGTCCTGGTGGGCCCACCAGAAAAATTATTTCCCCGCGTGGAAACGCTTGATGGGCACGGGCATCGATTCGCGCAGACAGGTGTCTTTGCAAACGGGACAGTGGCCGGGGCCCTCGCATTCCGGGCGGGACGACCAGAATTGCGCGAGGACTTCGCGAGCGCAATGATTGTCCGAGGTCATGAATTTGAGAAAGTCGAGCAGCTTGGCACCGGTTTCGGAACTAATGAGATGTTCGATCTTGCAGGTGTCCACTTCCGCCTGATGTGACTTCACCAATAAAATTTCTTCCAGGAACCGTCGCAGCACGACTTTCTTGCTCACGATTTCTGCAGCGAGTCGTTCGCCTTTGTCGGTGAGGCGTACGAATTTGTTGGCGTCTTCTTTGATGAAGCCTTTGTCGATGAGCGCGTGCAGTCCAATCGAGGCGCTGGAGCGCGCGATGTTGAGTTTTTTGGCGACGTCAGTGGTGCGGGCGTAGCCTTGCTCGGCCGTCAGATCGCGCACCGCAATCAGATAATGCGCCGCACTGTGCGTGAGTTCGTTCGATTCGAATTCTTTCCAGACTTCCATGCGCTCCATTCCTCGTTCCTAGCGACGCGACCGGCGGTCGTCAATCCCTTTGGGGGCGACAGCGGCACGCTAGCACAAATTGATGACAGTGGCGTCTGGCAGTGCGCGTTGCAGTTCTTCGAGAAGGGCGGCGGCGTGGGCGTGTTGGGCCTTGTTGCGCACGCGCTCATCTTGATCCGCGGCATCCTGTGCAATCGGTATCAGCACCGCGTAACCGGCGGCACCAAAAAATGCCGCGGCGAGGAGCGCCGATCCAATAATCGGAGCGGCCAACCCGCACGCCATCTCGCCCACGTAACCGATCGCGCTATCGAGGTATAACTCGCGACGCCCATACGGGGCAGGCGGGGGCGACTTTTGTGCGACCAGCGCACGCGCCGCGTGACGCACCATGAAACCGAACGCGGCGCTAAAACCAAGCAACGACGTGGCGATGTTGGTGAAAAGACCCGACGATTTTCCCATCAACGGTTCGTAGACTTCTGGCGCCAAATGTTTTTTTGCGAGGCGCTGCAATCGAATCGCCAGATCCGTGCGTGCAGCGGCAACCCGCAAACACTGATCGAACGCGGCTGCGCTGGCTGTGTACTTTCCCGCCGCAAACCACATGTCCGCCGCGCATTCTGCCGCCGCGGCCGCTAAATTGCTGGCATCAGTCCCGAGCGCGCGCGGTCCCGCACTTTCGGCATACGCCAGTCGCGCGGATTCATACAGCTCCGCCGCCGTAGTCCATTGTGCACACTGTCGCGCCAAATCCGCCGCCTCCAGCGTGCCATGTCCCACGTCGGACCATTGTTCTGCAGAGCGATATTGCGCGATGGCGGAACGATAGACGCCGACGGCGTCTGCAACATGGGCGACCACGGCCGTGCTGCGTCCGTTGAGGAACGCCGACGTCGCGGCCGCACTCAAACACCGGGCGCGATCGATCTGTTCGCCAATGCTGGTTGCGCCGCACAATTCGTGGGCGTAGCGCAAAGAATCGGATTCCAGGATGGACGGTGGCGGTTCTGGAATGGCATGATGAACCACGCGATGCGCCGCATTCAGAGTTCGCCACGGGATTGGTCCGCGTACAATCGCCATAATTCTTCCATCTCCTCATTAATAGTATCGGCAGTGCGCGGGGAAAGTTGCGTCGCGCGTAAAAAATAAAAAAATACCTGCCAATAACGACTGGGGACGTTCCACGGTATGAGAAGTTGCTGAAATTATTGGGGGGATTTGGTGGTTTTTTGGAAGATAATTGGGTGTGATTTGCCCCGCAATAATTTTTCAAAATTATTTTCTGATGGGCCGCGAAAGAACACAAAGAACATCAAAAAAAACACTCCACCACTTTGTGAGGCGGACATTACAGGGGCTCACGTCGCCCCCTCCACCGGCAAAGCCGGATGGAAGCAAGCTCGGAAGGAGAACATCACTACCGCGCAGTTTGCCTTCAGCCACTGGCTGAAGTTTGCCTGCTTGCTCCCCCTCAGCGGCGCACGTGCGCCTGTAAAAAACACGTCCACCTCATGGTGAGGCGCCCGGGGCTCGAACCCGGGACCCACGCCTTAAAAGGGCGATGCTCTACCAGCTGAGCTAGCGCCTCACTATGAAGTGGAAGGGGGCGTCCATAACGAACGTGCATCGGATTGCCAAGTGGAAAGTCATGTGATTTTTGCGCGCTCTTCGCTTTATTTTCCCTGAGCGAATTTTTTGGTGTGCCCGTAATTTCGCTGAAAGCGATTGCTGCGTGCGGACGAACTTTGCGTGGTGCGGCGGAAATCGTCGCTAATGCGATGTTCATCGGCGCATTTCACGCACAGCCATTTCTTCGCCACATATTTGTTCGGGTGATCGTAATATTCGACGTCTTGCGTAAACCCGTCGCAAAACTCACATTGGTTGCGGATTTCGTGACCTTCGCGTTCTTTGTCGAGCTTCACCGCCGTGCGCGTGCGCTCCTTCACCTTGACTTGTTCGCTCGCAAAAAATCCGGCGTTCTGCAGGGCCTTCTTGAGTTGATCCATAGCGCCGCGGGATTAATCACGCCGTCACGCATGAGTCAAGGACAGCCGCTGCCTTGATACGGCGGATCGTAGACGAAAAATTCCTCGGCCGAGCGCGGATCGCGTTCGGAAATATTTTCGGCCCGGGGATTGAACGCGCGATTTTTACGATCGCACTGTGCGGCGTCGAGTGCAAAGGCCGTCAGCCCATTGCCGGTGTTGCCGATGAGGGAGAAGCAGTGACTGTTCGATTGTTGCACTTCGATCCACGAAATAAATGGACTGCACATGATTTGGCTGGCGGATGCTTCCTGCCCTGGGCACGGTCTGTTTTGTGATTTACAAAACAGCGCGCCGTAGGTGAGCAAGCCGTCGGGTTGCGGAACATTCACGCCGGATTGGTTGCGCCCCTGACACATAATACCGCCATCGGCGAGTGGCCAGTCGCTGCATTGCGTGCCCGAAATCTGCCAGTTGGGGCCGCCGTTGCTGGGCCGTTCCACGCGCAATTGGCCGTCGACATAATAGAATAGACTATTGGCCTTGCCATCGCGCACATTCCAGCGCGCCTCGGTGAGGCTCATTTTTTGACCCAGCGGAATACCGCTCGCGAAAATCAAGTCGTGAATGCTTGCCGCATGATAACTGGATCGATCCGCGTCGCGCGGAATCTGGCTGATCGCAACGACGGTTGTTGGCTCTGCAGGCGCCTGATAGTTCGCATCGATACTGCGCGCCGCGACGATATTATCCCAAAATTCATTCGATTGCCTTTCCGTCTCGCGGCATTTCACATCGGTCGAGCACCATCCTGGTCCACCCATATTGATCTCCTCTCGCAGTTGTCTCAGCCGCAGAACTGCATCAGTACTAGGTTTGCTGTCAATGTTATTGTCGGTGATTGGTTAAAAAAAATTGCTTATTGCGTGGTGTCTGTCGTTGTATCCGCCGTTCCGTCGTCGTTGAAATGGGAATCGGAGGAATCTTCGCCGTTGGTGGTAAGGAAGTTGGTGAGTGCGCTGGCGCCGCAGGTATCGACCTTGTCCTGACAGCAATCGCCGCGCAGATCACAATCGGCATCGCAACCGCATTGCAAATCTGGATCGGAGTCGACGCAATAATCGCCACCGCCCGTGCGCTGGCACGAGAGCGGATTGAAGGCAATCGTCGCCTGCGCACCGAGCGTTGCGGCCTGCGCGTCAATGATGGCGGCATCCTGCGCGGCATAATCGGTATTCGGATCGACGGCATTCAGCACGGTGAATGCGTCGGTCTCGGCATTATCTCCGGCGGGCGTCGTGTCGTAAATGTCGATGGATTCCGTCACGAACGTCACGAGGTTGCTGACTTCGGTGGTGGCGTCGCCGTCACTGCCCACGAGTTTGTTCCAAAACGCGGCGTCGGCCTTTTCGAACGCCTGGGCCATAAATTCGCCGGTCGTCGTATCGTCGCCCGGTGTGGCGGTGATGGTATTAATCGCGGATTCAATGACCGTGGCGGCATTGGCGTCGTTGTCGGCGGCGGCCACGAGTTTCGGCGTGAGAAAGATCGAGAGCGTGTCGCCCAGGGTTTCGGTGTCCGTGGCCGAGGCCGAGTCGCTGATCTTCATGGCCTGCGCCAGGCCCACGGTGGTGGCAATGAAATGGTCGGTGGCCAACATGGCCACGATTTCTTCCGTGGGATGATTGGCCAGGGCCGCAATGAGCGTGGCAGCGGTGTTGTCGGAGATATCGTCGAAGGTGGTGTTGGCGGCGAGGACATCCAACGCGCCCTTAAACAGTTCGGTCGTCTTGGCATCGCCGAGTAAATCGTTCGTCGTGAGGGTGGCGAGATCCGCATCGTCGTGCAGTACGCCCGTAATGACACTCATCGTGGTGGCCGAGGTATTTTCGTCGGCCGTAAACAATAAATTGATGGCGTCCTCTGTGGCCGTGCCGTCTTCCAGCGCGGCGGCGCCATTCAAATCGCCGACCTCTTCGATCAAGGTGGCGAGCGAGGCATCGACGCGCCGTCCGGTTGCGGTCGTGCCGGAATTCACCGCGGTGCCAACGGCCCGCACGAGTTCAGCAAATCCCCGCGCGGCCGGAATGGTGCCGTCGCCCGTGGATTTGAGCGGATTGACGCCCGTGCCGCGATAGAGCAACAACGATTCCACCGTGCGTTCGGTATCGATCGTGGCATTGCTGGTGGCCGCGTCGGTGGCCGTTGCCGTGGCCTCGACGGTCGCGCGGACTTGATTCACGGTCGCCACCTGTGTGATGGCCCCACCATTCGCGTTAGTGGCCGTGCAGCGAACATGATACGTGAGCGTGTCCTGCGCCCCGGTATTCGTGGAGTCGACCAGATCGGCGTCATCCACCAGAAATAAAATGCTGCCATCGGAGGCGACGGTGCCGGTGGCGATTTCATCAAAATGGGCATTCGATAAACTGCAGGTGCCGTCGGTTGCGGCGACATCGGTCCGGATCGATTTGCCCGCCGACTTTCCGTGGTGCGGAGCCAGTGATTTTTTCGAAGTGGCGGCGGCCGGCATTTTCAGCAAGCCTTTGACAAACAACCGTTGCGGTTTTTGCCCGGTCGCTTTACCGCACGCCAGGCCACCCACAGCGGTGAGGCATGCGAATATACAGACGTAAGCAATATGAACGTGTTCCCGTCGCAGCATGTGTATTCTCCTACTTCACTTTTTTGGTGCGTGTGCCGGTTACTACAGCAAGAGTAGGGCCAACGGGCATTTTGCAGATTTGGTAATTGTTGTACGGTGTTAGTCACAGTGAGGTTTGCGCGCAGCGGGTGGGAGTTTTTTCTGGCGTTCTCAAACGAACCCTGCGTGGCAGCTAACTATCCGTGGATGCTCAAGGATTTTTGACGGTCGAGAATCTCAGTGCAATTGTACTGCGCGCGGTAACATTTGCCTCCGTGGTTCGCGCAAATCTTGCGTCGCCGCGCCGGATCCTTTATAGGCTTTCGCCCAATGCGCTCGGTATTGCGGCCTATCTTCTGGTGTGCGGTGGTGGGTTCCCTCCTCTGTGGTGGGTCGTCGGTGGCGCTGGCCAAGTGCAAAGTTTTTCTGAAATTTAAAACCATCAAGACCGCGCATTTTGCGATTCACTATTACCCCGAAGAAACCGCCGCGGCCCGGCAACTCGTGTCGATCAGCGAGGAGGCCTACGACATCGTCACGCGTCAGTTTGGTATCCGCCCCAAAAGCGTCACGGAAGTCATTCTGTTGAATCATCACGATACCGCGCAGGGTTTTTCGAGTCCCGTTCCCTATAATCTGATGGTGCTGCGCACCACGCCGCCGTTGGCCGACAGTCCGCAGGCCGATTACGATCAGTGGCTGAAATCGCTGTTTGTGCACGAATACACGCATATCGTGAATTACCGCGATACGCATTTCCCGGCCACAATTTTAAAACCAATTTTTGGAACGTTCGTGACGCCGAATTTGCTCACCCCCGCGTGGCTGCGCGAGGGCGTGGCGTCCTATGTGGAAACGTCGGCCAGTCGCCGTGGGCCCGGTCGCTCCGCCTACACCGACATGATTTTGCGGACCGATATTCTGCGCCAGCAATTTTTGCACGTCGATCAAATGGCCGGGACGGGATTCGCGTGGCCCGCGGAAGTCGCCCCCACGGTGTATGGCGAGCGATTCTGGGAATATCTCTCGGCGCACTACGGTGCCGACACGGTGGCGCGGTTTAGTCACAAATACGGGTCGTCGCTGGCGTTTTTTTCACTCAACCGGAAGGCGAAACGTGTTTTTCACAAAACGTTTTATGAGTTATGGCGCGAATGGAAAGAGTCGCTGGAGGCCCACTACATGGGCGTAAAAGGTGAAATAGAAAAAACGGGCGTGACGCCTGGCGCTGCCGTACTGGCGTCAGCACCATCCGAGTCCGCCGCACTGCCCACATTTTCTCCCGATGGGCAATCGCTGGCGTATGTCGCGGGGTCAAAGCACCGGGCCACCGAATTGCGCCTGCATCATCGTGCGGACGGCACGGAAAAAATCCTCGTGCGCGGCAAAGACATTCAGCAAATGTCGTTTGCGCCTGATGGCTCCCAACTTTTTTTCACCGCGATCGGAACGACGTGCGGATTTTATCAGTACTCCGATCTGCACGCGCTGGACCTGCGCACCGGCAAGGACCACGCGCTCACCCACGGTGCGCGGGCGCGCGACGCCGACGTCTCTCCCGACGGCACGCAACTCGCCGCCGTCTTGCAGTTGGCCGATCGCTCACAGTTGGCCGTGTATGATCTGGCGGAGCAGCGCTGGACCGTGTTGGCCGATGCCGAACAATTCGATCATCCGCGTTGGTTACCAGACGGCCATTCGATTGTGGTGTCGCAGCATCACGACGGGCAACGCGATGTTGTGATCATGAATTTGCACAACCACACGCAACAACCGATCACCGCCGATGCGGCATTCGACGATCATCCCGTGGTGGATCGTGTGCATGGGGCGATTTATTTTTCGTCGGACCGCAGCGGCATTTCCAACATTTATCGCTACGATCTGCGTACGCGCCGCACGGTGCGGGTTACCAACGTGTTGACCGGCGCCTTTGCGCCCACGATCGCGCCCGACGGCACGTTGGTGTTTCAATATTACAACGGAACGGGATTTGAATTGCGGCAACTCGCGCATCCCGATGGACACGGCGTTTCCGCGTCATCAGCCGCAGCATCAGCAACGACGCCGACGGCATGGTCGATGATTGCTGCGTCGTCTGAGCCGACTACTGCTGCCGATGACGCCGATCCACTCGCCCACAGTAAAAAATATAATTCGCTGCGCCGCATCTTGCCGCCGCACTTTGTGCTGCCGAAAATTTCTCTGATCGACGGCTCACTGTTTGCGTCGCTGACCACACTGAATTTTGATCCCTTGCAACGCCATTTCTGGAAGGCGGGCGTGTCGTATCGCAACGACAACAAATTTGTCGGACCGAAGGCCGAGTATTCCTACAAGGGTCTGCTCATGCCGCTCACCGTTGGCTACGACAACTACACGGTCAATTACGGCAACGTCTTTAATCTGGGGAATGATTACTACGAAGAGGTGAAGCGTGGGTACGTGGGGATTTCTACGCCGCCCTTTACGCATCAGATCGCGCTGAATTATTTTTTTGAAAATCGCAGCGCCAACCGCGGACTGCCGGCGGGCGCGGTGTTGCAGACCTTGGGGCACTACGCTGGTCTCGCCGCGCAGTATGCGTATCACAATACCAGTGACACGCCAGCGAGCATCAGTCCCGAATCGGGGCAAAACGTTACCGTGAATTACGAGGTCTCGAAATCCGTGTTTGGCGCCACGAAACATATGGAACAACAGGTTGTGTGGGGCGACGCCCGAACCTACATCCGTATGCCGTTTGCCGCGCATCACGTGTTGGCGCTGCGCGCGGCCGGGGGCATGGCCTTCGGCGATTTGTTCATTCAGGGAAATTTTGGTTTGGGCGGCGGCGCGGGGGAGAGTCCGTACAGCGCGGTGTCTTCGCGACTCTTCACCTTGCGCGGTCTGCCGCTGTTGGCCTTCTCGCGCGATCGGGCGTGGGTCGCGTCGGCGGAATATCGCCTGCCGCTCTGGCCGGTGCAGCGCGGCCCCGGCACGTTTCCGATCAGTGTGAACAAAACGCATCTCGCAATTTTTGCGGAT
>Ga0209515_10010443_pt1 | contig 10325 bp, 13 predicted proteins | sample Subgroupgradi54m_FD_187454 | JGI IMG/M metagenome (GOLD analysis project Ga0209515, IMG submission 187454) | Subsurface groundwater microbial communities from S. Glens Falls, New York, USA - GMW60B uncontaminated upgradient, 5.4 m (SPAdes)... ...
GCTATTTTTTTATCCGCGCCTTTTCTTTGTGCCCAAACCCCCAGCAATACCATCACCTTAACCACCTACTATCCCGCGCCTTTCGGGGCGCTTATAAAAAAATGACCATTAGTGACAGCGTCGGCATCGGGACGACGAATCCGGGGGCGAACTTGGAAGTAGTAGGGCTAAACTTTCCTGTCATCCGTTCCATCAGAGATTTTGGAGCTATTGGAACAGGGGAATCTGAGGCGTTAGAACTCGTGAAGCGCACGAGCGGAGTCATGCAAGATGGGTTCGGACCATTTGTCGATTTTGGATTGCAACAAGAACCATCAGGGGTTATCACAAACATCGGGAGGGGTCGGTGCGGTGCGAGATGGAGCGGATAATTCAGGAGCGATGTCGTTTATCAGGGTATTAAATGGCGTGAGCACTGAATCAATGAGAATCACTTCCTCCGGCAACGTGGGCATCGGGACGACGAGTCCGAATGTAACCCTTCATGTTGAGGGGAGTGTCAGATTTAAGAGTTCAACTGGGGTCAGTCAGACGTATAATTCTTACTGGGGAGGAAATGGTAATACAGTATGGCGAATGGATGACGGCCTTGGAGTTCAAACAATAAATCTTAATACGTCAGGTAATACTTATTTCAACGGCGGCAACGTCGGCATCGGGACGCTTAATCCCGGGGCAAAATTAGACATTGGCGGCGCGGCGGGCGTTGATGGGATCCGGTTTCCGGACACGACAATTCAAACTACCGCATTACCAAAGTGCGCCGACAATCAATACATAAAAACTGTAAGTGGGAAGTGGCAGTGTGTCGATATTCCTTTTACCGGAGGATGGGTGGCAGTTACTCAGCCGCCGAGTACTGATTGCTCTACACTTGGGGCCCCTGAGCAGCAAATTATAAGGATGGACTTAATACCAACGGAGGATCCAATAACGAGAGCTATGTATAAAAATGCCAAAGGGGACGTCGGTAATTCAAATCATAACTGTTGCTTTCCCGTAACCCCATCAAGCTTGTGGGTTTTGGGAGAGACCGCTGGGTGCTCCATAGATAATTCTGTTACCAGTGTTTATGCTGTTTCCAAGCGATAAAATTTCAGCCTGTTTCTCAATTCCTCCCAAAAAATAGGTGCCAGTCACCTTATCGGGGACACCCGAGAATGGCACTGACTTAAGCAAATTGTCGTCATTCTGACCCCGCTGCTTCCACAGAAGCGGGGGAAGAATCCCGAGTCCTTCGACGATGAGATTCTTCAGCCTTCGGCCTCAGAATGACAGAATTTTTCGAAAAATTCCTTAAGTCAGTGCCATCCGGGACACACACCGTAACCCGAATTCAAATCCTCAAGCCGTTCCTGCATTATTTTTTCTGCGGCAATGCGTTGATTTAGAAAATTTTTCTAAATTTCCCAATTTCACGTACTATTTTTATTTGAAATTACCCGAGGTGTGATATACTTTGATTGTGAAAAAGTTGGAACTGTATATAGAAACTTCAACGTGGAATTTTTTATTCGCTGATGATGCCCCGGATAAACGGGATATCACCAAAGAATTCTTTAAGATACTTGATCGGGGCATTTATAAAATTTACATTTCTGAAATCGTTATTGCTGAAATTGTCAGGGCTCCTCAAGCAAAGAAAGAGCTTTTAGAAAATGTTTTACGTAAATATGCCCCGTTGGAGTTAAAGATTACGTCTGAAGCTGAACAATTAGCTGATGAATATATTTCGCGCGGAATTATTCCCGCACGTAAATATGAAGATGGTTTGCATGTGGCTATCGCAGCAGTCGCCCAACTAGACGCGGTTATCACATGGAATTATCAACATCTGGCTAATTTGGGACGTTCCGAACGATTTTATAGCGTTAATTTGGAACACAAATATTTCAAGAAAATTGAACTCATTACTCCGATGGAGGTGTTAAATGATGAAGGTTGACCGATCATTAAAAGAAGTTTGGGAATGGAAGGAAAAAAACTATCTGGAAATGAAAGAAATGCCATCCGCAGAAAGGATCATTTTTTTACGTAAAAAAGCCGAAGAATTTAAAAAAGCCCATCATTTAAAATTAAATCCGGCGCCTCAAACGGAATTCCTTACAAATAAAAGGGGACAGCGTCCTATTCTCAGACCGTTTCCGATTTAGGCCTACTGCACACCCAACACCAAAGCCCCGACAAAACAACTGCGATTTTCAAACGCCACTTCCAGGGGGCCGACATAGGACACCATTTGTCTTCGTCCATCTGCCGTGGTCACTTCTCTTTGACTGTTCACCTCCAACTTGAGCTGAACGGAAACGTGCTCCGGTATGCACAGCATCAAAGCTCCTGTGTCGACCATGGCTTTCGTTTTGACGGGCTTTAGTTCAGGCAAACAAGGGTTTTTCAACTTTATTTCCGCGTGCACGTACCCCATATAAATTGTTCCTTTCTTCGGATCATTGCGTCGTCCTTTTATATAATCGGGGGACACCCGACGTAACCCGAATTCAAAATACTCAAAATCTCAGACCGTTTCTAAACAGGGGAGGGATTAGCCCCCTGCAAAAATGGCAATGGTTATTTTCCATTTTCCAGCAATTTCTTCAACTCCCCGTTTTGATGCATTTCACTGACGATATCGCACCCGCCGATAAATTCTCCATTGATAAAAACCTGAGGGATCGTGGGCCAGTCGGTGAAGTCCTTGATCCCTTGACGCAACGCAGGTTCATCGAGAATGTTTTTGGCTCCGAGGGGAAGGTTGTAAGATTTCAGAATGTTTACGACCTGCGCCGAAAAGCCGCACAAAGGCATATCCGGCGTGCCTTTCATGTAGATCATGATTTTGTTTTTCTGAATATCGTTTTCAATTTGCTGTTTTAAATTCAAATCCATGTGACCTCCTGTGTTTTTCTATTTATTCAAAAAATTGTCACCCCCGAATGCTTTTTAAAACATTCGGGAATGACAGACTTTCAAAATAATTTTTTACACTGAAAAATTTTTGTGACTGCCGTCGCAATAAGGTTTGTTTTTACTATGTTTGCAGCCGCACCAGGCAACAGTTTTATTTTCCGTGATTTCAACGACAATCGGCCGGAACTCTGTTCCGAAATGAGAGCCATCGCAAAACGGCTGATCATGTGAATTCCCGCACGCGCACCAGGCATATTTACCCGGTCCTACTTTTCGATGATAGGGATTTCTTTGGGCAATGGTTGGATTCATCTGAGCCTCTCCTTTCATTATTCCATCATTCTGACGATAAACGATATGATACTTGACGAAGATTTCAAAGTCAATTTCAAAGTCAACCCTTGAAAAAAAAGTATTTCCACCTACAATACTTCCCATGAAAACAAAATACGATGTTCTCATCATTGGCTCCGGCATTATCGGGTTGACAATCGCTTATACCTTGAAGCGAACGGCTAACTTCAATATTTTGGTCATTGATAAAGAAGAAGACGTGGCGCACCATGCCTCTGGGCGCAATAGCGGTGTGCTGCACGCGGGATTTTATTACACGGCAGACAGCTTGAAGGCAAAATTTACCGTTGCCGGCAATAGAGCCATGAAAAATTACTGCCGGTCAAAGAATATTCCGATGAATGAATGCGGAAAATTAGTCGTGGCCCAAAATGAATATGAATTAAACCAACTTTATGAATTGGAAAAGCGCGGCAAAAAAAACGGTTCTGAGGTTGAAATCATTGAAGAGAGTCGCGCTCGAGAGATCGAACCGAATGTCCGTACCTATAAAAAAGCACTCACCTCGCCGCAGACCGCCAGCGTCGATCCAACCCAGGTGTGCCAAGCCATCAAAGAAGACCTACGTAATTTAGGCGTGGATTTTTCTTTCGGAACAAAATACTTGAAGTCGGAGAAAAATACGATTCAAACAACAAACGGAAATTTCGAAGCCAAAAAAATTATTAACTGCAGCGGTCTCTATGCCGATAAAATTGCCCATGATTTTGGTTTTGGTCGACGATACACGATGATTCCATTTAAAGGGTTGTACCTCAAATATACAAAAAATAAAACCGACATCCGCACCAACATTTATCCGGTGCCGAATCTCAAAAATCCATTTCTCGGTGTGCACTTTACCAAAACGGTCACCGGAGACATCAAAATCGGCCCCACCGCCATCCCGGCATTCTGGCGGGAAAATTACCATCAGTCTTCCAATTTTGATTTGCAGGAACTTTGTTCCATTTTATTTTATGAATCAAAACTTTTTGGCCTCAATTCATTCGGCTTTCGCGCTTTGGCCTTGGAGGAGATCAAAAAATATAATAAAAAATATTTCGTGAGTTTGGCTCAAAAGATGGTTCAAAAAATTGATCCGGAAGGATTTACGGAATTTACCAAGCCCGGTATCCGGGCACAGCTCTTGGATAAGAAAACTCTGAGCTTGGTACAGGACTTTATTGTGGAAGCCGATCGGCATAGTATTCACGTTTTGAATGCCGTTTCTCCCGCCTTCACCTGCGCATTTGCGTTTTCGGAATTTGTTGTCAAAAATTACGTGCTCAAGTGAGGCCCCTTATATAAGTCCCTTTTTGAAGTATTTCTTGACAGTACCGTTGTTTTAACTAAAATGATAATGTTTAAACGGTAAAAAATATTAATAAACATTTAGGAAACATCGGAGGAGTTAAAAAAATGGAGACCAAATTACAAATCCAAAGCACCCCAAATCCCAATGCCTTAAAATTTGTCTTGGACGTTCCCGTTAAGACGGAAGGGAAGGCCACCTATAAAAACGCCGAGGAATGCCATACCAATCCTCTGGCGCGATTGCTCTTTAATATCCCGCACGTAACGGAGGTTTATTTCTTTGATAATTACATTACCCTCACGCAAGATGGAGAAAGCGACTGGGATGCATTGGAAGAACAGATCAAGTCAATCATTTTAAACAACATTCAAAATCATGATCCTAATTTTTCAACGGAATCAGCTCCGAAAGTTTCTGCCCCAAGAACTCCCGAAATAGAAAAGATTGAAGCGATCTTAGATCAAACCATTCGTCCAGCTTTGCAGGCGGATGGCGGGGATTTACACATCGTGAGTTTTGAGAATAATGTTTTGAAGGTCAATTATCAGGGGGCTTGCGGCTCGTGTCCGAGTTCGGCCATGGGAACGCTCAAGGCCATCGAGAACATCTTAAAAGAAGAATTTAATCCCAACACCGTTGTGCAGTTGGGATAAAAGGTCAAAAAATATGACGGAAAAAGTCGATTTACTCCAAAAAAATTGCGTTCCCTGTGAAGGAATCGGCAAGGCCCTGACGATTCAAGAAGCCCAAGAGTATTTAAAAGAAATAAATTCCTGGCAGCTTGATCCCTCAGGAAAGCTGATCCGGCGTGAGTATGTTCTGAAAAATTTTTTAGCCGGCATCCAATTGATGACCAAAATCGCGCAAGTGGCCGAGGCGGAAAACCATCATCCTGATCTGCATTTGACAGGCTATCGGAAATTAAGAGTGGAATTAACGACCCATGCCCTCGGGGGATTATCGGAAAATGATTTTATTCTCGCTGCAAAAATCAATCAGCTGCCCGCTGAACTGAAAAATGTTTAAAATCAATCGCAAAATCGAATACGCGCTGATTGCCCTCAAACACATGAGCAATAACTCTCCCGGACAATTGACCTCGGCGAAAGAAATCTGTGATATCTATCACACACCGTTTGATCCCACATCGAGAGTTTTACAGTTGATGACGCAGCACGGAATTCTGCACGCACAGCACGGGGCGCAGGGAGGGTACCAGATATTGAAGGATTTTTCAAAAGTGAATTTGAGTGATCTTATTGAAATCATCACCGGCCCGATTCAAATCGCCAATTGTTTTCATGAGACTCATTCTCATTGCGAGCTTACCTCGTCGTGCAACGTGATTTCACCGATGCTGAATCTCAATGAACGGATGTTCCAGTTGTTCAATCATATCAGTCTTAAAGATTTAATCACAGCGAAACATTCTGCCGAACGCAGCATCAAATCTAAACCGATTGAAATTGTCGCTGCAAAAAATTAAGAAGAGGAAATCAATATGACCAAATCGATTCAAGAAAAAGGATTAACCAACCGGGAATATAAATACGGGTTTGTGACGGCAATTGAGACCGAAGAATTTCCCCGCGGCCTCAATGAAGACATCGTCCGTATGATTTCAGAGAGAAAAAACGAGCCCGGTTTTATGCTCGAATGGCGCCTTAAGGCGTATCGTCACTGGAAAACCATGACAGAACCCAAATGGCCGAATTTCAAATACGGCCCGATTGATTATCAGGCCATCTCTTATTATTCCGCCCCCAAACAAAAATCCAAACCCAACAGTCTCGAGGAAGTGGATCAGGAACTTTTGAAAACCTTTGAACGTTTAGGAATTCCTTTAACCGAACAAAAACGCCTCGCCGGCGTTGCCGTGGACGCGGTCTTTGACAGCGTCTCGGTCGGCACAACGCATCAAAGTGAACTGGCCAAACAGGGGGTTATTTTTTGTTCAATGTCGGATGCGATCCAGCATCATCTGGATCTGGTCAAAAAATATTTAGGTTCTGTGGTCCCGTACAGCGACAACTTTTTCGCGACCCTCAATTCCGCGGTTTTTAGCGACGGATCGTTTTGTTATATTCCCAAAGGGGTCCGCTGTCCGCTCGAGTTGTCGACGTATTTTCGTATCAACGCCGCTGATTCCGGTCAATTTGAACGAACCCTCATCATTGCCGAAGACGACAGTTATGTCAGCTACCTCGAAGGATGCACCGCACCCTCGCGCGATCAAAACCAGCTGCATGCCGCGGTTGTTGAATTGATCACCTTGAACAATGCCGAAATCAAATATTCGACCGTCCAGAATTGGTATTCGGGAGATAAAAATGGCAAAGGCGGAATTTATAATTTTGTCACCAAACGCGGAAAATGCGTGGGGAATAATTCAAAAATCTCCTGGACGCAGGTGGAAGCTGGTTCGGCCATCACCTGGAAATATCCCAGCGTCATTTTGCAGGGCGACAATTCCGTTGGAAAATTTTATTCGGTCGCCTTAACCAACAACCACATGCAGGCGGATACCGGAACGAAAATGATTCATATCGGCAAAAACACCAAAAGCACCATTATTTCCAAAGGAATCTCGACGGATTATTCCAATAATAATTACCGCGGGCTGGTCAAGATTCTTCCCTCCGCCGACGGCGCGCGGAATTTTTCGCAATGCGATTCGATGCTGATCGGCGATACCTGCAGCGCCAACACGTTTCCGTATATTGAGGTGAAGAATTCGACCGCCGTCCTTGAACACGAGGCCTCCACCTCTAAAATCAGCGCCGAGCAGATTTTTTATTTACAATCCCGTGGGTTGGATATGGAAGGGGCCATTTCCCTCATCATCAATGGATTTTGTAAAGAAGTCTTTAAAGAGTTGCCGCTTGAATTTTCCGTCGAAGCGATCAGATTACTCGAGATGAAATTAGAGGGAAGTGTTGGATAAAGATCACACAACAACGAAGGGGAAATTATGTTAGAAATTAAAGACCTGCACGCTAGTATCAATGGAAGCCCGATTCTAAGTGGAATCAGTTTAACCGTCAACCCCGGTGAGGTGCATGCCATCATGGGGCCAAACGGTTCCGGAAAAAGTACGCTCTCCAAGGTGATCGCCGGGCACAAAGATTATGAGGTGACCAAAGGGACCATCGACTATGAAATCAATTTTAAGAAGATGAATCTTTTAGAGCTCGCCCCCGAAGAGCGGGCCCGCGAGGGAATTTTTATGGCGTTTCAGTATCCGGTCGAAATCCCCGGCGTCCCCACCGCCGTATTTTTACGGGCAGCCTTTAATGAGGTCTGCAAACACCAGGGTGTTGAGGAAATGGACCCACTGGATTTTGACAAGTTTTTGAGAGGCAAAATGAAATTTTTGGGGATGGAGGAAAAATTTATTAACCGTCCGGTCAATGTGGATTTCTCCGGTGGAGAAAAGAAACGTAACGAAATCCTGCAGATGGCGATCCTCAATCCGCGCCTCGCGGTCTTGGATGAAACGGATTCGGGGCTCGACATCGATTCGATGCGCATTGTTGCCGACGGCGTTAATAAACTTCGAAACAAAAACAACGCGATTATTCTCATAACCCATTATCAAAGACTTTTAAATTATATCGTGCCTGATTTTGTCCACGTGCTCTCGAAAGGAAAAATCGTCCGCTCCGCCGGCAAAGAACTGGCGCTGCAAGTCGAAGATAAGGGTTATGATTGGTTATCTTAAGGAAACTCATATGATTCTCAAAACTGAAAATAGTGTTCCATTTATCGATGGATTAGAAGAATTTAATTCAAGGCTGCAAAACGATTCTCCAGTCTGGTTAAACCAATTGAGAACGAGCGGACTTTCACGGTTTAAAGAATTGGGGATTCCGACGACAAAAGAAGAAGAGTGGAAGTACACCAATATCGCGCGCTTGATGGAACACCGTTTTCAGATTTCAACTGTTCACGAGATTAACGAGCAGGAAGCCTTTAACCGATATTGTTCCCCAAAGGAAATCAATATTGTTTTTGTGAATGGGATCTTTGCCCCGACGCTTTCGAATCTGAAAAATCTTCCCAAAGGAGTCGTCATTTCCAATCTCCAGGATGCGATCCGAAATAACGACAAAGATCTGGCGGCGTTTTTTAAAAGAACCGAAACGAAAGATACGGAGAGTTTTCTTTTCTTAAATAATGCCCTTTTTCAAAACGGGGCGTTTGTCCGGGTTGAGCCGAAGATCATTGTAGAACCATTGATTCACATTATTCACGTGACAAGTTCGTCGAGCCCAGAGGTTATTTCGTGCCCGCGCAGCATGATGATTCTAGGAAAATCCGCTGAGGCAAAGATTTTAGAAAGCCACGTGGCTTTTTCCCCGATTGTGTATTTCACCAACGCCGTCGCTGATTGCCTCCTTGCGGAAGATTCGAAATTGCTCTACTGCAAAGCCCAAGGCGAGAGTCGCCAATCGTTTCATATCGAAACAACTAGGGGTTGGCAAGAGAGAAACAGTCAGCTGCATACATTTTCGCTTTCCGTTGGCGGGCTGCTGACTCGAAATAATTTGCATATTTCTTTAAACGGTGAAGGCGCCGGGGCCATCTTAAACGGGCTTTACTGCATCAATGAAAAACAGCACGTGGACAATCATACCTCCATCGATCACCGCGTGCCAAATTGCACGAGCAATCAGCTCTATAAGGGAATTTTGAATGATTCCTCACGGGCGGTTTTTAATGGAAAAATATATGTTCGCAAAGACGCGCAGCAGACCAATTCGTATCAGCTCAACAAGAATTTACTCCTCGGGGGCGATTGCCGCGTGGACACGAAGCCGCAGCTGGAAATCTTTGCCAATGACGTGAAATGCACTCACGGAGCGACGATCGGACAGCTGAGCGAAGAGGAAATCTTTTATCTGCAGAGCCGCGCGATTCCCAAAAGTTCTGCGATCAAGCTCCTGGCACGAGGATTTGTGGACGATATCCTAAATACAATTGGAAACGATGCCATCACCTCGAAGCTCAACAAACTTCTTGCCCCCACATTTTCGGCCTTGAAATGAACTTTCCCGTCCATAAAATTCGAAAAGATTTTCCCAATCTCAATACCACGGTTCATGGAAAACCTTTAATTTATTTGGACAATGCCGCGACGACTTTTAAACCCGCGAGCGTCATTGAGGCCGTTGAAAATTATTATCAAAGCGGTTGTTCCAACGTTCACCGCGGGGTTCATTATTTAAGTGAAAAGGCAACTGCTCAGTTTGAAGAAACCCGTCGGAAGGTTAAAAATTTCATTAACGCCCGGCAAGCCGCTGAAATTATTTTCACCCGCGGGACAACCGATTCCATCAACATCGTTGCCCAAAGCTACGGACGGACATTCTTAAAACCCGGCGATGAAATCATCATCTCCCACATGGAACACCATTCCAACATTGTTCCGTGGCAGATGCTCTGTGAAGAAAAGGGATGTGTGTTGAAAGTGATTCCCATCAACGACGATGGGGAACTTGTTTGGGAAAAATTTGAAAAACTATTAACTTCTAAAATAAAACTCATTTCTATTGTTTATGTTTCGAATTCCTTAGGAACGATCAATCCCGTTAAAAAAATTATTCAAGCCGCCCATCGTTTGAAGATCCCGGTTTTAATCGACGCTGCGCAGGCGGTCAATCACCTGAAGGTGGATGTCCAAGACTTGAACTGTGATTTTCTTGTTTTTTCGGGGCATAAACTTTTTGGGCCGACCGGTGTTGGAGTTCTTTATGGCAAATCAGAG
>Ga0209515_10010444_pt1 | contig 10324 bp, 8 predicted proteins | sample Subgroupgradi54m_FD_187454 | JGI IMG/M metagenome (GOLD analysis project Ga0209515, IMG submission 187454) | Subsurface groundwater microbial communities from S. Glens Falls, New York, USA - GMW60B uncontaminated upgradient, 5.4 m (SPAdes)... ...
CCCGCCGCATCCCGGCCCCTGGACAGCGATTCAATGGCCGAGTCGACAAGAAATCGAAAGCGGGTCGGTGGTCGCGCGTGTTCCTTGGCACCATCGGCCGGCATTTCCGTGAAGGCGGCCGCGGCCTCGTCAATCGGGTCAGGGTGAAGCGTCAGGAACTCCCGGAGGACTTCGTTGGGCTCGAGTCCGATGGCGTGAGCGTAGGAGCGAATGAAGGCGCGACGAAAGATACCCACCGGCCAGTGGGAGATGTCGTCCCGCTCCAGCCCTTCCAGGAGCGACACCTTGATCTTCGTCTGTTCCGCAATCGTCGTGAGCGCGACTTGCTGTCGTTCACGCCGCTGGCGCAGTCGGGCGCCGAAACTCTCGGACATGCGGGCACACCTTCCAGCCGCGACACACGCAACCGCAGGCAATCGCCTGAGGGTACGAGACAACCTACCAACATGTGCGACGCACTTCAAGCGGCTTCATGACCCCTTGCTCTCGGTGGTGGATGGCCCGAAGCCATAACGTCCGCGCATGCCTTGTCGGAATCGTTCCCGCTCCTCTGGAGTCATGTGCTCCGAGCGAGATGATCCGGCCAACAATCTCGGTTGGTGCTCCAGCCCGCCTGTGCCAAGATGTCAGCGCAACGCCCCACGGCGAAGTTCTCTGGAGGAATGCATGCGAAATCAACTCGGGACAACAACTGCGGCGTGCGCACTCGCGATCGCGTGCCTGGCGAGCGCCGCGAGCGGGCAGGCCCCGGCTCCGGCCGCTCAAGCCGCGCCTGCCGCCCCCGTCAGCAGCGCGGTCGCCGCGCCGACCTACATCTCCATTCCGCTGGAAATCGCCGTCAACCGCCCCGCCGCCGACGTCTGGAAGCGCGTCGGCAAGTTCTGCGATATCGGTGAATGGCTGCGGATTCCGTGCACGATCACGTCGGGCAAGGACGGGGAGTTTGGCGCAGTACGTTCTGTCGCGGCCGAGGTCCTCGTAGGCAAGACGGAATTGTCCTACACCTACACCCAAACCGTGAGAGACGGCCGGCCGTACAATCTCTATCACGGCACGCTCGAGGCGCGGCCCGTGACGCCGACCACCTCGAAGATCGTCTACACGCTGTTCTTCGACAACTCGATGCTGGCGGACGAGGCCGCCCGTGAGGCGGACAGGGCGCGACGAGCGACACAGTTCACCACGGCACTCACCAACATGAAGATCCTCGCCGAAGGCGGCACGCTACCGCCGGCCCCCGCGCGCGGCCGCGGCGCTCCAGCAAACGGCGGCGCAGCAGGCCGCGAAAACTAGTCGCGGTCCAGCGCAGGCGAGTGCCCGAGGCGGACAATCTCATCCATGTGAGCTCGACATCGGCCTGCGTGTTCGCAGGTTCAGGCAGCACGCGCGCATTCCGATGCGGCCTTTCAGCGACGCCGGCCCGAGGAAGACGGTCATCATCAAAGCCGCGACGAAGGCGGGCGTGTGCGCCGTGATCAATGCGCAGCATGTGCGGCCAGCGCTGCTGCTTTTTGCCGTACACGACAGCACGAACCCGATCCCGCTCGGAATCAGCGACAGGAAAAGCCACTCGGGTCGAGGTTCATCGGGTCGATAATACGCCGGTGCACCTCACACGTCGCGAACTCCTCGAAAAGGCGGCCCCTGCTGGCGGGTTGAGCGGCCACCCATCCCAGAGTGAAACCCGTGCAAATTCTCTCCACGCGGCGGGTGCCCGGCGGGTTTACACTGCAGGTTGCCGCTGAAACAAGGACGTGGTCAGTATGAGACGCAGGACACCTGGGGCGTTTCCGAATATCGGCGCGGCCACGATCGGGTTGGCCCTGCTGGCATTGACCGTGTCCCTGTGCCTGCAGACCGAGCCGTATGCACAGCACGCGGCTCCGCAGCTGGCGAGCGTCCAATCGCCTTCCTCAACCGGAGCGTTGCCGTCCGTGTCGAGCCATCGTCGGGTGCTCGATCGCTACTGCGTCACTTGCCACAACGAACGGCTCAAGACAGCGGGCATGGGGTTGGACCAGATCGACGTTGCCCGTCCGGACCAAAGCGCCGAGGTGTGGGAGAAGGTCGTGCGCAAGCTTCGCACGGGTACCATGCCGCCTTCGAACGCGCCGCAGCCTTCCGCCAAGGATCGTAGCGCGTTGGTTTCGTGGCTGGAGTCGTCGCTTGACACAGCCGCCGCGGCGCATCCGAATCCGGGCCGCACCGACACGTTACGGCGTCTCAATCGGACCGAGTATCAGAACGCCATCCGAGACCTTCTGTCGCTCGACATCGACGCCACGTCGCTGCTGCCCCCCGACGACAGCGGTCACGGCTTCGACAACGTCACGGTCGGCGACCTGCCCCCCGCGCTCCTGGACCGATACATCTCGACCGCGCAAAAGATCAGCCGCCTCGCGATCGGCAGCGCACAGACGTCCACGCAGAGCGATGTCATTCGGCTACCACCCGATCTCACGCAGGAAGAGCACGTGCCAGGGCTCCCGATTGGCACGCGCGGCGGGATGTCGTCTCCGTACACGTTCACGGACGATGGCGAGTACGACATCCAAATCTGGCTCGCCCGCGATCGAACCGGGAGCGTCGGCGGCCTCAGAGGTCCGGTATCGCACGAGCTTCTCGTGCTCCTCGATCGGACGCCCGTCAAGACGTTGGCGATCGAGATGCCCGCCGACGGCGACGACACGCTCGTCGACAAAGACCTGAAGGTTCGCGTGCCCGTGAAGGCGGGCTCACATCAGGTTGGCGTCACGTTTCTCAAGAACTCATCGTCGCTGCTCGAAACGGCGCGGCAGCCCCTCCAGTCGCATTTCAACGAGAACCGTCATCCCCGTCTCACTCCCGCGATCTACCAGGTTTCCATTACTGGACCGTATGCGGCGCAGGCTGCCGACGACACGCCGAGCCGTCGTCGGATCTTCGTCTGCCGGCCCGGGGAGCCCGGCAAGGACGAGGCGTGCGCGAAGCAAATTCTCTCCACTCTCATGCGGCGCGCGTACCGGCGGCCGATCGTCGATGCGGACCTGAAGGGGCCGATGACCTTCTATCGGGAAGGTCGGTCCGAAGGAGGCGTCGATGCAGGGATCGGGAGAGCCTTGAGCGCCGTGCTCATCAGTCCCGAATTTCTGTTCCGCGTGGAGCTGGACCCGGACCGGGTGGAGGCCGGCGCGGCCTACCGCATCACCGATCTCGAACTGGCATCCCGGCTTTCGTTCTTTCTGTGGAGCAGCCTCCCGGACGAGGAGCTGCTCGACGCGGCCATTCGTGGCACGCTCAGCCGGCCAGACGAGCTCGAGCGACAGGGCCGTCGCATGCTCGCCGATCCTCGCTCGTACAACCTCGCGAGCAATTTTGCCGGACAGTGGCTCCGGCTGCGCAACCTGGAGTCGGTCGACCCGAATGTGCGTCTCTACCCGGACTTCGACGACAACCTTCGTCAGGCGTTCCGTCAGGAAACCGAGCTCTTCGTGGATAGCATTCTGCGCGAGGATCGCAGCGTGCTGGATCTGATCAAGGCCGACTACACGTTTCTCAACGAGCGCCTGGCGAAGCACTACGGAATTCCCCAGGTCTACGGCAGCCGGTTTCGGCGCGTGGCGCTCGGACCCGGCAGCGCGCGCGGCGGATTGCTGCGGCACGGCAGCATCCTGGCGGTCACGTCGTATGCGACGCGGACTTCGCCCGTGCTTCGTGGCGTGTGGGTTCTCGACAATATTTTCGGCGCTCCTCCCGCGCCCCCGCCCCCGAATGTCCCCGCGCTCGAAGAGACGTCGGTGGCCGCCGGTCTCCCGATGCGGCAGAGGCTGAGCGCTCATCGCGCCAACCCGGTGTGCGCGAGCTGTCACCGAACGATCGACCCGGTCGGGTTTGCGTTGGAGAACTTCGACGCCGTGGGTCGCTGGCGGGATCACGACGGGGACAGCGGGCCCGTTGACGTGTCGGGGGCCCTGCCTGGCGGCGGCGAGTTCCGCGGCGTGGCCGGCCTCGAAGAAGGTCTGTTGAGCCGTCCAGAGTTGTTCGCTGGAAGGCTGACGGAAAAATTGCTGACGTTCGCGCTGGGACGGGGCGTGGAATATTACGATGCGCCTGCGGTCCGGAGGATTCTCCGTGAGGCCGAGCCGGGTGGATACCGCTTCTCGTCGATCCTGTTGGGCATCGTGAAGAGCGTTCCGTTTCAGATGAGGAGATCGTCATGATCATCATGAAGAAGGCGCTGCCGCGCCGCACGTTTCTGAAGGGCGTGCACGCCGCTCTGGCCCTTCCCCTGCTCGACGCGATGATTCCCGCGGCGACCGCCCTGGCGAAGACGCCGGCCAAACCCGTGGCCAGACTCGGCTTCGTGTTCATCCCGATGGGGTGCGACCATTCCCGCTGGACACCAGCGGGGAAGGACACTCTTGGCGAGCTGTCACCCATCCTCGGCTCGCTGGCGCCGGTCAAGGATCACGTGACGGTCGTCAGCAATCTCAGGCTGGAAAACGCCTATCCCGGCACGCACGACACGTCGAACGCGGGGTTCCTGAGCGCGGCCTTCGCCAAACACACGGAGAGCTCGGACTACTATCTGGGCACGACGGTCGACCAGGTCGCGGCCAGGCAGATGGGTCAGGACACGCAACTGCCGTCGCTCGAGCTGTCGATGGACCTGAGCCCGCGCGCCGGCACGTGCAACAACGGCTACGCCTGCGTCTACTCGAATAGTCTGTCCTGGTCGTCTCCGACGACCCCGCTTCCCTCCGAAGCGCATCCGCGCCTCGTGTTCGAGCGCCTGTTCGGCGAGGGCGGAAGCGCCGCCGAGCGGCGCGCAGTGCTGCGAAGCCGGGCCAGCCTGCTCGATTCGTTCAGCGAAGACATCGCGCGCCTCAAGCGCCGAGTGGGAATCGGCGACCGCGCCCGCGTGGATCACTATCTCGACAGCGTCCGCGACGTCGAGCGCCGGATTCAGCGCGCCGAAGCGGGGGCGGCGGACAATCCCGTGACCGATCTCGATCGACCGGAGGGCGTTCCGGCGGCGTTCGCCGATCACGCGAAGCTCATGTTCGACTTGCAGGTCCTGGCGTTCCAGGCGGACATCACACGGGTCGTCACCTTCCAGCTGACGCGCGAGCTCAGCAATCGTACGTATCCGGAAATCGGCGTGCCGGACCCGCACCATCCCATCAGCCATCACGGCAACGATCCGGAAAAGATCGCGATGATTGCCAAGATCAACACGTTCCACGTGTCGCTGTTCGCGCAGTTTCTCGAGAAGCTGAAAGCCACGCCCGACGGCGACGGCTCGCTGCTCGATCACACGGTTTACCTGTACGGAAGCGGGATGGGCAACCCCAGCGTGCACGACCACGAGAACCTTCCCATTCTGGTCGCGGGCGGCGCCGCGTCCGGCATGCGGGGTGGCCGGCACATCAAGTACAAGGATGGCACGCCGCTGGCCAATCTCCACCTCACCCTGCTGGACCGCGTGGGCGTCCGTCTGGATTCTTTCGGCGACAGCAACGGAAAAGTCGAAGACCTCTTCGGCTAAGCCTCGCCAACGCTACGGAGAACGGCATATGAATTGGCGACGAATCGCTGGGCTCTCTCTCCTGATGTTCGGCCTGGCTGGCGCAGCCGTGGCGGCCGAGAAGCCTGCGCTGGCGGACGCGGCCGAGCAGGGCAACAAAGCGCTCATCCGCACCTTGCTCGATGCACGCGCGGACGTCAATGCCGCGCAAGTCGATGGCATGACCGCCCTGCACTGGGCGGTGTACCGCGACGAAGTGGAGACGGCCGGTCTGCTGGTACGGTCGGGCGCCAACGTCAACGCCGTGAATCGCTACGGCGTGCCTCCGCTGTCGCTGGCCTGCACGAACGGCAACTCGGATCTCGTCATCCTTCTGCTTGGCGCCGGTGCCGACGCGAACGCGTCCCTTGCGGGCGGTGAAACCGTGCTCATGACGGCGGCGCGCACGGGAAATCTCGAAATCGTGAAAGCGCTGCTTGCGAAAGGCGCCAACCCCAACGCGAAGGAACGGAACGAACAGACCTCGCTGATGTGGGCGGCGGCCGAAGGCCACACCGCGATCGCGCACGCCCTTATCGCGAGCGGAGCCGACATCCGCGCCACGCTCAGGTCCGGGTTCACGCCGTTGTTTTTCGCCGTCCGCGAGGGCCACATCGACGTGACGAGTGCGCTGCTCGAGGCTGGCATCGATGTGAACGAGACGCTGCACGGGCCGGAAGGGCCGCAGAAGGACGTCAACAACGCAAGCTACAAGCCGGTCGGCAAGGGTACGAGCCCGTTGCTGATGGCGGTACAGAACGGACACTTCGAGCTCGCCATCGCCCTGGTCGAAGCGGGGGCCGATCCGAACGATCGCCGAACGGGATTCACCCCGCTGCACACGTTGACGTGGGTGCGAAAGCCGGACGCGAGCGACAACGGCGACCCGTCCCCGATCGGGTCGGGACGCCTGACGAGCCTTCAGTTCGTTCGCGCACTCGTGGGGCGCAAGGCCGACGTCAATGCGCGTCTGCCCAAGGGCGCGCCGCGCCCGCCCAACACCGCGTCGCGAGTCGGGACGGGAGGGGCGACGCCGTTTCTGCTGGCTGCCGACCGGGCCGACGCCGCGTTGATGCGTGTGCTCATCGAACTGGGGGCGGACCCGTTCCTGCCCAATCTCGATAACACCACTTCCTTGATGGCCGCGGCTGGCCTCGGTACCACGGCCCCGCTCGAGGAGGCCGGCACGGAACCCGAAGCGCTCGAAGCGGTGCGGTTGCTGCTCGATCGTGGGGCAGATATCGACGCGGTGAACAACGACGGCGACACCGCGATGCATGGCGCGGCATTCGGTAACTTTCCGACGATTGTCCAGTTGCTGGCGGACCGTGGGGCCAGCGCCGACATCTGGAAACGGCCCGACAGGCAAGGAAGGACGCCGCTGTTCATTGCCGAGGGCTACCGGGGGGGACCTCTCAGACCTTCCCGACCGACCATCGACGCGTTTACTCGCCTCATGCTCGCCAGGGGCCTTTCCATAGACGGGCCGAGACCGCTGGGGGTGGTGCGAGATACGTACGAAAAGCCGGCGCCCGTGCCTCCCAAACAATGATCGCGCGCCCGTCATACGGCGGGTTGCGCATCACCATGTCAAAAGCTCGGACGATCCCGCCTGGACGGCCGACGATCAATCCGTAGAGGCCAACGTTTGCGCTCGCTGAGTTCAGGGCGGAGCGGTGCTCAACGCTCCGTGGGAATCGTATCCGCGATATCTGCCAGATCGTCCATCAGGTCGTTGAGCATCTTGAAATAGTCACCATGATTCCTGATCAGCCCGCTGTAGTCGAGTTCGGTTCCGGCAAAGAAGAAGCTCGCCGCGTCTTGATCCAAGCGGATGTACTCGTCGCGTACGTTCTTCAGTCGCTTCATCAGCACGGCGTTGCCCTCGATGCGGCCGCCGAAGTCGGCATCGTCGGCGTAGAGAAGTCCGGCATTGCCGCCGATCTTGCCGTGTCGCTGGAGCTTGTCCTCGGGCGCCACCCTGGCACGTTCACTCAGTACGTCCAGCCGCGGGGCATTCCGTTTGCCGTGCACGAGGACGAGGGCGAGCGTCACCGGCTGTCCGAGGTACTGCGAGAGCAGACGGTCCAGCGGGCTGCCGACAACGCTTTCGCCGATATGCCCACGTTGGCCCGTCAGGTACGCCGCGAATCCTCCGGCCTCGCGTCCGATTTCTCCCATCGTCAAGCGAGCCGCATAGCGTCCCCACACGTTTCCGGCCTTCGCCGTAAACAGGACGTTGTATCCGTGATGCGTCTTGCCCATGTAAAAGCCCTGCGTGCCGGGGACCTCGATCGGCTTGAGGCCGGTCTTCTGTTCGAACTCCGCCAGCATCGCGGGCTTCATCGCTTGTGCGAAGCCCCTTACCGGCGCGAGCGCGATGCACAAGAGGGCGCACGGGATAACGAGATGCCTGATTCTCATCGCTCTCCTCTCACAATTCCGCAATATCTTTCTTTGGTATCGGTTCGGACGGGACCGGACTGCATCCTCGCGGAGGCGTGGCGGGAGTGCTCAGCCTCGGCTGCCGGGCGGCAATCGATGATGCGCAGGTTCAACGAGTATCGGCCGCCGGATTCGAGCCCGACGGGCGTGTGTTCGAAAGGATCCAAGACCACCATTGGGCGCGACCAGCGCACCGACGTCGCCAATAGATGGCGTGACGTCGACGTCTGACGCGTCGTAGAACGTGAGCCTCGTCAACTGCGACCGGCTGCCGGGCCAGGTGACGCCGTCGGTCGACGTGCCCGCATAGATCCCTCGCCGAGATACTTGGCGAAGAAGTAGTACGTGCCGCCGACCCGTCGGTCGAGCGGCCAAGCCGACGCCTTGCGACACGAATAGAGGTGCAGACCACCGAGAGCTCACCCTGTCGCTCGCGAACGCGCTGGCGGCATCGGTCGATTATGATTTCGATGCGGGAAAGACCCGCCCTACAACGAGGCTCCGATGAAACGCTTGTTTGCCACCGCTGTGGTCGGGGGGCGTGGCCGATAGCGGGTCTTCCGTGAACTTCGGGAGGCCTCTACTGCTTCGCATCGTCCCTTCGCGCTTTGCAAGTCGAGTTCGAGTTGTCCCGTCACGAGCAACGCCTCGGGTGAGTCCGTTAACGTGGCCCATCCGACAACATCCGACGGATCGTGTCGCGAGAGAATCCGGATCTTCCCGCCGTTCTCGTTGATTGTTCATCCGCTACGGACGGAGCCTCTACTCGTATCGCGTCGTCATGGACGAACGAGGTGTACTTGTTGTGGGTCAACCATTCGGCCCCGGCGTCGTGCACGCGATTGGCGTCACAAACGGGAAACCCGTCATCGCCACGTACCACGTGCAGTCCCGAGAATGGTCCGCCCGAGAAACTGAACTGAGCGCGGAAGTGTCCGCGCACATCCTCGAACGCATGCGCACGGCTCTGCCCGCCGCATTTGGCGCGAGCGCCTGATGACTATTTGTCTTTTGTTCGCCTGAGTTCTAGACTGCTCGGCATGTCCATTTCGGATGCTCGGCGACGGGAGGACAAGCGCCGCACATTGTGCCTCATGGTTGAACAGGTCGGAGATCTGTACGTGTGGCAATTGAGCGTCGAGCCGAACGAGCAAGAGTTTCGCGACGTAGTTCAGACCACGTGGCGGGAACTGCTCGACGACGGACTCATTCATGACAAGCTAAGCGCGATGAACCGCCCGAGGTTCAGCCTCACGGAAGCCGGATGGCTACGCGGCCTGATTCTGTCAACGTCGATCGACTCTGTAGAACGCGCGATCGATGTACGCGGTTGGCCCGAGCCCTGAAGGCCGTCGTCAAGGGTCGGGCATCGCACTACGACGAATTTGCAGACGTTGACAAGATCGCACTGACCGCGAAGCTACCGCCGGGTTGGGTATTCAACGCGATCAAGTGCCGGCTTCTCGGCGTCGTGTTTCCTGATGACCGATGGGACGCCGAGATCGATTCGAAGGACCGCTCAACGATTCGCGTGTCGCCAACGTTCGGCCTGAATCACCTATTCGACGAGTGAACCACATGAGCGTGAAGATCACCATCACCGGACTCGACGAATTGCGGCGGAAGTTTGAAACGCTAAAGCGACGGGCTCAGAACATCTCAGGGCCGGTAGCGTTGGAGGATCTGTACCCGCCCGAGTTCATGCGTCGGTACACGGATTTTCTTTCGATAGACGAGATGGTCAAGGCTTCGGGAAAGCAGGTTGAGTCGAGCGAGGACTTCGAGCGCATGCAGGATGCCGAATGGGACGCCTTCGTGCAGGCGCGAACGAAGTTTAAGCAGTGGAACACGATGAAGGTAAAAGCCGAGGAAGAGTACGCGGCGCGCCGATTGAACCTTGAGAACCTCTAGAAAGCACGCCTACCTGTCAGGCGGACTGCTCGTCGCTAACGGCCCTGCCGCACGCACGACGACGCGGCGATCACGAAGCTCGAAGCGGCCGACGCGATTCGGTCGGATCATTTCACGCGCTCTTGGTCGCCACACTCAGCACAGATCCACGCATACTGATCCGGAACTCGCTCCGGATGCGCGCCGCCTGGCGCGACAAAGGCCGCGTCGCTCGTCGTTCGAGTGTAGACCGCAGATTGGCTCGTGCCGCACTTCAGGCAATCTTTCTTGTCGCCAACCTTTGTCATGTCAATTGTCCTCGTGACCCTGATCCGATTTGGTGGACAGGTTAACTACGCTCTTTGAGTCGTTTTGCGTTCCTCTTTTCCAGAGAACACCGACGGGTGTGGGCGCTGTGGGAAACCGCGCCCTGTGCGGTTTTCC
>Ga0209515_10010446_pt1 | contig 10324 bp, 10 predicted proteins | sample Subgroupgradi54m_FD_187454 | JGI IMG/M metagenome (GOLD analysis project Ga0209515, IMG submission 187454) | Subsurface groundwater microbial communities from S. Glens Falls, New York, USA - GMW60B uncontaminated upgradient, 5.4 m (SPAdes)... ...
CTCAGCACCTCGCAGGCCGTGAACGACCGCGCGGCATCGCGAAGCGTCGCCAGGTTGGCGCGCACCCGTTCGTGAATCTGCGTTCGAATAGAGGCGGCGCGCTCGAGCAAATCGGCGGCAGCAAGCTGCACGGGCGTGGCCACGGAGAGAAAACTGTCGGCAATGATCTCCAGCCCGGCGAGCGCCGCGGCGCGCGCCGCCGAAGGCCCACCGACGACGATCCATCCAAGCTTCAACTGCGGCAAGCCCGCCGATTTCGAGAGTCCGCCCAGCGTGAACGCGAGCACGTCGCTGCGCGCCGCGATGTCGGTCAGCGGCGCATCGGCCTCCAGCGGATAGTCCGCAAAGACCTCGTCGACGATCAGTGCCCAGCCGCGATCGCGGCACAGCGCGGACAACTGCTCGACCTCGCGCGCAGACACATACGAGCCGGTCGGGTTGTTGGGGGACACGACAATCACGGCGCGGGTATTCGCGGGAGCGCCGGCGAGGGACAAGACCTCGATCGCCCATCGAGCGTGGTACTCCAGGTCGAACGGTATCGCGCAGACGCCCTCGAGGCGCGTGAGGTGCTCGAAGAGCGGGTAGCTCGGGCGCGGCACGAGCACGGAGTCCCCGGGATCGCAGAGCAGCTTGAACAGCCACGTATAGGCTTCGCTCGTGCTGGCCGTCAGCACGACGCGGCCGGGATCGACGCTGACGCCGCGCCGGGCGTGGTCGCGGGCGACCGCCTCGCGCGCGGATGGGAGCCCGAACGGGTGCGGCTCATACCGGAGCGCCGCCGCGCCGGCCAGGCCGCGCAGCAGATCCGGCGGATACGCGATGTCTGCGCGCGTGGGGTTGGAATCGGTCAGATCGATGACCGCCGCCCCAGCCGCGCGCTTGACCGTGAGCGCGTGCGTCAGCGCGTTGAGGTCAGCGCGAGGCGGCAGGCGTCGCGAGAACATCGGCGTCGCGCGCGAAGGCGGAATATTCGAGCATCTGCGCCTCGAGATCGCGCGGGTACGAGATCTCGACGTCGACGATCTCGTCACGTCCGTACCGCGGCGCCAGGCGCGGCATGACCACGACGGTGTAGGACGGCAGGTCGAGCGCGTCGACCCGCGACACGATTTCGTCGCGCAGCGCAGGATCGAAGTGGACGCCGTAGGCGTCGAACAGATTCCTGGCCGCCTCGTGGTCGCCCTCGCCCTTGATCCGCTGGATCTCGGCCAGGAGCCGGCCGACGCCCTCGCGGAACGCCGCGGCGTCGGTCATCACGTAGTACGTCTTGCCGTCGCGCGTCCTGACGTCGATGGCCGTGGTGTGCGCGACCAGCCATCCAACGATCATCTGGCGATTGCGCATGTGATCTTCCTCGATGGTCGTCCCCTCGCGAATGCGCCGCAGCTGCACGAGGGCGTTGCGCGCGTAGTACTCGAACGCGGTCCTGACGATGGCGTCGTGATCCGCGGCGTCGACGAGACCGAGCTCGACGAGCTTCGGATCCGGAAGAAAGTACAACGCCACCAGGTCGGCCCGCGATTCCTCGATCGCCGAGTACTGCTCTTTCAGCAGCAGGTGTGGAGACGCCGCGCCTTCCGCCATCCGGCCCGAGCCGTGGCCGATCACCTCGTGCATCTCGGTCGTCAGCTCCTGCGAGAACGCGCCCCACGTCTTCGCGCGCTCCGCTTCTTCGGGTGTCCAGGAGAATTCCGTCCGCATCCCTTCAGGCGTCGACTCCTCATACGCCTCGTTGACGTTGAACAACGAGACCGATTTGCTGCCGTGCGCCTCGCGGATCGCCTGATCGTTCGGCAGGTTGATGCCGAGCGGCGTCACCGGGCCCGAATCGCCGGTTTCGACGACAATGTCGATCGCCTTGGCGGTGATGCCAAGGACGTGCGGTTTGCGGAAGCGCGGCTCCCACGGCATGTGATCTTCGAACCACTGGGCGTGGGCCGCCAGCGTCCGGATCTTCTTCGTCTTCTCCTCGTTCACGTAGTAGACGATCGCTTCCCACGCGCCCTTCACACCGCGCGGGTCCATGTACACCTCGATAAAGCCGTTGATCGTGTCGACCGGAGACGATTGCTCGCCGAGCCAGGCGACGTCGTACGCAATTCGATCCGCCTGCTCGCCGGTTCGATAGAAGCGAATCAGCGCCCGCAGCGAATCGGCGAGCCCTGCTGACGCGTACGGCAGCGCATCTTCCAGGTGAACGATGATGGCGCGGATGGCACGGTCGTACTTCCCGCCAACCTTGTAGACCTCTTCGACGAGCCGGCCGTCACGCTTGACGAGGCGCGAGTTGAGTCCGTAGCGCTCGTCGAAACCGTCGAGATCGGACATGCGCACGCCGACGTACAGGTTATTGGCGCTCTCCTCGAGGATGTCGCGTCCGGGTCCCGGCGTCTTGATGGTCACCACCGCGTCGTACGCGGGATCGAACAGCATGGCCGCCAGCCGGTCGAGGAGTCGACTGGCAGGTCCGGCGAACTGCGCGCCCGCCCGGGTCGCGGCCGCCATCGCGCCGGCGAGCTGTTCGCGCGTGAGGTTCAGCACGAACTTCCGGGCCGTGAGGTTGTTGAATGGACCCGTGTTGATCCAGAACAGCTTGGTGTAGCGACGGATCTCCTCGAGGACGACCGGTTCGACCTGCTGCGCGTGGCGCAGAATCGTTTCGAGAAGATCGCGGATGTCGAGGTTCAGCGCGTGGCGCTGGTCGTAGTAGATGTCGCGCCCGGCGAGCGCCGCGAGGTAGAGGTGCCAGGCCAGGATCTTTTCGCGCAGCGGCAGTGCGGTGAAACCATCCGCGTACAGCTGTACGACGGCCGCGTCGTCCACGCGCTCGAGAAGGTACTGCCGAGGGTCGCTCACTCCCAATACAATAACCATTCCTGATGTCGCTGGTTCATACGCTGAATCTCGGGACGGCGGTCATCGCGGCCGAGCTGCGCCCGCCGCGGGCGGAGCTCGGCTCGCGCGAAGGGATGGACGCGTGGATCGACATGTACCACGCGATCCGCAGCCTGGCGCGCCGCGACGTCCGCGTCTTGCTGACCGACGGCGCGGTCGGCACGCAGGAGGAAAACAACCTGCGGCACCTGGTCACGAACCTCGGGCCCGACGTGGCGCACGACCATGTCGTCCCGTTCCTCACGACGAAGCACTCGCTCGAATTCTGCCTCTCGTACGCCGAGCAGGCGTGGCAGCACGGGTTTCCATCACTGGTGGTGCTCGGAGGCGACAAGAGCATCGGGCGGCCGCGATGCGTCGAGCACGCGTGGCAGCTGCGCCAGCGCATCCGCGCGCGCGAGCCGCGGCTGACGCTCGGCGGATGGGCGAATCCCTACGCCGATGCCGCGCAGCAGGTCGAATACATGAGCGACGACCGCTTCAACGCGGAGTACTACCTCACGCAGATCGTCAGCCACCTGAACGTCGCGCCCGTCGAACGCTTCATCAACGAAGCGCGGCGCCGCGGCATCGACAAGGCAGGCGTGTTCGGCGTCTTCTACTACCGAAGCGCAAATCCAAAAACGCTCGCCGCGCTCAGCCAGTTCCTGCCGGTGCCGGGCGAAGGCCTCGCGCGCGAGTTCGAGGCCGGCGCCACCCCGCTCGACATCTGCGCGCGCACGATGCGCGCGATGATGGACGTCGGCGCGCGGCACTTCTACATCAGCAACCTGCCGCTGCTCGGAGCCGCCTCGACGCTGAACGCCATCCTCGAACGGCTCGGCGTCAGCAGGCAGCAGGCAGCCGGCGGCCGGCAGTAACTGCATCGGGGCGTGAGGCTACTTGACGTGCCGGCCGCCATCGACGCGGATCGTCTCGCCCGTGATGAAATTGCTTTCGAGGAGCGACACCACGGTCTTGGCGATCTCGATCTCGCCGCCCCAGCGCCCCAGGGGCGTCGCCCGCTCGACGGCCGCCGATTCCGCGTCCGAGGTTCCGCCGGGCGCAACGATCGGCCCGGGCGCGATGGCATTCACCAGGATCTGATCGGCGGCAAGCTCCAGCGCGAGCGCCTCGGTCAGCGCGATCACGCCCGCCTTCGCGACGTAGTACGGGAGGTAGCCCGGATACCGGGGCCGGCCGCTCCGCGCCACCCAGTCCGAGAAGTTGACGATGCGTCCCCCACGCGCGCGCCGCATGTGCGGGATCGCCGCGTGTGAACAGAGCCACGCGGCGCGAAGGTCCACCGCCATCTGCGTATCCCAGTCCTCGAGCGTCAGCGCATCGATCGCCTTCAATCGATAGATCGACGCCATGTTCACGAGGATGTCGAGCCGGCCAAGCTCCGAGACCGTGTCGTCGACCACGCGCCGGCAGGCGTCGGGCTCCTGGAGATCGGCCTGCACCACGAAGGCGCGGCGCGTCAGCGCGCGCAACGCGCCGGCAGTCTCATCGGCCTCGGCCCGCGACGTGCGATAGACGATCGCCACGTGAGCCCCGCGCCGGGCAAGCTCCGTGGCGACGACCGCGCCGATGCGGCGCCCCCCGGTAATCAGCGCAACCTTGTCGGTGAGATCCACGGCGCCTCAGTCTACCGCCACCGAAAGCCCCTTTCGGCTGCCGTAAGCGATTGGCCTCGCGATCTACTCTAACCTGTTGATCTCTGGAGGAACGGCGGTGGTCCGCATCCTGCGGCGCGGGGCCGATGGTTGATTCGGCCCCCCAGTGTTTTTCAAGGAGTCCTCGTGCCTCATCGCACAGCTGTGATCCGTTGGCTTGCCGTCGCCCTGCTCGTCCTGCCGGCAACGTCTCGAGCCCAGTCGCCAGCTCCAGCGTCGGACGATGCCGCGTCGATCGTGGCGCAGCCAGATTTCACCGTGGTCAACCTGCCGACGACGCGGCGGTTGCCGAGGATGAAGAGCGCGTTCCGCGTAACGCATCGCTTCGGGCGTTCGCTTACGCGTGGCAGCTTCGGGCAAGCTGCCGAAAACCTCTTCGGGATCGACAGGGGCGCACAAATCGGGCTCGAATACCGATTCGGCGTCATGCGCGGATTACAGGCAGGGATCTATCGAACCAGCGACAAGACGATCGAGTTCTTTGGCCAGTACGACATGTTCCGGCAGAGCGAATCGGTGCCCGCGACCGTCGACCTGGTCGCCACCATCGAGGGGCTCAACAACTTCCACAATGGAAGCGTGGTCGACAGGGAGAACAACGAGTACGCTACTTCCATCGGTGTGCTGCTCTCCCGGACGATTGGCGACGTGGCGGCGTTCTACCTGCAGCCGACGTTTGTCGCCCACTCGAACGTCTATTCAACCGCCGGATGCCTCGAACATCTCGTACATGGCCACGATATCCCCGGATGCGCCACTGCTCAGACTGTTGGCGTCGACTCCGATTCGTTTCTCGTTGGCCTCAGCTCGCGAGTGAGGATTCGTCCCACGACCTACCTGGTGGGCTCGTGGACACCCCGAGTGCGCGGCTTCCGGCCTGGCGTGGCGCTCGCTACTTTCGGCATCGAAAAGCGGCTCGGCGGGCATGTGTTTCAGCTCAACTTCTCCAACTCGATAGGCACGACTATGGCCCAGACCGCCCGGGGCTCCAGCAACAACACAGACTGGTTCATGGGCTTCAACATCTCTCGGAAATTCTTCTGAACGGAGAGAATTCCAGATCAGGCTTCTCACTGCCCGCTGGACGGTCGGAGCGACTTCGCGAACTCGACGACCGCCCAGATTTCGTCCTTGGTCATCGTCGATTTGAACGGCGGCATCAGGGGCGCCTTTCGACCGTTCCACACCTGGTAGAACATGATGCCGTCAGGCGCCGTCGACGCCGTGAGGTCGGCGGGAAGGTGCTCCGGATCGCCATACGGTCCGTCTCCGCGACCTGTCGCCCCGTGGCACTTCTGACAGTTGGACGAAAACAAATCCTTGCCCTTATTGAGGACCGCAGCGGTCGGCGTCAGCGGACTTTTTTCCTGCTCCGCATTCTGAGGAATCTGCCACCCGGCCGCATTTGCCGCGGCGACGAGGTCCGCCGGCGATTGCGCAACGGCCAACGCGCGAGCGAGCCAGAACACCGCACCTATTGATACGGCGGCCCCTGCACGACGCGTTGACCAACTGCGCATGGGAACGACCTCGGAATCGATACTACTGCGTCCGCACGAGCGGCCCGCGGATCACACCGCCGGGATTGAGCGCCGTATGGATATTGAAGTAGAAGCCCGCCGGGTTGTTGATGATGTTGGTCGCGGTCGGTCCGTCGATGCTCTGCGATTGCGTAAACGAACCTGCGCCATTTGTCAGGGTCACCGAGCCCGCGGGCGGGACCAATGGGACCAGGACACCTCCGGCGACGCCGGCTGCCCCGGTGTGAATGTGCGCGACCGTGATCGTCGAACCCGACGGGAACCCCTGCATAGTGGCGACGACCGTCACGTTCGCGCCCGTAATGGCGCCTGCCGCATCTTTTGTCGTGACGAAGGTAATCGTCGCACTGCCCGACGCGACCGATTCTGCATTGGTGATGGGCGGCACTTCATTCGCCGGCGAAAGCTGCGCTGAGAACGTCGGGTTGGGGGGCGTTGTCGGTGTCGGCGCGGTCGCCGAGCCGCCGCAGCCAACGGCGAGGGACGCGAGGACAACTAGAAGAACGGATGCACGCGTCATGGGGATTGCTCCTTAAGTTTAGAAGAATTTTCTGGCGAGGTTGAAGCCCAAGTACAGGCTGTCGGGGAAGCCGCCGCGCGCCATTTGCGCGAACGTTGTCCCCTGTGTCGTATTCGTGAACGTGAGATCGAACACATGGCCGCCGACGCGCTTCGAGAGGCCGAAGCCGTACTCCGGATCGCCCCCCACATAGCCGCCGACGCGCGGCGTCACTTCGGCCACGAGAAAGAGCGTCGGCCGCACACGTACGCTGCCGCCGAGGCCGACCATCATGGTCTCTCGGGTCACACCGGTTGCAGCGGCCGAGTTGTGCACCCACATCGGCACGGCGTAGAGCGCCATGACCGTCGCAACGTCGCGCGAAATCGACGCGCCGACGGCCGGCGCGTACTGCTCGCGGAAATTGTTGACGCCTTCGACCGAGAGAATCGCCGAGAAACCGACGGGGGTCTGCGCGTTCTGATGAAGCGCGTCGTACTTTCCGTAGAACTGAGTCGACCGATTGAAGGTCGTGCGGTACGCCGCCATCTCGACGTGCTTGGCGATCGCAAAACGGTACTCGAACCCGACCGTCGCGCCTTCGTCGAGGCCGAACAGGTTGGCTGCCTGAGTGCCGAAGCCACCCAACCGAAGGTTACCGTTGAACCGGTGCGTCAGCCGGAAGTTCGACTTGTGCAGCGGCAGCGGCAACGTCGTCGGAAGGGCGATCAGCGTGAAGTCCGGTTGAAGCGGGCGCAACACCGCGTCGTCATCGTCGTCAGAGGCAACGATGCCGGCCTGGGGCGCGTTGCCCGAGCTCGCAGGCGTCTGGGCGGCAGTCGATTGCGCGAATGCGGCGTGCGAGGCGACGGCGAAGATGGCGGCGAGCGATGCGCACACGTGCCTCCATCTGATCCGATCGGTCACGGGGCGCCAGCTGGAGCAAGGTCCGCGCCACGCAAAAATCCCCAGACAACTGCGATGGACAGTCGTCGAAGTGTTACTGAGCACGTAAGCCTCTTACGTGCGTTGTCGATCGGTGAGGTGGGTATGCGATGCGGGCCGGCCGGCAAGTCTGCGCTACGATGCCCCCATGGCGCGCACGGGCCTCTTCCTCGCCGCTCTCGTCGCCGCCGGCGCCAGCGTCGCCGCGCTCGTGCAGACGCTGGATCCGCAAACCCTCGCTGACGCGATCAACATCGGCCAGGGCCGCATCGACGATGTGCGCTCGCGTTTCCACGCGCTTTACCACATCAACGTCTCGCAGCCGCCGGTCGACTACATCGAGGTCGTGACGCCCTTCAGGCGCGTCGCGCTCGATGCGGAGGCACGCGCGCGCTCCGGCGATCGGCTCTACGGACAGCGCGACGCGCTCGCCACGCTCGGCGACGATCCCTCCCGCGTCGACATCGTCGTCGAGCTCACGTTTCATCCCTTGAACACGTTCATCGGCGTGCCCGGCTATCTCGTGAACCTCCTGCCGATCGTCGACGCGCCGCCGCTCCTGCCGCGCCAGATCAGCCGCATCCCGCGCTTCGGTCCGCGGCTGTCGGGCATGCCGCTGCCGTACCCATACGCCGTGGGCACGCCTGTGCCGAACGGAAGCCAGCCGCTGCTTGGCGGAAGCATCGTCGCCACGTTCGACGGTCAGACGCTGGATGCGCGGGGAACCTACTGGGCGGTTGTCAGCGATTCAGGCAAGGAACTGGCGCGGGCGCGGGTGGATTTCTCGAAGCTGCGATAGACGAAAAAAGGCGGGTCCAAAAGGACCCGCCCTCCTCGGAGGCCGGGTCTTTTGAGACCCGGCGTATGCGATCTACGAGAGCACGCGGACGACGACGCGGCGATTCTGCGCGCGGCCTTCCTTGGTGTTGTTCGGGGCGACCGGCTTTTCCTCGCCGTAGCTGATCACGCTGATCTTGTGGAGCGGAATCTGGTGCTGCATATACAGGTACCGCTTCACCGCCTCAGCGCGCTCGAGACCGAGCCTGTAGTTGCCTTCCGGCGAACCGACGTTGTCGGTGTGTCCTTCGACTTCGATGAACACGTTGTTCTTGGTGTCGCCCTTGAGCTGTGCGACCACCTGGTCGAGGCGCATCTTCGCGGCATCAGGAAGATCCGCCTTGCCCAGCACGAAGTTCCCCTGGTCTTCGTTCAGGGTCACCTGGAAAACCAGCTTCCGCAAGGCCGCCGCGTCAGCCGCGGCTGTCTGCGCGACCTTGTCGACCTGGTCGACGCGCGTGCCGACCTGGCGCGCAGCCGCCTGCGCGGCGTTGGCGGTGTTCTGCGCTGCCGCGGCCGACTGACCGGCCGCTTCGGCCTTCTGATCGACCTGGCCGATGCGGGCCTCATCCTGCTGGATGCGACCCTGTGTCTGCTCGACGGTCGTGCTCAGTGTGTCGACCTTCGAGTTGACGCTGCCCACTTCCGTCCGAACGTACTTCTTCGTGGCGCACGCAGGGGCCATGGCCACCGTCACCGCCAGCAAAGATGTTGCAATAAGACTCTTCCGCATTGTGACTTCCCTCCTCAAACGACCACTTCCTCTTTACCGCGCCGCGGCCATGTACCCGCTCCGCGCGTGAACGACAAGGTTCTTCTTCCGGGTGCGAATCTCGAGCGGGTGCCAACCAGGGCGCAGGCCCGGCTCGAAGGTGATCAGGTATTGGTACCGCAGCTCTTCAAAGAGATCAGCGACGGCGGCGACCGTGTGCTCGGGGATGCTGCAAATCCGCATGTCGCCGCCGGTCCAGCGCGCCAAGTCGGCGAGCGTTGCCGTGCTCGAGCTCTCGCCGGCCGCCTCGATCACCGAAAACTCGCCACCGGGATGATCGAGCGGGTTGACGACGGTCAGCAGGTACACGGGGACGTCGATCGAGCTCGCGAGTCCGGAGACTTGCGGCGCCTTCATCTGGCTGCCAGTGTCCACACCATCAGTGATGACGAGTACAGCGCGATGACGGTTCTCCCGGTTCGCCACAGACTTCGCGGTCGCCGCGATGGCGTCGTAGAGCGACGTCATCCCCCACGGCCGCCCGGCCAGGCTCAGCGCCCGAATGCGATCGAGGTCGGTGGTAAACGGCACCGCTTCCAGGAGCTTCGAGTCGAACGTGTACAGCGCCGCCTCGTCGCCCCTGGTGTGCAGGTGAGCGAGCACGGTCCGCACCGCTTCGCGCGCGCGGTCCATGTTTCCGCCGACGCCCATGCTGCCGCTGATGTCGAGCAGGATGGCGACGCTGACCGGTGAATCGCCGGCGTAAAAGTCCTGGATCGGCCGCGAGAGGCCTTCGTCGACCACCTGAAAATCGGCCTTGACGAGATTCCGGACGACCCGCCCGCGCCCGTCGCGCACCGCTGCGGTGACGGTGACAACCGAGACGCCCGACCTGAAGGTCGCGGCTGGCATTTGCGCCACCGGCGCAGTCGTCGATGTCTGCGCTCGAAGGTCTCCGGGCGTGAATGCAAGCGTGGTCATGAGCACGAGAAGTGCGACTGGGAGCCGCGTCACGCGGCGATCTCTATCAATGGGCTTGCCACTCGCTGCCGGCCAAAAACATATGAAATTTACAGGGTTTTCGATGGGTGTATCGCCTGACACGATTGCAACGTGTAGATTTTACACCACGCACTGATGAGGCTGTGTAAAAGACGCGTGGCGATGCCCGCAAACTGCCTCTAGCGGGTCGAGCCGCGCAACAGCGCTAAGATTGGACGAATGCCGATCTCGC
>Ga0209515_10010447_pt1 | contig 10322 bp, 9 predicted proteins | sample Subgroupgradi54m_FD_187454 | JGI IMG/M metagenome (GOLD analysis project Ga0209515, IMG submission 187454) | Subsurface groundwater microbial communities from S. Glens Falls, New York, USA - GMW60B uncontaminated upgradient, 5.4 m (SPAdes)... ...
CGAATGGACTCCTGGAAGGTGTTATTGCTGTATGAAAAATCCAAGATTTCTTTTTTTGTTTATTATTTTATTAACCATTGTTGCAATTTTTATTGATCTTCCAGGCAATATAACTCTTTTTGGCAAGCGATTGGTTTTGCATCCTGATTTTCTTATTGGAAAAACACACATTAAAAAAGATTTTTCATTTCACCGTGGATTGGATCTGGAAGGTGGAGTAAGTATTACTTACAAAGCAAATTTAGATACTATTCCCAGTGTGCAGCAGGCAGATGCCCTGGATTCGGCAAAAGCAGTAATAGAACGAAGGGTTAATTTGTTTGGTGTTTCCGAACCGGTAGTACAGACAGCAACGGTTAATAATCAGTCACGAATTATTGTAGAAATGCCTGGTATCACAAATGTAGACGAAGCTTTGCAGCTTATTGGGACAACTGCGCAGTTAACATTTTGGGAGGGGGGTTCCTCTCAATCTGCAAAATTAAAAGTTGCAAGTCCATCTGCGTATCCATTAGGACTGACACAAATTTTCCAAAATCCTTTAGAAACAAATCTTACGGGAAAAGACTTACAGCATGCAGCAGTTGCGTTTAATCAAAATACGGGGGCACCAGAAGTATCGCTTGTTTTTACGCAAGATGGTGGAAAAAAATTTGCTGATATTACGAAACGAAACATTGGAAAACCACTTGCCATTGTGTTAGATAACGTAACTATTCAAGCGCCGGTTGTTAATACGGTTATAGCAGATGGTAACGCAGTTATAACAGGTGGGTTTACCACAGATCAGGCAAAAAATGTTAGTATTCAGTTAAATGCCGGGGCATTGCCAATAGGACTTTCTGTTTTAGAACAGCAACGAATTGGCCCAACGCTTGGAGCAAGTTCTCTGCAGCAAAGTTTAATAGCCGGGGGAATTGGGATTTTGGTTATTGTTTTGTTTATGACTGCACTCTATGGCAGGTTTGGGGTTGTTGCAAGTGTGGCTCTTTTCGTATATACCATCTTTGTCATTGCGTTGTTTAAAATAATTCCTATTACATTAACTCTTGCAGGCATTGCTGGTTTTATTTTGTCTATTGGCATGGCAGTAGACGCAAATATTTTAATTTTTGAGCGCATGCGGGAAGAACTGCGCAGCGGTAAAAAATTAGCAGTTGCATTGGAACTTGGATTTTCCAGGGCCTGGACATCTATTCGGGATTCGAATGTGTCTACGCTTATTACAAGCGTTATTTTATACCAGTTTGGCACAGGTCCTGTACGAGGATTTGCAGTAACGCTTGCGATTGGCGTTTTGGTTTCACTATTTTCGGCAATTATGGTAACACGAACGTTTCTAAGGATATTGTATAAATGAAAATTCGAATACCAAAGCACGAAATCAGAAACAAATTACAATGACAAAAAATATCAATGACAGAAATCTGTTTTGCATTTAGAACATTAGAATTTTGATATTGTTTCGAGTTTCGATATTCGAATTTCGAATTTTAAAGTTATGAATATTGTTGGAAAAAAATATTGGTATTTTGGATTCTCGCTTTTAATAATTATTCCAGGATTAATTTCCTTGTTTTTGTGGGGACTTCGTTTGTCAATTGATTTTACTGGAGGAAGCAGGATGCAGATTCAAGATTCACGATTTAAGATTCAAGATTCAAGTTCTGCAATTAGCGCTGTGTTTAAAGAAGACAATATAGAAGTTAGCTCGGTGCAGCAGGTGGGGAAAGATAGCTATATTATCCGGACAAAACCTCTGGATCAAAAAACATATCAAAATGTAAAAACAGCTCTCACAAAAAAAATTCCTGGCATTAAGGAAGTAAGTTTTCAAACAATTGGACCAACAATCGGGGCCGAAACAACAGTAAATGCGGTAAAAGCAGTTGTTGTTGCATCAATTTTAATAGTTTTGTATATAGCCTGGTCATTTCGAAAAGTACCAAAGCCTGCTAGTAGTTTTCGTTTTGGGGTCTGCGCAATTTTAGCATTACTACACGATGTTTTAGTTGTTGTTGGTATATTTTCCATCTTGGGTCATTTTTTGCATGTCGAAGTAGACAGTCTTTTTGTTACTGCTATATTAACAATTATTGGTTTTTCGGTACATGACACGATTGTGGTATTTGACAGGATTCGGGAAAACCTGCGCCGAATGCCAGGGTCGTCTTTTGCCACAGTAGTCAACGAATCAATTTTGCAAACACTCACCCGTTCCATAAACACATCGCTCACTGTGTTACTTGTGTTGTTTTCGCTTCTTCTTTTTGGAGGAGAAAGTATAAGGTGGTTTGTCGTCGCGCTTTTAATTGGCGTTGCAAGCGGAACATATTCGTCCATCTTTAACGCCTCGCCATTACTCGTTTTGTGGCACGACTTCTCTGTCCGTCATTCTGGTAAGCGAGCGTAACGAGCGCATCCAGAATCTGGATTGAGGCAATATTTCGTCATTCTGGGGAGTCCCGCCAGTAGCGGGGCGACTCCAGAATCAAGAGAATCAAGGTTGGATTCTGGACAAAAGCCAGAATGACACCATATGAATCAAGGCTATGTTTATATAATGGCAAATAATAGACCAACCCTTTACGCAGGAGTCACCAGCAATCTAGTAAAACGAGTTTACGAACATAAAAATAATCTTGTTCCTGGTTTTACCTCAAAATACAATCTTCACGAGTTAGTTTATTATGAAGTAATAGATACTATAGAACAGGCAATAGTTCGAGAGAAACAAATAAAAGATATGAACAGAAAGGAAAAGTTGGCAATGATTAAAAAGTTAAATCCAACAATGAAAGATTTATATAATCAGATTCTGGACAAGCCAGAATGACGACAACGAGAAAATTAAAGTTTAGGAGGGTGCAGTCCCAAATCCTACTGGTTTTGCATATGGTTTCCTAATCGCTCGTTGTTCAATGGTATTACATAGTGTATTTATTGCTTGTTTTGATGTCGTTTGTGGGTTTGGTACGTCTGTTAAACAAGATTCATCAAGGATAAGAAGTTCAGAGGAAGCTACTCTAGCAACACCTGGCTCTCCATGTTTAGTTGCCATAGCACCTGGTACAGCTTTTTGCAAAAAACGTTCTGCAATATCTGCACCATCTGGTCGATCTTTGACAAGCGTAATAAATGTTTCTGCTTTGTTTGTAGGCATTAAGAAATAAGTTCGAGCAGCTACAACGTGTCTGTTTCCTGTATCTCTTATGCTATTGTCTTGCATAGAGCTAAATATTACGAGCGAATGCCCTGTCTCAAAGCCCGGGCAACGTTTTAATTCCTCTGAGTTTGGCGTATAAGGGACGACAGATAAAAAATGCTTGTCTTTTAAAGCTTGAGAATCCCGTGCAGCTCCAATAATATGTGTTGCTGCTCGTACGGCATTTGCTCTTTTTTCAAAAATTGGATTAAGATTTATGTCGCTAAAATACTTAAAATCTTCAGGCCATGGACCAGGAGAAGAAAATTGTCGTCCTTTTGCAGAAAGTCCCTGGGGGAATTTACCTTCGATCATAAATCCTTTGACTGACTGGACAAATTCATCCTCGGGATTACCCGATTGAGCTTCGTCCGATGGTTGTCGTAACGATGCAGTGTAACCTTGTAAAGCAGTAACAAGCACTTTTGCTTCCGGCCGTTGAGTATCCTTAGTAAGGCGACGATTTAATTCTCCTAATAAATCGTGTATAGAAGCAGTTTCTAAAGGGTTTATTCCTGGTTCTCTATCTGCCATATGTTTTAAAACAATTATTAACTTACCTTAATGCAGAGCCGTCATTCTGGTAAGCGAGTGTAACGAGCGCATCCAGAATCAAGGACGGATTCTGGACAAAAGCCAAAATGACAATCAAGATTTTGCAAATTCTTCTTTGACTATTTTACTAACCAATCCTCCGTCGGCTTTGCCTTTTGTTTTTGGCATTAATGCCCCCATTACTTTACCCATGTCTGCTATAGATTTGGCACCGGTTTGAGTAATTGCCTCTACAACCAATTTCTTTATATCATCTTCACTCATTTGTTCTGGCAAATACACCTTAAGGAGTTCGAGTTCTTGTATCTCTTTGTCTGCAAGTTCTTGCCTACCTGCATTTTGATATTGCTCGATAGAATCGTTTCGTTGTTTGCCTTCTTTTTGGATAACTGCTAAAACATCTTCGTCTGTTGCTTCGTATCCAGCTCCGCCTTTGTTAATTTCGTAGTAGTTTATTGCGGAAAGCAGCATGCGGAGAACAGAGGTTTTAAGCTCGTTTTTTGCAAGCATGCTTTGCTTTAAATCGTCCCGTAATTGTTGTTTCGTCATTGTATTAAATTAATCTTCCTAAGCCAAGTTTTTTGCTTTTGTTAAACATATAAAAGAAAAATCGTAGGGATATAGATAAATATATAATGTTTAGAACAAAACTTATAAGCAGTTTATCAGAAGACATAGTTCCTGTAAAGAGAAGTTGGCGTATTCCCTCAAACATATAACTGGTTGGTAAGAAATGCGATACCTGTTGTGCCCAAGCAGGAAGTGTTCCAAGCGAATAATACACGGCAGAAAATGGTGCGATTAAATACACTCCAGCCCATGCAAGTGTTTGAATAGTGCCACCGTATCGTATAAGAAAACCAGCAACAAGAAAACCTGCTGCCCAGCCAGAAAGAATAAGGTTTACCATTATAGGAAAAAGAAACAATCCTATGGGAACAATAGAAAATCCATACAAAAGAAACGCAATAAAAAGGGAAAAAGAAAAACTGATAATTGTTTTAATAAAACCAAACAGCATAAATGCCGTTACCCATTCGGAAAGTTTAAGCGGAGATGCAAAAATATTTACAATATTTTTATCCCACAATTCGGCTAGTAAATTTGTTGTAACTTCGTATTGCGCTCGCCAAACAACAATCCAAAACACCAACCCGCCAATAATTGCAAACTGGAGATGGTTTTGGTCTGGGTTGTTTTTAAGAAAATATGCGCTTGTTAGGCCCCAGATAAGAATATCCATTGCAGGCCAATAAAACATGTCTGTAATGCGGTCAAAACTATGCCGCATGTTTATTGTGTAACGGTAAATCATGGCAAAAACTCTGTTAAAATTAATCATGTGTTTACTCCTATTGCTTGTAAAAAATAATCTTCCAAATCTGGTTTGTCTATGCTAATTGCTTCGTAAATAATATTTTCTTTTGTAATGTCTGACAAAAAACTCGCAATATCTTTTTCTTTGAGAGCTATTCTATAACGGGATTTTTCTTGTACGTATTGTATGTGCTTTTCCTTAAAAAATATTTCTGCTTTTTTTGCATCTTTGGCAATGGTAAGTTCAAGGAAACACTGTGTAATACGATTTGCCAATTTTTCTGGGGTGTTTTCGTCGATAATTTTTCCGTGATTTAAAATAATAATTCTGTCCGACATTTCTTCTACTTCGGCCATGTTATGTGACGTAAAGAGCATAGACGTATTATATTCTTTCTTTTCTTTTTTTAAAAATCTTCTAACCCGGACTGCAATATCTGGATCTAAACTTGCTGTTGGTTCGTCGAGCAAAATAATTTTTGGATAGTTAAGAAAAGCCTTAACCAGCAATACTGTTGTTTTTTCTCCGGCAGAACACATGTAAAATTGTTTGTTTTTTACCCGTTCTATTTCGAATTCCGAAAGTAATTTGATAATGCGTTTTTCTTTGTCTGGAACTTCGTATAGCCTGGCAAACACCTGTAGACATTCTGCAACCGTAAAATACGCTGGAAGACTTATGTATGTCGAGGAATAATTAACGTCTTTTAATATTTCTTCCCGATATTTTTCGAATTGTTTTCCAAAATAAGAAATAGTACCAGATGTTGGGGTCATTACTCCAAGGAGCATTTGGATTGTGGTTGTTTTTCCAGCGCCGTTTGGCCCAAGAAATCCCAATACTTCGCCTTCGTTAACACAAAAGGAAATATTGTCTACGGCGATAAAATTATTAAATTTTTTTGTAAGATTTTTTACCTCAAGAATAGGTTGCATATTAAGATGTCATCCTGGCTTTTGTCCAGAATCAGATTCTGGAGTCGTACTGCTCCCCAGAATGACGGGATTATAATTCTCTCACGCGCTTTAGTAAATATTCTTTTGTATTTTTGGAAAGGTCTTCGTCGACTTCTTCGAATAGTTTTTGGAGGATTTCTCCAATTTTTGGTCCGGGTTTTATGTTTAGTTCTTTCATAATATCATTCCCATCTATTGCCAGGTCATTAATGGAAAATGGTGCGGGTTGCAATTGTGTTTCGACTCGTTCTTTAAACAGTTTTAGTCTCCAGCTTTCTGCTGTTTGTGTTCCGCCTCCCAGGCGGTCGCCAACTCTAAGATCCATCATGTCTTTTACGTTTTCTACGCCAATGCGTCGTATAAAACGGCGTACAGCAGCATCGGTTATATGTTCGTCGACCGTAAACATGTGCCAGCGAATAAGCGTTACTATTTTATCCCTATCTTTTTTAGAAAACTTTAACCGGTCACATATATCTCGCACTATTCTGGCACCCATAATTTCGTGGTTATGAAAAATAACTAGTCCTTGTTCGTCGGGTGCTGCAACTCTTGGCTTGCCAACGTCGTGCAGCAGTGTTGCAAAACGAACAATAGGGTCTTCTGCAGGGCAGAATTTTAAAGACTCTATATTATGAGTAAATACATCGGATGTATGATGCCGGCCTGGGCGTACCTGGGAAACACCAATTCCTTCCATAAGTTCGGGAAAAATTTGGTCCAGCAGTCCTGCGTTTTTTAGTAGCATAATGCCGTCATATGGATAATCGCTTGCCAAGATTCGTAGCAGCTCTATTCGTATCCGTTCTCCGGATACATGAGTAATAAAATTGGCATCTTCTTGTATAACTTTCCAGGTTTGCTCTTCTATAGTAAATCCAAGTTCTGTGGTAATCCGAATTGCGCGTAAAAGCCGAAGCGCGTCTTCCTTAAATCGCTTGTTTGCGTCGCCTACTGCCCTAATAATCTTTTTCTCAATATCCTTTTGCCCATCATATGGATCGATAATCATCATGTCATTGCGAGGAGCAGTGAGCGACGCGGCAATCTCTTTATCTGTCATCCCCGACCTGATCGGGGATCTATTTTCCTGGATTCCCGCTTTCGCGGGAATGACAATCGTTTCGCTCGGGATGACAGGAATAAAGATTTTTAGAGCGATTGCATTTATCGTAAAATCCCGTCTTGCCAAATCTTCCTCAATGGATTTTCCCCATATAACATTGTCTGGCCGGCGTTTGTCCAAATATCCTTCTTCTGTTCGGAATGTGGTAATTTCCACCACAGTTTTTACGTCATCCTGGCTTTTTGTCCAGGATCTGTCCTTTTTAGATTCTGGAGTCCTCCACGCTTCGCTCTGAGTCCCCAGAATGACGGGTACTCCAACGGTGCCAAACTGATTGTCGTAAAATCCATCCGGAAAAAGCGCTAACATTTCTTCTGGCGTTGCATTCGTTGTTAAATCCCAATCTTTAATTCCTCGTTGCATAATAAGATTGCGGACACAACCACCAACAAAATAAACCTGGAAGTTTTTTTCCTGGAGTGTTTTATAAATCGCAATAATTTCGGATGGAATGTTTTCTATCATTTTGTTATAGTATACCAAACAATAACAAATATGAGTACGAAGAAGTGGAACATACAAAATAATTTTCAATTTTCAATTTTCAATTTTCAATTAGACCGCTTGGTAAATATTCTTCTTGAAAATAGGGGGGTAAAGAATAAAAAAGAAATAGATGACTTTCTTAATCCAAAACTAGAGAAAGTAACAATAAAAAGTGTTGTTATTGACAGCAAACAACTAAAAATTACTCTCAAAAGAATTAAGCAAGCTTTAGAAAAGAAAGAACAAATTATTGTTTTTGGAGATTACGACGTCGATGGTATTTGTGGCACTGCCATTCTTTGGGAAACACTCAATAATTTAGGAGCAAATGTTCTTCCATACATTCCTCACCGGGTTGATCAGGGCTACGGTCTTTCGATAAAAGGGATCGAAGATTTATTGTCAACTGAACGCTATACGCTGAACGCTATACGCTCGCTAATTATTACAGTAGACAACGGCATTGTGGCAAATGACGCAGTGGATTTTGCAAATAAACTTGGGATTGACGTTATTATTACCGACCATCATGTACCAGGAAAAAAATTACCCAAAGCATATTCGATTGTCCATACGACGAAACTTTGTGGAACAAGCGTCGCCTGGATGCTCTCTGAAGAAGTCAGTCGTCATTCTGGCTTGTCCAGAATCGATTCTGGAGTCGCAAAAGCTCCCCAGAATGACCATCTTGGGCTTGTTGCACTGGCAACGGTTGCGGATTTGGTTCCTCTTACTGGCGCAAACAGAACGCTTCTTGCACATGGTTTAAGAGTTTTACAAACAACAAAACGACCGGGACTTTTGGCGTTGTTCCAGGAAGCTGCTTTGGATAAAAAAACAATTGGCACATACGAAATTGGGCACATTATTGCGCCCAGACTTAATGCAATGGGACGAATAGAAAACGCAATGGATTCTTTGCGTCTTATTTGCACAACAAATGCAAAGCGGGCAGAAACACTTGCGTTTACACTTGGATCGACTAACAGAGAAAGACAGGCAATTACAAAAGAAGCAGCGCAGCATGCGGTATCTGGAATTAGAAATCAAATAGATTCTGGACAAGCCAGAATGACGGGGGAGGGAATTAGGAAACTAATTTTTATTGCGCATGAAAGTTATCAGCCGGGGGTGGTAGGATTGGTAGCAGGAAGATTGGTTGAAGAATTTTATAGACCTTCTATTGTTATTTCGATTGGCGAAGAACATTCCAAAGCATCTGCTCGGTCTGTTTCGGGGTTTAATATTATCGAATTTATTCGGAGTTCCTCAGAACTTTTGGTCGATGCAGGGGGGCACCCAATGGCTGCTGGGTTTACTGTGGAAACAGCAAAAATATTGTTACTGCAAAAAGCATTGGAAAAAAAGGCAGAAAAATTGCTTACAGACGACATGCTTACCCGCACACTTAAAATAGACATCGAGATTCCATTAACTTTAGTTAACACTTCTTTTTATAACGCAATCCAGCAACTGGCACCATTTGGTATGGGAAATCCCGAACCAACGTTTGTCTCAAAAGGTGTGGTAATTGAGGATATGAGGTTGGTGGGGGCAGATAGGAAGCATATCAAGTTTAAATTTCAAATTTCAAATTTCAAATTTCAAATTCAGGGGATTGGGTTTGGGCTGGGGGAACGGACTTCGGAATTCCACGTCGGCGACAGAGTAGATATTGTCTACACAATTGACGAAAATACATGGAACGGGAATACGTCACTGCAGTTAAAAGTGAAAGACATAAAAAATCCCGTGGTTTAAATCTATTTATCCTGAGACTGAGGGTTGTTGCTATTTTTACTATTAAGGTTTGGTAGCGTAACTTCCAAGACCCTTTCGTAAACGTCCTCTAGGTTTTTCATGTTTTTTGCTGCTCCAAGGCTTCATATGTACATCGGCATTTGCAATGGATGTTGTACCTGGAAAATTTTGTCCGCTTGTATCCGGCTCAGGAGATGAATAATGAGATACTTCAGATTCTAATGTTGGATTAGGAACTTCAAAATTTGGAGATTGTGTTTGTTTGGATGTTGTCGCGGGTTTTTCGACAGCACCTGCTACTGCAAATACGGTTCCAGGTTTTAGAACAGGGATACTATCTGGTTTTGGTAAAGGGTATACACCTGCTGGGACTAATTCCACACCAGCATCTGTAGTATGGATATGTTCTTCATCAACGATATCGCTAGGGAGTCGAGGACGCCAAGGTCCGAACTCAACTTCTGTTGACAATGGTCTATTTAAAGTTGTCTGCCTTGATGTGCTGTCTATCTCTTTCATAAAAAAATCTCCCTTTATTTTATTTAGGGGAGATTGTGTTTATTGCACAAAATTACTCCCCATTAGGTAAGGAGATAAGTAAATTGCAAGTCTAAAGAAAAATTCATGTCGATTTAACTTTATCATGATAAAGAGGGCTTGTCAATATGGAAGAAGTTGCGTATGATAGGAAAGATATTATGGCACGAACTCTTATTTTCGATTGTTTGGAAAAAATAGACCATGAAGTAACCATAGATGGGTGGGTAAAAACCAGACGTGATCATGGAAAACTTATTTTTTTGGATATTCGAGACCGAACTGGCATTGTCCAGGTTGTTGTTAACCAAAATGTTTCAAAAGTTGCCTATGATCAAACTCGGGAATTGCACAGCGAAGATGTCGTCTCGATTTCTG
>Ga0209515_10010449_pt1 | contig 10322 bp, 10 predicted proteins | sample Subgroupgradi54m_FD_187454 | JGI IMG/M metagenome (GOLD analysis project Ga0209515, IMG submission 187454) | Subsurface groundwater microbial communities from S. Glens Falls, New York, USA - GMW60B uncontaminated upgradient, 5.4 m (SPAdes)... ...
ATCGAACCCGCATCAGAGGCTTCGGAAGCCCCTATTCTATCCGTTGAACTACGAGAACGAAGCGGAGAGGGTGAGATTCGAACTCACGGTAGCATTACTGCTATACTAGTTTTCGAAACTAGCTCCTTAAGCCACTCGGACACCTCTCCATATGATTAATTTCATAGTTGTCATTGCGAGCGACCAAAGGAAGCGTGGCAATCTTTTTCTTGGAAGATTGCTTCGTCGTTTCTCCTCGCAATGACACTATATGGTGCACCCACCCAGAATCGAACTGGGATAAGCGGCTCCGCAAGCCGCTGCTCTATCCGTTGAGCTATGGGTGCGTGGTGCTATTATACTACAAGTTTACGAAGTTTTGCGTTCTAGGGGGAAATTGGTGGACAGCCAGTCTGCTGACTTTTCCATAAACGTTGGCTTAACAACTTCCCGGTAGGGAAGGAAATATAAAAGTGTAGACTTTAACGATTCTTTTTCTATGTTTTGCACAGGAATAATAAGTTCCCCTGGCATAAACGCGTGTGTTCTTATATGCACTGTTTCTATGTTGTCCCGCTTTTTAAAATAAAAATCGTATAGTTCTTGCCACAAATAAAAATGGTCTTCAATAGTTATGCCCTCGCTGCTTATTCTATATCTAAAATTATGTGGGGCAACAGTGACCAGGACAAAAACCATAAAGACAAACGACAACACAACAAGCATAAGCATATACTGGGAAAAAAGAAAAAGAATAACTTCGATAAGTAGCATGATAAGCAGCGAACTAATGTAAAAATCTTTTCCCCGTTTTCGAAATGGGCGACCTGGTGCTTCCCAGGAAAGTAATGTTTTTACGTCTTCTCCATAGATCTCATGATTGCTTGAGGCATGATGGGGCAACGGTAAATCAAGAGGTTCTTTTGGTAAATCCAATGGTTCTTTTGGCAAAAATTCTTGTGGGGCAGTCATACGTTTATACTAGGTTATTCTTAGGAGATAGTCAAGGTTTGGAGTATAATAACTATTATGGCACCACGAAACGAAACAGCACCAGTAACTGGTGCAACAATGGGATCGGAAGCGTTAACAATGTCTTCTGTTGTGCAAGAAGCGCAAGATTTAGTAAGACAAGCACCAGAAGTTACAGAGAAAAAAATTAATCCTATGATGCTGGTTGCAGAAAAGTGGAAAGAAACGGTAAGAACGCATGACAGGATTGTGCTTACTGCCCCACCCGGAGCGGGAAAATCAACAGATGCTATTAAGCTTATTTACGAAGCGCTGGGATCCGATACCAGAATTATTGTCACCCAACCAACAAGGCTTGCCGCGCGTGGACTTGCGGAATCGGCATATGTCCGATCACTGTTTGGCAAAAATCTTGTTGCCCAGAAGCTTAAAGGGGAAGATAAGACAACAGAACAAACCCGCGTTACATATACCGTTAATCAATCTTTGCTTAATGTATTGCAGCGTGATCCTATGCTTTCGGAATACCGTGTTGGTGTTATTGACGAGGGACACCTGCTTACCGGCGCTATAGAAGTCGAACTTCCCCTTTTAAAAAAAGCACAAGAACTGCGACGGGCAGCCGGAATTCCTCAAATAAAATTTATTGTTGCCTCGGGGTCGCTAAATAAAGAACAGTATCTGGAATATCTTCCTGGCGCTGTTTCGTTTGATGTTGAAGGAAAAAACTTTCCCGTTGTGCCGCATTTTGCAGAATCTCCTATAGAAGAAGCGGATATGCCTGATGCAGCAGTTAAAAAAGCAGCAGAAATTATTGCAGCAAAAAGAGCAAAAGGAGAAAAAATCGGAAAGATTTTAATGTTTTTTAAAGGAAAAGGACCAATCGAAGAAACAATGAAATTATTAAAAAACAATCCCGAAACACGTGGTTTACGGCACATTAAGCTTATGGGTGGGGAAGAAGCATCGCCGGATCAAGACAAGATTTATGACGAGGAGGAAGATCAGATTGTTGTTTCTTCAAACGTTGCAGAACAAGCGATAACTGTACCTGGCGTTAAAGTTGTTATTGGGTCTGGGTATATGAATATGATGGTGCGGGATGAAGAAACTGGACTTATGACCTTGCAGACTGTGGAGATTACAAAAAGTAATATGACACAGCAGGCAGGCAGGGCAGGCAGGTTGGAAGGTGGGGAAGTATTCTGGTTGTTTACCAGAGCACATGCAGATGCCAGACCAGAGTTTTTAAAGCCAGAAATGCTTCGTACCGATTTAACAGAGATTGTGTTAAAACTCAAAAGTATGGGAGTAAAAGATATTGCTTCGTTTGATTTTATGAACAAACCAACAGCCGAAAGCATTGCGTCTGCAATTGACAAATTGCAAAAACTTGGCGCTTTGGACGCACATGGCACTATTACCGGTGTTGGAGAACAAATGGAAGAATTACCACTGGATCCCCATTTTGCCCGTATGCTTATAGAAGCAAAAAAACGAGGGTGCTTGGAAGCAGTTAGCGTATTAATTGGCTTTTTAAGCACTAAACGACGGGTTTTTGCGTACAATCCACAGCGTGAACAATTTGACAGAAAATATCCAACATATGTAGACAACGATTCTGATTTTATATCTCTTTTAAAGGTGTGGAATGACTATGTAGAAAATGTTGTCGTAAAAAAACAGAACAGATATGCATGGGCAAGCGGTCGTGGACTAAGGGGCGATGTGTTATACGACGTTGAAACAGCACGAGAAGAAATTGTCGGGGACGATTTTTTTAAAGGTTCAGGATTTAAAGAAGAACCAGGTCTTATAGATCTAATAGCACAAAAGGATGCAATACAACAGTGTATTGTTGCAGGATTTATGGATAGTCTTTTAGAAGGCAGTGGGGATGGGACATATGCGTTGGCAAATGGCAGACTAAATGGCATTGTTCTTGACCCGTCTTCGGCTTTAAAACAACATCCAACAAGTCAAATTGTTTCGGCCGGAGTTCGGGTTATGCGTGGCGGAGAAACACACGCAAGTCTTAATCAGAAAGTAACAAACGAACTTATTGCCGAAGTTGCTCCATACATAAAAGAAATTCATGCAGAGCAAAAAAAAGAACAGGAAGAACTAAAACGCGAGCAAAAGGAAGCGGTAATAGAAGCACAGCGTACTACAGATGAGCACGCACGCGAAGAGCCAATTTCTGCGGCACTTGCAGTGCCCGAGGAGTTTAAGAAAAAAGTATCTTTTATGCAAAAAGCAAAGCAGTCTATTGCCACCTTTTTCGCCAGAATTAGAAAGTTTTTTGGGGGAAAATAATTTCTTTTTCGCAACCAGCGAACCGTCCACCAAAAGTCGCTTCGGCGAGCTATTAAGCCGCTATATCTGCCAAAACTTTATTTGTATTACCTCCTTCGTTAATCCTATCAACAATCCTTTGCTTCTCTCTTCCTAAAGTTGGTCGTTCCTCCACAATAAGACTAAGGCTTCTTTGTAGATGTTTTAGTGTTGATGTTTCAACAGAAATTCCTTTATCATGCAAAAAATATGGCAATGTAATATTTATCATGGCTAGATCTATTTTAGCGTGTAATCTTTCTTCAAATTCTCTTTTTACATAAGTCTCTTCGTCAGGAGGTAAGTATTTACTGCTCACTTGTTTAGCGTATTGATATTCTTCTCTTAATTGTTTTTTAGTTATCTCCTCAATCCTTGGCTGTACAATTTGTAATTGGGCATCATAACGATCTCGATCTTCGGCACTTAATTTATTGTAGTCAATTTTCCAGCTGTAATCAGGCCCAATAAAGTGCTCTACAACACTTTTTGCTCCTAAATACTGTTCGACCCCTTTTGTTGTATCTACATTCAAGTTGAAATCGGTTTCATACATCGCAATTTGCAAACCTATATCCTTCCTTGAATACCATCTTTTAAGACGATCTTGCACCTCAGAAGATGATAAGTCGGCTATATCTTCTGCCAGTTCGAAATCCACAACATAAGTTATCAGATCTTGATTGTCACTATTCATTTGTTGAATAACAAATGTTCCTTCATTGATATCTACAACAAGAACACCTCGATTATGTATTGCTTCCAGTGACTGACTTACTGACTCAGATATCCTTCCAAAATTTCTCTTTGCAACCTCATCTGAACCATCTGTTTTTTCAAACGAATCACCTTCTAATTTTTTCATTAATAACTGTGCGTCAGTTCTGTCTGGATTAATCTTTAATGTTACTGGTTCAGGTGTAATACCTGTATCTTTTAGCTTTTCAAGAAAATATAATTCTCTCTGTAATCCTTCGACATTATCTCTCTGTCCCTCAACCCTTTTCACACTTTTGCTGAATAAAGTGTCGTGTGTTCCTTGTGCATCTGTAATGATAGAATTAGTTTTCCCTCTGAATTTTGCAGCCCAGTTATTAACATTTTGACTTTTCCATTTAGGTGCTTTATCTACTATTTGTATTGGTTGGGTTGGGTTTTCATTCATACTTAAACTTTTGTTAGAAGCTTTTTTCAATAACGTATTTGCTTGATCGATCTTAAAAGCGGAGAGGGTGAGATTCGAACTCACGTGAGCTTGCGCCCAATTGGTTTTCAAGACCAACGCCGTACGACCGCTTGGCTACCTCTCCTTATGCGATAAGTTATAACCATTCACCCAACTTCTTTCCGAATAGTGTTCCTTATGATGACAGTTGGGGCATATAAGTTCTAAGTTATCTAAATCATTGTGTGTACGGTCCCTATCCTTATGATGCACAACTAAAATTTTGGTATTAGAATACTTACATCTTTCACATTTATCACCCCGCTGTTGTAGTAATCTAATTTTTAAGCCCTGTTGGTAAACTACCTTGTCATGGGGACGCCCCATTTTATACCTGATCCCTTTTCTATGTTTATTAGCACATGCCCTGCTACAAGTTTTCTTGTTAAAATGAGACATTATGAGTTTCCCACAAACTATACATGGTAGCTCTTTTCTACATGAAATACCATAGCAAATCATGCTACAGTACACTCTTCCTTTATTTATTTGTATTTCAAAGGGCCTTTTATAAATTGGCTTGCTGCAAATGATACATTTAGTATTAGGATTTCGTTTGTATTTCTCAGCCACTCAACCAGTATACCACTTTTTACTGGATTTACACATTAGGGATTAGTGTTGTGCTGCACTAGTCCACTATGCGACCTCTCCTCGTCAAAGCTCGATTTTTCCGCCTCGTCCTTATCGGACTTTGGCTGACAATCGACTTTTCCTCTCAAAATTCTTTCAGAATTTTGTATCCAATATTCCAACAGTGTTTAAATTGCAAAGCAATTTATCACGCTGCGGAGGGTATGGGAGTCGAACCCATTAGACCCTTGCGGGTCATGGTTTAGCAAACCATTCTCGTAACCGTCTGAGTCACCCTCCAAAACTAATTGTATTATACCATCGCCCTTTGTTTTCTGCTACGCTTGTGGTATGGGGGTTTTGGATTTTTTGTTTCCCAAATACTGCATTAATTGTAAAAAGCTTGGGGCGTATATTTGTACAAACTGTTTTTCCTACCTTTCATTCGAAACGCACGGTATGTGTTTGGTATGCGGTAAGGGGGCAATCGATGGAATTACTCACAGGTATTGTCGGGGAAGGAAAACAATAGATGGTTCGTTTGCAAGCACATTGTACAAGGGAATAATCAGGAAATTACTTTTTCGGTTTAAGTATAAGCCATACGTATCTGATGTAAAAACGATTCTTGGAGATCTTTTTTATGAAAGCCTTATTCAACATGAGGGATTCTCGCAGATTTTAGAAAATAAGCCTGTGCTTGTTCCTATACCACTCCATTTCTCAAAATTAAAGAGTAGGGGATATAACCATGCCCAGATTCTCGCAGATGAACTTTCTAAGCGGCTAAATCTTAAATCTATGAATATCCTTACTCGGGTAAAGAAAACAAAAACGCAGTTTGGTTTAAAGAGGAAAGAAAGAAAAGAAAATGTTTCTGGTGCATTTGCTTTAAGGACGGATTCTGGAGTCGCACCGCTCCCCAGAATGACGGTTATACTCGTGGATGATATTTTAACAACTGGAGCAACAATGCAAGAAGCAGCACGGGTGCTAAAAGAACATGGGGTAAGCAAAGTCTATGCCCTTGCCTTTGCAAGGGATTAATCAGCCTCAAACAGGTAAAGACTATACCCATACTTGACTTGTTTATATAAGTGTGATACCCTCAAACAGGTAAAGACTATACCCATACTATACCCATACTTGACCTATGGATTTATTTAAACTTGAAAAACCTGACATATCTGGTGTAAACATAGCTAAAATTCTTGAGCAATATAACGCAGATCGAAGCTTGTATTCGGAGGCCGTATATAGAGCTTGTGAGCCTGACTATTATTATTGGGATAAGGTAAAATATCAGATTCCTCCAGGAAATTTAAACAAGACAGAATATTGGGCGCTTATAAAACAAGTGCGAAAAATTTCCTCATCGCAAACACCGATTAAAGCAGAATCTGGGGAAATTTTTACATGGCTTCGTCTTGGTTATACAGATGAATTTCTTCACAGAATAGATGTTCAAATGGGAGGTAAAATTTTTGCTGAATATAAAGATATTATTACACCTTATGGTAAGCAGCGTATTTTGACTAAAAGTATTATAGAAGAGGCGATTGCTTCTAGTCAGCTTGAAGGAGCAGTAACCACAACGCCTATAGCAAAAAAAATGCTTGTTGAGAATCTTCGTCCTAAAAATAAGTCAGAGCGAATGATTGTTAATAATTACAAAACAATGCAAGCTCTTCAGAATGACTACAAGGACAAAAGGCTTTCTCGGGAAATGCTTTTTGAATTACATGCCTTAATTACTAAAGATACGATTGACAAGGATAAAGTTTATAGATACAGGAATGATCAGGATGGCATTACTTTAAATGATCAAACAAAATATATTTATCATATTCCTCCAAAAGAAGAATTTATGAAGCTTGAAATGGAAAGGCTTATACTTTATGCAAATGATGAAGACAAAGGGGGATTTGTACACCCAATTGTTAAGGCAATTTTTTTACATTTTTGGATTGGTTATTTACATCCTTTTTACGACGGGAATGGAAGATTAGCTAGAACTCTTTTTTATTGGTACCTCTTAAGAAGTGGCTACTGGGCAGTTCAGTATCTGCCGATATCATTAGTTATAAAAGAAGCACCGGATAAATATGGAATGGCGTTTGTATATGCAGAGCAAGATGATTGGGATATTACTTACTTTTATGATTTTCATATAAAAAAAATCATGCAAGCACAAAAAAATTTTATAGAGTATTTATATAGAAAAACTGGAGAAAATGCAACAATTGAAGCAGTTTTGGACAAAAAATTTAATTTGAATGATAGGCAAAAAGAGGTATTAAAGTACTTATTGTTTAAAGATGAAAATAGCTATATTACTCCTTCTTCTTACGTCACTCTTTACAAGGTAAGTAAAATGACAGCAATATCTGATTTGAAGAAATTAGAAAAAATGCAACTCGTGTATACAAAAAAATTTGGGAAATATGTTAGATATTATGGATCAGATAACTTAAGACAATCTATAAAGATTTCCTAGCTATTAATACAATCACTAAAAACCCCGCCTTTCGACGGGGTTATGTGTGGAGATGTCGAGTAATGAGCTCGAGTCCAAGAAGGCTTACTAAAAAACATCTACAAGCGTAGTCTCGTCCAGAGGACGATCAGCCTTTGGCTGAAATTTTTATGAGTCATTTTATTCTTTGCCAATTGACAGGTATGAATAAAATCAAGGTTTAATAATAAAATAAGGACAAAACCAAACCCTTACCATTTTCTCAACTGTGTTTGTGCCTATATTGCCCCGTTGAGAAAAGACAATATAAACAAGACATTAGCCTACGAATGCGTAAGCTGGTTGTCTAAGCATTCCAAGCTCGGACATAATTGCGTATGCCTCCGCCTTTAATGCTTCTCTGCTGGTATTAATAGCAGTTATATTTGACTCTGTTTAACGACTATTTGTCAAAGTCGGCTTGCAGTTTTTTAATGTGCTATCCTGTCGAATCAATGCATCCCCGCGTCAAAGCTCGATTTCGTCTTCGAATTCTGATGTGGAAATGAATCTTTATTTTAAAGTGCCTTTAAATTGGGCTTCTAGTTCTCGTTCTAAATCTTGCTTCTTTATAGCCTCCCGCTTTTGATGTTGCTTTTTGCCCTTCCCCAAAGCTAGCTCAACCTTTATAAGATGCTTTGTATTATACAAGGAAATAGGCACAATTGTCAAGTTTTGCCCTTCCATTTTACTCTTTAAGGCTATTATTTCCTTCTTGTGCAGCAAAAGCTTGCGTGTTCGGCCTGGATCATACCCTTCTTGGGGTGCATATTTATACGGAAAAACCTTGGCATTTACCAAATATGCCTCGCTACCCACAATACGCACGTGAGAACTGTTTAAATCTGCATGTCCCAGTCGCACAGCCCTAACTTCGGCTCCCAGCAAATTAATCCCAGCCTCGAACCGTTCTAAAATGGTATAGTCAAAAAACGCCCGTTTATTGGTTATCTTCATAGTCCCTAGTATACTAGGAACTTTATTGAGTGTCGAGCAGTTGCTATATTGCTAAAAACTTGCTATTGTTTCCTTAATGGGTGATTCTCCTTTTTCCGATATTCTCCCTTCAGATAATGTAGATTTTGTCATGCCAGAACAGGCTCCAGGACAGGATGCTGCAGGATTTTCTATGGCTGCACAACGATAAAACTTTCTTGGCGGTGGAACAAAACAACCAGAAGTATCAAAATCTTCCTTTGAATCACCATCTAAACCTTCTGAAGCAAGGCGATGGGAAAATGGCGCAAGAAAAACAGTTGAAGTTAATGGAAGAACATGGCATTACATGGAGTATGGTAATCCAGATGGAAAACCGATGCTAAACGTTCATGGATGGCTTGGTTCTTCAGCAGATGGACAAGATAGACTTTCCCGCGCTTTTGCAGGAGAGGTGGTTGAGTCTCCCGGAATGAAGCATTTATCAGAATATAAAGACCCAGAACATCCTGAAAAAGACTACAAACAAGTAGCAAATGCTATTGCAACTGACGTAAAAGGCATGGAGGGAAAATATCATGTTATTTCCCCAGAACTACCAGGATTTGGCAAAACAGAAGCGCTTAATAATGTATCACTCGATGCAATTGCAGATGAACTTGCTGCGCGTCATCCAGAAGAAGTAAGAGCAATTATTCTTCAGGGAACAATGACACAACCAGAAGATATGGATCGCCTTCCCTATGTAGCTGCTCAACTGGCAACACTCAAACCGGTTGCAGCTCTTTTAAACAAACTCAATGTTTCTAAAAAACTTTTTGCATCTATTGTTACAGGAAGTAAAGACTTCAAAATAGCAGATCAAGAAACACAACAGCAGATTATTACCGATACGCTAGCATCTGATGCGCATACAGCTTCAACAACACTTCGGTAGATTGGTAAAAACATAGAGGAAGACATCCAAAAGGTACAATGCCCTGTGATTGTTATTGATGGTGCCAATGGTGATCTTGTCCCTATTATGAACAGCACCAAAGCAGCAGTACGTTTCCATGCCGAGACCCCAGAAGAACAATTAGTCGCAGAAAAGAAAGTTGTTTTTTTACCTATTGGTGGTCGCGCTGGCGAACAAGGACATAATATTGTAAACACTGCTCCTGAATTTGTTGCTGCATTAACTGATAGTGTACTAGGTAAAGTGGCTGCATGATATAACCTTATCCCGCCGAAAGGCGGGGTTATTGATTAAATAAAGATGAAATTTATCAATTTCCTATTGACAAGATGTACATTTGGTGTATAGAATACAGGTATGCAAACAATTACCGTATCCGCAACAAAAGCAAGAAATAACTTTTTTGAGCTATTAAACCAGGTAGCTTTAGGCATAAGTGTGATTATAGAAAAGGATAAAAAGGAAGTGGCTGTTCTTTCTCCAAAGAGCACAAGCTTTGATTGGAAAGCATTTCGCAAAGCATCTAAAGCAGCTCATGGAATCCTAAAGGGTTACAGCATAGAAGAAATTTCTCCGCTTAGGGGAAAAGGCTCGTGGAAAGGATTCGGAGAGTGGGATAAGGAAGTTGTTAGGAAGAAATGAAGATTATATTTGACACCAGTATTTTTATCGATTATCTGCGAGGCGGAAAAACTGGAGATAAACTTTTTGACCAAATCGAAAAACAAAATGCACAACTGTATATTCCTACAATAGTAATTTATGAATTATTCTCCGGAAAAAGCACGAGAGATTCTTCAGTCAGGATGAAAATAGCAAAAATGATCCAA
>Ga0209515_10010450_pt1 | contig 10322 bp, 4 predicted proteins | sample Subgroupgradi54m_FD_187454 | JGI IMG/M metagenome (GOLD analysis project Ga0209515, IMG submission 187454) | Subsurface groundwater microbial communities from S. Glens Falls, New York, USA - GMW60B uncontaminated upgradient, 5.4 m (SPAdes)... ...
GAGTTGATGAAGCGAGCGATCCACTTTCATTAAACTTCACCTCTTTATTCCCAGCATTAGGCGCGAGAGAAATGTTTACTCCTCTGGAATATGTTTTTGAGTGATTATAAGAATAGACGGCATAATAGTATGTCTTGCCATTCTGGAGACTGGTATCAGTGTAAGTATCTCCACGACCTTCGTAGATCGTTTGTCCATCAGATGGTGAAGTTGGGTAACTACCTTCTTTTCGAACGACAACGGTTCGCACAAAGTTAGCTTCGCCTGGGTTGTCCCACTCAATAACTATCTGACCATCTGCCGGTTCTGCCTTGACGAGAGTCGGCTCAAAACTGCCTACGCTTGTCCCTCCACTACTACCACCGCCCCCACCTCCACCATAGCCGGAACTTACCGCGACTTCACCTAAAGAAGTTGAGACTTCGAGAATACTGTTTTGATTCTGATTGCTTTCGTTATTAATACTTTCGCTTCCCGTTGTTGTCACTGAAACGATGTTTGAGATATCAGAATATGCACTGTTCTCATGCTTTGATTTAATTGCAAAGTAGTATGTGGTGTTTGAATTTAAACCGGCAACAATATATGCACGCTCTGTTGCAACAGGACTGACATCACCGTAATAGATTGGCGTGAGCTGGGCTTCCGTTGCTTGTGCGAAGCTTGAAGCGTCGATTGGCGAAGTGCTGTAACGAACATCATACTCGGCCGCGATATCTGCATTAGCTGTACCAACATGCCATTCCAATTCAGTGGATGTATTATCATAGCCTCCGATAGTGAGAGTAGTTATAGCTGTCGGAACACTACTGCCACCAATATTGCTTACAGTGTTATTTGAAGATGCCGCAGAAGTTGTGAATGTGTAATCTTCAGAAAAAATAATATTTGAAACTTCATCGGTTGATTTAACTCTGAAATGATATGTCGTGTTTGGTTCAAGATCGGTGAGAGAGACGGAATGCGAAGTAGCAAAAGTTAGATTTTCTGTACTCAATACTCCATATCCGGAACTGATGCCATACTCCACTTGCGACGTTGCCCCTTTGTCTGTACCCCATGTGATAGTTGCGCCAGTGCTCGTCACACTACCTGAGGAAACAGAAAGAATATTGGGTCCAGCCACAACGGGTATAGAGTGAGTCAGTGTGTTGAACTCGTCATTCTCTGAAACAGTAGCAACAGTTGCACCAAGTGGTTTTGATTTTACGCGGAAAATATAATTGGTATTTGGCGTAAGACCGATAATCGTCACTGAGTGCGATGTGGTGAGTGTCGAGCTAAGAGTAGTAAGTGAGCCAAGATTGTCGCTGTCTCCATATTCCACCTGAGAATCAGATGGAAGGTCGGTAGTCCAAGCGATAGTTACGGTTGAAGTTGAAACCGAAGCAGTTTCGATCCCGGATATAACAACCGTTGAGGCCTGCGATTGTACCTGCGCTTGAACTTGAGGTAAAGCACTCGTGGTAAACGTTTCGTCAGAACTGAAAGCGCTATTGCCCGATGCATCAGTTGAAGTGAGACGGTAATGATAAGTAGTATCCGGAGAAAGAGAAGATAGTGTCGTCGAGTGAGTTAATGAAGCACTACCACCGAGGTTAGTAGTCTGTCCATAACTTATCGTCGTTCCATATTGAATTTGTGAAGTGGCAAGTTCGTTCGTCGTCCAAGCAACCGTAGCTCCTGTGGTAGTAATCGGAACAACAGTAATAAGCGAAATTTGAGGAGCAATCGTATCAGTTGGTGTTACCGGTACAACCACGGGAGTCGGTTCAGTAGTAAATGAATGAGGACAGGAATTTGTCGTATTACTTGAGAGATCAGTTGCGTGAATACAGTAATAATAGGTCGTACCACCGGTAAGCCCAGTGAGTGTTGCAGTGTGTGCCAACCCTGCCGTTACCGAAAGCGTTGCGTGCGAGCCGTAATTCTGTGTCGTTCCGTATTCAAGCGTTGAAACGGAAAGCTCGTTGGTTGTCCACGCAAGCGTAGCGTCGGTGATGCCGAGCGTGACGCTTCCTACGCCCGAAACAATAGGTGCCGTGGTATCAGAAGGAGTTGTCACGGTAACACCGGCCGATACTGCTTCAGTCATAAATGTTTCGTCGGATGTGATCGTCTGATTACCGATTTCATCACTGGATATTATTTTGTAGTGATAGAGAGTGTTGGGAGTAAGGCTTGAAAGAGTAACGCTATGAGTCAGAGCAAGATTGGTATCGAGAGGAGTGGTATCGCCATACCCGGCCGTTGTGCCATATTCAATTCGAGCGTTCCCGACTTCACTTGTTGTAAAGTTGATTGTGGCAGATGTGGTGGTGACCGGTCCCTCGGTAATAAGTGTCACGTCAGGTGGTGTGGTATCCACAATCACCGTATGCGCGGCAGTGGTAAACGAATGTCCGCAGGAGTTTGCGGTGTTGCCCGCAAGATCAGTGGCGTGTATGCAATAATAATACGTGGTATTTGGAGTTAGACCCAAGAGAACTGCGGTGTGAGCGAGAAGGGCCGTCGCATCAAGCATTGCTTGAGTGCCATAACTTTGAGTCGTGCCGTATTCAAGATGGGAGATCGCAAGCTCGTCAGTTGTCCAGACAATTGTTCCATCGTTAATACCTAAAGACAGATTGGCCACGCCAGAGATAGCGGGTGCAGTCGTGTCTGCTGGAGGAGTGACAATTTGCACGATTGGTTCAATCGGTGGTGGAGTAACTTCTGCTGGAGGTGGAGTGGGCGCTACTGGAGGCGCGGGAGGCGTTTCAACCGGTGGAGGGGTAACATCACCGAGCTGAGCAAAAGCCGGTGCTGTTGGCAATACAACGAGCGAGAGGATAAGACTGAAGGCCAATACTCTGGGAACAATGAAAATTTTTTGCATATTTTATTGAAACCAGAGATCTTATTGGACTTTAGTTCAATAAAAGAGCTGGCGATTAATTATTGATAAATTGGTTAAAAATATTATACCATTTCTAAAAATAGGATTACATGCTTAGTTAGCCTTTCCGTTTTCTTTTGGCGCTTTCTCTGGATCGGGTAAGGCAACCAGCAAATCCCAAAGCTGGCGTACCCTGTCCTTCTTGTCCAGAGTCTCTTTATAAACCACTTCAACTTTAAATTTTGGATTTCGCTTTTTTCTCATGATTATTTTAATCCAGCAAAATGCTTCCAAATCACATACATCGCGTAAGTATCGAGCTTGCAATATTCCAGCATCTGACGCTCTTTTTCTTTTACCATCTCTCCAGTTAATTCACCTTTGGTTATTTGTCTATAAGCCTCGATGGCATCTGTACCACTTTGTACGCCAAGAGTTTTGTAAGAAAGATGAGGAGCTAAAACAGGCAGGACTTTTTTGATTGATGCCCTACCCTCAAATCCCGGGTGTACATAGTGCTGACCCTCAACGATATCCATCAAATCGTAAGTTCTTGCGATTATGCCAAGAAAGAAATCTTTATAGCTTGGCAGAAAGTTCGCAAGCTCACGATTTCGTGAATTTTCAAAGGTCTTGAACCATGACACAACAGTACCTGTGTCGCCCATATGTTCTCGTAAACTTTTTGCTATGCTCTCAGAAGGCTCCCCATCAAGTATCAAACATTCAAATGGGACCGGCTCTGAATTCTTATCTTTCAAAACATGTAACGAATATTGAAAAACGATCTGCTGATAAGGATGATAACCACTGTAGGGCGGAATTGCTGTCGGATAGGTCTCGTAGTCGAGAAAGTATAGCGGAAAAATAAGCGCGTCGAGCTCGGCTTTGATGGCTTCAAGATCAATTAATGGTTCCTGAGATTTATGTACCAAGATTTGATTCAGCTTTCTCGGCTTACTTGGTTTTGCTGTACCTTTTACTTCCTTAGGCCTTAGTCTGTCGTCTATTGGCACATTACCAATCTCCAAGATACCCTCATCTAGTAGCTCTTTTAGATATCTCTTGCTGTTTCCAATTCTATTCAGATCATGAACGCTGTACGCCGGTACACTTGGATTTATAAATGAAAATGCTGTGCAATGAGAACTGCGACCTTTGTAATAGCAAGGACATGGATCAGGCGGTATTTTTACACTGGACAAGTACTCCTGAGCTTGTCCCATCTCGCTCATCGCTGTTGGTTTCAAGCGGTCTATCGCTTCAGTCTTGTCTTCAACAATAAAGAGCTTACCTGGGGTAAAATCAAGCTCGTCACTTCTTACGTATGCTCGGTTGAGGCGTACTAGATATTTCTGATTCAACAAAACTCCGCACTCCTCCAGAACATTGACCTGAAAGGCAAGATCATATTCGTATTGAAGCTCTCTTTTTTTATTGACTCTCCTGGGTTTTCCTTCTTCGTCATCGTCGTCATCTTCTTCCGTTGATGACATTTTTATTTCGTATATATCATATTTTTGAACCGACTCATTCCATTTCAAGACATCGGTAGCGGCCAGATATTTGTCAGTTGCAAAAACCGCTTGAAAAATAACAGGTGCTCGCTCCGCAATAAGTTTTTGTGTCAATTCTTGTGCGCCCTCACTGCGTCTCTCAACAAGATAGCCAGCAGGAAACATTCCTCGAGCTAGCTCTTCCACCTCGTTGCCCATTACAGCCAGCGATTTCTCAAATTCCGACACCTCGAACTTTCCATACTCTTCGGGCTTATGTCTCTTCACCCACACATTATTTGGACATTCCTTATACAGGATGAAATCTGTTTTTGTTAGAAGTCTAGACATGTTATTTACCTATAATTGGTTCAATGCCAAACTCCTTCAGTTTTTCCCAAAGACTATTGAGAGCTTTCTCTTTGTGTCTATAAAACGAGCTTCCAGATACTCTCCAAAATTCCCAACCTGCCCGGCGTAGTTGTCTTTCCCTCACCTGATCTTCTTCCCAGTTTTCCAAAGTATGATATTGGTCTCCATCACACTCCACAGCTAACCGAGCATTTTCACCTTGCACCACAAGATCGATCCGATAGCCAATGACCGGATACTCGGGTAAAACCTGATAACCTCGGTCAATTAATATGTTGCCAACATCGAACGAGAACTGTGAAGCTCTACCGGAATCAAATTCTTTTTTCAAGGCTTTTCGGCCAACTTCCAGTTCCTCAGTCTTTGGATCGTAGTACCAGTTTAATATTTTATATCTCCAATCATTTTGATTTCTAAATTCCTGTATTGGTATCGAGTGGTACAGGAATACTTGATCACGTCCTCGAGTCGCGGCAACATTAAATCTCTGGGCAGTACCCTTGTCGGTCAGAGCTTTAACTGTATCGTTAGGGTCATTTGAATCGAGTGCTTTTACCATAGAGAGAAACATTACATCTCTCTCGTCACCCTGAAAGGCGTAGGCATCACCACAAACTATATCTCTCTCCTCAATAACTTTTTCACCGATTTTAGGGTGCCGGAGAAGCAACTCTTTAATATATTTTGCTTGATCTTCTGCGAGTAGTGATATCACGCCGAACGTACAGAGGTGTCCGTCCGGTCTTTGTTGGTAGTTTGGATTTTCTAGCAATTCGGCTATTTTATCAACAATTGCTTTTGCTTCCGGTTCATTAACTTTATTGTTCGTATTTTGATAACCACCCTCAACCAATATAGGAACCAATGCCGGTTTTAGTAATCCTTTTGGATTAGGATGTCTTAATGGTTTCAGTTTTCCTTCGTAGATATGATGATTGCTGAACGCAATAATCTCCGGCACACACCTAAAGTGCTCATTCAACTGAATCATGTTCGGTATTCGAATTTGCGCCAAACCGAACAAACTTGAAGTAATAGAAAAATTATCTTTGTGAGGAATATCATATAAGAATCGCGAAATGAGTTCATAAACCCTTTCTTGATCTTGGAAAATACCCGCAGGACTTATCTGATCTGGGTCACCAACGACCAGTAGTTTCTTTCCAAGGTATCCAATAGTAAGACCGCGAATATCGCACTGACTGGCCTCATCAAAAATAACAACATCAAACATTCCGGCTTTTGGATCAGAAAACATTTGCGCGGCACGATGCAATGGCATAATCCAAACAGGCACTGCATTTTTTGCTTCCCTTAGAGATTCTTGTGCCGCTGACAAATGTTTATACGCCCATTTTCCAGCTCCTTTTCCGTATTTCCTCATTGAATCAGACCATGCCATCAGTGCATCTCGTTGTCTTTTTGTAACTTTATCGATTTGTCTCTGCCAAGCAAGCACTGTAACTAGATCGGAGTTTAATTGAAATTCCCGTTTTGAGAGTCGTTCATGCTTACCCTGAAGCTCGTCGATACTGACATGATCGTGAATGTGATCAATCCACGATTTTAGTCGGGAGATTTTCCATGCCAACTCTAAATTGTCTGGACAATCAAATTTCTGTTTCTGATCAACCATGCCAACAATATCTTGATAGAGATTTGGAGCGTGCTTGTTTATTCGTTGGGCAATTCCATCTAGCCGTATTGCATATTCTTTATTCTCAGTAAGCAAATCGAGTTCCTCAATGGCTTTTTTCCAAGCTGTATTGTTTCTTTTCTCGATAGCCTGAATAAGCCTCTCACGCACCCCATGTCTGTTACCGATAGGGTCGTCAACGAGCTTTACCCACTCCTGAAAGGTTGTTTCTAGCTTAGACAATTCGAATTGTGCAACACTGGATGCGATCAATTCTCTAGCGTTTTCAATATTTTCAAGTTGAGTAAAAGATATATCGGCAAGTTGTTTTATTTTTTTGAAAGATTCTGCAATTTCAATAAAATCATCATAATAATTTGCAACACGGGTAGCACTTGCAACCAAGACTTCTAGTTTTATGAGGTCCAGATTGTCTATTTGAAAATCGGGTGCTCCATCTAGACTTCCAAATCCTTGATCTAACAGAATCTTAATATCCTTCTCGGCGACTTGTGCAGATATCATGCTTTCAAGGAGATCAATCCGTTCAGAATTATCCGGACAACGGCCGTCAACCAAATAGTTCTCCAAAATCTTTTTTGCACCTGAAGAAAGAAGTATTTTCCCAAAAGTACCCAACTTTGAACCATTAGATACTTTTGACTTGAGTAAGTTGATCGCGTCCGTAAGCTCATTGAGCGATAATGAGGTCGAACCAGAAATATCATGGCCGACAATCTTGTTTCTGCTTTTGCCAATGATTTGTATCTTCTCCGAGATTTTTGATAAAATTGTTTTCCACTTTTCACGTTCGCTTTGACTTGTAATACAAGCATTGAAAATATTGCGTTCGTAATTTTCATTGATAGCAATCAACACTTTACGAGCACTATTCAATAACTCCCATAACTTCGATAGTGCCTCCTGATTAAAGTCATTCCCTGAATTACCAAAGACTTTATTTGAGACTTTTGCTTTGGTGCTCAATTCTCTATACGAAGTAAAAGCACCAGAGACAACATCATCATTTGGCAATGAAGGGGCGTCGGGCAAATCGAACTTATACAAATTTCTATCCTCCTTACTCAAATCCGTGAGTAGTTGATACGCCTGCTTCAAATCTTCAGTGGTAAAATTTAGTTCTGTATCGAAATTTATTTCATCAGTAAACCAGGCTAGGCTTTGATCATCGTCATGCTCGCTTATGAATTTAGCCGCCTCAATCGGCGTAACATCACCGCCATTTGCGCGTAAGGTCTGTGTAGAATCTGTAAGAATATATTGGCGAATTAAATTAGCAACGGAAGATTTTTCTTCTCTTACGCTCGCCAATTCTTTTCTGACAAGTTCCGCTTTTTGTTCGCTGAATTTGGTATGGCGTTCACCAAGATTAGAGCTGATCTCTGTGATGGATTGTTGGAGTACATCATCACGTTTGGCTGTCTGATGTAACTGCGATACAGCAAGGCTACGAATATTTTCCGGCAACTTACCTCGTAATACTTCCAGTGCTTTGCTTGTTTGTGAAGTAACAAGCACACTTTTACCCTGTGCCAAAAACCGCGCAATTAAATTGGCAATCGTATGACTTTTGCCAGTCCCTGGCGGCCCCTTAACAACTACTCCGTAGTTCGTCTCTATTCGTTCCGCAATTCTTTTCTGTTCGTCGTTCCAAGGTAGCGGAAAAAACAATTCAGATTCTTTTATCGCTATAGTTGTCTCTTTTTCACCTTCTCCCAAGCCAGCCTTTTCTTTTTCCTCCTCATACTCTCCAATAAGATCGTTTATAAATTCCGTTGATTTTGCACCATTTTGTTCTATATCACGTTTAATAGTTTCGGCGTATTTTGACCACAAACTATTGGTTCTCTTTCGTACGAAAATTATTGGCGCATTCCAAATACTAGGTTTATCTGTAAGGACTGGTGTACTAACACTTTCATCGGTAAAGTGATCTTCACCATCGGGAGATAGATAGTTTAGAAAAGTATTTGCTTGCGATTTTAATGTCTCTAAATGCCAAAAATCAAAAGGGTTGGAATTGACAGCACCCATCCACTTATCCAAATCAATGTCTGCCGGATTATCCATCTCTGATACCGGCGCAATTTCAACAAAACTTCTGAACAGTGGGTCTGGATTGATTTCGATAGTCCGTTTAGAAGCATCAAAATCTAGGGTCAATGGTGTAAAGAAAATTGGAGCGTAAACCGCACCGACCGATGGATGTTTCCAAGTTAAAAGTCCATGCCCAAGAAGTAGTTCATGGCTATCGCCTTCATTTTTAAGTAATAAACGTAGGGCGTAAAATTGATCGTATAGTAAATTCGCTTTGTATACTTTCTTTACCTTATCAGCCCATCGCTTCCATTCATTTTCGGTATATCCAATCAATAACTTTTCAAGCTCAGGATGGTCTATCCAATTGTCAGGAATGTATTTGACCTCTATAGCTTCCGGCAATTTATTGGGAGCCAAAACAACCCAACCAAACAGCGACTTTAGTACACTATCTCCTTGTTTAAAATCTTTGCGGAATTTACTAAATTCATTTACGCGTTCTTTATCGCTGTCAAAACGTACTTTTCGGTCAATCTTTTCTAACGGCCTAGGTTTATCGAGCGGGGTTACCTCAACGACCCATTCTGCGAGTCTCTCAGGTAATACAGGAGATGGTTCGATATTTTTCTTTTGCACTTTAAGCCAAGCACCAGATTCGGTACTTGTAGTCTCTTTTTCTGTATCGAATTCACGAATAAAAAGATTGTCCAGATCACGAGGATAATCAGCCAGCCACCATGGGGATGGCGGTATCATTGATGATCGAAAATCGCGAACGATTGTATCATCAAGCGCAAGAGCCTTTTCTAGGTATGTAAAAAGCCGGACAATTTTATTTTGAACTTTAGCGGAAACTGAAATCCCAAAGTTTTCATTTGGTACATTATTTTCGGTATTTTTTTCTTCTATATTATCTGTATTCATTTCAATGATTGGTTTATGTCCGCTCTTTTCTTTAAGTAACTGTGTGTTTGTTTTCTCTTCAAGTTTTCTACACTCGTGACAAATCGTTCCATTTTTGACTTTGTGCTTTTTACAAACAATGCATAGGGGCTTGTTTGCCCAATAAGCTTTCGCATCAAATTTCTTTGTTCGGTAAGCCATATCATTGTTTTATTACAATATAGTCTCCCTCGTTGCCACCAACCCGGACGTAATCCTCGCAACCATCAACCCAGATTTTCTTGCATTTACAGTACGTGAATTTTTTATGGGTATTCCAAAAAATCTCATCTCCGCAATGAGTGCATTTGTAGTAAGTCTCTTCTTTGGTTTTGTTGACGATTTCTTTAGACATAAATTTTATCAGTGGTTATCTTTCACCGCTTAGTATCCTCTCGAATGCTTCGAGATTGCCCATGGCATCATTCACGGGATTATGGTCATGTGCTGTAACTCGCAACTTTTTCCATGAGCTTGCGTTTGTAAAGTCGCCAACAAGTCCGGCATAAAAGTCACCGATCCTTCTTGCCGAATGACCGAACGGATTTCTGCCGAGAAAAAGGTGGAAATAGTAATTTATGAATTGCCAGTCGTAAGCCGGATTGTCGCTAACGAATAGTGGTCTAAACCCCTTCTCTATCATAGATAAAATCCATGTATCGAAATTTTCGAAGGTTTCTTTCGTTGCTCCTTTTCCGTGGAATGTTTGTCTTGAAGGATAAGCAACTGCACCAAATTCAAACAACGCCGAATCATTCAATGTCGGTGCGGGTCCGTGTCCTTCGCAATCCACGAATATTAAGTTTTTGATGGCGATTTCCTTTGGCATAAAGTTATAGTTTTCTATAGCTCGTTGAACGACCTTGCCCTATGCGCTCAATCTTTTTGAGTCGCAACAATTTATCGATTGCTTGTCTGACAGTCGGATAGGCGACTT
>Ga0209515_10010451_pt1 | contig 10321 bp, 8 predicted proteins | sample Subgroupgradi54m_FD_187454 | JGI IMG/M metagenome (GOLD analysis project Ga0209515, IMG submission 187454) | Subsurface groundwater microbial communities from S. Glens Falls, New York, USA - GMW60B uncontaminated upgradient, 5.4 m (SPAdes)... ...
CAGGGCGTCGATGGCGAGGCCGAGCTTCTCCTGCTCGTAGAGCGCCCGACCTTGCGTGGTCAGGGCGTCGTAGCGCTCCTGGTGCGGGTGTGCCACCCGGCTCCAGAAGCCCGGTTGCTCCTCGGGCGCGGGCGCGGGCCTGGGCTTGGCCGCCTTGGGCGTGGGCTTGGCGGAGGCGTCGGGCGCGAGCGCGAACAGCGCCACGAGCACGAGCAGCACCCTCATGGCTGGCCCTTGCGCGGGCCCGGCTTGACCATGCCCAGCTCGGTCTCGAGCTCGGTGATGTGCTCGCGTGCGCGCGCGGCGAAGCGCGTGTCGGGCACCTCGGCGAGGAAGCGCTTGTAGTGACGCAGGGCCTCCTGCCGGTAGCCCTGCACGTGGTAGCCGAGCGCGAAGTAGTACTCGATGTCGCCCTCGGGCACGAAGTACACGTTGGGGTCGGAGAGCCGACCCATCGAGTGCACGCCGCGCTTGTCGGCGTCGGGCCGGCCCTTGCCGTCACGCTCGAGTGCCTGGCGCATCAGCTCCTGCGCCTTGCCCCACTGGCCGTCGCGGTCGTAGGCGACCGCGGCGCCGTAGTAGCCCAGCGCCTCGTAGGGGCCGTACTGGATGCCGGTCTCGTAGTAGGTGATGGCCTCGTCGAGGCGGTCGGGACCGAGCGCCATGAGCAGCTCGGCGGCGTTGGTGCTGTAGGTGGACAGCGGCTCGGCGAAGCGCGGATCGGTGTCGTCGATGCGCTGGCGGAAGGTGTCGTACTCGGCCACGCCGCGGGTGAAGTACGCGTCGGCGTCGGCGCCGCCGGCGCCGCCCAGCTTGGACAGCGCGGTGCACAGCTCGGGCAGCATGAAGGTCTCGCGCGGATCGCGCGGTGCGCTCGCACGCAGGCCGTCGAAGTAGCGCACCACCAGGCGCCAGCGCTCGAGCGACGCGTCGCTCAGGTACTGCGTGGCGGTGAAGGCGCGGTAGTAGACGTCGGGGTCGGGCAAGATGGCGAGCGCGCGCTCGTAGGCCGCGAGGGCGCGGTGGGCCAGCTGGTCGGTCGCGGGCGTGCCGCGCACGATCATGCCCGCCTGCTGGGCTTCCTTGCGCGCGCTGGCCAGGAAGTGGTCGCCCTCGTCGATGCGCTTCTTGCGCTCGTCGTCGCTCTTCTGGGCAGCGGCGGGCGTGGGCTTCTTGCCCCAGCCCGAGGCGGCGGCCGCGGACGGGGCCAGCACGGCGGCGAGCGCCAGGACGAGCAGGACGGGACGGCTCACGGCTTGGCTCCCACGGGTGTTCTGCCCCGGGCCGGGACAGGTCGGGCGGCGGCGTTGCGGGCGGCAGCCTGGCGCTGGTGCGCCGAATCCTCGAGCGCCTTGTACGACCCGGTCAGGTGCTGCTGCGCGCGCCGCGCGAACGCCGGCTCGGCCGAGTCGAGGTAGGCGCGCCACGAGGCCATGGCGTCGGCGTAGCGGCCCTGCGCCTCGTAGAACAGGCCGAGAAAGTAGTGGCGCTCCGCCGGCGGCGAGTAGATGAGGTAGGTGCGCTGCGAGGGCGCCTGCACCGCGGTCACCGGCTGCTGCTGCATGAACACGTAGAACTGCGGGTCGATGGCGCGCAGCTGGTCGAGCATCTCGTGCGCGCGGCCCAGCTGCTCGTCACGATCGTAGGCGACCGCGAGCAGGGCCAGGGCCAGCTGATCGGCGCTGCCGTACTGCTGCTGCGGGTAGGCCGCGAGCGCGCGCTCGAGCGCGTCGATGGCGTCGTCGAGGCGGCCCTTGGCCATGTAGGCCTGGCCGAGCAGGGTCAGGAAGCGTGCCCGCTCGTAGTTGGCCGGGTCGTCGGCGATGGGCTCGAGCTCGTCGATGGCCTCGTCGAAGTGACGCAGGCGCGCGTAGGCCTCGGCCAGGTTGTAGGTGACCAGGAGCGAGTTGTCGTTCGAGCCCTCGCGGTAGGCCAGGTAGTGGGTGACGGCGTGCTCGTACTCGCCCGCCTCGAGCGCGGTGTGCGCGGCGTCGAGGCGCAGGTCGCTGCGATGGGCATCGAGGGCGAGCGCCTGCTCGTAGCGGGCGAGCGCGTCGCGCAGCACCTGCCGGCGCGCGGGCAGGAGGTACTGATCCCAGTACTGGGTGGCGACGTTCTGGCGCAGGAAGACCGCCTCGGCGACCAGATGACGGATCTCGTCCAGGTGCGGGCTCTGCACGCGCTCCCAGAAGGTGGCCTTCTTGGGCGCGGTCTGGCCGGGCTGCTGCACGTAGACCCGGTCGGCGCGCGCGGGCGCGGCGTGTGCTGCCGAAAGCGTTACCAGGGCCGCGAGGGCCAGAACGGACGCGCGCTGCAACATCGAGCCTCGATCGAGTATGCAGGATAGCAACGCACGGCGCGGCGAAAAGCCTCTTCCGGCCTGCCCGGTGCGCGCCGGACCGCGCCGGACGCTCGATCTGGACATGGGAGCCCGAAAACACCGCGAGACGCCTTTTGGGCGCCTCGACGGTGTAGGAATCTTAGTTGTGTCGCGAGGTTGCGTGGGTCACGCCACCGTGTCGCGCTCGCCGTCCACGGGCTGCCACTCGCGCATCGCCTGGTACGTGACCAGGAGCTGCTGCACGCGCGCCGACGTGATGTAGCCCAGCTCGACGGCGGCCTCGCCGACGCGCATGTGCTTCCAGTCCTGCACCTGCAGGACACGGTACAGCTGCCAGCGGCTGAGCACGCCGGTCAGCACCAAATACTCGCCGAAGCCGAGGTTGCCGCTGTTCAGCCGCAACGCCACCGAGTCGCTGCCGCCGAGGCGCACGCCTTTGCCGCGCGTCGGCTCGCCATGGTAGGTGTCCGGGCGCACCCAGGGCTGCTTGCGGGGCGGAGCCGCCAGCATGCCGCGATCGAGGCGCGGCAGCTCGTTGGTGGCACCGTCGTCGATCGAGACGTCGTCCACACCGGGCAACTGATGGTCGGTGGTGGTGGTCGCGTCGAAGTCGATGTCGACCTCGATGCTTCCGGTCATGGGCTCGACCGTGGTCTTGTCGGCCACCGGAGTGTCGATGGCACCCGAGCCGCGCGCCACGATGGGCTGGGGCACGTTGCGTTCGGGGCGCTCGGGCCGCAGCGAGACCGCGCGCTGCGGGATGCTCGCGAGCGGACGGTCGAGGATCGGCTCGGACTCGGTGCCGCGCGCGCGTCGGCGCGGCGGTTCGATGGCTTCGAGCTTTTTCCTGTCGAGAGAAGTACCGGCCGCGGCGGAAGCCGCCGGGAGTTTTGCCGCCGCCGCGGCCGGTGTTTTCCGTTGTTTGACCCGGTCGAGCAGCTGCTGGCTCGACTGGTCGTGAGGCGCGACCCGCAGGGCTTCGCGCAGGAACACTTCGGCCGCTCGCAGCTCGTCGCGTCGGTACGCGAGCGCGCCCAGGAGGCGGAAGGCGTCGGGGCACGCGGGACTGATCTTGAGCGCGGCCGCGACCTCGGTCTGGGCCTCCGCGTCGCGTCGCATCGACATCAGCGACTCGGCGAGGAGCAGTCTCAGACCTACATGGTTGGGTACGATGTCGAGGGCTGTCTGGCAGGCCTCCACGACGTCGTCGTAGTGACGCTGCTGCAATAGCTCCCTGGCAGCCGCCAGGACGTTGCCCATCTCCTCCACGGCTCGGATGTAATACAAGACACGGGCCACCGGCTGACGGACGTAACTACTGGAATTCTCTGGCGGGGATCGATGCCACTCTGGGGCCTCAGACCCCGCATTGATGCCTGGGTTGGTGAGTCCTCCCCCGGCCGGCCGCTAGACGTCGAGCTCGTCGACCTCGCCGGCGCGGTCCATGATGAAGCGGAAGCGCGCCGAGGCGTCCTTGCCCATCAGCTCGTTGAGGATCTTGTCGGTCTCGAGCTGATCATAGATGCGCACGCGCAGCGCGGTGCGTGTCTTGGGATCGAGGGTGGTCTCCCACAGCGTCTCCGGGTTCATCTCGCCCAGACCCTTGAAGCGCTGGATGCTCGGCTTGGCGTTGGCCTTGAGGCCCTTCAGGATGCGCTCGCGGTCGAGCTCGTCGAGCGCCCAGTGCGTCTCCTTGCCCACGTCGATGCGGAAGAGCGGCGGCTGCGCCAGGTACACGTGGCCGCCGTCGATCAGCTTGGGCATGTGACGGAAGAAGAACGTCAAGAGCAGCGTCGCGATGTGGTGGCCGTCCGAATCCGCGTCCATGAGCAGGAAGATGCGGCCGTAGCGCAGCTTGGTGATGTCGAACTCTTCGCCGAAGCCGCAGCCGAGCGCCGAGACGATGTCCTGCAGCTCCTTGTTGTTGAGCACCTTGGACGTCGACGCCTGCTCGGCGTTGAGCACCTTGCCGCGCAGGGGCAGGATCGCCTGGGTCTTGCGGTCGCGGCCCTGCTTGGCCGAGCCACCGGCGGAGTCGCCCTCGACCAGGAACAGCTCGGAGTCGTCGGGATCGGTCGACGAGCAGTCGGCCAGCTTGCCGGGCAGGTTGAGCCGGTGCGAGACCGCGGTCTTGCGCGACACCGCCTGCGACGCCGCACGCGAGGCCTCGCGCGCGCGCGCCGACAGGATGGTCCGCGCCACCACCGACTCGGCGATGCTGCGGTTGTCGTTCAGCCACTGCTCGAGCGCCGGGCGCAGCGCGCCGTCGATGGTGTTGGCCGCCTCGGTGTTGTTGAGCTTGTCCTTGGTCTGGCCCTGGAACTGCGGGTCGACGATGTAGAAGGACAGGATGGCGACCAGGCCCTCGCGGATGTCCTCGGCCGTGAGCGTGACGCCCTTGGGCGTCAGCTCGTGGGTCGCGATGTAGTTACGCACCGCCTTGACCAGGCCGCTCTTGAGGCCCGCCTCGTGCGTGCCACCTGCGGGCGTGGGGATGCCGTTGACGTACGACTTGACCTGCTCGTCGGTGGCCTCGGTCCAGGTGAGCGCGATCTCGCAGCGCACGTCACCGCCGCCGGTCTCGGGGTCGCGGCTCATGTAGAAGCCGGGCGATCCGGGCGGCACGGGCGGCTTGGCCCGCTCGGTCACGATCTTGGCCAGGTACTCGGCGATGCCGCCGTCGTGCTTGTAATCCGCCGTCTGCGCGGGCGAGCGCGTCTCGTCGCGGAAGGTGATGAGCACGCCGCGGTGCAGGTAGCTCTTGCCCTCGAGCCGCTCGCGCACCAGGTCGGTGTCGAACTTGGCCTTCTCGCCGAAGATCTCGGCGTCGGGCTTGAAGGTGGTGGTCGTGCCCGAGCCGCGCGCGTCGCGCAGCTTCTTCAGCTTGCTGGTGACCAGGCCGCGCGACAGCTCCATGCGCCACTCGGCGCCGTCGCGGCGCACGGTCACGGTCATGGTGTCGGAGAGCGCATTCACCACCGACGAGCCGACGCCGTGCAGACCGCCCGAGACCTTGTAGTTGGCGCCGGCCTCGAACTTGCCCCCCGCGTGCAGCGTGCACAGGATGACCTCGAGCGCCGACTTCTTGTACTTGGCGATCTCGTCCACCGGGATGCCACGGCCGTTGTCGGCGATGGTGACGGTCTTGCCGTCGGCGTGCAGGGTCACGTCCACACGCGTGGCGTGGCCGTTGATGACCTCGTCGATGGAGTTGTCGAGGATCTCCCAGAGCAGGTGGTGGTAGCCACGCGCGTCGGTGCCACCGATGTACATGGCCGGACGCTTGCGCACCGGCTCCAGGCCCTCGAGGACCTGGATGTCCTTGGCGCTGTACGTCGACTTTCCAGGCGTACCCATCAATTCACCTCGGGCGACGTGAACGTCGTGACGCGCACCGCGGGCGCCACGAGCTTGAAGGTGGTCTTCTGCAGCCGGTGGCCCTTGCTACCACGCGCGGCCAGGCGCTGCTCGCTCGGGCCGATCTCGAACTGCTTGCCGCCCGCCGATTCGATGGCGAAGGGCTTGTCGTGCTTGCCGCGAGCGACGCCGAAGCCGATGACCTTGTCGTCGTCGTCCACCTTGATGACGGTGACGCCGCGGCCCGGGTTGGCCAGGACGTTGACGTCTTCTGCCTTGCACAGCAGCACATGGCCCTTCTCGGTGGCCACGCACACGATGTCCTTGTCGTCGGCAGGATAGACGCCCACGATCTCGTCGGCGTCGGCGGGACGGGCGAACTTGCGCCCGGCGCGCGTGGACAGCTCGGCGTGGGGCGCGAGCGCGAAGCGCAGGCCGTAGCCGGCCCTGGACACCGCGAGCAGGTTCTCCGGCCGGCGCGCGCGCGGGTCGAGCGACATGGCCGCGACCACCTTCTCGCCGTCCTTGAACTTGAACAGCTTCTGCACCGGGTCGCCATAGCCGGTCGAGGGCGGGATGTCGTTGATGCGCACCGAGTAGGCGGTGCCGAAGTTGGTGAAGAACACGACCGATTCGCGCGTCGAGCCGGCCAGCACGTCGGTGACCTCGTCGCCCTCGCGCGTACGCGTGGTCGAGGGATCCTTGAGCTCGCGCACCCGCTTGACCCAGCCGTCACGCGTGAGCACGACGTTGGCGTCCTCGGCGATGATGAAGTGCTCCTCGGTGAACTCGGGCTCCTCGCCCACGCCGCCCACCTTGGTGCGGCGCTTGTCGGCGAACTCGGTCGAGACCTCGCCCAGCTCGTGCTTGATGACCGTCCACAGGCGCTTCTCGCTGCCCAGGATGCCCTGGATGCGCGTGGCTTCCTTGCGCTTGGCGTCGAGCTCCTCCTGGATCATGAGGATCTCCAGGCGGGCCAGCTTGTACAGCTTGAGCTCGAGGATGGCCTCGGTCTGCTCGTCGTCGAGCTCGAAGCGCTTGATCAGCTTCTGTGCCGCGTCGGCCTTGCCCTCCGACTTGCGGATGATCTTGATGACCTCGTCGAGGGCGTCGAAGATGGTCGCCAGACCCTCGAGGATGTGGATGCGGCGCCTGAGCTCGTCGAGCTCGTGCTGGAAGCGGCGCGTCACCACCAGCAGGCGGAAGTCGAGGAAATGCTTCAGCATCGACTTGAGATCGAGGCGCGACGGCGTGCCGATCTCGACGTTGCCCGGGGTGGGGATGAGGCACGTCATGTTGACGTTGAAGTTCTGCTGCAGCGGCGTGTGCTTGTACAGGTACGCCATGATGAGCGTGGGATCGGCTTCCTTCTTGATCTCCATGACCACGCGCACGTCGGTGGTCGACTCGTCGCGCACGTCGAGCAGCTGCGGCATCTTGCGCGCGGTGATGATCTCGGCGATGGCCTCGACGATGCTGGCGCGGGTGAGCGCGTACGGGATCGACGTGATGATGATGGAGACCTGGCCGCGCTTGCCCTCTTCCAGCTTGTACTCGCCGCGCACGCGCACGGCGCCCGTGCCCTGCTCGTAGATGTCGCGCAGCTCCTTGCGATTGTTCAGGATCTGGCCACCGGTGGGAAAGTCGGGGCCCTTGATGAACTTGACCAGGTCCTTGGTCTCGAGCGTCGGGTCGTCGATGAGGGCGACCAGTGCCTCGATGATCTCGGCCAGGTTGTGGGGCGGGATGTTGGTCGCCATGCCCACGGCGATGCCGGTCGCGCCGTTGACCAGCAGGTTGGGGAAGCGCGCCGGCAGCACCACCGGCTCGGTGGTCGAGCCGTCGTAGTTGGCCCGGTACTCGACCGTCTTGCGGCGCAGCTCCTCGAGCAGCTGCATGGCCAGCGGTGTCAGCTTGGCTTCGGTGTACCGGTACGCGGCGGGCGGGTCGCCGTCGAGCGAGCCGAAGTTGCCGTGGCCGTCGACCAGCGGCGCGCGCAGCGAGAAGTCCTGCGCCATGCGCACCATGGCGTCGTAGACCGAGCTGTCGCCGTGCGGGTGGTACTTGCCCAGCACCGCGCCGACCACGGTGGCGCTCTTGCGGTAGCGACCATCGGGATAGAGGTGCTCGTCGTTGAACATGGTGTAGAGGATGCGACGCTGCACCGGCTTGAGGCCGTCGCGCACGTCGGGCAGGGCGCGCGACGTGATGACGGACAGGGCGTAGTTCAGATAACGACGCCGCGCCTCTTCGTGGAGGTTGGTGTCGATATCGCCGCCACCATTACCGCCACGCCCGTCGCCACCCTCTGGCTCGGGTCTCTTGCGCTTGGGCGGAGAACCTCCCGCCCCGGGATCGGTCTTTTTGGCCATGTCGGTCGGCTCTTTTCGCCCGGGGCCGCCGAAAAGGTCAAGCTGATCGTCGGTTGGGTCTTCGGACATTGCCGGCGTTCATAGCAGGCAAGTCTGACAAACTACGCGCCTTTTCGAAAGGCGGCGGCGGGGCGGGTCACGAGTTGGGCTTGCGCACCCAGCTACGGCTCGGAAGCTTGCCAGGATCCGAGCCGTCTGCGTGCGAAGACGTATCGGTCCAGCGGACGCTCCGCTCGCCCGGGGCGCGGAAGTCGATGTGCACGAAGCTCATGTTGGGGTAGCGGCCGATGCCCATGCCACCCGGGTCGAGCGTCTGCGCGTAGTCGTAGACGGTCTGGAAGGAGATGCCTTCGATGCGCACGTCCATCGCCGAGGCGTGGAAGTGGCGGCTACCTTCGTTCTGCTGGAAGCGGAAGCCGGAGTACAGGTCGACGCGCCGGCCGAAGTGATCGGTGATGGTCGAGAGCACCTCGTAGAGGCGCGGGTCGACGGCGCGGACCTCGTGGGTCTTGCGGCAGGCCCACAGCTGGTCGAGCGCGGCCAGGGACTCCTGGTTGTACGAGCCGTCGTCGTTGTAGATGTTGACGTCCAGCTCGGCGCCGGTGGCGGGCACGAACACGTGCACGCGCCCCGACGGACGGGCGATGGGCGCGCCGCGCAGCTCGTCCTGGGTGACGGCGTGGTTGGTGATGGTCACGCGGCGCTCGCGGTGGCAGCGGCGCGCCTTGCCGGTGCCGGTGCACACGAGGCGCGGCCGGGACGCCTTCTTGGCGACCTTGCCCTTGCTCGGGCCGGCCGCGGAAGCAGTGACCGGCGCGACCAGACTCAGTACGCCGACACACGCAGCCACCAGGGCCAGTCGCGAAAACATCATGAAGAACATCAGGATACGCGAAGGCGCCGGATGTGATCAAGTTCTCGCGTCTAACCGCGCGTTACCCGACGACTTTGCGCCGGGCGGCCTGCTGGATCGCGGGTCGGGTCTTGCTGTCCTTGGCCAGCTGGCGCAGGTCGGCGGGCGACACGTGCTCGAGCGCCTTGAGCGCCACCGGCACCGGCACAGTGGGGTTGCGCACGAGCGCGATGGCGATGTCCGGGCGCGCGATGAGCTCGCGGCGTTCGGCAATTTGCTTCAACAATTCCGGGCTGATGGCCGACATGCGCGCCATCGCGACGATCTCGTCCATCTGGATGTTGGGGTTCTTGAGGACGTACGGGTGCAGCTGCCGGTTGGTGTCGCGCAAGATGAGCTGGCGCTCGTCGCGCGAGCCGTGCAGGGCGATCTGGATCTTCTCGTTCACCGAGGCCTCGCGCACGCGCGCGGCGGGCGAGACCGCGGCCGCGGGCGCGGCGGCCGGTTTCGCGCCGTCCGACCAGCCGCCGTCACCGAGGGCGCGTGCCGCCGCGACCAGCTCGGCCAGCCCGGCCACCTTGGCGGCCGAGAAGGTCACGGCCACGCCCACGCCGGGGACCGTCTGCACCACCTGCGCGCCGGTGACCAGGCGGCGCGTGCCCGCGACGATCTCCAGCTCGGCCTCGGCGAACAGCGCGACACCCGCCGGCACCTCGCCGCGCACCAGCAGACCGCCGCGGCTCATCTCCTGGTCGTGCGCCGCGACCAGCGCGGCAGGGGTGGTGAAGGTCGCGCGCAGCTTGGTCATGGCTCGCCGACCAGCTTAGCCCGGATCACTCACGGAAGCGGCGTGTCGGGTGGCTTGGGCGGCACGAACTCGGGCGAGAGCTCGATGTGGTGCAGCTCGATGCCGATGCGCTCGGCGACCTGGAAGATGCGCTCGTCGCGGTAGAACTCGCCGTAACAGATGCGCCGGATGCCCGAGTTGGCGATCTGCTTGAAGCAGTTCCAGCACGGCGACGCGGTCACATAGATCGTGGCGCCGTCGATGATCACGCCGTTCTTGGCCGCCTGGATGATGGCATTGGCCTCGGCGTGGATGGTGGCCACGCAGTGGCCGTTCTCCATCATGTGGCCCTCGTCGCTGCAGTGGGGCATGCCGCGGATGGAGCCGTTGTAGCCGGTCGACAGGATGGTCTTGTCCCGCACGATGACGGATCCGACGAACTTTCGGGGGCAGGTCGAGCGCGAGGAGACGACCCTCGCGATCTCCATGAAGTACTCGTCCCAGGAAGCCCTCTGCCTCGACATGGGCGGGATTGTCGAGGTGGATGGGATGAGACGCAATGGTGGAGTCGGACCGAGAGCACTCTCTTGTCTGTCCGGCGCCCCCGCTGG
>Ga0209515_10010454_pt1 | contig 10320 bp, 6 predicted proteins | sample Subgroupgradi54m_FD_187454 | JGI IMG/M metagenome (GOLD analysis project Ga0209515, IMG submission 187454) | Subsurface groundwater microbial communities from S. Glens Falls, New York, USA - GMW60B uncontaminated upgradient, 5.4 m (SPAdes)... ...
ATTGTGAACCAAACTTAGAAGATAAAAATTCTTGATAGGCTTTCATAAAAATTCTATGTCATTGCGAACGTGGTCCTCGCTGCTTTCTTGCGAAAGCAAGAAGCGGGGACGTGGTGAAGCAATCCCATATTGGTCTGAGATTGCTTCGTCCCCCTCGACTCGCTTCGCTCGCTCGGGGTCCTCGCAATGACGCATCTTTAAATCCCTAAATGTTTCCTATACTCTTCCGTTATTTTCTTTGCCCGATCAGCGGATAAAGCTTTATTCGGTATTTCTATCTTATCTTTGCGATTTCCCTTCTGCGGCTTCTCGACAAGCGCGTAAAATTCCGACACCGAAATCACTTTGGCGCCGTGAGCTTTGGAATTGTTAAAAACGTAATTGTCATTTGAGACGATGATGAAAGAATGCCTGCCGGTATCTTTTCGTATCAGCTCAAGGATCCGGTCATCCGCCTCTTCTTTTTGCCGGGTGAACAGGACGCTGATACGGTCATGCCGGCAGTTGGATAGATGGGCGAAATCCTCATTTCCGTCAAACACCACATAAATCCGCTGAATATCACCGCGCCGGCCGCTCAACCCGGCGCAGCAACCCAAGAGCCCGTCTCTCGCGGCCTCGAGGCTCTGATCCAGCTTCTTCTTAAGCTCGGGTACTGCGTAGATCACATTGTAACCGTCAAGAATGTAGATGCTCATAAACGACAACCAAGCAAAAAACCCCATCCTTCAAACGTAAGGACGGGGTCTGAAATTGTCATTCCCGCATTTTTTTCCGCCTGAGGCGGATCAGCCTTAGGCTGAAGGCGGGAATCGTATGATCCCCGATAAAAACATTCGGGGATGACATAAGCCGCTTTAACTTTTATGGTTCGTGACTTCAGCCATCCACTTGTCGGCCATCGAAAACTCCATCCATTTTTTCTCCGACAACGCAACCCAAAGAAAAGTCCCCGGAACCGCGACGTATAGGGCGCCGAATAAAAAGATGGTCATGGCTTTGACCATAAGGCTCCACGGCATGCAAAGGATAAGCACGATCGGCACTACCAAAAGCCCAAGCGCCAGCATCACCAAAGCGCCCATCACCAGGAGAATAACAAAAATCTGCCGGCGAAGCATTTTGACGCTCTTGACGTAGAATGAAACGGCCTCGATCTTGGCTAGCTGGATGGATTTGTCTTGATACTGGCGCAAAAGGCCAATCGTCGAGTCCCAAACAAAATCAGCGGCTTTCTTCAGGATGTCCATAGATTTGGAAACAGCGCCTTATCTCTGTCTCGAATTGCCGAGGATAAAGCCCAAAAGGAGCGCGCCGACCGCGGCCCCGCCGATGTAAGTCCACGGATTCTCGTGCACCTTCTCATCGAATTCTGAAGCGATTTCCTTCGCGCGTTCACTGCCTTCGGACAAAGCCTCTCCGGTCATCTTGCGAACGCGATTCAGACTTGCCGAGTTTTTGGCGGCGGTTTCATTCAAAAATTCCTTGATGTGGGAATATTTGTCGCTAAAAAGATGCTGAAGCTCGTCCTTTTTTTCCTTCGCCGCTTCGTTCAAAAGCTGAAGCGCTTCCTCAAATTTCTTGCCGCTGTTGGAAATTTCCGTAGACATACATCACCTTCCTTTTTGGTTAAAAATGTCCTCTAATGCTTCCGGCAGGTTAGGATAGCGGAATTTGTAGCCTGCGTCCAATAATTTTTTCGGGATCGCGCATTGGCCGCCGATCAGCATTTCGGCCATTTCGCCCAGTAAAATCCGCAGCGCAAACGCCGGCACCGTTGCCCACGAAGGCCTGCGCATGGCCATCCCCAGCGCGTCACAAAATTGTCTCATCGTCACAGGATCGGGGGCCGCGACGTTCACGGGGCCAAAAACATTCGGGTGGCTCAGCGCAAAAAGAATAGCGCCGGCTGCGTCTTCGCGATGCACCCACGGAAACCACTGTTTCCCGGAACCCAGCGGCCCGCCGAAAAAAAATCTAAACGGCGGTATGAATTTCTCAAGCGCGCCGCCGCCAAGATCGATCACGACCCCCATCCGTGTCAAAACTACGCGCACGCCCAACTTTTCGGCTTCCCTGGCTTCTGTTTCCCATTGCGCGCAGGTATCCGCCAGGTAACCCGTTCCTTTAGGATAAGATTCCGGCACATCGTCACTGTCCACATTTCCATAAAATCCCACCGCCGAGGCATTGACCAAAACAGCCGGTTTTTTATCCGCTTTTTCAATTGCCGCGACGATCGCCCTGGCGGCATCGATGCGGCTGTTCAGCATCACCGCTTTTTGCGCGGGCGTCCAGCGCTTTTGGGCTATCGGTTCGCCGGCAAGATTGATGACCGCGTCAGCGCCGTTCACCTCACTCGACCAAATACCCTGGTTCTTTCCGTCCCAGGCGAATGTGCGCAAATTTTTCTGCGCGGCGCTATGAGACCTTCGCTCGCTGCGCGAAAGAAGCGACACGGAGTGCCCCGCTTCGAGAAGCTCTTTCAAAACCGCGCCTCCAATAAATCCCGTCCCGCCCGTTAATATTATTTTCATAAATATCCTCCATGATCGTAGCGGCGACCTGCCGGGTCGCCGCTACTTTAAACCCAAAAGCGTTTTTCTAAACTTTTGATTGATCGAGTAACGCGAAATCCAGACACTAAAATAAGCGCCCGCAAAATCTTCTCCGGGGACCGCGATCTCCTGCTTGCCGTTGAATTCAAAAAATGTGCCTTGCTTCGGAATATAAGTCACCCGGTAACGGTCGCCCGGTTTCACATCGTGATAATAGGCATCCAGTTTTTCAAGGCGCCTTTGGATTTTTTTATAATCCACGTTCGGATTGCCCCTTAAATTCTTATCCACGATCTTGCGGATATCCCCGCCCTTTATTTCATGGTGATAACGGAACTCAAGACTCTTCGGAACATCGCCCAGGATGTCCTCCGTCGACGCGGCTTCCCACGGAGAATAAAACGCGGCCGTATAGACTTCAATTCTTAAAAACCTAAAAAGCCCGGCGCCTCTCAAAGAAACCGGCTTTCCATCCACCGGCGTTGTCCAGTCAAAACAATCTTTACCGACACACTTGGAGGGTAAGGTTCTTAGGGTAGCCACCGGCGCGGCCACGAGACGCGGGATGGGTTTGTTGACTTTTGAAGTATAGACGCTCCACTTGACGCGTTCTTTCGCGAATGCGGTGTTCGTTAAGAAAAAGGGGGGAAACAAAAAACCAAAAAAAATAATATTTGCCACCGCGAGCGTGTTCCAGTGCCGAGTCATGCCCCCATTTTAAATGCTAACCGGCAATAAGCAAAATAATAATTGCATCCTACTCCCTCTGCTGTGAAATAAGATGTCATCTGTTTTTGCATCAGGAAAAACTAAACGGACTGGGCGGTCATTTGGGTGCGCAAGCGATAAAGACGGAGGATCAAAACACCGGCGGGAACAATTTGGGGCAACATCGCATATTTGAGAATCGTATTAATATCGGCTGGATCGATCGTTCCGTTGGAAATCTTGAGATACTCTTTGAAATCAAATGAACCTTCTTTATCCCACAAAAGCCGCTCCGCCTTGAAATATTCCACAAATTTGGGATTGGCCGCGCTGATTTCCCCGATTCGCGCTTTGGCAAGCGCCATTTTTACGGCTAAATCCAAATCATAAAATTGCCGGGCGGTATTCAGCCGTCTCATCAGGAAATTGAGTTTCTCCAACTTTACCGTAAACGCGCCATTTTCAGGAACGGAGAGTATGAAAACGGTCTCGGCCTCGAGGTACTCAGCCGGCAAATCTTCCTTCTTCTCAAAAGCAAATCTTTCATTTTTAAACGTCTCTTCCGCACGCCGCATGATCTTTTTGACCACTTCCCTGTTGCCTGTGAGAATAAAGCGGGCGTTTGCACTATACTTGTGCATCGCTTGAATAAGATAAGAAAACACCGGATGGTTGATATCTTGAGTGCCGACCGTGTCCACGTCAAATGCCGCCACGACGCGTTTGGACGGATCGACAATGGGCCCGAGGATCGTATTGGCATTGGCTGCCTGCTGATCCATTTGAAAACTCTCGGCCGCCAAGCTGGATTGGCGCTCTATGATTGAACCGGGAATAATTATCTCCTGCGATTTTTTCGTATAATGACTGCGAAGCAAAAATTTCCTATAATTTTTTATGATCACAGGCTTCACATTTCCGGACTCATGTTCGCTTAAGCCATAAATAATCAAATGCTTCCCATTCACTATCTTTGTTTCATAAACAGCGTCACCGATAGCGAGTTGACCTGTCTTCCCATCTTCTGAAACCCTAAGCAAGAAAGTAAACGTTTCATGACGGGTTTTGGCTAGCCGGGCGGCGGACTTTGGATAAAATTCCATCCAAGTGCCCTGAGTGATCTGAAATTTTTTGGCCTCATCATCAAACTCGCGTTTTTGACCTCGTATACGAACGTAGCCGATGTTATCCGGATTAAAAGAAAACCCATGGAAAGATGCCGATTCGATCAATAAGGGCATCAACTCCTCCAGGGACTGGGCTTGCATTCCGTAATACATAAAGTAAGGGGCTTTGTATTCATTTCCTCCATCATATTCCATGGATCGGCGTAGATTTTTTATCTCAGCTTCGTCTGTGATCGCCACTAATCCAGATAGCTCTAGAGACAATTCTTTAGCTGTTCCAAATTCACTTTTAACTAAACGCGCCAGACTTTGAATTCCTGAAACAATTGCTGCCTTATCAGACCCCGATTTAAAAGGAAGATTGATCCCCAATCTCTCAATAGGCGTACTATCTTCATCAAAATGATGATGAGATATCGCAAAATGAATAGGCCATATCTCTTGAGAAATTTTTTGCAATTGGTGCAAGCTAATACGCTTTTCGGCTATCATGAGTTTTAAAAGATCCAACAAAAGTTTTACATTTCTTCTATCATACTCCGCCATCCTCGCGCCGGGAGCGGCTTCGCCACTAAGCCTGAAGCCCAAAGCCTGAGGCCCGAAGGAAGGCATTAAAACATTTTGCTTTTTTCCTTCGTGCGTCGTGCTTTGTGCTTCGGGCTCCCTTTCCGCGAGGCGGGCGGCGAATATTCTTTTTAAATATACTTCCGTTGTCGGACCAAATCGGTAATCCAAATTTTCTGGCAATTTAAAATTCCATATTGTTAAATCTTGAGTTAAGACGTGAAGAGATTCGTCCATACGTATAAAATCTGGCCGCTGTCGAGCCAATATTGCCTTTTTTAATTCATCGGAACTTAGTTTAATTCTTTCAGCATGTGCAGTTAATCCACTTCGAAGCGAAAGCTCAATTATCGTCCCAATTCTTACAAAACCAATTTCATCATCTTCCAATATCTCGGAATAACTTGCATAAAGTTGACCTTTGATAATAGTTAAAAATAAACTATCCTCGCTAACCAATTGAAATCCATCAAACCTTTCCAATACATCGAAACTTAATTTGCTCTTTCCAACATCTGAATTGCCTAAAAACAGAAAACCTTGGTTATTTCGATCGGCTACAAGTTGACCCGCTACCTTGATAAGATTCCATTTTCTTCTATACATCTCAAGCGCGCGCCGATCTTTAGTGTGAGATATTTGCTTTAGATCAGCGTTCAATTCTCTCAAAACTTTCTCATCTACATCTGCCATCCTCGCGCCGAGAGCATCTTCTTCGCCGCTGGTGAATGGCAAAAGGTCAAAGCCGAACAGAGTGCCAAGAGCATTGACAAAACGAGAATGAGATGTTAGATTTGCTCCCATGCCCGATCCAAAAGACAAAAACTTCACTCCAAACCAAGTCGCTTCTCTGATAGAATCTTTCAGAGATGACATTAGGACAATCGCTGAAGATCTAAGCTCTCTCAGAGAAGACGTAAGCGTCTTAAAAGATGATATGACTGAAGTAAAAAGTGACCTCACCACAATCAAGGACGCCGTCAGAATATCTATCCCCGAACTCAACAGGCGCGTCAACGCTCTCGAAGCTAAATCCAGATAGATTGTCTGAAATTCTTTTCTATTTTCTTCTTTCGCTTCCACGAGGCGGGCGCCTTCTTTTGTTGCCAGTATTATCCGTTCATTTCCAGCATCTATTTCGTGCAATCCGATTTGAGAAATAATCCTCCTTGAATCAGTCAATAGAGCTGAACCAGCAATAAACGCTCCATTAGACTTTAATACCCGCTTAGCTTCATTCAAAATTAACCACAAGTCATGGCCTTGGTTAGTACCATCGTACAGATCCAACACAGCGGGAAATAAAATCATATCTATTGAGTCACTCTCCACCACACGACTCAAATCACGCGCGTCAGCTTCATAAAACTTCATATTAAAAGTAGCCAGCGATGCCTGCAATTGTCGTTCTAAAATTTGAACAGTATGATCCTCTTCGGCAATGCCAACAATCTCCGCCTTTGGTAAATAATTAGCTAACTTTACCAAAGTCTCAAAATGCTGAGAAACTCCAATCACTAAAATTCGTCCTTGATATTCTGAAGGTATTAAGTGAAGCTTTTCCTTTGTCACAAAAACTAAGTTTGTTGTTAGTTCAGGAAAAACTTCTTCGCTATGGATTATTCCCGCCAGCCGTGCGCCCAACATGTCATTGCGAACGTGGGCGACGGAGTCGCCGTGGTGAAGCAATCTCATATTGCTCTGAGATTGCTTCGTCGTCCGCCACAAATCTTGGCGGACTCCTCGCAATGACGTGTCCGCGGTCTCCGCGAGGCGGGCGGCACTTACAGTGGGAATAACAACCGTAAATATCGTGCCTTTTCCGAGTTCTGATTCCACCGAAATGGTTCCGTCATGCAACTCAACGATCTTCTTTGAAATGGCAAGTCCTATGCCCATGGTTCCTTTGGAAGAATAATGGGCCTCAAATATCCGTTGCCTGACTTCCTCAGCCATTCCAGACCCATTGTCTTCTATCTGGATCTCTACGCCTTGTTTGCTTTCCAATAATTTTGTCCGAATCGTTAACTTATTAGCCCCGGCTTCAACGGCGTTTTTGATTATATTTCTGAAAACACTCTCCAAACGAAAATAATCCCCTGGAACATCTCCAATGCGATCGTCAAATTCTTTGACATAAGAAACTTCTCCGGAAGAGGGAACGAGACTGGCCAGCAATAAATTCAAGGGAACGCTGCCTTTTCTTATTTTTTCTACAACGGGCCGCATAATAAGATCCTGCATGGAATCCAATTGTCTCCTGAAACGGTCGGCCGTGTCTCCCTCGACAGCTTGAACGGCTTTTCTCAACTCAGCGACCGAGGATAACGTTTTAGTTTTGAAAGTAAGGACATCGTCTTTTTGGGACAAACTAACTATCCCGGTCTCTACAACATTTTGAAGCACGCCATGTGTTCTCAACAGCTCATCGATAAAACGAGGAACGGTCTCATCGACCAATTTGACTTTTAAAAGGTCCTGTCCAAAATAATACAACATCGTCAAAGCGTTATTTAATTCGTGCAAAAATTTATTGTCGAGATAAGCGGCGACTTCGTCGGTTAAAAAGTCATTTAGTTTTAAATCCTCCGCCATCCGCGCTCCTCCTTCGCGCACTTTGTGCGCTTCGGAGGACAAGGTCGAACCATCGCCCCTGTTCTGCGTAGCCGCGACGTAAGCATGCGGCGAAGCAGAAAGCCGCGCGGCGGGAGAAATCTGTATCAACTCCGCGCTTTCGTTTGTTCTAGATTTTATCAAGACCCATCTTTTCTCGCTGTCCCCTGGCGCGGCTGATCGGCTTTTGAAGTCATTCAGATATTCGAGAAGCGCCCATGAGTCCCAATGACCATTCATAATAAATCCCGACCCTCTAACCCAAATATTTTCTCCATTATTTCGATCGGCGATCGTGCTTATTTCGCTTATTAATTCTTGAAAACTTAGCACGGCTCTGTACTTAAAAAGCATGGCTAATATAGCCTGATTCATTGAATGCAGGGCATATCCCCTTATCGCCCACTCCCTGAACCAATCGTCTTCTTTTAGCTTTCGTATATTCCAATCAACATTTGAGCGAACCGCATCCAAAGAATCCGTCGAATGAGAGGTAATAATAAATTGATCATCGTAAAAAAACTGCAAGAAAAAGCCTTGGTCGGGTTTCTTTTGAAATTTAATATGGATAATTTCATCGGGATGGTCCGGATGATGGATAAAAAAATCTATTGAATTTGGAGCCTCGTTAATCCAGTAATCAACTTGCCAATCGGCTAAATAGGTTGAAATAATATTTCTCGCAATTTCTTGAGCCGTTTTGACAGGTGCGGCGGCGGACGGCTTGTCGGGTGTTTTGACGGCGAGTCGCGTGGCGAATAGGACGGCCGTAAACTTCAAAAAAAGATCAAGCCCATGGATCAGAAAACCGCTTGAATTCGGGATCCGGACAAGGCCGGCGGCGTCTTCGGAAATAAACCAGCTCGGAAGCGTGGTATTGACGAAACGTTTTATCTTTTCACGCGTATCCCGCTCGTATCCTTCATAGGAACGCAACAGAAAACCATCGTACCACCCCATCTGCTCTTCAACTTCTTGCGCAACTGTTTCGGCGGTGGCCCCCTGTCTTTGCCAGGCCAGCTCCGCGGTCCTTTGTTCAAAGCGTTTTCTGACTTCTTCGGGTTTTTCATACAACCGGTAGAAGAGGTCGCTTAACTCAATAAATTTAGCGACAAATTTACCCTCAAAAAGAAGGATGGTGCCTTTCTCAAGGGTGATGGGCAATTCATCCACCACCTCTTTCGTTTGCTGATCATAGGCATTTTTGATGGTAATGGTTTTTTTGTCTTCTCCAGATCTAAAAAATTCTCTTGCCTGAATGAGAAAATCCATGATTTCATCATTTCTCCAGACATCATTCGCCTCATTGATGTACGGTTCGGGTGACAGCAGCTTCTGCACTTTTGCCTCACCTAATAAATCTGCGTCTTTTTTATTTATTTTTTCGGGGGCATGTTTTTTTTGCAAAACTCGGCGCAGCGCTTGACGCCAGGGACGGTCCGTCATAAAAATATCGGAACTTGGAACGCTTGGTTTTCTTTCGGGAAATCTCACTTTAATGACTTTTTGTTTATATCTTTTTTCAAGAAGAAACGCGACGATCCCAAATAATTTGGTCTTTCCGGTTCCGGATTGACCATCCTCCAAAACAATGCCGCCGCGGCCCTCTGTAATGTTTTTCAAGCCTAAAATTTCACTTGCCATCTGGTCCGCCAGAGGCAGCAGTTTCACTGTTAACCACCAATCCTCCATCGTATTCTTTATAGAGCCCAACCATCGCGCCGCCGCTACAAAAATCCAGGAAGCCAGCCGTCTTCCAAAAAACACGGCGGACGGGTCGCTGTGATTTGTGGCGGCCCGCGCGGCGCGGTCATCGGCTTTCGCAAATGAGGAACTGACCGTCAAAAGATCGATTTTGGAGACTCCTACCGGCGCGACAAAATACCACCCGTAAAGAGCAGCGGCCCTTTTTAAGACAGGCAGAACTTCGCGTTTAAAATTCATGAGATAAATCTGCTGTTCAACCGGCATGAACTCAACGGTGCGATTCAAAAAGAAAGGCCTCAACACCCCGATGATTTCGCTTTCACCCCCGCTTGATGGACTTAACATTAAATAGTCATCCCGAATATATAATTTCCCTTTCTGCTGTTTTTTCTCCGAAAGCAATTCCATGAGTTTTTTGTTCTGTATAATGCGCCGAAATTCACCGTAGGATTTTTTGTCCTTCAAAAGAGCCCTCGCCTCGTCCAAATCCGGTCCGGATTCAAAATAATCCGTAAAACGAATCGTTTCATAAGTCTCACCTACAACCGCCAGCAGAAATTCGGGATGACCTATCAGCCAAAGAATCGTCTGATAAGGCCGCAGGGAAGATTCTCCGTGTCCCAAAAGCTGAAACAGATCCCACATATTGAGATTGTGACGCGTTTCAAGTTCAGTCAGTTCCGATCGATCAGAAACGGAAGAAATCTCCAGACCGGATAAAAATTGGTTCATTTTATCGGTAAATAAACGCCAGGATTCCGAGTTCAGCCGGTGCGACTCTCCCAGCTCGAGCAGCCCTATATTTTTTCTTAAAAAATAATCCCTGAGCGGATAGAATAAGCGGATTTGAAGCGGGGGATGCGCCAGTTTCTCGTCGTCCGTCATTTCGGCGAAACTCTTTCCGGTGCCTTGGGACACCAGCACCGAATGCACCGGGTCATGCTCGAGCCCTATCTTTCTCGGTTTCGAATCCAGGATGCCCCTGACCTTTGCCTCAAAATCTATCTCTTTCCCTTCGGGTGTCAAAAGAACAACGGCGCCGC
>Ga0209515_10010455_pt1 | contig 10318 bp, 8 predicted proteins | sample Subgroupgradi54m_FD_187454 | JGI IMG/M metagenome (GOLD analysis project Ga0209515, IMG submission 187454) | Subsurface groundwater microbial communities from S. Glens Falls, New York, USA - GMW60B uncontaminated upgradient, 5.4 m (SPAdes)... ...
CGGCCGCGAGGCGTGCATCGACGTCGGGCGCCACGCTGGCGAGCGGCGCGGGCGGCCCGGCGAGCACGGCCTCGCACAGGTCGTAGAGCGCGCGCGTGGCAGGATAAGGTGGCTTGCCGACGGCGAGCTCGTAGAGCATCGCGCCGACCGCCCACAGGTCGGTCTGGACGCTGGCCGGCTTGAGTTGCCACAGCTCGGGTGCGAGGTACCTGGGCGTGCCGATGAGGGTTCCCGGTCGCGTGATCTGGGACTCGTCGCCGATGGCGGCGACGGCGCTGGCCTCCCCGGAGGCCTCGAGCGGCTCGGCCGCCGCGTCGATCAGCTTGGCCACGCCGAAGTCGCACAGCTTGACCTCGCCGTCGTCGGAGAGCAAGGCGTTGGCGGGCTTGAGATCGCGGTGCAGCACGCCGCGGCGGTGCGCGGCGGCCAGGCCAGCCGCCAGCCCGGTCGCGATCCTGAGCAGCTCGGCGGCGGGCTGAGGGATGGGAACCTTGTCGAGGCTACGGCCGCGCACCAGCTCGGAGACCAGGTAGGGACGCCCGGCGACCTCGCCCGCGCGGTACACCGCGACCACGTTGGGGTGGTGCAGGCGCGCGATGGCGCGGGCCTCGCGCACGAAGCGGCTGTGCGCGCGTGAGCCGAGGTGGAGCGCCGACACGAACTTGATGGCGACCTCGCGATCGAGCACCAGCTCCTTGGCGAGGAAGACCTCGCCCATGGCGCCCTTGCCGATGGGGTCGATCAGCCGGTAGCCATCGAATACACGCGGGACCGTACCCGACGAGAGCGCCACGGCCTCGTCGGGGTCGTACGCGGGAGCGGCGGCACTACGGGCCGCCGCTTCGGCCGCCGCGTCGGGGGTCTCCTCCACCGCCAGCTCGGGGCTCGGCCGGCTGCCCGTCATGGTGACATCGAGTGGATTCGGGTCGGACTCGTTCTCCGACCGTGGACGGCCTGCCGACATACTCACGCATCTATACGACAAAAGCAGGCTGGCGGGCCGCCCACTTGCCATTCTGGCGCGCGCTCTGACTGCGGGTTTCGCGGCGCGCCTGCAGGACCCGCAGCCGGTGGAGGCGGCGCGCGAGCATCTTCGCGTGCTTGCGGCCGCGGCACGGAGGTTGCTCTTGGGAAAGAGCGACCACAAGGAGGTCTTTCGAACATGCTGAACTTGCAGAAGATGAAGCGGAATGTGTGGATGTTGACGGCGGCGGCGCTCCTGGCGCTGGGCGCCACCGGCGTCGCGTTCGCCGACAAGGGCGCCGCCGGCAAGGGCGCCGCCGGCAACGACGACCGTCGTGCCGAGCACGAGCAGCGACGCGCCGAGATGCTGGCCAAGTACGACGCCAACAAGGACGGCAAGCTCGACGAGCAGGAGCGGCAGCAGCTGCGCGCCGACATGATCGCCGAGGAGTTCACGCGCCTCGACGTCAACAAGGACGGCGTGCTCAGCAAGGAGGAGTTCTCCGCCGTGCGTCCGCACCACGGCCACCACGGCCACGGCGAGGGCGAGCACGAGGGCGACAAGAAGACGCGCTGAGCGCGCGCGTCAGCTGCCGCGGTAAGTCGAGTAGCCGAAGGGTGAGAGCAGGAGCGGCACGTGGTGGTGACGGTCGTCACGCACCGCGAACACGATCTGCACCTCGGGAAAGAAGGCCGTGTCGCCCAGGTACTCGGCCGTGTCGAAGGTGATGCGGTAGAGACCGTGCGCGGCCACCGTGCCGGGCGGCAGGAGCGTCTTGACCCGGCCGTCGGAGTCGGTGTGGCCCTCGCCCACCACCTGCCAGTTGTCGCTACCGAGGTGCAGCTCGAGCCGCACCGGGACGTCGATCGCGGGCCGACCGGTGGCGGTGTCGAGCACGTGCGTGGTGATGCCCATCAGCGACCCTCCAGCAGCTTGCTGATGCGCAGGCGGGTGATCTTGGCCTGCTCCTCGGCGGCGGTGCGCAGCTCGTCCGCGCGCGTGTGGGCGAGGCGCAGCTCGAGCAGCGCGAGCATCTCCTCCGCCGACTTGCCGGTCGCGCACACGATGAAGGTGAAGCCGAAGCGTGCCGCGTAGGCCACGTTGGCCGCGGTCAGGCGCTCGAGCACGCTGACCGGCGCACCCTTCACGCCCGCCTGCTCGCCCGCCGACCACGAGGCGGCGCGCGCCTCGTCGCCGATGCGCGGGTGGGCGGCGAAGGCCTGCAGCCAGTCGGCTTCTTCCAGGCCCCACCAGGCGCGATCGCCCTGCCGCAGCAGCGCGGCGGCGTCCTCGAACGGGCGCCGGTCGGCCATCCACGCGGCCCAGCGGGTCGAGCCGCAGCAGGCGAGCAGCGCGGCGCGCGCCTCGTCGACCGACATGCGATCGAGGCGTTCGACCGCGCCGCGCTCGGGCTCGAGCTCGGCGAAGGCGCGCAGGCGGGCCACGCCTCCGTCGGGGTAGACGTTGAGGCGCAGGTGGGTGGCGCGCCCGACCACGCGCAGCTCGTCCTCGAAGACCTGGCGCGTGTTGGGCTGCGTGCGCGTCTCGGGCAGGAGCACGCGCCAGGCGTCGCGTCCCGCGCCGGCCTCGACCATGACGCGGCCGGGCGCGTTGCCGCGGAAGTGCGTGGTGTCGATCTCGAGGCGGCGAATCGTGCCCGGCGCGCCCAGGCGCACCAGGTTCCAGTCGTGTCCGGGGCCGCGCCGGCGGCGCGTCTCCCAGCCATCCGACATGTTGAACGGCCGCCCGGGCGCGATCAGGTTCTGGCGCAGGCCGAAGAACATGTCGCTGGCGGCCTCCGACCAGCCGCCGTGCTCGAGCGCGGCCAGGTCGACCAGGCCGCCGTGGCGCACGAGCTTCCAGTCGGGGCGGACCTCGCCGTGCACGCGCAGGCGCGCCACGCCGCCGTCGGGGAAGATGTTGAGCCGCACGTGGGTGAAGCGGGCGTCGGCGGCGACGGCGAAATCGTTCCTGGCATCGCCGCGCAGGGGCGAGCGCGGCACGATCTCGGTCCAGGCCGTGCTCGGGTGCAGGGCCGCGGTCAGGTCGTCGAGGCCCGCCAGCGTGCACGCCTCGAGCGAGCACTCGGCCGGGAAGTTGCCGCGGAAGAAGGCCGTGTCCACGACCACGCCGCGGATGACCCCGGGCAGGCCCAGGCGCACCACGCAGAAGTCGTGGCCCGGCTCGCGCCGGCGGCGCGTCTCCCAGCCGTCCATCCACTTGCCACGGTCGGTGTACTCGTGCTCCTTCCACACCGCGGCGTGCGCGCGCAGGAGGTTGTCCTTCTCGGCGAAGAACTCGTCGTTGGCGAGGATGGCCACGCCGCCCAGCTTCTCGGCGGCGAGGTCGACGAGCTCGCGCCAGTCGTTCGTGTCGCTCTCGCTCATGCAGGCTCCCGTCCGAACGTGCGTCCGCTCGGCGACTCGTCGGTGAGCGCGCCGGCGTGCCACACACGCCGGCCGCGCACATAGGTGCTCTCGACCACGCCGAGGAGCGTCCGGCCCGCGTAGGGCGTGACCTTGTGGCGGTGCAGCACGCGCGCGGGGTCGACGGTGGCGCTGGCGTCGTCGCGGAAGATCACGATGTCGGCGTCGGCGCCCGCGGCCAGGCGACCCTTGCGCCCGGCCACGCCGGCCAGCTCGGCCGGGCCGGCGCACATCCAGCGCACCACGTCCTCGATGGCGAAGCCGCGCGCGTGCGCCTCGGTCCAGACCACGGCCAGCGCCAGCTGCAGCCCGGAGATGCCGCCCCACGCGGCCTGGAAGTCGCCCTGCTCGAGGCGCTTGAGGGCCGGCGCACAGGGCGAGTGATCCGACGCGACCAGGCCGAGCACGCCCGTGCGCAGCGCCTGCCAGAGCAGCTCGCGGTTGTCGCGCTCGCGGATGGGCGGCGCGCACTTGAACGCGGTCGCACCGTCGGGGATGTCCTCGGCGGCGAAGCTCAGGTAGTGCGGGCAGGTCTCGGCCGAGAAGGGCAGGCCGGCGGCACGCGCGGCGGCGATGAGGGGCAGCGAATCCGACGAGGCGTGGTGGACCACGTGGGTGCGCGCGCCGGTGTCGCGGCACAGGCGGACGACGAGAGCGACCGCCTCGTCCTCGGCGGCGCGCGGGCGCGAGGCCAGGTAGGTAGCGTAGCGGCGCGGGTCGGGCTGCGTGCGCGCCTGCTCGGCGGCGGCCGCGTCGATGGGCCCGGGCAGCTCGGCGTGCACCAGCAGTGGCCTGCCGATGCGGGCCAGCTCGGCCATGGCCGGGCGCAGCTCGGGCTCGCGCACGAAGCCGAACTCGTCCACGCCCGACTCGACCAGGAAGCACTTGAAGCCGAGCGCGCCGCGCGCCGCCATGGGCGCCAGCTCGGCGGCGTTGCCGGGCACCACGCCACCCCAGAAGCCCACGTCGATCCACAGCTGCCCGGCGGTCTCGGCCTGCTTGGCTTGCAGCGCCGCCAGTGTGGTCGTGGCGGGGATGCTGTTGAGCGGCATGTCGACCAGCGCGGTGACCCCGCCCGCCGCGGCCGCCGCGGTGGCGGTGCGGAAGCCCTCCCACTCGGTGCGTCCGGGCTGGTTCACGTGCACGTGGGTGTCGACCACGCCGGGCATGACCACGGCGTCGCCGGCGTCGACCACGCGCGCGCCGGGCGCAATGGCGTCGTACGCGGCCACGGCGACGATGCGCCCGGCCGCGCTGTCCACGTGCACCGACGCGGTGCGCACGCCCTCGGGCGTGATCACGCGCTGCCCGCGGATGACCAGATCGGCGCCGCTCATGACTCGACGGCCTCGAACTCCTCGGTGCGGTAGCTGGCCAGGGTGTCGAAGTGCGCCGCGCCGTCCTCGACGAAGAGGCGGCGGGTCACGCCGTAGACGACCTTGGGCACCGAGTACTTCATGCCCGAGATGCTGGCGCCGCCGAAGCCGACGCTGAGCAGGCAGCCGAAGGTGTAGTTGAACAGGTTGCCCAGCCACGCCGCGCTGCCCGACGGCTGGTCCTGGAACTCGAAGCTCGCGCCCAGGTAGGGATGGCGGGCCAGATCGGCGTGGGCCAGCTCGGGCGGCGGCGCGTATCTATCGCGCCACAGCGCGATGCGCTCGTGGATCTCGGCCAGCTCGGGCCGGCGCGACAGGTCGGTGACGAAGCCGGTGCCGAAGATGAGGAAGTCGAGCTCGAAGGCGCCCTTGCCGGTGTGCACGCGTACCCCGCCGCCGGGAATCGCCTCGACGCGCTCCCAGGTGCTGCCGCCGTGCAGCACGAAGGTGCCGGCGCGCCGCGCGCGTGCGTAGGTGTCGGCGGGCGGCAGCTGGCCGATCTCGAGCATCTTGTGGATGAAGCGCCAGCGCGCCGCGTCGTCGAGATCGCCCAGATGGCGCAGGAAGCCGGCGAACTCGGCCCAGCGGTAGGGGTTGACGTTGGGCAGGCGTGCGCGCCGGTAGAAGAGGTGGACCTCGCGCGCGCCTTCCTCGAGCGCGACGCTGGCGTTGTCGAAGGCCGAGGCGCCCGCGCCCAGCACGCCGATGCGCTGGCCGCGCAGCGCGGCGAAGTCGATGGCGTCGTGGGTGTGCGCCCACAGCGTGCGCGGGAGGTCGCGCACGACCTCGGGTGTGGCCCAGTAGCCCGAGCCGTCGATGCCGGTGGCCAGGACGACGGTGCGCGCGTGCACCTGCTCGCCGCCCGCGCCGCCCAGGGGCGCGACGAAGCAGCGCTCGCGCTCGTTCCAGCGCAGCGCGCCCACGCGTGTGCCATGCCTGACCGGGAGGCCGAGCAGGTCGCGGTACCAGGACAGGTAGTTGGCCCACATCTCCTTGGGGATGAGCCCGAGCCGCTCCCAGCCGTCCGCGCCGTGCTGCGCCTCGTACCAGGCGCGGAAGGTCAGGCTGGGCATGCCCAGGTCGGGCCCGGTCAGGTGCTTGGGCGTGCGCAGCGTGCGCATGCGCGCGAAGGTGCGCCAGGGCCCGGCACGATCCTTGTCGTTCTCGTCGACGACCAGGACGTTGGTGATCTTCTCGCGCTGCAGACCGAACGTGACCGCCAGGCCGCCCTGGCCGCCGCCGACGACGAGGCAATCGAGCACCGGCTGGCCGGCGCGGGTGGTGCGGGGCGGCGACCACGGGCGCGCCGGGAAGTCGACGAGCGCGAGATCGCGGCGGATGTCTGCCTCGAGGGCAGGGAGACCGGACGGCGGAGGCATCGCGGCAGCTTAGCCTTGCCGCGCGCCGGTCGTCGAGGGTCGGCTGGCGTGGCCCGGAGGGCCGCCCGGGCTCGACATGCCATCGGGCGCGACGTAGCCTGCCTCCCGCCCCATTGACCACGAGACGCGCCGACCTGCTGTGGACCACCGGGCTCGCCGCCGTGGCCGTGCTGCTGTACAGCGCTGCCTTCGCGGCCGGCTTCCTCAACTGGGACGACGACCGCTTCATCACCGCGAATCCGCTCTTCGCCCGGGGTGGCTGGGCCTACGTGCACGCCGCGTGGACCTCGGTGCAGATGGAGGCCTACCACCCGCTGCACCTCCTGGCGTACCTGCCCGATCGCCTGCTGTGGAAGGACGCGCCGCTCGGCTTCCACCTGCTCAACCTGGCGCTCTTCGCCGCCGATGCCGGGCTGCTCTACCGCCTGGCCCGGCGCCTGGCCCCGCCGCTCGCCGCCGGCCTGGCCGTGCTGCTGTTCGTCGTGCACCCGCTCTGCGTCGAGTCGGTGATGTGGATCTCGGCGCGCAAGGACCTGCTGGCGCTGCTCTTCTTCGTGCTGGTGCTCCTGCGCGAGGATCGCGTGGCCACCGCGCGTCCGTCGCTGCTCGGGCTGCTCCTGTTCGCCGGCGCGCTGCTGAGCAAGACCTCGACGGTGTGCTTGCCGCTCGTGCTGGTCGCGTGGCTGGTGTTCCTGCGCGCGGTGCCCTGGCGCATGGCGGTGGTGCGCGCGCTGCCCTACGTGGGTGTCGCGGTGGCCGCCGGCATCGTCACCATCCTGGTGTGGCGCGCGAAGGACATGATCCTGGTGCACCGGCCGCTGAGCGTGTGGATGGACGTGCCCGCCACGCTGGGCGTGTACGCGCGGCGGGTGCTCGTGCCCGTCGATCTCAGCCCCATCTACGCGGCGGTGCCGCGCGCGGCGACCTGGCTGGCGGCGGGCGCGCTCGCCGCGGGCCTGGCCTTCGTCGCGACCTACCGGCGCCTGCCTGGTGCGGGCCGGTTCGCGTTCGTCGCCTTCGTGGCGGCGCTGGCCCCGGTGTCCAACCTGATTCCCATCTACTTTCGCTTCGCCGATCGCTACGCCCTGCTGGCGCTGGCCGTGCTCGTGCCGCCGGTCGCCCTGGCGCTGGCCCAGGTGCAGTTGCAGGCGCGCCGCGCGTTCCTGCTGCTGCTCGTGCCCGTGGTGGGCCTGCTGGCGTTCGCGACCTGCACGCAGTCGCGCGCATGGCTCGACTCGGCCGGGCTGTTCCAGCAGGCGGTGCGCGCGCAACCCGACGCGCTCTACGCCCGGCTCAAGCTGGGCGAGACGCGCCGCGACCGGCACGAGTGGCAGGCCGCGGTCGAGCAGTACCAGGCCGCCATCCGTCTCGCGCCCGACAGCACGCTCGGCTACGCCGGGCTGATGTACGCGTACGCCCAGCGCGCCGAGGAAGGCGCGATCCTTCCCGCCGGCAGCGCGCATGCCTGGCTGGCTGCCCTGGGCCCGGCGCTGGTCGACCCGCAGGCCTTCGCGCGCCTGCTCGAGGACGTCTCGGCGACCAAGTGCGCGCCTTGCCGCAACAGCCTGCTGCTGCTCGGTCTGCACCGCTACCCGCAGAGCGACACGCAGCTGCTGGCGGCGGCGAAGAAGGCGATCGAGCTCGGCCACGCCGACGTGGCGCTGGTCTACCTGTCGGTGGTGCAGGACGCTGGATCGGCGGAGTACGCCAGGCTGCAACAGGCCGCGCTCACGGCCGTGCGCGGCAAGCCGCAGCCGTAGCGGGCGCCTGACGCTTGTCGGGACACGTCGAGAGGCTGAATAGCACTCGGCGTCTGACTGCCATTACCGTGGCGAAACAAATGCCGAGCTCGAAACGCGGAGGTGACGATTGTTTCGCGATTACTTCGCGCGTTCTTGCGCCCGGCGTGCCTCGGCCAGGCTTGCGGGAGGTTCGGCGGCTTCCTCCTCGCCGTCGTCGCCCTCGACGTCCTCGCTGCGGATCTTGTAGCCGACGTTGCGCACGGTCTCGATCAGGCCGCCGGCGGCGACGCCCAGCTTGGCGCGCAGGCGCCGCACGTGGATGTCGACCGTGCGCGAGCCGCCGTAGTACTCGTAGCCCCACACCTTCTGCAGCAGCTGCTCACGCGAGAACACCTTGCCGCGATTCTGCGACAGGAAGCGCAGGAGCTCGAACTCCTGGTGGGTGAGCTGCAGCTTGCGCCCGCGCAGGCGCGCCTCGTAACCAGCCACATCGATGACCAGGTCGCCCAGCTTGATGATCTCCTCCGAGCCGAAGGAGGCGCTGCGCCAGTCGAGCTGGCGCAGACGGGCGTACAGCTCGGCGGGCACGATGGGCTTGAGGATGAAGTCGGACGCGCCCGACGAGAAGTCGAGCCCGGGCAGCCGGGGCAGGGTCACGGCCAGGATCGCCGGCACGTCGACCAGGGGCGGGAATTCGCCCACCTTGCGCAGCGAGCGCTGGCCGCGCTCGATCTCCTCGCCGGCGTCGACGACGACGATGGACGCGGGCCGCCGGTGCAGGTCCAGGTCGTCGATGAGACCCAGGTCGAAGCGTCCGAGGACGACGTCGCAACCCAGGTCGCGGAGGATGGAAGAGACCGACTCAGGGTCTCGCTCAGCGGATTCGGGCTCCGCACAAAGAACCACGATGCGCATTGAAGCCAGACGCTAGCAGGGCCCTTTTCAGAATGCCAGTCTGAAAATGCGCGCTGCGTCAAAACCGGAGTGTAGCAATGATTTAGCAAGCCAGAAACCAGCCGGATACACGTGCCAGGTAAGGCTGGGCGTACGCTCGGCTCCTCAGCTGCGCAGCTCGCGGATGGCGGCGCGGCAGTTCTTGTCGAAGATGAGCACGCGCTCGAAGTGCTCGTGGGCCTCGTCGCTGCGGCCGTCCTCCTTGGCCTCGTAGGCGGCGGCCAGGTGGAAGCCGGCCCGCAGCGACAGGTCGCGCGGGCTCGAGCGCATGGCCTGGGCGAACTTGTCGCGCGCGTCGGCGTAGCGCTTCTGCGACAGCAGCTCGCGCGCCTCGGCGCAGAGCTCGTCGTGGGACAGGCGCTCGATCTCGCCCGGCTCGTTGATGGCCACCGGGCGCGAGAACAGGTCCTCGAGGCGCAGCGAGCTGCCCGGCGCCGAGGCCCCACGCTCGTACTTCGAGGTCTGGGTCTCGTCCTCGATGGCCGAGGGCACGTCGTCGACGTAGACGACGTCGTCGTCGTCGACGTCGATATCGATGCTCGAGTCGAGCTCGCGCGCCTCGCGCACCAGGCGCTCGACGATGCTCTTCCTGAAGTCGTCCATGGGCCGGAATGCCAGGCCCATGCCCGGGGCCGGCGTGTGCACCGAGCGCACCACCTCGGCCTCCAGCTCGAGGGTGTACTGCTGGGGCAGCACGATGCGCAGCTTGACCGCCGTGCCGCGCTGCAGCGGCGTGGCCGTCTTCACGAACAAGCCGCCGCGGCTGATGTTGTTGGCGTGCAAGGTCAGGAACTCGCTCCAGCTGGGGCAGCTGACCCGCACCATGGCGGTGAAGGGCGCGCGCGTGTCGCCGCGCACCGACTCGGCGCGCGGCCTGGCCTCGACCTCGGGCAGGCGCAGCTCGCCCTCGGCCAGGCGCTCGTCGTAGCGCCGGCGCAGCACTGGATCGACGAGCACATCGAGGGCCTCGCGCAGGCGCGTCTTGAGCACGGCCAGGGCCTCGCGCTGGGCAGGCGCAGCGGCGCCGTTGCTGCGCGGAAAGGCCTCGATGAGGGCCTTGCGCGTGGCGTACTGCTGGCGCAGCTCCTCGCCCGCGGCGTCCATGGTCACGCCGAGCAGCTGGTAGTACGAGCGTCCGTCCACGGCCCGCGCCAGACCCAGCAATCTGGTCCAGACGTCCGGTTGGTCCGACGTGTCCAAGGTGGCACCCCCCGTCAGCGCACTCGTAATGAGCGCAACATTTCTACGATGCAGGTGTCAGCCCTCGCATGCACGCGTTTTCTACCGGGGGGAAACTCGAACAGCTAACACGACGGCCAACCCAACGCTCCGCCAGCGTCAACGCGGCGTCAACGGCCCAGGCATTCCGTTGCGTCGACGTCGACGTCGACGTCTCTCGACTCATCGGAAGTTTTCTTGGAGTTGTGCCGAGTTCGTGATCGAAGAGGTCATGCAACTCGGGCAAGCGTCGATCGAA
>Ga0209515_10010456_pt1 | contig 10318 bp, 11 predicted proteins | sample Subgroupgradi54m_FD_187454 | JGI IMG/M metagenome (GOLD analysis project Ga0209515, IMG submission 187454) | Subsurface groundwater microbial communities from S. Glens Falls, New York, USA - GMW60B uncontaminated upgradient, 5.4 m (SPAdes)... ...
CGCATGCGTCAAGAGCAACGCATTGCGGCCGGGCAAGTAGACCGACGCGTCGGCGCTGTTGGCCGAGGGAATGTTACGCCCGGTCAGGCTCCAGTGGGCGCCATAGAGGGAGCGGACCGGCATGTCTACGACGGCCAAGTCCCGCAACTGGGGGTGGGCCAGCCGGTGCAGCCAACGCCTGAGCCAGAGCAGCTCCGCGGACTCCCAGACCAGGCCGCACCGGACGTAGACCGGGGCCACCTCGCGAAAGGACTGCAGCAGGCTATGCGTGAGGATCAAACTGTCGAGGCCACCGCTGACCAGCGCCACGACGCGCGCGTCATCTGTCATTCATCGTGACCGAAACACTGGCCACGGTCGAGGGTAACAGAGGCCTCCTTCGAAGTCAACCGAGCTGCGGAGGAGCCGTCGCTCGTCGTTCGTCATACCTTGTGGCTCCGTCGATCTGTACAAAACTTGAAAGGGGATCATCACTTTTCTATGAAGATCACTATTATCTGAGCGGCCTAAGATATAGTCGCCTGGGTAAGAAAAAAATCGTGCAGATCGACGGAGCCACCACGAATTACGAGCGACGAACGACGAGTCACGACCCCTCCGCATCCTTCATTGTTCACGGCGCATCCCGCTGCTATACTACGGAACCATGGCGAAGGGGCCCACGCGTCGCGCGCACCGGATCGTCAACCGATCCTACCAACTGCGGGTCGTGCGCCGGTCCATCCTCCTCATCTTCGCGATCGCCACAGCCAGCTGCGGGCTGGCCGTCGCCATCCTCTCTCGGTACTTCTTCAATCAAGACATCCAGGGGCGGTATTTCGTCATGGCCGGCCTCATCGGCGCGGCGATCACCCTGTTTGTCGAGATGATCCTCATGATTCCTATCCTCTATTACGCCAGCCTGCGACAGAGCCACGCCGTCGTCGGGCCCATCGATCGGATGATCCGCGCGCTGCAGCGCATCGGCCAGGGAGATTTCTCGCCTCGGCTGCATCTGCGTCCTGGCGACGCGCTGCACGATGTGGCCAAGGCGATCAACGAGCTGGCGACAAATTTGGAGAAGCGACCGGGCCGATGAGGAAACGCGAGACGCGACCACGTGACAGAGGGATCGTGGTTCGTCGCTCGTCGTTCGTGATTGGTCCGTCGACCGGCTTGCGAACGACGAACGACTAACGACGAACGACGATGCCTCCGACCTGCCGCCGATGAAGCTCTCCGGATGTGTGGCGCTCGTCACGGGCGGCGGCAAGCGGGTCGGCCAGGCGATCGCGCTGGCGCTGGCCAGGCACCAAGCCCACGTCGTGATCTCCTACCAGAGGTCCAAGTCCGCCGCGGAGGAGACGGTGCGCCGTGTGCGCGAGATTGGCGTCCAGGCCCAGGCGCTGCGCGCCAATCTGTCCAGCGCCGACGACGTGAAACGGATGATGGAGCAGATCCGGGAGCGGTTCGGCCGGCTGGATGTGCTTGTCAACAACGCGGCGATCTTCGAGCGTACGCCGTTTGACGCGCTGACCGAGCGCGACTGGGACCAGCACCTCGACGTTAACCTCAAGGGGCCGTTTCTGTGCGCGCTCTATGCCGCGCCGCTGCTCAAGAAGGCCGCGCGGGCGCGCATCATCAACATCGCCGATTGGGCGGGGGAGCGGCCGTACAACGACTACCTGCCGTACTGCATCTCCAAGGCCGGCGTGATCGCGCTGACCAAAGCGCTGGCGAAGGAGTTAGCGCCGACGGTGGGCGTCGTGGGGATCGCGCCGGGCCCGATCCTGCCGCCGCCGGACATGACCCCCGCTGAGAAACAGCGCGTCGTCAAGCGCGTGCCGCTGGGGCGGTGGGGATCGCCTGAGGACATCGCCAACACGGTGGTCTTTGCGATCGAAGGCACCGACTTCATGACCGGCTCCACGATCTTCGTCGACGGCGGCCGTTCCGTCGCCTAACGAAGGACTCCAATCAGGTCTCAGTAGACAGTGGACAGTAGACAGTTGACGGAATCGGTTCTGCCCACTGTCTACTGCCTACTGTCCACTGATCCTGAGGATCTCGGGATGTATCACGTCACCACCATCATCGACTTCAGTTACGGGCATCGGCTGCTCAATTACGAAGGCAAGTGCCGGCATCTGCACGGGCACAACGGCCGCGTCGAGATCGAATTGGCTAGCGCACGGCTGGATGCGCGGGAAATGGTGCGCGATTTCGGCGAGGTGAAGCAGGCGATCAAGGGTTGGATCGACGAGACCTTCGATCACAAGATGCTGCTGCGCCACGATGATCCCGCGCTGCCGGCGCTGCGGCAGCTGGGCGAGGCGCTGTGCATCGTGCAGACCAACCCGACCGCCGAGACGATCGCGAAGCTGATTTTCGATCAGGCCAAGCACCTGGGGTTTCCCGTGATCGCGGTCCGCCTCTGGGAGACGGACCATTCCGTGGCGACCTATCGAGGCGAGTCGGTCGCACGCGGCCATTAGGGCGGGCGTCGTCCGGCTGCGACCGTCACTGCGCATCGACGAGGGCGTGAAACACTCAGACGGCTCCACGCCGGCGGTTTCTTCGTCACGACGCCGCGCCGATCCAGCCGCTTGCGCACGGCCCTGGGCGCGGAGGGTGGTCATTGCGCTGCTCGCCGGCGCGGCGCTCAACGCGGCGGCGGTGTGGTGGTACGCGCGCGCGGGCTATCGTCCGGGCGTCGTCGTGCTGTGGCTCGGCGCGCTGCTGTTGCCGGCCGCCTTGCTGTGGGAGATCCGCGCGCGCCGCGGACCCGTCGAGTCCCCCTGGCGCGAAGCCACGATCGTCCTAGGCCTTCTGGTCATCTGCGGCCCCTTGTATCTTGCCGACGTCGCGCACATCCCTTTCCAGATCAACACCGACGAAGTCACGATCATGTTCTACACGCGCGACTTTCTCGCCCAGGCCTCGCCGGATCTGTTCGGTATCAGCGGCTACTTCGGGTTTCCCTCGATGATTTTCATCGTGCTCGGATGGATTGGCCACGCGCTGGGCGGCGTGACGCTGCCGACGATGCGGCTGGTGCATGCGAGCTGCGGGCTGCTGTCGGTCGTGCTCGCCTACGCGTGGCTGCGCGTCAGCTGGTCGCGCGTGTGGGCCGCGTTGGGGGCGCTGATCCTGGGCGCCAACCACTCGCTCATCGGCATCAGCCGCCTGGCGATGCGCGACAACACCTGCTTGCTGCTTGAGCTGGCCGCGTTCGTGCTGCTGGCCGGCGGCCTGCGCAGGCGCTGCGCGTGGAGGACGTTTCTTGGCGGCGTGATCGCCGGGTTGTGCTGGTATACCTACTATCCCAGCCGCGTGACGCCAATCGTGTGGGACCTGTTCCTGATCGTCCTGCTGCTCAGGTTTCGACGGCGCGTGGCCCCGCGTCTCGTGCTCGGCCTGGGGACGGTCGCGTTGGCCGGCAGCCTGTTTGCCGTCAGTCCGTTGCTGATTGCCACCCGTAAGCAATCCGACACGGTGATCGAATTCACGCGGCGGCAGCTGCTGCTCTATCCGGAAGGCCGCGCGACTCAGCAGACCTGGGTCCACACTGGCACAGTTGAAGAAGCGATCCGCATCAATGTCCGGCAAGGCCTCGGGATGTTCAACAATCACGCCGTTGACCTGAGCACCACCTACGTCAATCCGGGGCATGGATTCCTCGATCCGCTCACCGGCGTGCTGGTGTGGATCGGCATGCTGAGCGTGTGGTGGTCCTGGCGACGTCCGGTCCGGGCCAGAGACTGGCTCGCGTCGGCGCAGCCGATGCAGGTGTTTGCCGCGACCGGATTCATCGCCCTGTGGCTGGCCTTCGCCTTCATCGTGAACAAAGCGCCCAACTACACGCGGGCGCTGGTGATCTTGCCGTTCGTGGCATTCCTGGCGGCGCAGGGCGCGCGAGCGATCTGCCTGGCGGCCGAGCGGCTCGCGGCGGCGCGCGTCCGTCAGGTCCGAGGCTTGTCGCAGGCGCTGGCCGCCGTGGTCGTGTCGATTATCCTCGGCTGGAACGCGATCATCTACGCGCAGTTCCTCGTGAAAGGCTGGACCGAGGGCAACCTCGTCGGCGGCACGGCCCGGCAAGTGATGGCGCGCAGCGACCGCGCCGGCTATACGTTCTACCTCGTCACCAGCCCGCAGTATCAGTACTACGATTGGGGCGAGCCGCAGTTTTGGAAGGATTGGATCGCGATGTTTACCGGACCGCAGCAGCAGACGATCTTGCTCTCGCCCGAGCAGACGCTGTCGATGCCGCCCAAGCCGCCGTTTACGATGTTTCTCGACGAGGCGTGGTGGAAGCGCAGTCAGGGCGAGTTGACGCGGCTGTATCCGTCGCTGCAGGTGGTGTCGGTCCTCCCGAATCACAGCCGTCTGGCGATCGTGGTGGACTAGCGATGCCTCTTGAGAGCCTGTCCATCGTCATCCCCGCGTACAACGAAGAGCGCCGGCTGGGCCGGACGTTGCGCATCACGCTGGACTATCTCCGGCGTCGGAAGCTGGCCTACGAAATCGTCGTCGTCGATGACGGCTCGATCGACCGCACGGTCGAGGTGGCGCTGGAGTATGCGACCCGCGGCGTCCGGGTGCTGCGCAACCGGGTCAACCACGGCAAGGGTTACTCGGTCCGGCGTGGCGTGCTCAGCGCCCGCCACGCGCGCGTGCTGTTCATGGACGCCGACTTGTCGACGCCGATTGAAACGCTGGACCAATGGGCCGGGGAGGAAGGCGACGTGGTGATCGGATCGCGATTCTTGCGCGGCTCGCGCATCGTGCTGCGGCAGCCATGGCCTCGGCGCGTGAGCGGGCAGGTCTTCCGGCGCCTGGTGAGCTGGCTCGTACTGCCCGGACTGCATGACAGCCAGTGCGGCTTCAAGCTGTTCACGCGCAAGGCGGCGCGCGAGGTGTTCGCTCGGCAAACCGTCCGTCGGTTCTGTTTCGACGTCGAGGTGCTGGCGATCGCGCGCCAGCAGGGACTGCGCATCCGCGAGCTGCCGGTGATGTGGCGCAACAGCGATGACACCAAGGTGCGGCTGGTGCACGACTCGATTGGGATGTTCGTAGATCTGCTGCGGATTAGAGGGTCAGGCCTTAAGTTTGAAGTTTGATCGTGTCGAGCAGTTGATTCGCGTCCTCAGTTAGCTTCGGTGCGTTTCTCACCTTCCGCAAATATTGCGACGCGGCTGACGCTGATATCCCACCCAGCACGCCGCCGATCTGAGTCAGATTGAGCGGCGTCCTCGCGCGGAGCACATACGCTGCCACAGCCTTGGCCTCCGCGATGGACGCCTGTTTCGTGTAGCGTTGTCGCAGCTTCGATATCGGGATGTCGTAGTGGCGACAGATCACGCGCAGCAGAGTTTCGGCCGGCTGCGTGCCAGCGGCGCTGGTGTCCGATGGAACAGCTTCGACATCTCCGGCGGCCAATCCGTCCAGCCTGGGAAGGTTCGGCTCATCGGAGTCGTGTCGCATGCCCGCTGCGACATACCGGTAATACTCCCGACGCCGGCCTCCAAAAAATGCCAGCGTGGTCCGCGTGTGCACCCATGGAGAGCGGGGGCGCCGCCGCAGATAGTCGAGCATGCTGGACCAGGTGTAGGCTTCAGGCCTGGCCGCCAGCCGCGCCTTGACGGGGTTGAGATGAATGTATCGCGATAGCTGCAGCAAGTAGGGATCGCGCGCAACGAGTCGCGACGTAAAGCGTCCTTGCAGCACGTGGCCGACCCGGCCATGCCGACGATTGAACCACTGGGTGTAGGATCCAAACAACCGCTGGCCGAACGCCGACAAGTTCGGCTCCGTGGTCTCCAGCAGCAGGTGGACATGGTTGCCCATGAGGCAGTAGGCGTGGAGGATGGCGCGGAGCTCTTGGACGTAGCGGGCAAGGCGCTGCAGGAAGGCGAGGCGGTCTTCTTCCGTCAGGAAGATCGCCTGTCGATCGTTGCCGCGCTGCAGCACGTGGAACACGCCGCCGGAGAGATTGATGCGGGGGCGACGGGCCATGCTCCAGACATATCAAAAATTTGCTGATCATGCAAACCTGATCGCACACTTCAAACTTAAGGCCTGACCCTCTAAGCGCGCTCGACGCCATAAGCGCGCTCGACGCCCCCAAGCATGTCGACCCTCTAAGCGCGCTCGACGCCATAAGCGCGCTCGACGCCCCCAAGCATGTCTTGATCCATATCTCCGGCGGCGGCTATACTAGGTCAACAGGAGGTGTCACGATGGAAAAATCACTGGAAGAAATCGTGTTTGTGGTCGAAGAGGCCCCCGAAGGCGGATTGGTTGCCAAGGCGCTGGGTGTCAGCATCATCACCGAGGCGGACGATCTCCAAGCGCTTCGTCGACAAGTCATTGATGCCGTCCGATGTCACTTTCCCGACGCGGCTCAATCTCCCCGACTGATCCGCCTGCATCTGGTCAAGGATGAAGTCCTGGCTCCATGAAGCTGTCCCGGGATATTGGGGGACGCCAACTGGCGAAGTTGCTGGAGCGCTACGGCTATCAGGTGACGCGGCAGACTGGCAAGCCATCTCCGGTTGACGACGTCGCGCGGGGGCGAGCAGCACCTCACGATTCCCGCGCATGAGGCACTGCGCGTTGGCACGTTGAGCGCGATCCTGCTGCAGGAAGTGGACGTCCATCTGAATCGCGACCGTACGGCGCTCATTCAAGAATTGTGGGGATAGCCCCCTCCACGCCTGCACGCCGACCGCTGGTCGGAACGAGCGCATCGGCAACACCTGACGCCATTCCGCGCACACTTCAAACTTCAGGCCTGACCCTCTAAGGCTAGCGCTTTCGTCGCTCTAAGGCTAGCGCTTTCGAAGGCTTCGGAACACGCCCCGTTGTTGAGCACGAGCGAAGATCGCCAGAATCCAGAGCGTGCGGCCTTCCCAGAGATGAAGAATGCGGAATCGGCCCGCGTCGGCCTGGAGTGGCTTGCCAGGCAACGCGGCGAGGGGCTTGATCTCTCCAGGGAGCGCTCGATGGGCCAATCGGATCAGATCGTCAATTAGGCGTGTCCGTTCCTGGGGAGGCAAACGGTCCAGGTCGCGCTGCGCCCGACGGACCAAACGCACATGCTCAGGGACTGCGTTTGCCACGCAGGTACTCGTGCAGGGTGACGGACCGCTTGTGTTTCAGATCGTTCAGCGCTTCCTCGACGGCTCGCTTGGCCAGCGGACTGTCTTCAAACAGCAGCTGGTCAACTTCTTCTTCAGACAGCCGGATGATGGCCGCGCAGGGTTTGCCATGCCGGACCACGACGACCGGATGGCCTGCCTCCGCGTGTCGGATGATCTGAGAGGCCTCATTCTTCACGTCCGTGACGCTCACAAATCTCATAGGTCCCTCCTGCGTACTGTCCTGAAATATAGCCTGAATTTAGGCCTCAGTCAAGGAAGCCATGGAAAAGGCCATGTCTTGCCACGCAACACCAATGTGTGAATGCAAGACCTGACCCTGACTCCACGTTTCCGTCTGCCCGCCACACTTCACACTGAAGGCCTGACCCTCTAAGCGCGCTCGACCCGGAGACCCTCTAAGCGCACGCGACCTAATCCGTGTAGAAGTGCGAACGCAGATGCTCCTCAGGCACGTAGCGAGCCACCTGGCGGAGAATGGCGTGCAGGGTGCCACGGTCCAGTTCGCGATGTCGTGGGATTGTGAGCGTCTGCTGGTCGCCTGTGGATGAGAGGCGTCGTAGCTTCACGTGGCTGCCCCGCTGGGCGTGGATCTGAAAACCCAATCGGCTGAGGATGGCGAGGACCTCGTCGCCGGAGAGGCGACGGAGTTTAGGCATGCGCCGGCTCGCACTCCATTGTGACGAGGAGCGAGGGATGCAAGGCCAGTCCTAAGGCTTGGAGATCTTCACCTTCAAGGTGGAGAGCAACCGCCTCTTGGAGATTGACAATCAGTTCATCGAGTGTAGCGCCCTGCGTGACGACTGGAATCTCGAGACATTCCGCCACATAGTGCGTGTCGCCTCGTCGCACCACCGCTTTGATCGTATGTTGAAGCTGCATCTGGATCACCCCTCTCGGCCGTCGGCAGCTCGCCGAATGCCAGCGTCACCGTGTGAGCACCGTAGCAAGTATACAGCGGTCGATCTCGTGGCGTCAAAGGAGTGACACAACACCTACCAAGAGTCTCGACTCGTTACTGGCTTCATCGGTACGTCGCCGTCCACGCCCAGATGGAAGGTTTGACACGACCTTTCGACACACCAAAGAGGCTGATCATGCAAATCGGCGCCTCTCCAAACTTTACACTTAAGGCCTGACCCTCTAAGCGCGCTCGACGACTCTATCCGTCAATCTTGACGAGAGTCCAAACTTCAAACTTAAGGCCTGACCCTCTAAGGCGGGGAATCGGGACCTCATCGTTTTCAGACACACCAAAGAGGCTGATCATGCAAATCGGCGCCTCTCCAAACTTTACACTTAAGGCCTGACCCTCTAAGCGCGCTCGACCCCGAAGCGCGCTCGACCCCGACCCTCTAAGCGCGCTCGACGACTCCACTGCCCTCTCGTCAATCTTGACGGACGACAATTCCCCGCACACTTCACACTTAAGGCCTGACCCTCTAAGCGCGCTCCTGACCCTCTAAGCTCGACCGATGTGTCGGCGAACATTAACACACTGGACAGCCGGGGGTGGGTACACAACCTCCCGTCTCACCACCTCCTACTGGGTGGCTCCCTGGGCAAGGAGTGCAACACGGTCGGCCACCGCAACAGGTGTCGCTAACTCCGCAACCAAATCCCGATGGTCGACAGGCAGGCGCCTGGCAGGTATTGCCGCTACAGTTGCCGCTACAGCAGTCGCTGTTTGCGCCGCAGGTCTGGCCGTTGCTGAAGCAGCAGAGGCCGCCGGAGCAGCTGTGGCCTGGGCAGCATTGCGAGCTGGACGAGCAGCTGCCGCCGAGCACGGCGCAGCAGGTGTTCTGACTGCAGCTCAGGCCGATACAGCAGTCGGCGCCGATGTTGCACGGGTTTCCTGCGCTGCAGCACGGGCCTCCCGACCCGCAGGACGGCGCGGAAGAGGTGCAGCTGCCTCCGACGCAGTTCAGCGAGCCGCAGCAGTCGGAGCTGCTCGTGCATGATGAGCCGCTGTTGACGCAACATGTCGTGCTACAGTTGCCGCTGCAGCACTGGCTGCCATTGCTGCATCTACGGCGTACCGGTCGACAGCAGGCGCCAAAGGAGGGACTCGAACAGAGTTCGTTGTTGCAGCATTGAGAATCGGTCGAACACCCCCCGCCCGTCGCGACACAGCAGGCGCTGTCGTTGACGCACTGTGATTCGGCCTGGCACCCGGCCGGAGTGCAGGTGGTCGTCTGCTGACGCGTCCCGACCGGGCAGCTGCCCCCCGCGCAGGCGCCGTTGCTCCAGGCACCGCAGCTGCACGCCGGCGGCGGGGGCGGGGGTGCCTGGCAGGTGGTGCCCGAGCAGTTATTCGAGCAGCAGTCCCCGTTGACGCTGCAGGTGCCGCCATTGGCGGTGCACGCCGGCGGCGGGGGTGGCGAACCACCGCAGGCCGCACTGGGGACACACCGGCTATTCGTGGCGCAGCCTGGCGGATTGGTGCTGCGGATCTGGCGCATCTCCGTGGGCAAACAGCCCGCGATGCCGCAGCCGTCGTCCGTCCAGCTGCCGAAGGTGCAGGTCTGGCAGGCGCCTCCGCTGCACGCCAAACCGCTGCAGCAGTCGGTGGAGACGCCGCAGCTGCTTCCACTGGGATTACAACACACGTTGCCAGTACAGCTGATGCTGGTATTGCAGCAGGGCGCGGCGCCGCATCCGCTGCTGCCGGTGGCGACACACGGCGGGCAGTCTTGGGGACAGGTGGCGTTGGTCTCAGTACCGTTGGGATCGCAACAGCCATCAGGACAGACCGCCGGACAGTCCTGCGGACAGGTGCAGTTGGTTTCGCCCGGCTCGCACGCGCCGCTGGGACAGGACGGTGGCGGGGCCGAACAATCGCCGGCGCAGGTCTGCCAGGTCTCGGTGCCGTTGCAGCAGCCGTCGCCACAGGCCGCCGTTGGGCAGTCTCCTGGGCAGGTGCAATTCGTCTCGCTGCCGTTGCACGTGCCGTCGCCGCAGCACGGCGAGCAGTCAGCGCAACTCCCGCAGGTCTCGCCCGGATCGCAGCGGCCATCGCCGCAGCAGGGCGACCAGTCACGCGTGCACGTCTGGCAGGTTTCGCGGCCGTTGCGGAGGCCATCCCCGCAGCAGGCAAACGCATCCAACGCGTCCCGCAACTGCTGCCAATGGTCCGCGCGGATCGGGGTGACGGTCCCCTGGATCGGCTCGAACGTGGG
>Ga0209515_10010457_pt1 | contig 10318 bp, 12 predicted proteins | sample Subgroupgradi54m_FD_187454 | JGI IMG/M metagenome (GOLD analysis project Ga0209515, IMG submission 187454) | Subsurface groundwater microbial communities from S. Glens Falls, New York, USA - GMW60B uncontaminated upgradient, 5.4 m (SPAdes)... ...
CAATACTCTTTCCCAAAGGAAAAATCTGTGGAGTGTCGTTTGTTATTGTTACATGTTGTACGTCTGTTACATTTGCTTCTCCAATTGAAACGTGATTATCTGTAAGTGAGCTTGCTTCAAAAATAACTTCAGGTGGTGGCTTTATAGACGGTGGTGTAGTGTCTGTCACTTTTACTTGTTGCTTTACCGATGCGGAGTTGCCAGACGCATCAGTTGCAGTCCATACTACAGTTGTAGTTCCAAGAGGAAAGACAGGCGGTGCGTCATTTGTTATTGTTTTTATTATACCGTTATCAGTTACGGTTGGATCACCTAATGCAACAATGTTATGTGCAGCACTTGTTGCCTCTACAACAACATCTGGAGGAGCTCGAATCTTTGGCGGTTTAGTATCTTGAACAGTTACTACCTGCTTTGCAGTGGCCGTGTTTCCTGCAGCATCTTTTGCAGTCCACGTAACTATGGTATCACCTAGTGGAAAAACTTTTGGCGCATCATTTGTAACAATGATTACACCAATTGCATCTGAAGAGGCCGGAGTTCCAAGATCGACGACATTATCGGTCGGACTTTGCGCTTCCACTATTACCCCTGGCGGAGCAGAGAGAACTGGAGCTATTGTGTCAACTACAGTAATACGTTGAGTAGCCTTTGTAACGTTTCCTGCACCATCTGTTGCAGTCCAAGTAACTATTGTAATTCCAAGAGGAAATTTGTCTGGGGCATCGTTAGTAATACTAGCAATACCGCTAGCATCTGTAGCTGTGGCCTGACCTATCAAGACTGAAGTGAGTTTTCCTGTTGCTTCTACAGTCATGTCTGCCGGCGCTGTAAGTACAGGAGGAGTCTTGTCGTTTGGATTGGGTTTGATATTAATTTGAGTTTGGTTGGTCTGAGTTTGGGTTGTAATCTTAGGTTCAGCAGGAGGAGGATAGCTGAATTCCTCTATTCTATTGTTATTGGTATCGGCCACAAAGATGTTTCCATTCGAATCAAGTGTCACGCCCTTTGGGCTATCGAAATTGCCTATTGCTTTACCCTGAGTTCCCCAAGATGATAAAGAATTTCCATTTCTATCAATTTTTACTACACGGTTATTACCAGAATCTACAATGTAGATATTGCCTGAAGAATCCACCTTGATACCTTGTGGGTATTTCAAACTGCTGCCAGAACGAACAGCAAAAGGCCTGATGTAGACTCCGTCCGACGTGAATTTCTGAAGCCTGTTGTTTCCAGAATCCGATACATAGATACTTCCTTGCGAATCAGCTGCAATTGCACGCGGATAAAGGAACTGACCAGTTCCAAGTCCACTTTCTCCCCAGCTAAGTAAGAGCTTGCCATCCGATGTGAATTTCTGTATTCTACTGTTTCCGGTGTCAGCTACGTAGACATTTCCTTTAGAATCAACTGTGATTCCCTGCGGTACCATGAATTTTCCCACTTCCTGTCCCTTGGTACCCCATTGTGTGATGTACGTGCCACTGGTATCAAACTTTTGAACTCTTCCTAAGTCGTTATCAACAACATAAATATAATCTCCATCAATTACAATACCGTTTGGATTTTGAAACTGTCCATTGCCACTTCCTTTTGCTCCCCAAGAATGCAGATAGTTTCCATTGTTGTCAAATTTTTGGATTCTTCTGTTTCCAGAATCTGTGACATAGATATTTCCTGCCGAGTCTGCAACCAAGTCCCATGGATATGCAAATAGGCCAGTTGTCTGAAGTCCATATCCTCCCCATTGTCTTGTAAAGGAAGGAGCTGTTTCTGCTGCGGAATATTGAAAAATTGTACTAGAAAGTAGACTAAGTATAATCCCTATTACTAATGGGAGAAGCCTTTTCAACGCTCATGGATTGCGAGATATCAAAAAGTTCTTCAAAGTTTGGAATTGTTGAAGTTTTAGTCAATTTCAGTCCATTAGAAGGGCTTGTTTACTTCTCTCGTGAAGACATAGCTTGCCAGAGCCACCATTGCTACTACAAATCCAGAAATAACCGCAATATCATATACCATGGAAATGGTTGGAGCAGCATTTGTCATCATACCCCTAATCAAAATTACAGAATAAGTTACGGGATTTAGCTTTGCTATAAAGGCAAGCCAGCTGGGCAAGAGCTCAAGTGGAAAGAGTGCTGGACTTAGCATAAAAAGTGGCATGCCAAGAAAGTTGATCACTCCCCAAAAGGTTTCTTGTGATTTTGCGACAGCAGCTACTACGACAGAGATTCCAGAAAATCCAAGCGAAAATAAGATCACAATTAGCATTATTGGTATAAACATCAGGGGATTTGGAAAGCTAACTCCAAGCGCAAGAGCAATTCCTAAAACAAGACTTGCTTGCAGCGCAGATATCACCGATATGGAAAGCATCTTGCCAATTGCAATTGACGATCTGGAAATTGGTGATGTCAAAGCTTTGTTCATGAATCCATATCGTCGATCCCAAAGTGTGTTAACACCGCCAAATATGCTAGTAAAAATTGCCGTCAATATTATGACGCCAGGTGCCATAAACTCGATGTAAGAGCCACCAAAGCCAACCGATTGTATCAGTGGACGTGTTCCCGCAAAGGTATTTCCGATCACTATGATCCAAATTGCAGGCTGGATTAATCTTATCAGAACACCACTTCGTGATTTGCGGTACCTTTTCATCTCCCGCCAAAAAATGGAGTAAGTGTCAGAAACTATCAAGCTCTTAGCCTCTTGATTTTTTCCCTTTCTAGTTTCATGTTATACCCACCACTTTCATCTCGAAGCTCCCGTCCTGTATGTGATAAAAAGACATCGTCAAGGGTGGGTCTTGTAAGTGACATAGAGTCAATTTTTATGCCAAGACTACTGGAGGCCTCAAATACTTTTGGCATCATCTGGTCTATACTTGAAGAAAAGACTGTCACTTCGTCACCATTAGTGGTGATGCTTTGTACTAGAGGGTTTTTTTTCAGCTCAAAAATCAGAGATTCCAGTTTCAAGGTAGAATCTACGCTGAAAACAACCACCTCGTTTCCAAGGGCATTTTTCAGTGACTTTGGAGAGCCTGTCACTTTTATCTTTCCATAATCAATTATGGATATGTTGTCGCAAAGTCTGTCAGCTTCTTCCATGTAATGTGTAGTAAGAAATATCGTAATACCATGTTCAGTGTGAATTTTTTTAATATACTCCCAAATCTTGTATCTAGTCTGGATGTCCAGTCCCAGTGTTGGTTCATCCAAAAAAAGAACCTTCGGTCTGTGCAAGAGCCCTCCCGCGATATCAAGCCGCTTTCGCATACCGCCCGAATATGTGGCCACGGTATCGCGTTGTCTGTCTGATAGTTCGACGATGTTTAGGATTTCATCGATTCTGTTTTTCATCAAATCCTTTGGTATATGATTTAGCCTAGCTTGTAGCTCAAGGTTTTCTCTTCCAGTAAGATATTCGTCGACAGTAGTTTCTTGTTGCACATAACCTATGTTTTGTCTTACTTTTTTTGCCTGAGATACTACGTCAAAACCTGCAACGTATGCCTTGCCTGATGTCGGTTTTAGTAATGTTGTCAGAATCATTATTGTCGTGCTCTTTCCTGCTCCGTTTGGTCCTAAAAATCCAAAGATCTCCCTATCTTCTACTTTTATGGATATTTCATCAACTGCCTTTAATTCTCTGCCGTAAATCTTCGAAAGCGATCTGGTCTCTATAGTGTACAATAATGAAAAGACGTCCTGTGCACTATAAATTGCTAACACAGGAAAATGAATAAAAAATTAGTCTGATTTTTTGTACTGGTCTTTTGGAAGCCTTAGGATTACCTTTTCTCCCACACCCCAGATCTCATTTTTTGAAAATACCTGTGAGTGTAGTAGTCCTGTTAAGACCTCGATTGATTCGAGCTCATTGGTGTCATGGTTTCTGTGCAGTTTCTTTATCTTGCCCATCTTGTGACCATCAATATCAACTACTACCGAATCACGTCTAACAGGTGGCGTTCCAAGCAAGACAGATTCTTCGGTAAATTTGTCTATGTAGTCACGTGATAGATAGTAGTCTTTGTGAAATCCCTCGTGGACTGTTATTCCAGAGACTTGCAAGGTCTCTGAATTGATATGAATGTGTTTTACCTTTCCGTATTGGATTCCTTCTCTATCAACTACTTTCTTTCCTCTAAACTCATCCGCAGTGCATTGACTTCCTGTCATTCCTTCAAGATGGGTTGCCATGACAGGCACTCTTTTTTTTGGTTTATTGAACAAGGTATCAGGGTTTTCAATCCAAGGGGTTAAATTCTTTATAACAAGATCAAAGCCCATGATGCCAGATGGACATGCATTCAAAGCTGTACTAATTACCAAGGGCAGAAAGACCGGAAGACCACATGCTGTGGAGTTAAGGGCTGTTTATTATAATAATAAAGCATATTTTTCCAGGCGAAATCCTAACAGCGATTGGTTGAAAAATGCAATTTCTAATCCCGATGTAAAAATCAAATATAATGAACAGAGGTTTTCTGGAAAGGCAATGCTTGTTTTAGACAAAAAACTTGCAAAAAAAATTTCAGAGCTAAAGTATTCTGACAAAAGATCAGAAGAGTCCAGGTTTGTCTTGCAGGTTACGTTATGTGAATGATTGTGGTAACTCCTCTACTCTCTGTTTCCTCACCATCTTTAACCTCTATAGCTATGATTGTAAAGGATATCAGATCACGGGGCTGGCATGCTTGCGCGTTCATCTTTAGGTTAATGTCAAGCGTATCAAATTCTTGTCCTTCGACTATGTTTGATTCATCTATTGTAATATCCTTGACAGTTGAATTTATCAAAAAACGTTGATTTTTCTGATGCCATCCAAGTTTAACTCTGCGACCCTCTCTACCGACTGATTTTATGTTAACATCTATGATTCCTGCTTTGGCTTGTGTGTAAGCTGAGGTTTTGTTAACAAACACTCCTATTTGAAAAGGATAACTCGCAGTGTTTTCAGCCAGTTTTTGTATTCCATCATTCATTGCTACATCTACACCTTTTATTGTGGTAGCAACTTTTGCAATCCATTCGTTTGTTCTTTCTACGATAGCCAAGATTCTATCGCGTCTTCTTTTATCTTCATCTGGTGGAAGTTTGTAATAATCTACCCATGCAAGATAGTCGTTACTTATGTCCTTTATGAACTGCATACAGGTTACCTTGTAATCTTCAACGCTACTTGCCCTTTCTGCACCTTCATCGTATGGAACGCCATCCTTGTCTAGTGGCAGCACGATAATCAAACAGGTTCCATGGTAAAAAAAGGGTACCCTAATAGATATATTCAAAAATTCTGAACTTTAATTTGTGAGCTTTACACGTCTGACAGAAGATCTACAAAAAGAGTTAAGATCTAATATGCCACAGATTCGTTTCCTTTTAAAAACAAATCCCGGTCTTGCATTTACTAAAATAACTGAAATTGCAACAAGAGCCGGAAAAATATACAATATGGTTCTGACGTTGAACTTTCCTCAAAAGGACAAGATTAATGATTTTGACTCTTATGGAACAGAAAATCTTAGTATGGTAATAGACAAGACCAAAAAGGTTTTTCCGATTAAGAGGGATTTGATAAAATCAAAGGCAAAAGAAATCTTTGGAGATATCAAAGTCGAGGACGCCTACATGTATGAAGGAAAAGAAGGCGTAAAGGTCTTTTTTGATTTCGGAAGAATTGACATACTACCACACTCACTTCATGTCTGGTGTAAATTCGACCAAAAGGTAAAACAATATTGTGACTGGCTTTTTGAGAATTGTTATCAGCTTAAACCCGGAGTAGAAGGTGCTACGAGTGAGGTAAGCTCGTAAGAATATTGCAGTTTTCCATCTATATCATATATTTCTGCCTTAACCGGCAAAGGAAGATTGTCAACGATCCAGATCCTGTTTTCTTTTTCACTAATCGTATAAGAAATTGTATAGGCATTGGCTGAGCCAAAAGCAAATGATGCCTTGCCGTGATTTGTAATTGATATTTCTTTTGCTACTTGACCTAAAAACGTTCTTCCCCACACAGCTTTTGTAATAAGATACTTATCTTCAAGGGCAAGATCCCTTATTGAAAAAATTGTCTGGTCCAATGTAGTAAAGTATGGTTTCACTTCATCAGAAATGTTATCAAAAGTAAATCCAGGCCCAATTGGAATTGTCTGAGTAATCTTTGCTTTTACTTTTGGATCATCAATCTCCACAGATACCATCTCCTTTGAATTCGGATCAGTAAAGAATTCTAGCTTTGCAGAAAATGCCATCTTATCTGTTGTTACCAAGTATTGCATTGTTGGATTATATTCGACTCCCTTTCCAACATGCCACTTACTTGCTTCACGTGGAACAATTTTTTCTTCCCCACCTGGTAGTCCAACAAAGATAGGATTCCATAATACTCCAATTACCGCTGCTCCAATCATCATAAGGAATAGGCCTAGCTTTACCTTACTTATCATCAGAGTCAGCTCAATCTAGAATTTAAAAATAGGTGTAGCTCCTCGGAGTCTACCAAATACAACTGCCATTGTTATGACTGTGGCCATAACAACAATAACACTTAATGGAAATTCTGGAATTGGTTGTGCAATGTCAACATCTATGTTGAGTCTTCCAGCCTTGGATAGATCGGGTGCAGAACCCTTAGGCCCAGTACCATATACCACAAGAACATAATGGGCCTTTCCTGGAGGCTCTTTTACGTCCATGTCTCGCAGGTCTCTACCGTTTGTTGTAAATAGAAATTCTTGGCCTTCGTCACCAGCTAGTGAGCTAAGCACCTTGTCATTTTCATCTACTACAAAAATGTCGTAATGTACATCTGACTCGAATTGATTGATATCAAATGTTTTTGCAAATTCAACATTCCATCTCATCGTACACCCAGACGTAGGACTCACAGGTATATGACCAAATTCTACTATCATATTATGTGTGTCCAGTGGTTTGACATCATGAAAAACCGATTCGTCCTTTGGACATTGTGCACCAGTATTTTCGGCAGTAGCAGCTTCTCCTAGAAATTCAGGCGGACTAGCACTTTGACCATACTCAAGGAGTTCAAGCTGGTACTGGACAGGTATTGTTCCGGCAGTAACGTCAACAAAAGTAAGTGCTTTGATCGGAAAAGGAAATCCTTCCTTTACCCATATCTTGTTGTCAGTGGACTTGTGCCAGCCTATCACATGTGTTTCAAAAGTTCCTGCAGGGACGGTTATTGTTTCTTTCACACCTGTTGGACCCACTTGCATACCACCAATAGATCCAATCTTACCCCAAGCTGGTGCATCAAAGTCCTTTGGATCCAATAGGGTCACAAAACCTGAAAGCCAAACTATGCTTGATTTGTAAGCTGCAGCATATGGTGTAAGATCCTTGTCAAAACTAAGAGGTTCAGGAGCAATCCTTCCAACGACCATGCTGCCTTTTACTACCTTATTGCTCTCCTTTACCAGCACTTCCATGTTCCATCCTTGACTGGTTTTTTCCTTCACCCAAAAGTCCATCTCAAATGGTGTACATGATTTATAATCAACTTGGCAAACATTGTACCTATAGTAATTTCCTACGTCAAGTCCTTTTCCGACATACCAAGTTTCTCCTGCGGATGCTCCCTTCAGTGACATTAGAGCTATCAACAATATTCCGAAAAACACCAAAATGAAATATTTTTTCAAGAAACTATATAGCAAAAATCTTATAGTTAAATCTTTCAAATAAGCAAATATAGTGGCAGAATATTATCTCGACCATGTGTGAGTGTAATAAGGTACACATGTATGAAGTTGAATTCAAGATGGACGGAATGACTGTTGTCCCGACACACAAAAATTGTGGAGATCGTCTCAACGAAAAGCAGGCAGATAAATTCCAAAAAGAGTTGGTAAAGAGCTGGGGCTTCGAAGAAGAAAATTAATAGTAAGATGTAAGAATATTCTGAAAAAGAAAAGAAAGGAGGCTGCTAATATCTATTTTTTGTATTGTTTTACGGTAGCCTTACAAACTTTAGCTGAGCATTCACAAGTAGAATCACAATAACATTCTCCTTGCTCCTCACAGTCACAAATGCTTTCTGTTCCTGTAGGAGATCCACATCCGCATGATGCATCTGTCATAGACTCAAGGATCTCCTACCTAGTTTTAAAGTTTGTCAAAAAATCACAATATCAAAAACGGCGTTATAGATGCTAATTTTTCATTATTGAAAGAAGATCGTTCACAGTTTTTAGAAGATTTATGGATTGACTTTCAACAAGTAAGGAGTCACTTTCGATGTCAAGTGCCACACGGAGAATGTGGATAAATTCCAAGTTGCGATGTAAATTGTCTTTGATTTTGATTATATTATTTCGATTTGTGTATCCAAGGTAGAAATGGCAATCAGACAGTAGTGAGTGTTCAACGAGGTAATCGTATTTTGCTTCTATAATTTTTGAATGACCGTTTGCCTCCACAATATCAGAAAAACCTATGGTAGACTTTACCATTCTAGCAAGAAGTGATGTGGTAGCTCTCTCCATCCCAAGACATTGGTGAACGATCGCAAAACTTTCGTTTATTCTATTTTTTTCAAAGCCACGGATAGATTCTAGCATGTGTGTGGGGCTTGGCCGCCTTGAATTTATTGATGATATAGCATCAGCAAGAAAAAATGCACCGCATTTTAGCCATAAAGGCGCAAACGGATCTGCGGCCTTGATTCCTTCTCTAGCCCTTGTTACGTAGACTCCTGCATCAACAAGGCAGCTTTGTGTGTAGGATTTTGAGATCTTTGCTTGCTTTGCTTTAATCTCTGACAAGAACATCCTAAGCTTCCACTGGTTATCTGATAAAATTTGGAGGTTTTCCAATTGTTTTAGAACTGTGGGATTGGTTTCGGAAAACGAACTGTGGTGAATTTTGATCATCTCACCTTCAACTTCGTGTACAGATTCTCCTTTTTTATCATCAAATACTGTAATGTTATACTCACAACATTTGTAATTGATTCCATTTGCGTGACAACCGCCCAAGCCCACGGGATAATTTGACAATGACATTTTTTCTGTTAAAGCTTTTAGATCCACAAAAATTTCATTTTATTTTCTGCTATAAAGTATCCAAGCTGTTAAAGTTTACAAATTCATGCATTGGCAAAACATTGCTTTAAATTGCTATTCTTTATGGCTTTTAACAAGCTCCTGTGGTGTAGTCCGGCTAAGCATACCGCCCTCTCAAGGCGGTGATCCCGGGTTCAAATCCCGGCGGGAGCATATTATTTTCAAATTATTTTTTCAAAAGTCACTTCAATCCAACACCAGTTAATAGTTTTGATTGAGTTTCGGAAGACTGTTGGTAAGATCCTCGACTAAATTTTCATATGCCTTCTCATAATAGTATAGCGAAGTAGAAATATGGTAAAGTGATTACATATATGGTATAATGGTAGGGCCAAGAGACGGTTTCAAGTTTGAAACCAACGAGGATTTGGAAAAGATCACAAGTAGTAACATTATCTGTATCCAGTGCCAAGCCGGTCAACATGCAAAGTGCCTTGCCAAAAACAGTGAGCAAGAACAGTGCGATTGCGAACTTTGCTTATTTTCTTAGATTCTTTTTTCGTTTTTCAAGAATCTTGTTGTGTATGAGTTTTTCTGATATTCGAGAATCACCGAACCGTCACCCTTTTCACTCAATGAGATGCTCCTTATAGCAAAGACATCATTTGAGAATTTTATACCAAGCTCTTTAGGCATATCCAAAACAGCTTGAATATACAAACAGAAAGAATCCGATCATGCCAAAAACTAATAACGAATGATACAAGGTACGTTTTTCTTGAACATGAATTTTGTTTTTGCCCCTAACCTTTCTGTCATCTTTATGTGTGGGTAAGACTTCGATACTTGTTCCACCCCGTGTTTGGATTGACTCTACATACAAACAGCTGTTGTGAAACTGCTCGTCAGTTTTTCTTCCACAAATCTTACATATTCTTTGCATCACCTTTCTACATCCTGGGCATAATGAACAGGGAATAAGCAGATTCCCACAAATTCTGCATGATTCATCTGGCATTAGAATCCGAAAATAACAATGATAGTTAAGCTGTACTAATCATTCATACTAAAAATTTAAATTTTATAATTGTGTCATCAATTTTTAAAATTATTAGAGTTTAGTTGCTAACAGTAATTTGAGTCTGAATTACCTTCGTAAGTGGTATTGCAGACGCTAAGCTATCCCATACAAATATCTGAACAGTGTATTGTCCTGCTTCCTTTGGAATCCAATATTGTGAGGCAGTAAAGGACTGGCCAGGATAAATA
>Ga0209515_10010459_pt1 | contig 10316 bp, 9 predicted proteins | sample Subgroupgradi54m_FD_187454 | JGI IMG/M metagenome (GOLD analysis project Ga0209515, IMG submission 187454) | Subsurface groundwater microbial communities from S. Glens Falls, New York, USA - GMW60B uncontaminated upgradient, 5.4 m (SPAdes)... ...
ATTGTTCAGCGCGTCTTGCCTCTGGCGTCGTTGATCTTCTTATCGAGCGCCGCCTTGTTGACGTCCTGGCCGTCGCCCTGCAGCGCGCGCGTCCACGCGGCAATCGCGTCCTGCCAGCGGCCGCGCTTCGCGAGGATGTCTCCCATGTGCTCCTGGACGGTGGAGTTGCGCGGCATCTGCTGCGCGGCGGGCGCCAGGTACTTTTCCGCCTGTTCGTAGTCACCGCGCCGGTAGTACGCCCAGCCCAGGCTGTCCAGATAATTCGGATTGTCGGGCTCGATGTCGAGCGCCCGGCGCACGAGGCGGATCGCTTCGTCGAGCTGCTGGCCGCGCTCCGCGAGCATGTACCCGAGATAGTTCAGCGCGTCAGCGTTCCCCGGCTCGAGCGCGACGAGCTGACGCACCGTCTTCTCGGCGTCGTTCTTCCTTCCGGCGTTGCTATAGAGATCGGCGAGCGACAGCTGCGTCGCGGCGTCGTTGGGATTCGCCCTCGCCACGGGCTCGAGGACGGTGATGGCGCGCGGCGCATCGCCCAGCTGAAGCAGCGCATGCGCGCGGAACTGCGGGAATCGCAGATCGTCGGGATGCTGCACCTGCGCCTGGCCGGCGAAGTCGGCGGCCTTCTGAAAATCTTTCGCGCCGAGGAGCGCCGCAATGCGGCGCACCTTCAGCTCGCGGCTGTTCGGGGCGACCGCGAGCGCCTTGGTGTACGAGTCCGCCGCGTCCTTCAGGCGCCCCGCCTGCTCCTGGAACTGTCCCAGCGTGCTCGCCACGCGCGGCTCGTCCTCCACGATCTCCTCGAGCGTGGCGATCGCCTCGTCCATGTTCCTCGCGACGACGTAGGCCTGCGCAAGCGCGAGGCGTCCCTGCAGCGATCCGGGGTTCTCGTTGACGACGCGCGTAAGCGCCTGGATCGCCTTGTCGGCCTGGCCCGACCGCGTGTAGAGGCGGCCGAGGGAGTATTGAAGATTGAGATCCGTCAGGCCCGCGGGATTCTGGATCACGCGTTCGAGGTGCGCGATCGCCTGGCGAACGAGCTCGGCGGCCAGCGCGGCCTGTCCGCGTCCGGCGTCATCGGCTTTGGCGGCGTACAACATGCCGAGCACGCGGTGCGCTTCGGAGTTGGCGTCGTCGAGAGCGAGCGCGTCTTTCGCGACCTTCTCCGCGTCGTCCGCATCGTCGCGCCTGAGATGAAACGCGGCGAGCTCGGCGCGCACTTCGGCCGAGCGCGGGTCTTCCGCCACCGCCTTCTCGAGCTGCGTCTGCGCTCCCTTGTTGTCGCCCTGCGCTTCGAGGTGGCGCGCGATCAGGAAGTCGTAGTACGCATCGGGGGTGGTCTGGCCGAGTGCGGGACGGGACGACGCAAGCGTCATCGCCGCGGTGAACAGCAACGGTGCGACGCGCATGGTGCGCATGGGCAGAGGAATCTTAGCTCAGAATGCTATAGTTCCAGCGATCCATCCCTCGCGAAACTCGGGATGACCTGAGCACGTCGACCCTTCGACAAGCTCAGGGTCGTCCCGAGCGCCGTCGAGGGACGAAGATCACCGGAGGGCCGATGCCAGTCGATGCCGAGTTGCTCGAAATCCTTGCGTGCCCGAACTGCAAGACCCCGGTGAAGCTCGTCAAGAATGGCACGGCGCTCAAATGCGGCCAGTGCCACCGGGTATACCCGATCAAGGACGACATCCCCGTGATGTTGATTGATGAGGCCACGATAGAGCCGGAGACCGCCGGTTAGTGGTTGGTCGTTGGCGGTTCGTGGTGAGCTGCCAACCCGTAACCACCAACCCACCAACCACCAACCACCACCCACCAACATGAGGATTCTCTTGGTCCGCCTGCGGCTCATCGGCGATGTTGTGCTGACGACGCCGCTGCTGCGGGCGCTGCGGCGCCGGTATCCGGGCGCGCAGCTGACATACCTGGTTGAACCGGTGGCCGCTCTCATCCTTCGCGACAATCCACACATCGACAATCTGGTCGTCGTCCCCAAGCGACGCGGGCTCGCGCGCGTCGGCGACGACGTCTCGATCGCGCGTCGGCTCCGGCGCGAGCGGTTCGACGTCGCGATCGACCTGCACGGCGGCCCCCGCGCCGCGTGGTTCACGTGGGCCAGCGGCGCGCCAACACGGATCGGCTACAGCATCCAGGGACGCTCGTGGATGTACTCACACGTCGTGCCGCGGACACCCGACGACGCGCCGCGGCACTCGGTGGCGAACCAATGGGATCTGCTGGCGCCGCTCGGCATCGGGCCGGCGGATCCCGCACGCGATCCGCTGGAGATGGCGGAAGACGCGCAGGCGGCCGCCGTCGTGGAGCGTCGTCTTCGCGATGCAGGGATCGGCGGCTCCCATCCCCTGGTCGTCATTCACGTGAGCGCCGGGAATCCATTCCGGCGATGGCCGCGTGAGTCGTTCGAGGCGCTGGTCGTGGCGCTGGCGCGGAGTGACCCGGCGCGCAGGATCATCCTGACGTCCGGGCCGTCGGACGCGCACGCGGTGAGCGCGATCGCGGATTCGGCGCGGGCGACGCTTGGTCCGCTCGCGTACGCCGTCCCCCGCGTGGGTGAATTCGACCTCGCCGAGCTGCACGCGCTCGTCGGGCGCGCGGCGGTGTACATTGGTGGCGACAGCGGACCACTGCACGTCGCGGCGACGACCACGACGCCGATCGTCGCGCTGCTTGGACCGACGCTGCCGGAGCGATCGCTGCCGTGGCGCGATCCGCGATGGTTCGCGGAAGCGGTCGACGCGGGCGCGCTGGAATGCCGCCCGTGCCGTCAGCGCACGTGCGCACCCGGCGACTTCCGGTGCCTGACCCGCATCAGCGCCGGGCAGGTGGCGGCGGCGGCTGAACGCGCCCTTGCGGCCGCCACGAAAGATGAGGTGCGACGGTGCGACGGCGCGATGGTGCGATAGTGCGTCCGCACGCTCGCATCCTCGCACCGTCGCACCGTCGCACTTCACATTTCGCACGACTGGGGCAAAGTCAATGACGACGGCGACGATGAGCATGACGCAGCCACGCACCGTTCCGGGCCTGGAGCGCGTGACCGTGGCGCTGCTGTTCTGCTTTGTCGCGTCGCTGCAGATCTCCATCGCGGCCGCGAACATCCTGCTGTCGCTGATGCTGGTGTGCTGGGTCGCGACGATGGTGCGGGAGAAGACGGTCCCCTCGGTGCCGCGCTTCTTCTGGCCGCTGGCGGCGTATGCAGGCGCCACGCTGCTCGTCTCCGCGTTCTCCGTCGACACGCGCACGAGTGTCATCGACGACAAGCAGCTCGTCCTGTTCGTGATTGTCCCCGCCGTCTATCAGATCGCCCGCGGTGAGCGGGCCGCGGTCGTCGTCGACGTGATCGTGTCGGTCGGCGCCGCCAGCGCGGCGTACGGCATCATCCAGTACGGGTTGCTGCATTACGACAACCTCGGGCGCCGCCCCGAGGGCGCCATGTCGCACTACATGACGTATTCGGGACTGCTGATGCTCGTGATCTGCGCGGCGGCGGCACGGCTGATCTTCGGGCGGCGCGGCCGCACGTGGCCGGCGCTCGTCATGCCGGCGCTCGTCGTCGCGCTTGCGCTGACCCTGGGCCGCAGCGCCTGGATTGGCGCATCGGTCGCGGTCGCGCTGCTACTTGCGCTGAAGGATTTCCGGCTGACCGCGCTGCTGCCCGTGTTCATCGCCCTCCTCTTCGTCATTGCTCCGGGCGCAGTGACGAACCGGGTGAAGTCGATCTTCGACGTGCAGGATCCGACGAACCAGGATCGGCTGGCAATGGTCGAGATCGGCGCCCGGATCATCAAGGATCACCCGCTGACCGGCGTCGGTCCGAACATGATCCCGCGCGTGTACGCGCAGTATCGTCCCGACTACGCCGTGAACGCGGTCAACCCGCATCTTCACAACGTCCCGCTGCAGATTGCGGCCGAGCGCGGGTTGCCGGCGCTCGCGGCCTGGATCTGGTTCATCGCCTCGCTGACCGTGGCGCAGTTCCGCCTGTTCCGTACGCACCCCTCGACTTCGCTCGGGGCAGGCCCCTCGACTACGCCCGGGGCCGGGCCGGACATCCGTGTCACCGCGGCGGCGGGCCTCGCCGCCGTGGCGGGCATGCTTGCCGCAGGATTCTTCGAATACAACTTCGGCGACTCGGAATTCCTGATGCTGTTCCTCGTGCTCGTCGCGCTGCCGTTCGCGGCGGCGCGCGGCGATCACGACTCGTGACACCTGGAGCCGGTGAGATGCTGCTTCCACCGCTCGCGCCTGAGCGCGCGCAGCGCCTCGCCGCCGGGTTCGCCGGCGCGCGGATTCTCGTCATCGGCGACGCGATGCTCGACAGGTTCATAGCAGGACGCGTCGCGCGCATCTCCCCCGAGGCGCCCGTGCCCGTGGTCACGTTCGCGCGCGAGACGCATCGCATCGGCGGCGCCGCCAACGTGGCGCACAACATCACCGCGCTTGGAGGGAAGGCGTCGCTCCTCGCGATCACCGGCCAGGACGATGCGGCGGGGACGCTGGCGCATGGCTGTCTCGAGGCCGGGATCGAGGCCTCGTTCGTCGCCGATCCCGCGCGTCCGACGACAACCAAGGTGCGCGTCGTCACCGAGCGGAATCAGCAGGTCGCACGGATCGACTACGAGATCGACAGGGACATCTCCGCGGAGCTCGCCGCGCGGCTCGTCGTTCTGATCGAACAGCAGGTGCCGACCGCGTCGGCGATCGTCGTGTCGGATTACCTGAAGGGATGCGTCACGTTACTGGTCATGCGGGCCGCCCTGCGAGCCGCCGCGGAGCACGCGATTCCGCTGTTCGTCGATCCCAAGATTCCGCACATCGATTACTACGCCGGCGCGACCGTGGTCACACCGAACCACCACGAGGCGGAGGCCGCGACCTACATGCGCGTGCGGACGGCCGACGACGCGAGCGTCGCGGCGCGAGAGTTCCGCGATCGCGTCGGCTGCGACGCCGTGCTGATGACGCGCGGCGACGAGGGGATGTGGCTGCTCGCGAAGGACGTGGAAGGCCACCTTCCCGCATCGGCGCGCGAGGTGGCTGATGTCACCGGGGCCGGCGACACGGTCATCGCCACGATGGCGCTGGCCATGGCCGTGGGGGCCACGATCGTCGAAGCATCGCGGCTGGCGAACGAAGCCGCCGGCATCGCCGTCGGCAAATTCGGCGCCGCGACCGTCACACCGCTGGAGCTCCTCCGCGCGCTCGACCTGTCGGCCGAACGCTGACCAATGATTGGCATGCGCCCGAGTCGGCGACTGATCGTCATCGCCCTCGACGTGCTCACCGTTGGCCTGGTCATGCTGTTGGCGACAATCGTCAGCGGGGGCGGGTTCGTCGTTCGGTTCTGGGGTCTCCGCATCTCGGCCGGGACACCGGGGCGTACGCTTTTCTGGCTTGGCGCCACATTGCTCGTCCGGCGCAGCGTCGCCAGGCACATCGGCCCGTTCGGGATGTGGTCCGCGCAATGGCAGCGGCTGCTGTCCTCGATCGACGCCGATCCGTTTCTGGTGCGTGCGCCCGCGGGATTCTGGCGGCGCACGGCGTTCGCATCCCTTGGAATCGCGGCGGCGCTCGCGATCCTGCTTCACGATCAGCTCAGGCAGATGTACTCCGTGCCGGACCTCGGCGACCCGCTGTTTTCGATGTGGCGGATCGGTTGGGTGGCGCACCAGATCGTCACCGATCCGGCGCACCTCTTCGATGCGAACATTTTTTATCCCGAGCGCCTGACGCTGACGTTGTCGGACCCGATGATCCTGCCGGCGCTCACGGCGGCGCCGCTCCTCGCCCTCGGCGTGCATCCGGTTCTCGCCTACAACCTGCTGCTCCTGTTCACGCTCTGGTTTTCGGGGATCGCGACCTATCTGCTCGTCGAGCGGCTGACCGGTTCGCCACGCGCGGCGTTCATCGCCGGGCTGATGTACGCGTGCTACTCGTTTCGGTTCGCCCATTACCCCCACCTCGAGCTTCAGATGACCCAGTGGATGCCGCTCGGCCTGCTCGCGCTGCATCTCTACGTGTCGACGGGCCGGTGGCCGTACGCCGTCGCGCTCGGGCTCGCGGGCGTCGCACAGCTCTATTCGTCGATGTACTACGCTGTGTTCTTTCTCGTCTATGCGACGGCGATCGGAGTCGGTCTGCTCATCATCCATCGCCCGCCGATCCGCCGGCTGATGCTGCCGATCGCCGCCTCCATCGGTGTGGCCGCCGTGTTGGCGGTACCGATCGCGCGGGCCTTCGTGGCGGCGCAGCCGTCGAAGGGGGAGCGTGGCGTCGACGAGATCCAGTACTACAGCGCAACACCGATCGATTACCTTCGCGCGCAGCAGTACAGCGCTCTGTGGTGGAATCGCCTGCTGCCCCCCGCGCCGGAGCGGGCGCTGTTCCCGGGCGTCGCCCCGTTCACGCTGGGCGCAATCGGCATGGCACCGCCTCTGGGCGCGATGCGCCTGGTGTACACAGCCGGCCTGCTCGTGTCGTTCGACGGCTCCCTGGGACTCAACGGCGTGCTGTATCCGTACTTGCACGAGTGGCTCGCCCCTTTCCGCGGAATTCGCGCTCCCGCGCGTTTCGGCGCCCTCGTCGGCCTGACGCTGTCGATACTCGCGGGGTTCGGCGCGCGGCGCGTGCTCCGGAGGTTCCGGTCGCGCACGTCTGCGCATGCAGTATTTGCGGGACTGGTCGCCTTCGTCATGATTGACGCGTGGCCGGCACTCACGTTGACGCCCGTCTGGAAGGAGCCGCCGGAGATCTATGACTCGCTGAAAGGCACTGACGTGATCCTGGCCGAGTTTCCAATCGTGCTGGACGAAACCGGGAACATCCCGTTCATGTATTTCTCGCTGTGGCATTGGTCGCGGATGGTGAACGGCTACAGCGGCTTCATCCCGAAGTCGTACGCCGACCTCCGGATGGACATCGCGATGTTTCCGAGCGCCGACGCGGTCGCCGCGCTTCGCAGGCGGGGCGTGACCCACGTCACCGTCAACTGTGGCCTTGATTACCCGGGCTGCGACGAGCTCAGGGATCTCATGAGGAAGTCCGCCTATCTGCGACTGATCGCGGAAATTCCATGGCGGGGGCAACCGGTTCAGCTCTACGAGGTCGCGGGCCCGTAACCTCTGAATCTAGTGGCGGAAATGCCGGCGGCCGGTGAACACCATCGCGAGGCCGCGCTCGTCGGCGGCCGCGATCACTTCGGCATCGCGCACCGAGCCGCCCGGCTGCACGACCGCGGTGGCGCCAGCGTCGGCGACCGCATCCAGGCCGTCGCGGAAGGGAAAGAACGCGTCGGACGCCGCGACCGATCCCGCGAGCGTGTCGGCCCCGCTCGTCTCCGCCTTCATGCGCGCCACCTTCACCGCATCGACACGGCTCGTCTGCCCGGCGCCAATCGCGAGCGTCCGATCCGCGGCGGTAAAGATGACGGTGTTCGACTTGACGTGCGCGCAGACGCGCCACGCGAACCGCAGCGCGTGCCACTCCTCCGTCGTCGGCTGGCGCTTCGTGACGACGCGAAGCTCTCCCGAGGGCCACGGCTGCGACGCTTCGGTGACGCGGTCGCGCGACTGCATCAGGACGGCGCCCAGAATCGAGCGCAGCTCGCGCCCGGCGTCCTGCGCCAGGCGCGCGAAGTCGGCGGTCACGACGCGCATCTTCGCCTTCGCCGCAAGGATTTTCCTCGCATCCTCATCGACCCCGGGCGCGATCACCGCCTCGATGAACGTCGACACGATCGCGTGCGCCGCCGCCGCATCGATCGCGCGGTTCAACCCGACGATGCCGCCGAAGGCCGCGAGCGCATCCGCTTCGCGCGCGCGCACGTACGCGTCGGCGGCCGTGCGCCCGGTGGCGGCGCCGCAGGGATTGGTGTGCTTGATGACCACCGCAGCCGGCTCGCTGAACTCGAGCACGATGCGCGCCGCCGCGTCGAGATCCAGCAGGTTGGTGTACGACAGCTCCTTGCCCTGGAGCACCTGCGCATCGCCAAGGCCGGTCGCCGGCTCCTCCGCATACCACGCCGCCTGTTGATGCGGGTTCTCGCCGTACCGCAGGTCGCGCAGCTTTCGCAGGCCAAGCGTCAACATGCCAGGCGCGGCGTCGCGAGCGGCGCCGTCGGCTCCACCGCCTCTCGCCGGCCGGTGGAACCCGTCATCGTCCGAGGTGATCGTCGCAAGCGTGGATGCAATGGCCGTGTCGTAGCTGCCGGTGTGGGTGAACGCCTTGCGCGCCAGGTCGAAGCGGAACTCGCGCGACGGCCCGCCGGCGCGATCGAGCTGCTCGAGCACGGCGCCGTAGTCGACCGGCGAAACCACGACCAGCACGTCCTGGAAGTTCTTCGCCGCCGCGCGCACGAGGCTCGGGCCTCCGATGTCGATCTCCTCGATCAGCCCGTCGAACGGTGTTGCCGGATCGGCGGCGGCTTTCACGAACGGGTAGAGGTTGACGACGACGACGTCGATGAGCGTGATGCCGTGCTCGGTGGCGGACGCGAGGTCGCCGGGCCGGCCGCGACGCGCCAGGATGCCGCCGTGCACCAGCGGGTGCAGCGTCTTGACCCGGCCGTCCATCATCTCCGGGAAGCCGGTCACCTCCGAGATACCGACGACGGCAAGCCCCGCCTCCTTCAGCGCTTTGGCCGTGCCGCCGGTGGACACCAGCTCGAAGCCGCGGGAGGCCAGCCCGCGCGCGAAGTCCACCAGGCCCGTCTTGTCGGACACGCTGATCAGCGCTCTAGGCATGAATGTCGAATTCCCCGGTCAGGTGGGAGTACCGGACCGATCGTGTTGAAAAAGCGATGTTTCCAGCTCTAGTACCTTGACACGCATGTAACGGATGCTTAGGATATCGCTGCGTTGAGGGGCGTTCCCTGGACGTAGAAGTCGAGGCCGCGGAAGCACTCGCGGTCTTTTTTTGTGCCTCCAAGCTCATCTGGGGCTTCGGGAGCACGCGAACAAGCGGGCCGGCCATCTACCGCCAGCCCGCCAAGCAAGTTGGGAAGAAGAACGATGCGCATCACAGGCAAGGTCAAGTGGTTCAACAACGCCAAGGGCTACGGTTTCATTGAGCGGGAGGGCGGCAGCGACGTGTTCGTGCATTACTCCGCAATCAGTGGCAACGGCTTCCGGTCCCTGGAGGAGGGTCAGGCGGTCGAGTTCGAGATCGTCGACGGCCCGAAGGGCCCGCAGGCGGGGAACGTCACCAAACCCTAGAATCACTTCACGACCTGCCCGGCGCCGTTCGCGGCGCCGGGCTTCATTTCGCGCTTCCCCACTCACTTTTCATTGTCCTCGGCTCCCTTCATCGCCCGCGCGGTGAATGTGACCTTGCCGGACTTCACGGCGACACGGAACGCCACTTCGGCGTTGCCCTTCTCCTTGAGCGTCCCCACCTGCTTCTTGATCAGATCCGCGAACTTGTGGAACGGGATATTGTCCTCGCCGACTTCGCGGCGCGCCTCGGCCAGGCTCTCGTACAGATCCTGGAGCTTGTCCATCTCGCGCAGCGGATCGCTGAAGGTCGTGACGTGCAGGATGCGATCGGCGGGACGCTTCGCCTTCGGTTCCTCGCCGGCGGGACGCATCTGCGAGAAGGGGCCGGGCCGTCCTTCCTCGCGCGCCCGCAGTCCGCGATCCCACAGCTCGCTGAATGTCTGAAACCGCGATTGGATCGTGTTGAACCGGAACCGTCCGCCGGTGTTCGGGATGTGAACGTTGTCGAGCCGCCTGACCATGGCGTTGACGCGGCCGCGGGTCTCCCAGGGCGGCCTCGGCAGACGGCCGGCGAAGAACATGTTGTACTCCGCCTCCAGGCGCTTCAGCTCCGCTTCGAGCAGCTCGAGCTCGCGATCGAGTTCAGCAGAGTCAGTCTTGTCAAGCTGCGCCTTCTTCTTCGCCACGCCGGATCATTCTGACACGAGCGGCCACAAAAACGGTTTTGGCCACAAAGGCCACGAAGAACACGAAGTAACAAAAATTCTTCGTGATCTTCGTGTGCTTCGTGGTTCAAAACCGTCTTCGTGGTCTCCGTGGCGAAATCGTCAGCGCTGCGCCGTCCTCGATGCTGGCCTGGCGAACCTCGAGTCCTCGAGCGAGTTGTCCACGGCCACCGTGTCCATCTCGTAGACCAGGATCGTCTCGCGCGGTCCGTTGTTGGTCCACTTCGTCGGGACGCGCACGCCGCCGACGATCCGGTAGTTGTCGTAGTCGATGCGGAACTGGTGGCAGCAGAAGTACGACGGCTGCTGCCAGGCGGCGCTGAGGAGCAGCCCGGAGTCGCGATCGAAGTAGAGCTTC
>Ga0209515_10010460_pt1 | contig 10315 bp, 9 predicted proteins | sample Subgroupgradi54m_FD_187454 | JGI IMG/M metagenome (GOLD analysis project Ga0209515, IMG submission 187454) | Subsurface groundwater microbial communities from S. Glens Falls, New York, USA - GMW60B uncontaminated upgradient, 5.4 m (SPAdes)... ...
CCCTACTCCGCCATTGCCCTGGTCTGGAACAGTATGATGAGCATGGCCGGCGGCTGGTTCTTTTTGATGATCAGCGAAACCTTTGTTTTGGGAAATTTCAATTTTCAACTTCCAGGCATCGGTTCGTACATGAGTCTTGCTGTTGCCGAAGGAAATTTTAAAGCGATGATCTGGGCCATTTTCACCATGATGTTGATGATTGTGCTCTTGGATCAACTCCTCTGGCGCCCCATCGTTGTCTGGTCTCAAAAATTCAAGGGTGACGAGGGAGGCGATAGTGATCTGATGTCTTCCTGGTTTTTAGACTGGTTAAAAGACCGCTCCTTTTTAAAAAAATTTCAGAAATATTGGAGAAAGAAAAAAAGAAAAAAGTCACTGCCAAACACTTCGATCCCCACCAATGCTTTGTCTCCAAAGACAAAACGTTGGTGGCCGATTATATCAGTAGGAATGATTTTAGTGATGTTTTTTATTTTAGGAAGTGGAGGGATTCGACTCCTCCATCTTTTAATAAATATTTCTCTTCACGAATGGACTAACGTGATGACGGCTGCTAGCTTGACTTTGGGGCGCGTTCTTTTTTCGACTATTTTGGGAACCTTGTGGACTCTTCCCGTGGGACTCGCTATTGGTCTCTCTCCCCGCTGGTCCAAAGTTTTGGAACCGTTAGTGCAGGTCACCGCCTCTTTTCCCGCCCCGATGATTTATCCCCTCATCATTCTTCTTTTGGGCAAAATGGGAATTTCGCTGGGATGGGGAAGCATACTTCTCATGCTCTTTGCCACCCAGTGGTATCTTCTGTTTAATATCATTGCCGGAGCCATGGCCATTCCCGCCGATTTGAGAGAAGCCGCTCGCAGTTATCGTCTCTCGACATGGCAAACTTTTTCGAGCCTGTGGTTACCAGCCGTTTTTCCATTTCTGGTCACCGGCTGGATAACCGCGGCTGGAGGGGCCTGGAACGCCAGTGTTGTCGTTGAATATTTTTATTTCAGAGGCTCTTTGTTAAAAACTCAAGGACTCGGAGCCTTGATTAGCGATTCAGCTTCGCAGGCAAATTTTCCTTTGCTGGCCGCCTGTGTTGTGGTTATGTCGGTGATGGTTGTTTTTTTCAATCAGACGGTCTGGAAACGACTATACCGATTAGCTGAAGATCGTTTTTCACTCGAGTCTTAAGAAAAAGGAATTTTTTGTGGAAGCACCTCTCTACGAAACAAAAGGAATCTCGCATCAATTTCGTCTCCCTAATGGGAAACCGTTGCATGTGCTCAATAATATCAATCTCACCATTCAACCTCACGAAATAGTGGCGATCCTTGGCCCTTCAGGATGCGGCAAGTCGACTTTGCTTCGAATTTTAGCCGGTCTTCTCATTCCCACTAAAGGAAAAATATTTTATCAGGGAACCCCAATGGTGGGCCTCAACCCCGATGTCGCGGTTGTTTTCCAAAGTTTTGCCCTGTACCCCTGGATGACCGTCTCTGAAAATGTCGAATGTGTTTTGAAAGCGGCTTCTCTCACGCAGAAACAAATCAAAAAAAAGGTAAAAGAGGCCATCGAAGTGGTGGGAATGATCGGTTTCGAAGAAGCTTACCCGCGAGAATTATCGGGAGGAATGAAACAAATGTTAGGAATGGCCCGCGCCTTATCGGTTGACCCAAAACTTTTATTCATGGACGAACCTTTCAGTCACGTCGACGCACTAACCGCAGCCAGCTTGCGTGCTGGCCTAATCGATATTTGGCTGGCTCAAGATCGCAACCCCTCTTCCATTGTTCTCGTCAGTCACGACATCAAAGAAGTGGTTTACATGGCCGACCGAATTATTGTCATGGGAGCCAGGCCAGGGCATATTCAAACTATTTTAGAAAATCGTCTTCCTCGTCCACGCGATTTTAATTCTCCCGATTTTTTACGCTTGGTGGATCAACTCTACGAAACAATCACCGGCGCCGAAATGCCGGATGCCCCAACCACTGGCACTCTCGAAGCTTTTGGCGAAGCCGAACCTTTGCCGGAAGTTTCCCCTGGCGAGATTGTCGGTTTGCTCGAATATCTCGACGCTCGCGGCGGAAAAGAAGATCTTTTCCGAATCGCCTCCGACACCAGCCGTGAATTCGGAAAACTCATTCCCGTCGTCAAAGCGGCTGAGATGCTCAATTTTGTAAAAACACCGCGAAGGCTTGTCATTCTTGATACAGAGGGTTATCGCTTTATTAAAGCCTCGGTGGATGAAAGAAAGGGAGTTTGGAAAGAACAATTAATAAAGCTTCAACTCTTCCAAGAAATTCAGGAAATGATTCACATCCACCCAGACCACATCATCGACCGCGATTTAGTTTTGGAAACGATTGTTTTTAGAATGCCCTACGAAAACTACGAAAAGGTTTTTGATATTTTCATCCAATGGGCCCGTTTTGGAGATTTATTTGCCTACGATGAAAACACCCAAAAGTTGAAGCCCTAAGTTAAATCTATAGACTGAAATACCGTAAGTTTTCATTTCAATCCAATCAACGCTAATTGACGACCTAACTTATCTCCTCTTCGATAAGAATAAAAAAGATCGGGTTGGCAAAAATTACAGTAGGAAAGATGTTCGATATTCTCTCCCAAAACCCCCGCATCGAGCAAAACCAGCCGGCAAGCTTCTCGTAAATCCAAAAAACTTCGGTCTGTTTCACCTGAGCTGATAATTAACCTCGTTCCAAATTTTTCAACAAATCGATCTTTAACCTCCGGACCAATCTCAAAGCAACCGGGACAAAGGGCTGGACCCAAAGCCACAACAAGTGATTTTGGATGGGAGCTTAATTCCTGACACAATTGTTGAATGGTATTTTCAATAACCCCTCCGATTAATCCGCGCCATCCAGCGTGAACCGCCGCACAAACTTTTTTTTGTGGGTCATAGATGAGAAGAGGAACACAATCGGCAGTGCGGATTCCAATAAATAGACCGGATTGATGAGTGCTCATCGCATCCGCTTCAGAATTTTTCAAAAAAGGAAAAACCAGTACTCTGTTCGAATGAATTTGTTTGACCGTAACAATTTTTTCTTCAGACACATCCAACTCTTTCGCGATTTTAGAAATATCATCCCCCAACTCACGCGTCGTGAAACCATGGACGAGTTCAGAAAATTGATTTAATAATTTTGATTGAAGGAGCATTTTTTAGTCAAAACACAATTTCATCATCCGACTAAAATCTTCCGGCAGGCCTGCTTGTAATTCCATTTCTTTTTTCAATATCGGATGAAAAAATTTCAACTTGAAAGCATGCAGCAAAGTGTGATCCAAATTCACCAGAAATTTTCGGAGCTCTCCCACTTGCAATTGCCGCAACCGACTGGAATGGCCTCCATAGAGCGGATCTCCCACAATGCTGTGCCCCGCATCAGTTAAATGAACGCGGATTTGATGAGTTCTCCCCGTCTCCAAAGTCAATTCCACCAGTGAAAAACCGCGTTCTTCCTTCAACACTTGATAATGAGTCACCGCTTTTTTTCCGCGACTGCCACTTACCGCAAACTTTTTTCGGTGATTCGGGCTTCGAGTCAAAAAATTGGAAATAGTTCCTTCCGTCTCTTTAAATTTTCCATACACCAAAGCCCAATATATTTTTTTTACTTTATGATTTTTAAATTGATCCGACAAAGCCTGATGGGTTTTGTCATTTTTGGCCACCACCATCACACCTGAAGTTCCTTTGTCCAAACGATGAACAATCCCAGGCCGCTCAACCCCGCCGATTGTGGATAATCCCTTGCAATGCCCCAGCAAAGCATGCACAAGCGTTCCTTGCGAATGTCCCGCTCCCGGATGAACGACAAGAGAAGTGGGCTTATTCAAAACGATCAGATCTTTGTCTTCGTAAAGAATATCGAGAGGAATGTTTTCAGCTGTTAGCTTGCTTGGTTGAATTTTGGGAGGAGTAACTTCAATCTGATCTTCCGGTTTTACAAGGTAAGAAGCCTTGGTCTTTTTCCCATTGACCAATACATGCCCCTCATCAATCCACCTAGCGATTTGAGAGCGACTAGTCGCCATTTTTTGGGTTTTTTGTAAATAGAGATATTTATCGAGACGCACATCAATCCTTCAGTTCAACATTCCAATAGGAAAAGTCGACCATGGTCAGAAAGGGTTTCCACGCTTCGTAATAAATCGGCTTGGTCATGTGATTAAAAAAGAAAGTCCAAGGGGGCTTGGACGGGCGCCGAATCAGCTTGATGCCCGCCTGTTCCGGGGAGCGCCCCCCTTTTCGCAAATTACATTCGATGCAACTGCAAACAACATTTTCCCAACTTGTTTTTCCCCCTTTGGAAACGGGAATCACATGATCGAGGTTAAGATCGGAACGAGAAAAAATGCGCGCACAATATTGGCAAGTGTTTTGATCGCGGAGGTAAACATTGAGCCGCGAAAAACGAACCGGACGTTTAGGCAAACGATCGTAAATTTGAAGAAGCACCACACGCGGCACACGCATCGCTTTTCCCACAAGACCGATTTGCTCATCATGCTCGGCAACGGATAAGGCGGCCCAGCTGTCAAAATCAAAAAGCTCGTAATGGCCATCCACCACTTTGGCAATACCCCGATAAAGCATACAGAGCGCATGACGCAGGTTGGTGACATGCACCGGAACAAAAGAGCGATTGAGAACTAAAACCTGAGACGAAAGCATATATGTCTATTATACCTCTAAAATATCAGAATTGCCCACCAATTCAGCATAATTTTTAACCCCTAATTTTTGACAAAGTACGTCTAATTTCTGACATAATTCCTTAATAAAAAAGGGCCCTCGATAAATCAATCCCGTATAAACCTGAAAAAACGTGGCCCCCAAGGCCAGCTTGTCCCTAAGATCTTCAAAACTCATGATTCCCCCCACTCCCATGATGATTTTTTCTTTTTTGACAATTTCATAGACTTGTTTGAGCTGCGCGTCAGCCAGCGTTTTTAATTTTTTGCCGGACAATCCTCCCCCGTCTACTTTGAGAGTGTTGCCCACGACAAACCCATCTAATTCATATCTCATGGCAATTTCGATTATTTTTTGAAGAAGCTCGGACGGAAGAGTCGGGGAAATTTTAATGAGAATCGGTAAACGATCTTTGACTTCCATTCTGGCCTCGGCAATGGCGGTGGCTAATTTTAAAAAAAGTTTTGGATCTTCGAAAGTGGTTCCCTCGTCTGTGTTGGGACAACTTAAGTTCAAAACGGTGTAATTTCCCAGAGCCGCCAATTTTCTAAAAGATTCAACATAATCATCAATGCCGTTGGAGCGACCAGGGGTCTTGGCAATGCTAATGCCGATAGGAGTTTTAGGGCGGTGCCAGTGGAGTCGATAGGCAATTTTTTCAACTCCCCAATTGGGAAGCCCCATTTTGTTGACCAACGATTCCGTTTCAGGCTGTCGAAAAATACGAGGTTTTGGATTTCCCAAACAAGGTAACGCCGTCACCGAACCGATCTCCACAAAACCAAAACCAAGTGCCCCCATAAAATCAACTGCCTCGCCGTTCTTATCAAATCCGGCGGCGAGGCCGATAGGATTTTTCAAAAGAGTCGAACCAATTTGGCATTCTAGACGTGAAGATTTCACAGCCGTGAGAGTGCGAAGCAAAGGGCGCGGCAAAAAATAACGCGACGACTTGACAAGAGTATGCGCCGTCTCGGGATCTAATTTAAAAAGCAGTGGTTTGAGAAGAGAGTACATAAGCATCTTCCCCATCGGGATAATACCCTTTCCGGATACCTATAGCCTGAAATCCCATTTTTTCGTAGAATTTTTTTGCCCCCTCATTAGAGATACGGACTTCAAGATAAATCGATTGAGCCTGGGGCACTTCTTCTTGCATCCTCTCAAAAAGAAGGGAGGCAATCCCTTTTCGTTGATAATCGGGATGAACCGCGATATTGATCAGATGAATTTCATCCAATACTTTCCAAAAATCAATATAGCCAATTATCCCACCCCCCTTTGACAAAGGGGGGCTGGGGGGATTTACTCTCGCCACCAAAAGAGTAGCCGCCGGCTGATTTAATTCCGATTCGAAAAGAGAGCGAGAAAAAGGATGGGTGAAACAGAGATGTTCAATCGCCAACACCTCATCGAGGTCGGCACTACTCATCGGAGAGATTTGAAATTGCATAAATATCTCCCTAATCTATCCAAGCCCTCTTCAATTTTTTCAATCGATGTGGCGTAGGAGAACCGAAGATGCCCCTCTCCGCGAGAGCCAAAATCAATTCCAGGAGTCACCGCAACGTGCGCTTGTTCAAGAATGTCAAAAGCCAATTTATAAGAATCTTTCGACAGATGAGACACATCCACAAAAATATAAAAAGCTCCTTCGGGTTGATACGAAATTTTTAACCCCAATTTTTTGAGCCCCACCAGCATGACATCGCGTCGCCTTTTAAATTCCTGCCTCATCCTCTCACAATCAGGCCCCGCTTGTGTTAAAGCCGCAATCCCTGCCTGCTGAACAAACGAGTTGGCCGAAATATAAAAATTCTGCTGAATTTTTTGGAGAGGTCGAATGTATTTTTGGGGAGCAATGAGATAACCTAAACGAAATCCGGTCATCGCATAGGTTTTTGAAAAACCATTCACCACAAAAGCATTGTCGGTAAATTCCAAAATGGAATGTTCCTGCCCCTCGTAAACAAGCCCGTGATAAATTTCGTCGGATACGATAGGCACCGACAAATTAGCCAATTTTTGCAACACCTCTCGCTTCAAAACCGTTCCGGTCGGATTCGACGGACTGGTTACAAACAAAGCGGCGGTTTGTTTTCCTATTTTTTGCGCCACTTTTTGGGTATCCCATTGGTAGCTTTCTTTTTCAATCACCGGCACAAAAATATTTTTACCATCAAGAAATTCCACAAAGTTTGAATCGCAAGGATAATGCGGGTTGGGAAGGATGACCTCTTTTTTCTTTCCAAGAAGGGTGGAGAAAAGAAGAAAAAAAGCGGGGCTTGTCCCCTGTGTCACAATGATTTGATCGGGATGAACCGTTACCCCATATTTTTTTAAATAATGTGCAGCAATCGCTTCACGAAGTTCGATAATCCCCTGAGAGTGGGTGTATTTGGTTTTGTTATCGCGAATGGCCTTGATGCACACTTCTTTAACGCATTCGGGAGTATCAAAATCGGGCTCCCCCAAAGAAAATGGAATCACCGATTGCCCAAGGAGCTCTAAGCGTTGCGAGGCTTCAAGAATATCCATCGCGATGAACGACTTTATTTTTTGGGATTTTTTGGAAATCATTTATTTATTAAACCGCAACACAGATCGGCCTGGATAAATCGCTTTATTTCCCAATTCTTCTTCGATCCGAAGAAGTTGGTTATATTTACAAACCCGATCGGTGCGACAAAGACTCCCTGTTTTAATTTGTCCAGCACCGGTGCCAACGGCGATATCGGCAATCGTCGTATCTTCCGTCTCGCCGGAACGATGTGAAATCACCGCGGTGTACCCAGCTTTGTGCGCCATGGTAATGGCCTCTAAAGTTTCGGTCAAAGTTCCAATCTGGTTGACTTTGATGAGAATTGAGTTGGCCACCCCTTTTTTAATCCCATCGCTCAATCGTTTGGTGTTGGTCACAAACAAATCGTCACCTACCAACTGGACTTTTTTACCCAAACGATCAGTCAACAATTTCCAGCCAGCCCAATCGTTTTCTGCGATCCCATCTTCGATGGAATAAATGGGAAATTGACTCACAAGCCCTTCGTAAAAGGTAACCATCCCCTCCTGATTTTTTTTAGAATCTTTTTCATTTTTAAGTATATAAGATCCATTTTTGAATAATTCACTTGAAGCTGAATCGAGAGCGAGTCCAATTTGGCTCCCCGGCTTATAACCAGCCTTTTCGATGGCCTGAATGATGACCTCCAGAGCCTCTGAATTGGAGCCCAAGTTGGGAGCAAATCCTCCTTCGTCCCCCACTGAAGTACTTAACTTTTTTTGTTGAAGAACTTTTTTGAGCGCATGAAAAATTTCGGTCCCGGCTCGAAGCGCTTCTGAAAATTTATCAAACCCAAGCGGCAGTATCATGAATTCCTGCAAATCCACATTATTGTCGGCATGGGCTCCGCCGTTGATAATGTTCATCATCGGAACGGGAAGCAAAAGTTGGCTGTTCCCCACCAAGCGCGCAATATATTGATACAAAGGGAGTGACTGAGCCATCGCTGAGGCTTTGGCATAAGCCATGGAAATGGCCAACAGTGCATTAGCGCCCAGTTTGGATTTATTGTCGGTTCCATCCAACGAGCCAAGAAGCCGATCGAGTTTTGCCTGTTCCCCCACTTCGAAACCACTCACCGCTTTTGCCAAAACGCCGTTGATGTACCCTACCGCTTTTTGCGTTCCTTTTCCGAGATATCGTTTTGGATCTCCATCGCGCAACTCCACCGCTTCGTGTTCGCCCGTCGAAGCGCCGCTTGGCACCGCCGCCCGTCCCATCGTTCCATTATCCAGATAAACATCCGCCTCGACGGTGGGATTCCCCCGCGAATCCAAAATTTCACGTCCCAAAACTTTTGCTATTTTAGACATAGATGGCCCTCTCTTTTAAAATTTTATCTTTGATACAATGGATAGAGCGTGAGGGTCAATAATAGACTTGAAGGAAATTTACTTGCGGCGAAGTAAAATTTGTTCGTAGATCAAGAAACCAACTCCCATGGCGAGAATAAAAAGTAGAGGAATATAAACCATAAAAATTACTCCTTCGGCTGAAACCGATATCCTAGCATAACAAGAAAAAGACTGACGAACAAGAACATAAAAAGTGGTCCTAGTTTAATCTCTTTTGGAACTAAAAGAGGCGTTAAAACCCCGATCGTTAATACAATTTTACTAACGTCCAAGAAATATTTAGAAAGGGCTTCTCTACGTTTAATTGGTATCTTCATAATAGTCTACTCGCTGTAGAGCAAACCAGGTGCCAATCTTAAAAATAAAAAAGTACTGAAATAATAGGAAGTTATCAGAAAAATAAAAACCGACTGATTTGACAAGCGTTCGATTTATGGATGATCGAGACCAAAATTGACTCTCCGCGTCAAACACGTCGAATAAGAGCCTTGATTTATAAGGCTCTCCGGGCAATACATTTTTGTATACTTTTCAAGCAACAAATAATTGATTGAGTCGATAATAAGCAACATGTCAAAACAGGATCCCAACATCAAACTCGCCGATAAAGTTATCAACCGCTTCGCTTATGATCTTGAAGGGTTGAATGACGAAGATTTGGAAAAACTTCACATCAAAAATTCTCAGGCTCGCACTTTGAAGAAAGTGTTAGAGACGGGAGCGGGAGGAATTATTTCTGATGTAGAAGCCAGTATGTTAAAAGACGTCGGATTTAAAGATGCTTTCATTAGTGAACTCCGGGGAAATAATGACACCAAGGCGATTGAAGCACGACAACATTGGCTCATGAAATATGCCCAAAGAAGGATCTTGGGAAAACCGGATGACATCCGCGGAACCATGATCCAAGAGTTGGGAGAAATGGGCCCCCTTGTTAATACAGAGGATAAAAAAACTGTCGATATTTTGATTGAAGAGATGACGGACCCAAAAGAATTGATCCGGGTCGCGGCTGTCGTTGCTCTGGGAAAAATAAAAAACCCAACAGCCATCATGCCTCTCACAATAGCGCTTGATTCCATCGGTAGTTCTCCCGCCAAAAAGGGGGAACGAATTTGGCCTCCATCAACTGCCGGTGTTTTATGCCAAGCCCTCTATTCCATTTCAGCAGAATGGCCCCAAGACCGAATCCAAACAGAAATTATTCCAATCTACGTCCGACAAATGGATTTGAAAAAGCCCTGGCCGTCAAGGCAGGCGGCTTGTGAGGCGCTGGGAAAACTAGGGCCCAAGGGGGCTAGCGCCACACTCCCCTTGATCGCTTCTCTCCAAGATCCGGAATGGTGGGTGAGAAACCGCGCGGCGTGGGCGTTGGGGCAAATCGGTCCTAATCCTAATATCAATATTGCCATCACGCCACTCATTCTGGCGCTGGGAGAATGGCCCAACGAGGAACGACGCGTAATTGTAGAAGCGTTAAGCCGGATGGGGAATCAGATTGTCGGCCCGTTAACACGCCTGGTTCATGACTCTTCAACTCCCCCTGATCTCAAAGCCAATGCTATCGAGGTACTGGGAAGAACCAAATCGCTTCCGGATGATTCCATACGAGCGCTTGTCTTTTTACTGAAAGATCCTGATCCCGTCGTCGTTCAAACTACCCAGATGGCTTTAATCCAGCTG
>Ga0209515_10010462_pt1 | contig 10314 bp, 9 predicted proteins | sample Subgroupgradi54m_FD_187454 | JGI IMG/M metagenome (GOLD analysis project Ga0209515, IMG submission 187454) | Subsurface groundwater microbial communities from S. Glens Falls, New York, USA - GMW60B uncontaminated upgradient, 5.4 m (SPAdes)... ...
CGAGGAAGTTGATGCCCACCAACCCTTCGTGGCCCTCCTTCGCCAGCCACACTTCCACGAACCCAGCGATCACCGCCAGTTCCTGTAGCGCGATGGTCGGCGAAGCGGTGAAGATGGGCACGCCACGAAATGGCTTTCCCGGGGACTTCCCGCCGGGCACGAAGTACGCCTTCAGCACACGCGAGGCCGCCGCCGATGAAGGACAATGCGTCAACGCCCGGCGCAGGTGGCCTTCGGGATCTCCGCACTGCAATCGCCTGGCCAGGATGGCGTCCAGCGCCGTCCCCGAGACGACCCCCAACTGCCCCAGGCGAGACACCGCACGGGCCAGCGGCCAACCCGAGACCCCGGCTCCCATCCCACCCTGAATGATCAGAGGATCGTTCATGGTGGCTCCCTTCCTCCAGTTCCAGGAGGGCCAAGCAGCGCCTTGTGCCCAGGAAATGCCAGCAGGTCGATGCAAGTCGACTCTATGTCGATGGGGACGACTCCAGCTGTCTGAGCGGCATCATAGGCGATCTGCACCTCAACCAGCTTCCCCAGGACTTTGCACCAAACGGTCACGCGCCGTGTGTTCATCGCTCTTTGGTCACTGCCATGCGGTCATGGAGTGTGTCATGGCTTGGCGAGGGTGAATTCGACGTTCTGAGACTCGTCGCCTTTCACGGTCACGGTGAGTTGCTTGGTGCCGAGCTTCCCGTGCCAGGCTTCGAGTGTATACGTGCCCGGTGGCAGTCCTTTGATGGTGAAGGCGCCGTCAGGACCGGTGATGGCAAAGAAAGGGTGCGCCAAAACGTGAAGGTAGCCGGTCATCCAGAAGTGAACGTCACATTTGAGCGGAATCCCAATCTCCGGCTTGAGCAGCTTCTTCGTCGTCTTCATCCCCTGCGTTGGCTGGGCGATGTTGAACGACTGCCCCAGCTTTGACTGTGCGCGCACGTTGTGTAGGATGGGATCGTCGTTGCGCACCTCGACCGGCTGCCCCACCATGACCGCACCCACATGAGGGACGAAGATGCATCCATGCTGTTCAAACACGAACGGCTCCGTCGGCGGCGCATACTGACCCGGCACCTCGCCGGTCACATAGATGAGCACATCCCGCACGGTTCCATTGCTGTTGATGACGATGTCTTCGACATTCGGTGGCGTCGTGCCATGGACCAGTGCGCACTGTTTTTCCGCTCCGAAGTTTATCGGCGTCGGTGGGGGCGGGGCGCCGGAAAACTTCACCGTACCGGTAATCGTGCCACCCCCATCCGCCACTGCGATGGGAGTAATCAGGAGCGTCCCAAGCCATAACCCCGCAACGATCCCAACTCCAAGCCCTCGAACCAAGGTCGTGGCGTGTCTCATAGGAACCTCCTAGTTGGAATGACCTGCTACGTGATGAGGTGGTCCAAGCGCTGCGTGATCTTCTATTGTCGAGGACAGTTGGTCGAACGGCACAACCGTGCCGTGCGCATCTCGGGCGAACTGCTCGGCCGCCTCTTGTGTCGAGAAGGCAAACAGCCCGCCCCCCATCGGCGTGGGTACCTCGCCACTGTGCACAAACACCGCGCTCGGCGCCTCGAGCCAGCGTCCGGAACGATAGTCGTGGACCCATACGTGCGCCATCGATCGATCCCGCTGGGTGAGGTTGTGCAATAAGCAGCCAACATCATCAAACGTCTTCGTCTCCCCGGTGCCGGTGGTCAGTGCCGCCGCAAAGCACTCCTCGCTGATGAGCATGCCACAGAACGCGCAGGTCTCTTCGCCGTAGCGAATCTGTGGCGGCTGGTTGACTCGAGGTGCTTGGCACCCCACGATCAGCAGACCCAACAGGTAACAGAATGCGCCAGCACCCCGGCGTGTCATAGAGCCCCTCGGCGATGGAAGATCTGGAAGGCGACGGTCAGCGGGAGAAGAATCCAGAGCACTAAGAGGAGGGCGAGCACTGGCAGGAGCCACTGCCCGAGCACCGAGGCCGCATAGAGGCCCGAGGAGCCCAACAATTCGAGGTTCCCGTGCAACGCGTGGATGGCCGCCAGTTTGAAGACTTGGGCTGGGTTTCCCAGCGAGACCCAGAGGAGCTGGGCCGGCGTGAGTTTCAGCACGATGCTGGTGCCCATCACGCCCAGATCGCTGAGAAACGCCACAAGCAACCAGACAAAGACCGCCAGCCCAATGGCGGTCGCACTGCGGCGTGTCATCACCGACAGGCAGACCCCAATGCCCACATGCACGATCCCTAACAGCAGCGTCAAGCCCACCAGGTTCAGGTACACGCTGAGCTGGCTCATCCCGCTCCCGCGAACAATGACGAGCCCGCTGAACCCGAACCCGATGCTAATCGCCGTCATCAACGCAAGCGACGCGCCGAGGAACTTCCCCAAAAGCACCTCGTTTGGCGTCACGGGCTGGGCCAGGACCGTCACGAGAGTACCTTGCTCGCGCTCAGCGGACACGCTGACCGCCCCCATGAGCAGCCCCATGAGCGGCACGAGGAGCAGTACGAGATTCAAGAGACTGGCAGCGGTGCGCCCAAACCCGGTGATCCCGATCGTCCCAAGACTGGAGAGTCCGAGGGCGCTGAGTGCCAGCGAGAGGACAGCGAACATCGCCGCCAACAGGGTGACCCAGCGGTTGCGCTGCGCATCGCGTAATTCCTTCCGCGTAATCGTCCAGACCGTTGTCACGTCCATCATCAGGCTCGCCGGGGAGTAGGCCGCTCTGCAGGTGCCTGCTCGATGTCGAAATCCAAGACAGGAATCTTCGCCTCAGCTAAGAGTTGCAGCGGTTCGACCTTGCGGCCGGCGATGACATCCACCCAGACGTGGGTGCCGTTGAGCTGCACGGTAAATCCATGATGTTCGAGCAGCGAGGCCGCCTGCGCCTTGTGGGCGGGGGACAGCGTGAGGCTTAAGACTAGCCGTTCGCTCAAGTGACAGCGCACCGCGTCCGGTGTGCCCTCCTCGATTTTCCGCCCCTGCTCCAGCACGATGACCCGATCCGCCAGTTTCGAGATTTCGCTGGTGCGGTGGGAGCAAAACAGGATCGTCCTGCCAGCGGTCTTCAGCTGTTCGAGAACCGCACTCAATTCGCGCCGCGCCCGAACATCCAAGTTGCTCGTCGGCTCATCCAAGAGCAGCACCGGAGGATCCGCGAGGAGGGCGATGACCAACGCCAGCTTCTGCTTCATCCCCCCTGAGAGCGTGCGCACCAAACTGTGCGAGGCCTCGGCCAGTTGCCACGCATCCAGTAGGCCCAGCGCTTGAGCCGGCGGGACACGGCGCAAGCGGGCATAGAAGGTGACGGCCTCCTCGACGGTCTGCTCGCCGTGCAACCCGAGCTCCTGCGGCACGAAGCCGATGAACCCTCGAGCCGCCTTCCCCTCGCGGAGCACGTCACAGCCTAAGACCGTGATAGCCCCTTCGAATCGGATCAGGCCCAGGATGCATCGGAGGAGCGTGGTCTTGCCCGCCCCATTTGGGCCCCAGAGCACGACAGTCTCTCCCGCCTCGACGTGGAAGGTCACGTGATCGATTGCGGTCTTCTCGCCAAATCGCTTGACGAGATCGCGAACCACCACGGCTGGCGCTGGACTGGAGAGGGGGCTCATCGTGGAAGCCCCTGCATTCCGGACGATGTCAGCGGGTAAAGTGCCGTCAGCCGCGGATGCGCATCCGAAAGTTTTGGCTGCGGCGCGAATAGGGGAAAGAGGGACGCCGCGAAATCGATCGCCTGTGCGACCGGACTGCCCGCATAAAGCCGAAACGCGGGGTAGCGGTCGGTGAGTCGCTCAAAGAGCCGCATTGAGCGATAGGGAACATCGCCGATGCCGTCGCCGTTGGCGTCAAACCCGCGGTAGTCGCTCCAGTAGTTGCCCTCCCAGAGATTCCGCGTTTGTTCGGACATCCCGTCCGCCGTCACCTGCTCGCCATTCTCCACAAAGCTGTTCGCCGCGAACGTATTGCCTGTCGCGGAGGGCATGAGCCGGATGCCGGTGTCGTTGTAGCCGATCACATTCCGGGTAAAGCGTCCAGTGGAGTGCTCGAGAAAGATCCCCACTCGATTCTCCGCGATCACGTTGTCTTCGATGACCGCCGCATCCATGTCTTTCAGCCCCAAGCCGTACCCGGAGGGGCCATGGCCGCGCAGCATCTGGTTGCGCACCAACCGAAGCCGCGTGCTGTACATGAGATAGATCCCGACCGAGTTCTCCAACAGTCGGTTGTCCTGCACGACCGAGTCATCGCAATACATAAAGTGGAGCCCATAGCGCGCTCGCTGGATCGTGTTCCGCTGAATGGTCAGCCGCTTGGAAAACCACAGCACGGCATCGCGCCCGTCGGTGAGCAGGTTATCTTCCACGAGCACCTCGTCGCTGTACCAGACATGAATGAGATCGCCGCGGCGCGGGACCGGCAGGGGCTTGCCCGTTAGCACATTGCGCCGCAGGACGCTCCGTGGCGCACGACGGAAGGAAACCCCAAAGAGCACGTCCTCAAGACGATTCCCTTCAATGACCGCCTCGGGTGCCGCCACGAGCACACCCGCGTCCCCCGAAGCCAGCGTGTCGCCGCTTCCCCGGATCGCGAACCCCTTCAGGGTGACCTTCGGGGCCGTGATCCGTATCACCGTACCCGTCTCTCCCCCGTCAAGTACCGGCGCATGCACACCGATCAGAACCACCGATTTATCGATGGTGAAATGTCCCACGTGCACCCCGCCATCGACCAGGAGCGTATCGCCATCCTGCGCCGCAGCGAGTGCCTGCGGAATGCTCTCGTAGGTCGCACCCGTTCCAATGGTCAGAGTGGCCGCTGCACTGGATGAACTGAAACCAAGCAGACAGGCGCCGACCGCTACCGCCAGATTCAAGCGCCGGGACGTTTCGCCACGAAGCTTGAGCGCGATGCCCACCGCCACCAACACGGCCGCCAGCACGGCAAGACCGAACCCTTCGGCGAAGGTGGCCGTGACATGGAATTGCGCGATCTGGCCGTGTCCGAGGATCGGTGGGACGAAGGGCTTCACCGCGTGGTTGAGCGGCGCCTTGGGGTCAAGATGCAAGCCGTACTCTCGCATCCACCAGTAGAGGTCAGCGGCAAAGAGCGCCGGGGCGATGAGTGCTGGCACCGCAAAGAATGCGGACCAGCGGCGTCGGATCAGGGCGGCGAAGAACAGTCCAAACACCGTGATGGCAAGCGCCGGCAATGCCAGCCGACGCTCCAGGAGCGCTCCGTGTTGAAGCGAGCGCATCCCGATGTAATGATTGAGGCCATCAAACTCCCGGACGTCCCCCTCAATCCGGTTGAGGTACACGACGAGGGTGAGCCCTTTAGGATATTGTGGCGCTGCCAGCCGCATGCGCCAGTAGGGCAGCGCACCGGAGAGCACGAGTGCCGCCGCCCCGATAACGAAGGCCCCTACCCACAACCACATCCGGCTGGGGGTAGGACGAGAAGCATGGGCCGTGGGTTCCGGCGTCATGGCGATCCGTCATCTCCTCACAACTGTGGCGCCCCGCTTGGCACTGCCGAGGCAACAGCCTCGGCCGGCTTCACGAGGAAGTAGCCGGTCATCTCGAGATGCAACGCGGAACAGAACTCGAGACAGTAGAAGGGGTACACGCCGGGTTTATCCGCCACGAACTCAACGGTGGCCGACTCTCCCGGCTCGATGCTGGCGGCGATGTTATAGCCGGCAATGTTGAAGCCGTGCGTGGCATCCCGGGTCCGCTCCAGGTTCGTGATGTGCCAGATGACGTGATCCCCTTTGTTGACCTCGACATGCTCAGGGTCGAAGTGGCTGCGGATTGCCGTCGTAAAGACCTCGACGGTGTTCCCAGTTCGCACAATCTTCCCCTCCATCGGGATCGAGGGATCTTTCGCCTGCTCGAGCGGATTCCAGCCCACGTCGGGATAGACCTCCCATGCCTTCAGCTTATCTGCCTTGATGATCTGGGCGTAGTGCGGTTCCCCGCTGCCGATCGGCAGGTCGTACAACACTTTCTCCTGATCCCCGGTATTGTCGATATCGATCAACTGGAGATTCTGCGGCAGGAGCGGCCCAAGATTGAGGAACCGATCCACCGACCACTTATTGAGCGCGACCAGGTACTTGCCGTCCGGATCGACCGTGTCGCCCCCCACCGTGGCAATGTGGCCGACGTTATACTGCACGGGAATCTTGTTCACCAGTTTCCACGGCGCCTCGGGCGCTTTGTACTTGCAGTTGCCCATCGTCCAGCGCGCTACGGCGCTGTCGAGGAAGAGGCTGGTGTACGCGTAGCCCTTGTTGTCGAACTGTGTGTGGAGCGGCCCAAGGCCGATTTCCACCTGTGCCTCCTTGACGGCGTCGAAGCGGAGAACCGGGACGCCATAAGGATCAACGCTTTCGTAGTCTTTCTTGGCAATCGCCTCTCTAATCTTGGCGATTTGATAGATGGTCACGTGCGGATCCAGTTTCCCGCCGACGACGATATGGTCGCCCGCCGGGCAGACATCTACGCCGTGCGGACTTTTCGGTTCGGGAATGAAATATAAGATCCCCTCGGCCACCGCAACCGGCAGCCGGATGACTCGCAGCCCGTTGATATTCTCAAACTTGCCGGAGGCGACCACTCCCTCCGCCTTCTTCCAGTTGATGACGTGCAGGTAGTCCATGTCACGCTCAGAGGCGCCGGCCTCAAATGGGGGATTGCCCTCTTCGATACCGCCGGTCGCCATTTCGGTATTGAGCGAGTTGATGAACGCGAAACCCTCGCTCGCGAGCTTGCCGGCATCAGCCAAATCCTGCCAGTAGGGCGGCAACTCGATGCCAAACGATTGCTCGAGCACCACGCGCCCTCGTTGCCGGTCGAACTTCCAGAAGGTCGCAAGGCCCCGATAGGCCTGCTGGTATTGCGAGATCGGCGCATACGCATCGCCGAGAGGAGCTGCGTACTGAGAGGATTCGATGACATACTCAGTGTTGGGGGTCACGAACGCCGCGCCGTGGTTGTTGACGAACGCGGGGTTCTTCACGATCTGCTTCGTCTCGAAGTCCCGTAAGTCGATGACCGCGAGCCGGCCATTCGCCTTGTCGCCGATGAAGAGAAACTGCCCGTCATAGTCGCCGTTCGTCTCGCTGAGCGCTGGATGGTGCGTGTCGCCCCAGGTCAGCGGATGCCCTTGGTTCCCGGCACCAGCCTCAATCGCCGTGATCGGGCTTTCCTTGACCCCGTACCCATAACCCTGCCACGGTTCAGGGGTGAACACCGAGATCGCACGCAAGAGCCGCATCGATGGCAACCCGATCACGAACACCTGTCCGCTGTGCCCCCCGGAGGCGAACATCACGTAGTCATCATACTTGCCCGTCGGCATATAGGTCTTCAAAGCCGCCGTCACGTCATCCGGGCTGAGCCCGCGCTGCTGCGCCACCGAGAGCGCATCCTGCGGGAGCCCTGTCGGCACCATCGCCTTCGTGGGAGCGGAAGTGTGTTTCGGAATCGCGAGGACGATGAGTAATGCCGCGAGCCCCACAAAGCCAACCCAATACCGCTTCAAGAGTTTCATTGGAACCCCTCCTGCTGTCTCAACACCCTCACGTTCTGCCACCCATATGTCCGTATTGCGTAATAAAGTGATCGATCGCGCTCAACACCACCTGGCTTTTGGGAAACGACGCGCCGCGCTCCCACCGGTTCAGGGTCGAGAACGTCACGCCGAGGCGGTGGGCGCAGACTTCCTCGGACCAGCCCAGGCGCTTTCGAATCGCCCGGAGGCGCTCAATCTTCACTCGGATCTCACGCTCGGCTCCGTTCATGACTGTTGCCCAAAGCTTATAGTATTCGCTATAGCATGTTCTATGATGCGCATCATCAAACTCCCTCGTTCACGTTTGCGGGTTTTGCGAGGGAAACGCGGATGGGTGCGGGGTCTGCCGTGGGAGGCGCTTCACAAAAATCTCCTCTCCTGCCTGCCGGTCCAGCGCCAGCTCGGTCTCGCCGATTCGGACCACCAGGGAGGGCTTGGTCTGGCGCAGGCGCAGGCGGCAGCCGGGCGCTACGCCAAAGGCGCTGAGCCGCTGCAGGTAGGTCTGCCGCGCCGAATGCACGAAGGCAATGGTCGCCTCTTCCCCCATCGCCAGGTGGGCTAACGGCACGATGAGCGGCTCGAGGGTGGCGCGGGCGGCTTGGCAGCAGCTGTCCCGCGGAATCGCCCGCCCGTGCGGGCAGCTCGGCGGGTGACCCAGAAAGGCGCACACCGCTTCGGTCACTTCGGGATTCAAGATGTGCTCGACCTGGCAGGCCGTCGATTCCATCGACGTCTCCGAGACGTGGAGCACATTGGAGAGGAGCACTTCGGCCAGGCGATGGCGGCGCACAATCGTCTGGGCCGCTCGCTCGCCGGCAGGGCTTAAGTGGACGCGCCGTCCTGACGCCAGCAACAGCCCCTGCTGAATCATGACGTCAAGCGTTTCTTGTTGTGACGCGCCGTTCGGCTCGATGGGATGCGGCAAGAAACATAAGAGCTGTTCAGGCAACCGATCGCGATCGAGCGGTACCAGGCCGTCTTCCGCCGCCGTCCAGCACAGCTCCAACAATTCCTCAAGGTGTTCCTGATGAATGGCCATGACCGTTCGGCCGCCTCCAGGCGCGAGCTCGTCGTTTCAGCCAATTCACAAACCGAGACTCCTCAACCCACTCATAGCCGCATCGGGGGCAACGGGTCAGGTCACAGCCAAACGCCATCGGGCACTGGGCGCACGCGTCCACGTGCTGGGCGCGTTCAAAGCCGTAGCCGCAGAGCGAGCATTTCATCCCCCCACCTCTTTCGGCGCCTCCGCCGAAGGCGGAATGCCTGCCGACCGCAGGTTGGCAGGCGGACGCTGTGCGTGATCCGTATCGGTGGACGCTGTGACGTTCGCGCAGCGTCCGCTAGAAAGAGGTGGTGGGATCATAGGGACACCTTCAGCGCCGTCAACACGCGAAAGACCACCCCGCCGACGAGCAGCGCGACACCGCAGACGAACACCGTCATCGCATTCGCCGTCTTCCAGCCGCGTTCCTTGACCATCATGAAATACTGGGCGATGCACGGGACGAAGAGCGTGATCGTCACAAGGCTCACCACGGTCTGAATACCGTCTAACTGACCGGATCGCTGGAGGGCAAAAAACCCGGCCGCGCCAAAATCCCTCCGCAAGAACCCCACCAACAGCGCCTCGGTCGCTTTGGGGGGCAACCCAAGCCAGGACACCACCAGCGGAGTGCTCACTCGCTCCAGCACCGTCAGGATCCCGGCCGCATCCAACACAAAGAGCGCCAAGGTGCCCAGGAAGAACAGCGGCACCGCCTCTTTCAGGTACCACTCAAGACGGCCGAGCGTCTTGATCGCGATGTTGGAGAGTTTGGGCCTGCGCAGCGGGGGAATCTCGTACAGAAAGGGACTGGCCTCCCCGGGCACGAGGCGGGAGGCGGCTTGACCGACCACGAGCACCAGCGTCAGGATCACCCCAAGCCACACCCCGAGGGCCAGGGGGGGTAGGCCGGCCAGCATCGCCGCGATGACGCCGAGTTGCGCGGAGCATGGGATACCAAGCGCAAGCAGCAAGGTGACGATGACCCGATCGCGCTTGGATTCAAGGATGCGGGTCGTCATCGTCGCCATCGTGACACATCCCAAGCCCAGCACCAGCGGCAGGACGGCCTTGCCGTTGAGGCCTAACAGCCGGCAGAACCGGTTGGCCATCACCGCCAGCCGCGGCAAATACCCGACATCCTCGATGAACCCGAAACACAGAAAGAACATCCCCACGATCGGCAGGATGATGGCGAAGGCATACGGCAGGGCCATCGTCAGCAACCCGTACTCGCCCACAAACAGCGCCTGCAGCCACCCCTGTGGGATCAGCGCGGCCACGACCCAGTGGGCCGCGGGAATCAGGTAGCGACCGAAGACCACCTTTTCAAGGAAATCCACGCCGCGTTGGGCCGCCAGGTCCCCCACCAGCACATACATTACCGTCAAGACGCCCGCAAGGACCGGTAGCCCCCAGACCGGATGCATGGCCAGATCGCCCAATCGCGCAAGCCAACGCCGGCGCTCCTGCGGCGTCGCGACGCTCGTCTCCCGGGCCACTCGCTGGGCCTCCCGCAATCTCGCATGGCTGATCAGCAACCCCAGGGGGCGCGAGGAGCGTCGCTGCGCCTCCTGCGTGATGCGGTTCAACTCCGCGACGACCGGAGGCTCCAGACGCTGACTCAACGTGGCGATCAGAGCCTGATCCCCGCAGAGCCACAACAGCGCCAGGGCCTTGCGGGTGAGTAGCGTCTGCGGCAAC